>Ga0307514_10000164_pt1 | contig 188588 bp, 188 predicted proteins | sample 16_EM_MG_FD_203088 | JGI IMG/M metagenome (GOLD analysis project Ga0307514, IMG submission 203088) | Populus trichocarpa ectomycorrhiza microbial communities from riparian zone in the Pacific Northwest, United States - 16_EM | ecosystem: Host-associated > Plants > Roots > Unclassified... | reverse complement strand
ACCAAATCTCCACCCAAACTTTGCTAAGCATGATCAAAATGCAAGTAACTGTGGTGTCTCAATAATGAAAGGCATCGTTTTGTGGAATTCAATCACCTGTAAAGGTGAAAGGTGGGTGGTGGTGCATAGACATGGGGTAGGTTGCCAGTTCAGAGAGCGAATTTTGGTGGGGCAGTAAGACTTACAAAGTCATATCACATATAATTTACAATTCACTTTCACAGAAAGTTTTATTTGCTAATAAAGAAGACTTGATAAAAAGGACGGCCTCTGATGACCATTTTTGGACGTGTGGTGAGGTGGTTGCGTGGGCGGCCCGTATGGGCCGGGATCCGTTACGATCCAGGGGATAAGGGAGCTTGTTTCTGCCATAAGTTCTTAAGCAACAAGGTCGATCCTGAGGTCCTTATCTTCGCCTTGTTTTATTCTCGGTAGCATCAGGTGATACCTTCAAGGCTGTATCTCGCCCCAACTGTTCAACAGCGTTGTCCGGTAGCCTCACAATATCCTGTAATGAGCCCTTATCCTTCATTCCGACCGGGTTAGGCTAATATCACTTACGAATCACAAGTTAACTATTGGCGTTGTTTTCCTATTGATGTGGGCCAGGTAAGAAAGCAGAAGTCAGAGGATTCGTTCAAGCTCATACTGTGCCATAAAGATATTTCCTTGTCGTATTATTCGGCTCTCTTCTGGCAATATAGCGCGCGCAATCCGACCCTCTAGCAACAAATATCTCATGCACTACCGTCGCTGAAAGTGACTTAGAGCCTAGGCGACCGTTACGGCTTGTACTTACAATGGGTATCTGGTTTCATTCTCCGCAATCTCAGTTCCTGGCAACGAGCCTCTACTGTCCGTAGCGCATCCAACATCGTTATTGGTGCAATCGCAATAACAGCAATTCTCAAGGTCACCAGCGGGCATGCCCTCTCTATCGACTCTATTCTCACTTACTACCTCACCGTTGTTCTCTTTTACTCCGAATCTTACAATCTGGTATTTAAGGAACCGGACGCGGTGAGAAGGGGCCCAAGGTGGTAAAGTCACGACTTACGCGTACGAATTTCGTCCCGACATGCCGCTTATTGTGCAAAATGTGCTCTTTGCAGGGTATACGATTTTTGGTGCGTAGTTCTGGCGAGCGGGCATCCACCGCACCTTCTACCCCACTGATAGCTGCTCGGAAGAAGTTGCTGTAGTTTTCATGTTTAACTTGCACAGAAATGCAACCTGGATTGACTCTATAACGGCTCTTTGTGTCATTTTTGGATGCTCGCTCTCACTGATTCTTGCCATCCTTCTGCTATGAGTGCGTAAAGGAGTTTCTTGGGGGCCGGCCAATCTTGTAACTCTACGGTAGTATGCAATGCTCCCTATTTCAAGCGGAGTACCAAATTCTCGGTATTTTGTACGACTCGTTTTATTACATCGTACCGTTCATGAAGCGAAATCTAAATCCAGTTTTAACAACCTCATTCTGTCAATCATTCGATTATAGTAGCTACGGTTGGCCGATTCAGTTTGAGTTGCTTGCACTACGCGTTAATCTTTTTCGTTGGCTCGGTAATCACAAAAACGTTAGTGGACCAAATGATCGTTGCGAACAATTTACAGACAGCAGAAATCACCGAGTCCGCAAGGCAGGTGATGGCAGTAGTACTGGTGGGGGTGCGTGGTGGTAGTAGAAGCTGTTTCTGTTTGGATGGAAAAAGTGCAAGGTGGACCATGGTGAAATCACTCGCACCCTAACTCTACCACAAATAACAGAACGCGAGTTTAGAGAGCCAATGTCGTCCCTTCTGTATCTATTCCACGGTGTTAATTCCTTCGGGAATCCTCGCACGACCAGTTCTTAGCGAGGAAGCAGTGGGTAATAAGGTATGACATAGAAACTCGATGCACATACACGGTGGGTTGAAGCGGCCTGATGCAGATGGGCTGGAACTCTAGTATTAAGCTTTGTTGCATGTGAGAAGTACATTGTGTCACAGAGAGTGTGTGCATCTAACTTAAAGATCTGAATTCACCCTCGGCTACCATCGCTGCACAATTGTAACTATCTTGAATTCTAGTAGCCTAGCGATGCACACAAGAAGAGTTGGCTGTCGCGGCAGCGACAGCTCTCGGCGCTCTAGGGCTGTAATACCGACGAGATGAGATATCCAAATACTCAGATTGGATCACACTAGCGCTACCGATCGAGGAGCACCTGTAATGTCAGACGGTGTTAGTGGGAGGGTCTAGAAATTATAATCCTAGGTGATGGAGAAGATACCTAGCAATAAGTAGGTAGTATGCGAAGTATATTCGTCTATACCTCTAGCCCACGAAACCATGTTGCGGTTAGTGTACCGATCTATCCCTGAGAGCTGGTGCGACACTTTAGTGCCGGTACGGGCCGTGCCGCCGTGCCGCAGAACTGTGGTATTCCTCCGGGTTGACGTCATGGACGCAGATCATCTCACCAACGACCAATCAGACAACCACCGACTACTATTCCTGTGCAACAACGTTTCGTCGTGCCCATGGTCCTAATGCGATAGCTAAGGCACCTTCGAACAATCAGAACAAAGACCCTCAGATCGAAATTACGTTATTATAGTTATACCAATGCCTGCCATTCTCTTCACCTCAACGGATCATCTGAACCCGCTAATCTATCAAAAGTAACTTGTCGCTTAACTCGCTTTTAGCATGCTAATACCTGTCCATCCTGCCGCTTCACTCTGCCTCCTCCAACACCCCTCTCTGCCACCACCATCAAGCACCTAAACCTCCTCCCTAACGCCACCCCACTCTCCTCTTAAAACCGAATCACTTTCCGTGTCTCCTCTATCGTTATGATTAAATCGGTAGCACACTAGACCGCACCAAAACGACATCCTCTCCTTGCTCCATCCCATATGCCCACTTCCCAAAAGCCTCAACATTGTTTTCACGTCCTCTGAGTTATTGCTAATACCACACCCGCTTCTCTCCGGCATCCTGCTAGAGCGCATAACTCCGTCACTCCCCTGCCAAGAAAGCGCATATCCATCCCAGCCCCATAATGTCTTATTCTCCCCGTCAAGTGCTCGGCTGTGATGAAATGGGGGAGACTCTAAGAAACCCAAAAATGTATCTCATCCACAGTAAATATAATGTGTCCGAAATGTACCATAGTAGCATCCTATATTTCCTAACGTATCCACCTCGAATATGTATCTTTAGAACGGATCTTTAGAATGTATCTGTAATGTATTTCCATAATGTATCTCACTTAAAGATGAGGGATAAGATTCCTCAACGTTGCAACACCATCACCGATACCATCACTACCGCTAGCATGATGAAGGCTGTCACTACTGCAAATATGTACACCAGCGCATGCACGCACACATGATTTCTTAGCAACACTGACAAAGAAACCGTTTTACAATTCTAAGAGGTAACTAGAAGTAGTCTTCGCTTGCCATATCTCTTACGACTGGCGATTCCTGCTGCTTATGAAATCTCAGCACCACAAATTACAATGTCGAGATGTTTCAGGATATATCTGAATACATTTTTCAATGTATCATTGCAACTATGTATCATGAAACTGTACCAGAGACTGTATCCTCAGAAGTATGTATCCAGAGAATGCACTAGATAATGTATTCTCGCAGATATGTATCGAGAGATGTACCAGAAATGTATCACTTATCGATTTTATGTATCTGTGATACATCCTTTTTTAAAAAATCTAATTAATGTATCTACTTTTTTCAAAATCTATGGCAATGCATCCGGAAATGTATCTGTAGATACATTTTCGGGTTTCTTAGAGAGAAGGCATAGGGTGGTGACGACACATGCGGATCTACATCTCTGGAATATCATGGTGGACTACGGGATGAGGACTACAAGGTGATGGATCGAAAGATGGCAGAGGCGAATTATGCTTGATGCCGCGGGAATGTTAGCTAAAAGGCTCCAAGGCAGCCATCAGAAAATTGACACTAGTATTCTTGCTTATAGTTACATAATACCGCATTGGTGATGGTGGTATACGCACCGGTTCATTGCCATGATTCTAAATCCCTCAGATGTTGAATGAGACTATGTGCGTCGAAATTCGTGTCTAGTCCCAATTCACTCGTGCATTCTGTTTAACATAGTCCGGTGGTATAACACGACTGCGCTGATTCTTCCCCTCTATGTTTGATCTACCTGTAGGCCCACAGCTACAGGGCCAGTGGACGTGCATCACGGGTATCACTCGGTTGTATGGTTGTCGAGTTTGTTGCTATAGTACGTAGGGGAGAACCGTCTTCGTAGATTCTATGATACAGTGAGAAGAAAGAAGGATAAAGGCTCGACTTATATACAGAGAAGTATTAGAGCAACTTTGATGCTTCTCCACTCTGAGTCACTCGCCACTGAGTCACTTGCCATCACCTGATATGCAACAGAGTTACCCGATCTATTCATGAATAAGAATCTCATCATTAGCATGAGCGTTACTCGTCACATCAGCCGATTTGGCCCAGTAGAGAGGACATCTGCAAGTCGGCCGATGAGAAACTTTGCATACCTGTTCTAGGATTAGATCGTGGTGGCTCGAAGTGTAACTTATCGATGGACGTTTTTACTACTAGAGAATATCAGCGATCGTCTTAACTCTACGCGCAAGGTCGCGATAAATATTTAAGTACTCTCATTACTTGCAGAACTGTCTATTTTAGCTATTCTGGTATTCTAATCTGCTTTTGTTGAACTTATTACTCTGCTTAGTTATGTTTCTCACTTTAATACCGGCAGTATGCCCTCCGAGATCTATCACATTCGAGAGTCTAGCATCAGTGGCACGCGTTGAAGTACATCCATGGTAGTATTGTTCGTTGAAGTCCTTGTAAATATATACACATCTTGTGTCGCCTCGAAGCATTCTCACTGGCCGGAATTATTCAACATGTAACAGTGTGTCGGTTTCTGTGGTGTCATCTGCAACACTATCGTGATCTTCCACCATCGTCATTTTCCTTGGATTTGCGCGTCATTGCCACGTGACATTTTGTTGCCACGAAGGGGGTGGAGGAGATAGCTGCGGAATAACAGCTAGAGGGAGAGTGAAAGGTGAAAAGAGTCTGAATAACCTGCACGGGTGCGAGCAACCGGAGCGATGAGCAAACGTGCTCCAATCCTTTTACTTGAGATTTGTGAGCTTCTTTGTCAACCGCTCAAGTGTGCTAACCAAATCTTCATATTATCTCCTGAGCTCAGCGAAGTTCACTTCATATCGGCGGCAACGCTGCCACCACGTCTTGTATTAATTACAGAAGATGTAGTACCACCACCACAAAGTCAAAAGTAACGTCATCGTTCTTTTTCTAGCGTTGAACCCTCTGAGGGGGCAGTTAATTTTTTTCGTTGAATCCGACACACAGATAACGTGAGAGCAAGAGCGTCCACACCTACGCCATCAGCTCTAACCACACCTAACTGCGAACCTTACAAGTGCCAGCACCACCGAAAGCCCATCATGTCCAATATTACATTCAAAATATATTGCAGCCCACTCCTCTCCCTAACGCTAGTAGATTGTTGAATAGTGCGTTCTCAAATTATACGGCATCAATATTCCTAACCTGTGAGTCCGGTCAGATATGACGGCTGGCGGGCCGATTTATGTCAAGTGCAGCGTTGGAAATCACATCTAGCCGGTCTATTGATCTACCGCTATTGATCTGGCCGGTCTGTAGATGCCTACAGACCGCAACGCAGCCTGCAGGGTTGTTTATTAGAAATTGCCGCACCTCACATTACTGTACCAAACGCGAGGCTTTGGACGTCAGGAAGCAGTAGTACTTATTCCAAGAGTACTAAATTTTGAGCCTAACCTCAGTTTAAAGGAGAACTTCCGCTCACATCTTCTAGGTTTCAGCCAGATATTTTCGTCAAGGCAAATCCCCAGTCATCTGTAGATATCCAGGCTGTTTGATGCCTGATCTAACCGGTTTATGCCAAGACCAGCTTTCCCACAGCCCGGCAGGATCTGACCGGACTACAGGCCTTGTAGATTGCCCGGTGGTCGAACTGACTGGTTGAGAACACTGTACTGCATGGTTTTAGTGGCAGAAGACATTCCTGGCTAGACGAATCGGAAGTTTCCCGAGGATGTGTTCGTGAATGACATTGTTGCCCACGCCATCCTGAGGTCGGCCACAGCACCTGTTGTGGCGGTTGGTTCGGTATAGCATCCATCTTCCAAAGGCGTTTCTGCTAACATCTCTAGCCCGGTTACTCAGCCTTATCTAGTGCTGGCGAAGTGCAAGCTCCGTTGTATACACATATATTCACAAACTCATTCTTCTAGGCATCACTAATAATCGGCAAGGATCTACCGCGTTCACCATTTCCGCAGGCTCGCTTAACCAGATAATACCCCGTCACCATTAAACTTTCTTTGATAGTCCCACTAGCTTCCGCTCTACAGAATTCACGCTACGCTAATATCTTCGTATTCCACAGCATATACAGCGGCGGCAATATTGATATTTAATTTACCGTCTGCTGGTCGTATATGGTGATGTGTACAACATAGTCATAAGTCTTGGAAATAAATTGGGTACAAGTGACGATTGCCTGGATGGTAAATTGAGGGGCGTAAGGGTTGTTTAAGGTTGGATCCATGCGGCAAATAAGGCAATGAAGCAAACGACAATGTGCTTAGAACGGATGGTGCTTCAGCCCTACATGAGCGGAAACTATGTTACCTGGCATTTACCCCCTTGGTTTATAATATAACTATATTGTGCTTGGCTGCTTAGGACTATTACATAAGTAGGATTATGTAGAGTATTCCAACCAGTTTTCCAAGGTGATCTCAAGCTCGTGCCTAGAATCCTCGGTCATGCTCACCGCCTCATACTTATGACAGCGCCGGGAATGGCACGCGCGGATATCTACAAGGTGGATGTCCCCCATCAGGCATGTGCAACCTTTATCATCGGCCTACTTATATATCTATGCATTCGAGAAGAAATAACACTGCTTCCCGGGAAAGACAATTTGACAAGACTGATCTCCTGTCTCGCATGGGTAGCGCTGTAGACCCGCTGAATGACGCAAGCGGGACTGTCTGAATACAGTTCTCGCCACCAGAGAGCTCCTACATCGCAATTTAATTATTGCATAACACCGTTGTAGTATATCTGGCTAGGGGTGCGATGTGGAAGGAAAACCTCTCAAATAAGAATACCCCTGTAAGGGAGATTCGGAGCAGCGGCGCTAAAAGCTCTCTGGAAGCATGCCAGTGAAGGTGGCGAATAGTTTTTCCCCGTTTCTGCGGAAACTCCCACTCAACCGAGAATAGCTCGGCAGGTATCCAATTATTCCCCGCTACCTAGTAGGAACACCAACAAAATTGACATCGCAGTCTCTCAAGAGTCAAAAAGAATTCGGGACAACGACCTAATGTTCGTGGGCAGTATCACTTGAGAATTCATCAGCGGGGGGATACCTTATGGGCAAACGGCAAGACCGTGTAAACCTCACATGAGACTCCCCAGTACTTATCCACCTTATATGAGAATGACTGCACTGTGAAGTTTATATGAGCCTATCTGCTCTGTGAGCGGGATAGATATGAAATTGATACAGTTACATATTAGACTTACACTACTGCGAGATTCTAGTGGTTACTTAACACACTATTGTAAGATTACAGGTATTGTAAGAATGTCATGTCTCGACATGAGGCTTAAAATCTAATGTTTTTTTTAGTGTTGGCAGCAATTTCCCTACATGCAGCCAAGCAGCAGCAACCGTAAGTCACTGGGGATCGACTTCACAGCTACGGTGTAATTATATCTCCGAGTCGGTTTCATATTTATACGATGCCACAGCCATGTAGAAAGTTCAGTGTGTGCGGTGTGCTGTGTGTAGGGAGCACAGAATGGTGGTGGTGGTGGTGGTGGTGGTAGTGGTGGTATGGTTGTGATAGTAATGGCGATTGCAGCGGTGATGATGTAACAGAACCAAAGCATGTCTTATGCACCTAAGCCCCCTGCGGCCATACTCTCTGCTGCTATTTTGTAAGACCTCAGCCTCTTGTAAGAATCACTCAACTGTAATCTGTCCAGTTTGGTAATCGTATCGTGAGGGTTTCGTGTGAAACCCCTTACAAAACATGTAACCGTCACATGTGAGACTTACACGATCTTGCTGTATGCCCATAAAGAAGCCAACTCACGGTTGACTGGTAGTCTCAGAGCCCGCCAGGATTCCGAGACTAGGTTGACTAGTGGAACCTACGGAGCCAAATTCGGTATTATAAGGAACCCTGTTCTCCAGGTTCCAGCCCCATGTGACTGTTTGATAGCTATGATATTGCCGAGCGCTTGGCCGAGGCAGGGATGGTGTCTATTCGTTGCGGCTCGGCCCGTGCCGATATTGTCCCCCATCAAACTCGCCATCAGGTAATTCCGTATTCTCACTTCGCAACCTCGCACTTCCAGCTTCCAACCACAGTTTACGCAATCATAAGCCTTCAGTTGTCCCTAATTACTCTTCAGCCAATCTTATGCCTATTTATTACAGCTTATCACTTCCGGAAAGTGTTACAATAATGAGAGAGAGAAGCGTAGTTTCTTAATGAATGAATAGAGATTATCTACGTGGGAGCTTGTATGCTCTTATATACGGTCTTCAGAGTATGCCTTATACGCATACATGCGCACTCAGCTGGCATCTCCGGCTGAGTCTGGAATGACCATCATTATCATGAGATCATGATCTCCATCAGCCCAGCTGAAGCCCATAAGCCATACAGTGGAGGCGATCCATATATGCAATAGAAAGACATTGAGGCGCGGAAAACAGCTAGGGCCGACTCTAGCCCTCTGAGTTCTCGACATATACAACGCTCTCCAGCTATTGGCCACTCGCGAACCTCCTGCATCTCAGACGCCATTTACCATTGAAATGTTGTCGTATCCACGTTTTTAAGAAGCACAGATTTATTATTTCATACTCGTGCGATATATATATGCAACTCGGAATAAATCAGTAAGAGTCATACGTCTCCCTCGCGGGTGTCGCTTCCGACATCCAGATGCCTTCTTCTAGGATAACCAGGGACAGTTTGACATCGAGTAAAGCACAAAGTCACACCACCCATTCGTTACAGCATCTGTCGATGTTTATGCTGCTCTTCCCCTCCACTTCCTCACATCCAAGCCGCTTAGAGGCCCTCTAAATTATGGCGGGATAAGACCTTATCAACCTCCGTATTACGCGACTTTATAGAAAAATTTGCTCGCGGGATGTCTCATGCTGAGCGCTAAATTTTGGATGATAAAGGTTGAATGATTACGTACAGTGAGAGTTTATGCTTTGCTATGGAATTATGTGAGGTTTTTATGTTCGCCGACTCCAGATTATTAAGCTTATATGCGTAGAACCGTCGAGCTGCCTGGCAGGGTTACAAGGCTAGAGATTGATGAGGACTCAAAATATCTGCAACACCGGGACCATGCATTGAGCGAAACTTCAAAATTTGTACCGAGACGTAAAAACCCGAAAGTGTATAAACTGTCATATGCTTATAAAGACAGAGTATCCTACTTTTTGCTCTCAAGAATTTTGTAGGTTACCATTGTTATTGTTTGGTACATGCACGACAAAGAATTCACTTTCCACAAGTCAGTCCCAAAAGTTAGACAATAGACTGCTCAGTTTGGTGATAATAATTGACTAAAGTTGCGCCCAGATTCTCCGTACGTACTTATTTATTCTCCTTCCATTTCGCGAGATGGAAACTGAGACAACGACAGCCCTTTCTCCAGCTCCTTAAGCCCCAGATTGATGACAAGTTGCAGGTCAGCATTCCACGAATGATTTTCAAACCCAGGCGCTCCAAGTTTCTGTTGGTCCGTACACGCCTCTGACGGAATCCCAGTAAAGATCGATGCTAGCGTACTGGCGCTCTGGTACCAGGTGCTCATATCTTCAAGCCGGTGCTTAGCACTCATACGGAAAAAGTGTCCTAACTGGAGAGCGTCACACCTGTCGCAGCAGACCGAGTGCACGTTTCCCCAAGCCCAGCGTTCCGTTCGGAAAAACTCCAGCTTAGCCTTTACAGAGTCAAGAAACATATCTCGCTTCTGGATAAGGGTTTCTAGTCCAGCAGTTAGGAAAAGAAAGATTTACATAGACCATGGTAACACATACCAATTAAGCATTCTGGAAGACATTCCGATAACACGATTTGCACCCCTTCCTCCTGAAACACTAGGCCAAGTCCAGGTACCCAAGAACCACGTTGCAATATCCAACTAGTAGCCTCAGTAAATAGTTCTTCATAACGGAATGCCCACGCCATGATCAATTTCTCCGGTAATGACACATCCATGTTCTTCGCAGCTATTTGCCATGAGTTCGTCAAAAGCATCAGCGCTTCGTATAGATGATACTTGTCGATGATTTTCGCTATCGCGAGCATTGTCCGAAGAGGCGCCTCTTTTGTGACGTGGCGATTTCGGAAGTGGAGCGTGTTCAGTACCACCTGGAATGCTCCTGGATTATCGTCTAGTTCCACTGTGACTGGCTGCTGGCGGGACTGGTCGCGTAGAGAGACAGCTTCTGCGAAGGGCGAAGCTCTGGAGAACATTTTGCTGAATACAGGGGACGCTGCACACAGTACTTGCGAGGCAACGAGGTACTGGGCGGACCGGTGGTTGGTGTTTTCATTGGCAGGGGACGAATCGCAAATGTCAAGAAGAACGTCGCCTTCGGGTGCTAAGGTGATCAGTGGCGGTATAGGTTGTGGCATGAGAGTGTGGTGATAGTTAGTGCAATGTGAGATGTAGGTGATAAAACACTATTCTTAACAGGTCTATATATAACACCTCCGACAACCACCCTCTCCGCCTGGTTTTGCCAAGCTTTTCCCCTCACGGGGCAAAGCGGGGTTTTACTTTGGCTTCATCACGACTTTCCCTGTGTGTGTCCGCTCTGCCAGTACGGTACCAGTTCGAAAACAGAGTGTACCTCGTCACTAAATAATCGCCAAATGCTACTCAGCATCGACATCGATTGGTAGTCCCTCTTCAAGGGCAACTCGCCTTCTTTAGACTGTTTTACGCCAGTCTACGGTGGCTTTTTAACGACAACCGGGCTTAGTGAAGAGAATTCTGAGAGACCACACGACCTCACGATAACATCACCATCCACCCGCCCAACCACATCAAGCAGAAAGATGGTCAGCACGTTGTGAATGACCTAGGGAGTTTTCATTTCTGGACATCGGAACATCCTGCTTGCGAGAGTGGTTGGGGTATTCCACTGCGATACCATCAATGAGACCCTGGACTGAGTGTGAGCGAGGTTTTTTAAATGGTGTACATCAGAAATTGGGGTAGCAGGTTATACTGCAGGAATGGGGGTCTGAAATCTTTGGGAAGCTATGCCCACTGATTGGAGGGGGAATATGGCTGCGTCTGGTAGTAATTCGGAGCAGCACCACTCTTCGGCCGGTCTGCCCTTGGAAAAAATGTATACCGGGGTGACCGAGACAACAAGAAGGATATGCGGGAGATTGCGGGATTTTTGCTGGGCTTTGGCTGCGACTTTGCTGTGTGGGTTTTAATTTCGGGGCTTCGGGTTTTGTCAGATTCCTGGGTCTTTAGAGTTTTAATTTTCGCGGAAGCGGTTATAGGGTTTGGTTGGGGTCCTGTTCTTATATGCCATGGCCGCTATGCGGCCGAATGCAAAATGATTACAAACAAACAAACAGGTCTATATATAGAGCATTGAGCCGCACATGTGACTATATATACAACCCTAATCAAGTTCACCCTACATGGCTGGTTTAATGTTAGGAGGATATTGGCTCTGCAGATTGCTAAGAGCGGTCTCAGAAATCATGATTGAGTTTTACTGGTCTGCGAATTTACAGGTGACCGGTCAGTCGATCTGACTTCCTGAGAACACTAATCCGTCTAAGACTTTATCGTGCAGGCAAGCGCGGGTTTGGTTTGAGAGGGAAATGAAAAACCCATACACGCTACCTAATTATTTACAAAGGAACGTTGCCAAATGATGCCAGAGTAGCTGAAACCCTCCTCTCCACTCCTTCTCCTCTGGACATTCTCGTTTTCCGCAGGCTGCAGAGAACATTAACCTGCCGTCTTCCTGAGAAATCTACCCACACTCACTCCTAGTAGTCAGCCCATAAAGATCCATAGTAACCAGTTCCTCTACTTCCGCAACTACAGGACCTTGCGCAGTGGTGTGGTATTAGAATCGATTGAAGGTGCATCAATGAAGGCAAAGAGCTATCCATCGGTAATTCCGGATTTGTTTGGAGATAAGATTCTGAATTAAGGCTTCAGTGATGCTTGGGGTCACGCCATTGGACTTGTTCTAGATGTTAATAAATTGAACTGTTAACCTTTTTAATAAATCATTCTGAATGAACTATGTTTGGGAAGAGAATAGTTCATATAGAGGCCTTATTATATGGTACCCTTTCACATGTGTGCTAAAGGACCTGAATTGATAGCTGGATAGATTCTCCGTAGAGACACCGTAGGTACGAGGCATCATGTGGTCTATTGCATAGATAGATCTCAGCCTTCGTATAGCCGGAGATAAGCCTCGTATGGCTGGAGATTGCTATCGGACTGATGGCATTCAGCCGGGTTTATACATAGATGCGTACGCACGCATCCACACTTGTATGGCCATATTTATATGGTCTTGTGGCCCTCTTAGATAATATAATTAAGCTTCTCTATTATCTCTACTTTGAATATGGTCTCCGAATTTGGGATAAAGTGATATATCATGATCGTAATGTTTTATGTCGAGCATGAGCAGTTACGTGGAAGATCATAGAACAAAGCACACACACTTTATTACCGCAGGTGGTAAATAACGTATGATTACAAATAGTCAAAAAATAAAAATTCCCCATTCTTCCAATGTCCTAGTCCTGCGTTTTGTTGTCAGAAGGGTTATTGAGTGATCTTTCCCGACCAACCTTTTAGGTTTACGTAAGGCTTGGTCATACAAATATATTGCTGTGCCGTAGTCCCCAAGGTTGTGGAATGTTGCTAATCATAGTGAGAGTTTTAAGATGTTCTTCCCCGGGAGATCGTTCCATTCCAGCAAGGAACGGCCGAAGCACTCCATTGCTTTGTCGTACTTCCGTTGGTTGGTATATACAATTGCCATGTTACTGAGAACCGCGAGGGTTTCGGGGTGGTCTTTTCTAAACGACCTTTTTAGCTCAAGTAGGCGCTCCATTGATTTGTCGTAGTCCTGTTGCTCGATAAATACAGCTGCCATGTTGTTGAGAACAGCCAGGGTGTGAGGGTGTTCTTGCCCGAGTGAGCTTTCTAGCCCGGTTAAGGCACGGTTAAAGTACTCCGTTGCTTTGTCAAAGTAACCTTGCCAGTCGCATCCGATGGCCAACCGAGCGTGTTCAAATAGTGATACTTAGAAAAGCTTGATTGTATATTATCTAAGAGTGCCACAAGGCCATATATATATCAGTACAAGTGTGAATGCGTGCGTACGCATCTATGTATAGACTCTTCAGGCCGACAGTAATCTCCGGTCATACGAGACTCATCTCTGGCCATACGAGACTCATCTCTGGCCACAGAAGACAGAGACCTATCATGCAATAGAGCGGGAGCAGCAAGAGTGTCGGGATGCTCTTTCCCGAGCGCCTTTTCCAGTCCAGCATAGACCCACTCATAGCATTGGATTGCGCTGGTATAGTCCTCAATGGCGAGAAATACATTGCCCATGCTCCTAAGGGTAGCAAGGGTGTCACGGTGCTCTTTCCCGAGTGATTTTTCTTGCCAAGCCAAAGGTCGACCATACCACTCCATGGCTTTGTCGTAGTCAGCTTGGCCTCACAGCACATAGGCTATGCCGTGAACAGTATTGAGGGTTGAGGGGTGTTCTTTACCCAATGACTTTTCCAGTCGAGCAAAGCGGAGTGAAATAACTCTAAGGCTGGGCTATACTGACACTGTACACTTAATACTGCAGTGAGCAGAGCGGTTGCAATATGGATATTACTCTGAAGTTTTATCCGAAGCTCAAGACAAAGCTTTACTTTATCTTCCGCAGCACTGTCAAGAAGTACTTGCTAAGGTTCTCAAGAAGCTTTGCGGAGTTTGACCCTGAGACCTCGTCGTAACGGATGACTGCCATAGCATGGGACAGGTATGCTGCACATATATCCTTGTCTTCGTAATCTCCACGGTGAAACAATCGTGAAACAACATTTAATGCTCTTCCTTTCCAGTGAATTGCTTCGTCTGTATTTTGCGATATGTGTGTTTCCATAGACAAGTGTACCAAAGGATGGACATCATATGTTTTTGGATCCGCCCCTCTTGTTATCAGCGAAAAATCGGGCACACATTCGTAGAAACAAGGCAAATCGATTGATCCGTATCTCCGGAGGAAGCGATCATGCAATATGCATCTAAGTCCCTTGAACCCTCGACAAGATCTAGCAGGTCGGTTCTGGATCCAAATGGTTTGAATGGGGAAATAACAGATGACTCGATACGATGTAATAGTGCATTAGATCCTTCATGCGGCACGCCCAAGAAAACGGTAGCGATTGTGGAATCCGCGATGTTTGTATGAGTGCTGCCCCCCTCAGCTGTTATGATTAAGGCCTTCTTGAGGCGAAGACCACCAAAACTATGTCCTATAAAAACAATTGCTCGGTCTCGCTCCTACATCCAAGAACAAGCTGTAATGTTCGATCAATCAAATTAGCATTGAGCCTTACACTTGGTGAAGTTCTCTGCGTTTCAAGCGCTCTCAAAAGATCCTGCGCATAACCGTCGAAAGATTTCTAAAGTGAATATGATTGCAATTTTGAATCGTAGTGATACGTCATAATTCTAGCACTAACTGTGCTCCAAGTCGCTAAGAAGGAACTCTCTCAACCAGCTGCGCCCGTTTGTTTTATGTACCAAAGCGTATTCTGCCTTAGAACCTAGACAGTGCACAGCAACAGTACTTAGAATATCAGCAACAAGTACAAGCGTTGAAGATGGAACCTACTCAACTATATTCTTTCCACCTTTTGCACATCCATCAGCCTCATTGATGCTGCTAGAACGATACGAATTATCTAACTCACGAGGTCAGCCTTTGCGCACAACCACTGCTCAGCCCCAGCTGTGCAGTGCTAACGAAAGAAGCGATAACTTGCACTTAAAAAAGCGACATGATACGACAAGGTCAGTCAGTTCGCAATAGAGAATCGGGGCTTAACTGCATATAACGTGCGTCCAGACTCCAGTGCGGGGTTGTGCTCACTGCTGTGTGCAGCTATGACGCAATTAAGAACGATATCACTGACTATGGCACGTATTATACATCTCAACTAATCTAACCAAATACTGCAAGTAGGGCGGCTAAATACTACTCGAATCAGCAACTCGGACGGGGGAAATTCTCATATCATGCGAATTTCATCCATTTCGGAGTCAGTAATATTGAACTCTGCGCTGCTAACTCTAGTGCATGTTATAATCCCATTGCACATGTGCTCTCTTTATGCAATATCACTCGGCAACTAGCAGTTAGTGGTTTGTTTGTTTGTAATCATGATGTATTCGGCCGCGAGCGGCCATAACATACAAATATTTCTTCCACCGCCCCCCCAAAATCCCAATCACTTCCTCAGGGGTTTCAACCCTTTGGCAAAGTCACGAAAGCCGCATCCTTTGTATCCTCCTGGTACTTTCCCGTCCCTCCGCAAAAAAGACCCCGTCTCTACCCGGCTCCCCCGAAACAGCCTTACCACTCCTGACCAACTCCCGGTTCCCCTCCAAAGAAATGAACAAATCAGTTGACCTCCATTACCGTCTGCTATACCCTCTACGTGTTATTGACATCCCTCGCTATCATCTTCCAGGGTTTCATATGATGTTATCGTAGTGGAATACCCCAACCGTTGAAGCCCCAGCCTTCACCAGCAGGCAGACAACAGGATTTGTAAGTCCGGGACTGAATGGTATCTCCCTAGGTCATACACGGCGCGCTGACCATTATCGGGCTCACTCACGAGTGGGCGGATGGTGCTAGGTCCCACTTGTGCTGGTGCTCGCAGTGCCCAAGAAGTGGGTCTTCTCCATCGTAGCCGTTTGAAGTATCCAGGTAGAGTGTGCTGCCCTCAGAGACTCTCTTCATTGAACTCACTGCGCATTCATACCCTAAAGCCGTATCCTCACTGGTATGTCAAAAGCGTCGTATAACTGGTGTAAACCATCCGAAAGAAGGCAAGTTGCCCCTGTAGGGGGACTACTGGTCAGTGTCAATGCTGAGTGGTATCGAACAGTGTAATTGATGAGGTACACTCTATTGGAAATAGGGAGATATCTACTTTTTCTTAGTATTTGAATTTATTTTCGTATTTTCTCTTTACGATAAGTAACTATCAACTGATAAGAACAATGTGGTGTTTTAATACTTTCTTATCTTTATTTATTAACTGTCTAGAAAGTTCTGGTTAGAACATGTCTAGAAGTTTCTATTATGTTCTGTATTGTTGTATGGAGTTTTTAGCACTTATCTTTGGAACTTATCTAGATGTTTCTATTATGTTCTACACAGTTTGAATTTGTAATAATGTACCTTAGCAGAGTTTATTGTTACTTGTTTTGGTATTGGTTCCATTTCGATGTTGTTATGTACCATGAAACAGTTTTCTCTACTTAGTTGGGTTATTGATCTGCAACCATGGTCACAGACAATCACCCATATATATTTGTATATTAGGAGACTCTTTCTCTGGCAAGAAAAGAGATCTTTAGACATCAGCTCAGATATCGATACAAATACAATCAGTATATCTTCTTGAACATTCTAAGACAATATTTTGATATGCATTATGTTCTATTCTCTACATTGTTTTCATTCTTTGAATATTATTCTTTAGATTCTAGCACATCTTAGTACCTTTCGCTGTTTCTACGTTACACTCACCGACCGGTGAGCGGACACACAGGTATGCGGAGGAAGCCAAAGTAAAACCGAAGATATCGACAAGATTGGTACCACGTACGAAAGCCTTGGCATACTAGGCGGTGAGGGTGGTTGTCGAAGGTATGTGAAGCAGTTAGTGGTGTTGCTAGAGTACACTGGCCGCTCCGGTGCGCAAAGACTATTGTCTTACGCGGCGGATATACATCCGCGCAAGAAGCTGCGGAGGCTCATTTGCAGTTGTGAGGAGAGTACCTATCGACTGGGGGCTTCGCCTCCAGACCCCATTCTCATTTTATAGACACCTAGGAATTCTTCCCATGAATACTATCTTATGCTTATGTGGGTTGTTATGGTTATTGGCGGTAGACCTCCCCCACTCAATAGACTGCAAGTCTGTGAGGCCATATGCTGAATTCCTACTCCTTCCCATGACCACCTCTGGGTCTCATGACTCCTTTGCTAAACTACAAACCACGAAGTATCACTCGTTTGGTCACGTGTCAGGGTAAGCAAGTTCTACTACTGTCGGGCATAGTCTTAAGCAAGCTTAAGACCATACGTAGGGAAGAATCCTGCGTATAGATTCTATGGTACAGGGTGAAGAGAGAAGTGGAAAGAGTTGACTAATATAAAGAGAATCATCGGGGAAAACTTTGATGCTTCGCCAGTCTGAGTCACTTGCCACTTGGCACCACCGGATATACAACAAGTGGATTGCGATATGGGAAGGGAGAACCGTGTACATAGACTATGGTAGAGTACAGAGAGAAGAGAGAAGGAGAAAGACTCGGCATATATACAGAGAACTTCGGTATAACTTCGGGTATGCCGGTGCCACGCCACTCGAATTCATCAAGCGGTATTACTATTAGTTATTTGTCGAGATCCAGAATGAGGACTGTCTAGGGGACTCTCGGAGTCGCCGATACACCCCTACACGATATCATTCCGATCGCCACTCGATGGGCTTTCCGATGATCGTTTTGATTTTCACTGTATAAGACGTAGACTTTGCCGTAAGATAGATCAATGAACTTCATCTGTATCGCACACCTTTGAACGTCTGGAGTTCGAAGCTTTTCATATCTTGCATTCGACTGTCACTGCTCCATTTGAAAGTTTGCAAAAGCCCATTGTTTGTAAGAACTCCCATTCCTACCACACGTGAGGAAATCTCCAATCAAATGAAGGTATCGAAGTACTGAGGCAGGTTCTCTAATTCTTCACCGGTTCATCTTACTGCGCTGTACGGTACTGACAATCTGCTTGACGCCGCACCAGATAGCCAGGGCCACAGAGCCGTCTATTTATTCTTATTCATGTTTATAGATGCTCGGTAGATAGATAGCATGAATACCGGACTTCTTTCGCCACTTGCTACCTACTGCCAATACTCTGTTTCTAAATCCAGGACACCCTGGCCCTGATCATATAGTTTAAGTCTGGATGTCAACGGCCTCCTTCAGTGGTGTTTCCCAGCTACCATTCCCTAGCTTCCTAGGTCATAGGTAATTGTGTGGTTGGAGGGCAGGCTGGAGAGTGGTTGGAGGGAGAGTGAGCCATTCGTGGATCTACATTCAGGTAGGGCTGTGAGGATATTGGTTCATTTGTGGCTTACCTAGACCGTCTACCGATGGCCTGCTTCCACCAGTGTTCCCAAGCGGTCAGATCGGCCGCCCAGTCATCTATTGATTCGTAGATTGGTCAGGCCCGGTTGCCTCTGAGAAAGCCGCCCTTGGTATAGACCGGCCCGGTCAATTTTTGAGAAAGCCTGGGTATCTATGGATATCTGTAAATATCTAGGCATAGATATCTGTAGATATCAAAAGATGCCTGGCGCTTAGGTGATAAGTGGTGGATATCCGCAGATACGGGCGTGTAGAGTGTATACTGTGGATATCCATGACTATCTACCGGTATCTATGAAGAAAGAGCGGACATACAGTAGTATATAAGTCCTAAGATTTCGGTGCTGAGTGTTGAAAGTGAACTAATTACTCTATCTCGAAGAGGGCCAATGACCGTATATGTACAATCTACCATATGCGTACGCGTATGCACTGCCTGACATGAGATGCATCACCCTGGTCCTGATGCATATTCTCATACAGTCACCATTCTCATACAAGACTTCAGACGATGCTGAGACTTCAGAGATGCTGAGACTCACGATCCAAGTACATATGCAACACTGAGTGGCAATGAATCTTCAATAACCCTTCATTCGATATGAAGCAACTCGGGGGAGCGGTAAAATAGGTGGGTGCAGAGTAGGAGAAATTGTAGGAGAAGGCTTTACTTTCTCTCTGCATTTGTAGCTTTAGATGCAATTGAACGAATTTCTTATTGCATCACGTGTCATTTGCAAATATCTATAGTCCGACTAGATGATGATTCACAAATCTGTAGACCAGTCAGGTGAAGGTTTTCAAAGCCGCCCTTGGCGTAGACCGGCCGTGTCAAAGGCCATATCTGACCGGACTGACCGTTTGGGAACACTGGCTTCCACAACTAAACCCAGTTTTCCGAAGTGGCCAGGCCGCCAACCGGACTACAGATCAACAGACCGGCCAGATATAGTCCACTCTAACAGAAGCCGCCATCAAGCTGGGGTCAGCTTTAGATATCTGAAGATTTTGCAGGGTCATACTTTGGCCTTCAGCGACTTGCCTTTGGCAGCTTATGTCTGTAAATATATGTTAATCGGCATCCACCCATGTGTATCGGCATATATCTGAATATTCCTAACAGCCACTAGTACAATACGTTGCGTGTAGGAGCCCAAACTCCACTCTTACTCAACCTTAGTCATCCTTTTAATAGCACCACTCAAGGTCTATTAGGAAGCTCCAACTCCTGCATCACCATCCGCCAGATACCTACAGACCTTTCAGGCCAAAGTTCATCAGATCTGTAGTCAAAAATTTGTCGGCCACCCTTGATACAGTCCGGCCCTTTCGGAACCCTGATTAGATCAGAACAAATAATTTTGCGAGTGATAATATTGTTGAGATCAATCCAGCACAAGAGTTAAACTGTCTACCGTACAACGAGAGAGAAATAGATAGGCTTATAAAGAAAAAAGTACCATATTCGACGATGCTGAGTATCACTAACTGAGGTTAGGCCTCTTCCTCGGCATGGAGGTTGGGCTATACGCCACCGGCTTCATACCCGCAAGCCTTCGGCCGATGGGGGCCGCTAGCCTCCGGCCTCGTTCCCGAGATCCTTCGGCTCCAACCCTCTAGCTGCAGATGCCAAGGAAGCCACCGGGGCAAATTCCTAGTCAACAAATAATAGCAAACAAGAGATGTCGAAGTTCATACGAGCTGATATATCTGTCTCTCACTTTGCCGGGATTTACAGAGGTGGTACAGGCCGTATGTGGCTTCAGAGAGAGCTTCGGTGCAGCATCACTATATATTACTCGGTACGGCTAATAAGGATGGTGTTGACGGGGAGCTGTAGCTACGTAGGGACTATCAATCCCACTATCTAAGATTTTTGCCTCAGTGAAGCGCATACGAATATCAATGACTACATTGAAAATTGCCCAAACACTTAAAGGATATATGCGCAATATGTGTGGAAATTGAAAGGGTATGTGCACGACATACAAGGAAGTGGGCTGAGTGCTATACCCGCACTCTACGCCGCAAAGACATATCTACACGCCTCTGCAGCCGGACAACTATGGTGTCGTCCCTCTTTGGGTTGACTTGTAATTCGCAATGGTAGCATCAAATGCATGAATCAAAGACATGAATAAAATTTGCGAGACCGGAATGTGTATATGCGTCAATCGAATATTCAAATGCGAGCACACGTCTAGACTGCCAAAATGAAAGAAGGTTACACAAAGGGGCAGCCGTTTTGTTCAGAAATATGCAGCTTGTAGGGTAGTGTGCGCCGCGACCCACCATATTTCGCACCGAGCTATATTACCAGCTTGCTGTCTTACTGTCTACCGACTGTCTTGCATCAATTTTTTTTAACAAACCTAAAGAACTGCATCCAAGATCTTAACGTAAAGTTCTGTTTTTCGACGTGCTCGATTAGAGGCTCCCGCAAATGCACTCACTATGTACGTGTCGGTCCGGTAAGAGCGCTGATTCATGGTATTCACGTCAACCATTTGCTGCTGCTGCTTGATAGTGATCGATTTGCTAGTTTAGCATGTTCCTATATCTAGAGTGTAACTCCAACTCAGAAGTAGCTGCAAAGTGTGATAGCCCGTTGTGCTGCGACCGTTAACACTCCTAGCGTCGGTATCTCTGGCACTATACTTTGTTCCGCTTATCGTAACGTTGCCTCTTAGTAGTCTAGTACAACCGAGCTGTATCGTTGCTGTGTTCAATTAAAACCGTCCACCTTCCCCAATGGGCGAAACGGTTGTCATGAATGCTGTCTGTAAGACAGTCTAACAACATACACAGGTAGTCGGAATCGCATTCGCCATCAAAAAGTAGAGCTGGAGATCACCTAGAGCATGTATACCTTCGGAAATGCTGATACGATTGGAACCTGCCTTAAACTTTGTGAGACTTAACATGCGCGAAATGGAACGTCAAGCCCTAAACCGATATCAAGATATCCCTGCATCGCCGCTCGGCCCGTGCCTACCCCACATACCCACAGACCCGCTGCATAACCCGCAACCCATTTTCTATCCTCGCGTACCTAAAGTTTTACGTTACCGCGACCAATTTTATGCTATAGTAATATAGCATCGCTCGCTAACCGCTACCGACAAACCATTGCGACGCTTAAAACATCTGTAGAGTAGCTAGCCTCTGGGTCCTCTCGGCATAGTCGTTCAATTGTATCCAATACTTTATAGCTTTGATCTTATGAACTGTCGAAATTAATTGAAATGAAGACCACATCCGGGCCGAGTCAGTATCCGAATCATGTAGCAAACGGATCTCAAGCAACCCCGCGACTTAATTACCCCAACGTGAACTCTATACAGGTATTTAGAGGTAACGTCCAGTGGAGGAATCCTGCCGAATGCACAAAATTTCTGTTGCATTTATGAATCGTCGTCCTTTGTAAGGCTTATGGGCTTCGGCTGAGCTTCAGCTAGGCTAAAGGAGATCATGATCTCATCGGTCTGACAGTCATTCAGGACTCAGCTGGAGCCACGTGGATAGACTCTATTCAGAATACAAGCCTCTCTATCGTCATTATTGTAACAGTTTCAGACATTCGAAAGCAGGATGGGAATATATGACACTTGACTGCGACTTATGACCAACACGGACTAGCTGAGTTCATATATAGATCTTTCCACTCTTTCTTGGCAGCTAAGCGACTGTTCTACTAACGGGACTGCTTTCGCCGTCACAATTACTCTGCCATCCTCGGTTGTTGTTTGTTTTTTATTCATACTGTATGCACTCTAACTAGAGTATGACAGAGCCCCATATCCCCTCCGCCTCCGGGCAAGCCGGTTAAATGGCGGAGTTCCCCACCCACTACACTTTGTCCCCTTCACACCGGGGGGCTGGCACTGGGATTCGAACCCAGAGCATTGTGACCGTATACCCCACCTATACTTTCAGGAGCGATACCACTGCGCCACGGGGCCAGCCCCTGCCATCCTCGGTCGGTATCCCGCGAAGCCATCGACGAGGAAACGCAGGGTAATAGATGGATGGTTCGATTGTTAACATCGTCATAACTCACCGCGAAGGGGACCATGCCCGGTCATTTGAATTACCACTGCAACCGGTTCTCCACAACTTCGTCGATTCTGGTCGGAGTAGAATGCCCTTACAGACACAGTATATACACTTCTTTCTGGGTATTGTTTAGTAGCTTCCTATCCCGAACGTATCGATCACAGCCTCCAAGCTCATGCTTCGCGCATCCAATGACAAATGTTCAAATATTGACTGATATGGGCCGGCGGAATTCATCGTTCAAAGTCACTCTAGTTCACTGTATCAATATCCGGTCAGCCTATTTTAAAAAATGCAGTGGCAGATAACGCCCGTGTGTACTATCAATATATTTCTGTAGTAATCTTTCGTATTGTTTATGAATGTCGGGTGATTGTACTCGACGCTACTAAGTGTATTAACAAGCATACAGCGACAGAAACCCTCGTGGCCCGACGACGAAAGTTTACGTTGTCATATAATTAGTTGGTAAGATCTAGCAAAGGGTTAAAGTGTAGCCCGAATTTGATCTTAGTAAAAGAACCTGGGGTTATGTTCTTGGAATAATGTCGCTGGATTCTAGCATGCATATATACGGTAGGCGAACAACATGTCCATTTACCGCGGGACCCTTAGTACTTGCACCTCGGCCCCCGGGGTTCAATATAGTCGAAACTTACCGACCACACTCAATATTATAGGGTGTTACAAATTGCGGTGATCCATAGATATTGATCCAGGTGGTGGAGAGTTAGCACCATATCATCCTTGATTACTCGTCCGTGTAGCCGCATTAGTCGAGCGATCGAGCACTGGTTTGGGTAATCCCAGAAACTAAACTGTACGTATGTCAGTACTATTTCGACCCCAGCTTTAGTACTACTAATTGCGTAGAATTTTACTCTACGCCACTCTGATTGGTAGCTTGTGGGAACCGTTGAATCACCAGTCCCGGAGACTTCATTATGTACAGACTGTACTGCCCTTTCACAGCCAACAAGACCTACTAAACCGGAAAAATACACTGGACAAACCGTCGATAGATTTGCTGCGGTAGTCTATCTAGATGTTTTCGAAAGACGTAGAGAAAACTTTATCTCCCGTGCCGTCCGTCAAAATTCTGTATTGCATAATAGGTCTCGGCCGGAGATGATATGGCCGGAGACGATGTCTTGTATAGCCGGAGATGACTGTTGACCCTGATACGAGCTGATGGTATTCAGCCGTACTTTTACTCTCATATATATGGCCTTGTGGCCCTCTTAGATAGTATACAATTAAGCTTCTCTATCATCTCTACTATCTCTACTTTGAACATCCTTGTTGAAATAGTGATGCTAGAGAAGCTTGATTGTGTACTATCTAAGAGGGCCACGAGGCCTTATATATGGTCATACAAGTGCGAATGCGTACGTACTCATCTATGTATATATCTGGTGAATACCATCAACTAATCTCCCAGCCTCCCATACAAGCCATCATTTCCGGCCATACGAAGGCTGAGATCTATTTATGCAACAATCCTTGTTGCTTTGGATGTTTCTTTGACTTCTTGATTGATCTTCTCGAGGCCAGAAGGCCCGTATATATACAGACTTGTTTCCCATATTCTCAGCCATATTCATGTCCATATCTATCTCCGTTTGCTCATCCATTTGCACTGATATGAGCCGCTCTGTACTGATAAGAGCCGCTCTCCTGAGGCATATCTTCATACACCAACTGCATATCAAACGGACCTGAGCTGTGAGGCTCACGATGCAGGTACATATGCAACAATCCTGACCAAGCATTGGTCGAGTGATATCGATGATTCGGATATCCATTCCGCTCCGTCGTTTAATATTCCTGGACCTTGCCCCGGTAGAGGCAGTCTCAATCGTGAAATACTCTCCCTAAATCCTTCGAATGTAAGACTTAGCACGATGCAGTTCAAAGATGAAGGGGGATTTCTGGAGAAGGGGATACCAACTGAAATGGCCCTCCGCTAGAAACTAATAACCTAGGAAGATTGGGTGGCTGAAAAATGCGCTAAATGACTCGCATCGCAGGTACAAACCGAAGTAAATGTACGGGGTTACAAGAATCCGGATCGATTTCCTTTAACCATACCGTTGCAGAGACTGTTTCATGCCAACATCGGTGAGAACCCTAGAGTAATCTTTTTCATCTGACTTCCCCGGTAATCTGGCGAGATTGTTTAAATGTTACCTAAAAATTTCCTGTGCATGCTCCCATCGGCAATATTCCAATGCCACGTTCCTGGGTTGTATATCTGGTAGATCTGGTCGAAGCCGGGCTTGTGCACGTGGTTTATTATAAAATGGTCGCTCTGCAGCGCACTCCCCTGAAGCAAGTTGTTGTTGTTGTTTATTCATACTGTATGCACTCTAATTAGAGTATGACAGGACCTAATACCCCCTCCGCCTCCGGGCGAGCCGGCTAGATGGCGGAGCTCCCCCCCCCGCTACCCTTCATCCCCGCTGACATATGAAAGTTGAGAGATAGAACAAAAACAAAACTGAACTGAACACAAGGAGAGGAAAGGAAAGGAACAAAAAGGAACGGATATAAACTCCCACCGCCGCCGCCCCCCGCACCTGAGTCAGCCTCTGCGCCTGCTCCATACCGTCATTCATTTGGGCGGGAACTTCCCGACTTCAGTAGCCGCCAGGAAGTCCATCACCGCTTGGTCGCACTCTTCCATGGAAAACAGCTCAGAGATCTGCACGTGTCTGCATCTGCCCGCTTTCCAGCCCGTCGCCTTTCCCACCGCCTTCCATAGTGCTTTCTGCTGGTCTCTCCACCAGCTGCAGTGGCGGAAGAGGTGTTCCCGCGTCTGGGCCGCCGTCCTGCCTCCGCCGCCGCACCACCAGCATTCGTCGTCCTCTCGGTGGCCGAACCGTTTTAGGTAGACTCCAGTGGGTGCATGCCCGCACTTTAGTCTGTAGAACCTGGTAGCCAGCGACTTCACGCTTGTCATCGGAACAGGTCTCTTGGTCCCTGCCTTGCCCTTGAGTCTATAGCTGAAGTGCTTGCTGCACTTGTCGGCCTCCCACTTTGCCTTGGCTGCTGACCTTCCCTCGGAGATTCGTCTAGCTCTATTCGAGGCCGAGGTGTATGGCCGCTCTATCACCGTGTCTCCGCTGGCGTCTCGGGCCAGGTTTGCCTGACGGTCCGCCTCTTCGTTTCCAGGGATGCCGGAGTGTCCCGGGACCCCTGAAGCAAGTTAACCGCCGGAAGTGTTCTCGGCAAGTTTGCTCCCGGCTGAATTACGTTCGATCAGTAAAGCCCAATGTTATATTATTATGTCATTAGAGCTCCAATTCCGCACACTCGTAAAATAAACAATCAACCATATAAAATATATATTTCCTTTCAATGTACACGTTTGACCGAATTGTCTCGCACATGATCATCGCAAGATCAATATTTTTTTTCTCCCCCGACTGATTGGGTGGCTGCCACCTCATCCGTAGCATCTAGCTCAACCCGAGATGTTTGGTCCGCTGGCTTAACCGGAAGTGGCTGGCCCTCTGGCCGTCTTTTTCTCAAAATTAAGAACAAAACTAACAATAAAGCAATAACAACCACAACGCCGACCACTGCTCCGATGATTGCTGCTTTTGAGGGACCTGGTTTAGAACCTTTAGGCCAGATTTCGATGATGCGCGGGTCTGCCCAACCATCACTCGGTTCTCTTGCGTCGCCGACCTCCTTTTTAATCTTCTGGTGTTGCTGGTACGGCGGCGAATTTGCAAGAAACCGCTTTTTAAGCATCTGGATCCTGTCAGAAATACAGTCCACTTCCAAAACAATCGCGTGGACTCACTCCATCCGGTTCATTCATATTCAGCACGTTGATAAGGCTCCTAGTACACTCTCCTTTAGGGTCTACTTGCCCGTTGTTGTCTTTAGGCCATCCCCCGCCGACTATTACCAGCTGACTCCCCACTGCGTGGCAGGTATGGGAGCGCAGTTGCTCTTGTCCAAGAGCTGTGCCTTCTGGCTCGATCCGAACCCAGATAAACGAGGGCATCGAGAGCACAAATATATCATTCACACCCTCTGAGGGGTTGTCAACGGATTTTCCGCCGTACAACCACAGACTGAAATTTTGGTCAGTCATGTATAATGCAAAGATAGTTCTGGATGGGGCGGGATCTTACTCCCAGGTGTTCCGTTCCGTGTCGTTCACTAAGACTGTGCAAAACCGAGTCCTTGTTGGAGGTTCCTCGAAGCCTTTTGCCGCCGTGGTCTGGTTATACCAGGTGCGGTTTTCAATGTCGTACAACATGACGTGTCTTAATGATACCTATGCACAGCCGCCCTGGTCAGCGGCAATAAATGTCGGTGGCATGCTTGAGAAACTCTTACTCCCTCTCCAACTAGATCATCATCTTCCGCCTGCGGCCGACTTATTGGTTGCTTTTCCGCCATCAGAGAAATAAGGAGCCCCTTTCCATCATCGCTATCGCTGGGAATGTGGTGAAGCGTGCCGAACTGAAACCCCTCGTCAGGTTTACCGTAGCCGTGAAGTGATTCATTTCGCAGTGTTTTGCTACCGAGGTCGTACACAAGCATACCCCGCTGGGCGGTGCTCTGATTGTAGGGGGTTGTGGCAGATGTTCGTGTGCTGATGTAACCTCTATAGCAATCCAGATACGATTAACAGGTGCACCGGTGGATGTTAACAACACAGGAAAGATTACCCAAGCCAATAGCATGTATCATTGCTACACGTTGCGGCACCTGAAACAGTTCGGACAATTACATTATCCTTCTCCACAGTGTACTGTTCCTCTTTCCAATTTCCTTCCTCCTTTGCGTTTTTGAACCGCCACAAGGTTGGCTCTGGGATGTCCGCCTTGTCTACATGCCATACTGAGTGGTCAAACAGGGTGTCATTGTTGAAGTGTCCTCCGACAAGTATAACATCTGTGTCAGTTACCCACATCCCACCGCGGTTGACAACAGGGGCGTCTATGGGCTTCCCATGCTCTGTGGTATTTGGTGGTTTCTTTGTGTGCAATATCCTCAAGGTGGGGCTGGCAACATCGAAATCTTTCGACAGGTCTACGGACACTGTATAGCCGTTTAGATCTGGCACACCAACAGTCCCGTTCTCCGGCAGGTTGAGCTTATATTTCGCCATTCCCCCATCCACTACCAGATGATAATTTCCGTCGGTTCCGATTAGCCCTGATGTATGTGCTAACAGCCAGCAATAGCTGTCAACGATAGAGTAACTTGGGACGTCTTTTGGAACCATATCGGGCGTGAGTATAGGCCAGTCATCTTGTCCGCCGAAACACAATCCCGAAAGAAGGCCAAGAGCCGCTAGGACAATGTAGAGCCATGTCATGTCGAGATGAGCTTATCATTCGATATGATGTTGTGAAAATATATGTACGTGTCGTACTGGTACCAGAAGGTTATGCCAAAGTTTTTAAACCTTTCAATGAGCGGGTCAGCTCTTTGGAACGGGGTACTTAGGTCCGCTAACGAAGGCTATAGATACCTACTATTATGAATAAGCTACTAGATAATTACTCCTAAATAGGTCACACCTAGATCTCCTGCGGAAGGAATAGTTTCTTTTGTGCGCACCAAATCATGCATCGAATTATGTAAATGCCAATCCGCCTTGCAGTTTGCCAATATTGAGGTGTTACTTGGCGTGCAGCTACAGTCTGGGTGCTCTAAACAGGTTAACTTTAATGTCGCCGACATTGTAATGGTGTTGTAGTATTCCAATGCCCATGATATGCCCACAGAAACTTCGAAACTTCAGACTAGTATGCACAGCTCTAAAGGGTTAAGGGTATTCCAATTTAAATTTCTCCGTCTCAGTCTATCTAATTTACAACCTTCTTTCCTTTGGGCAATGGCTTCTGGAGGAAGTTTCCACTCCGAATCTGGACCCTTGCAGTTCTTTCTCCTCTTCGCTCTGTGTATCTGTATTCCCCCACTCATGACTCATGAAAACATGGCATGCGTGGGTGATAGACCGCGGAGCGAGTCATGTAGGGCTATGCAGCCAAGTTCCGGCTTTTGTTGGCTGCATGATGTTGTTGGAACGGCTGAACCCCTAATTACACAACCTTGAAACATTCCCTTCATGCAGACTGCATTGCATGGCAATCACCCAAGCCTTCCACGGGATAGCTTCTGTTGATAACATTTGATCCCGCAGTCATCTTCTAAGTCTCGCCAAAGGCAGTACAACTGCTCCGGATTCGGTAAAGCACCAATACTGCGGCTGACAACATCCCTTTGAATAATTCAGAACATCTGATCTGATTGTTCCAGCCGTTCTATGTACTTGACCAAATGTGAAAGTACATGTACCTACCCTTCGGCTGGAATTATAATTTCGAGGATTTTCTAACGGATAAAGCGGTTAGTACGGAAAAGCAGAAGAAACTTCTATTCCACAAGGAATTATTCAACCGACGCGGACAATGGTGAATTCGGTAAATGATGGTTATGGTGTAACACTAAGTACGCGAGCTGCAAGATAGTGTCTTAGGCGGAACGTTTATTTCTAGAACCTTTACAGCCGCAAAACGTTGCAAAATAGAAGAAGAAAAGGAAACACGCGACCATTTTCTACAGCTCCAATTCCTTCATCCCTGACTTCTGCGTACTTCTATAGGTTTTGTGCCAAGCTTGCAACCTTTCGGCGCAGGCCGAATACGAAAGCCTTGTTACAACAGCTGTACCCCTCCCCTATTTCATGAATATTAAATGGTGAAAAACAAAGCCCAGCTGAATTGGTAGTCAACTACTGTTGGCTGGAGTCTTCTATGCTGGAAGCAGAAGTATGTATCACTTTTGCAATATCTTTTTGTAGTCAAAACGTATGATAGAATTTCCGGTCAGGGAGTAAGGATTAGATACTCTCGCTCCGGTTTCGATCTTGATCTACAGGCATGTGGTAGGCAGGGGGAAAGTCGAAGTATCTTAAAGCTAGTCTGGTCTATGTTAGTGTTACTGGTTAAATTAGTATCAGCACTTGGCTCCTTCGCTTATTTTCGGTACTGCGGTTCTGTTCGGGTGTGTTACACCCTGGAAACTTCCGATCCAGAACGGGTTACATGGTGGTAGCCTATTTCCTCTAGTGCCTCGCCTACACAGTAGGAATCTTCCTATGCTGCAGTGGAGAAATACAGAAAGTGGGTAACGGCGGAAGGCTGCTCTTTCAATTCTTCTTGATTAAAGCGTGGTCCTGGATACCGGCAATTCATCATTTGGCAGCAGACTAGACCAGCTTCGCCACTCGTATTTTTAATCCATAGACTTCCATAGACTTCAACGGAACTCCAGGCTCTCTTGTATATAAAGACATGGATTCTCCCTTAGATAGTTTAATAGACTTCTTCCGATTTACAATTGAAACAATACATGTTGGAGGTAGACCGAGTGACGCACAGTGACGTGAGGTAGATAGTCCAAAGATGGGTCTTACCGGTAGTGATATCAGGAATATAGATGGGAAGTCCATATTGGTACAACAGAGCATCTGCCTTCTTTTGTTTAACACCACTATTAAGCTGCTTCGAGATCAGTGGCATCCACACATGCATACAATAAAGTAAGCAAACAAACCTTAGAGGAGTTCAGTGTTCCTAAGTGGCCAGGTCTAATCTTCGCTAGTGCAGGCCTGGAAATTGAAGCCTGGCCGGCCGCCAGATAGCCTGCAGGCCACCAAGTCTTATGCAGGCATCGAAGGTATATACAGGCTTCTGCAGGCCTCAAAGATATAGGCAGGCCGGCCCAGGCTTCTGCAGACCTCGAGGCAGGCTTCAAATATATGCAGGCCGGCCGCTTAGGAACACTGTCTTCCCTAAGTCCGGTCTGCGTATACAGTCAGTGACTGTACCCTGTTCCGAGCGGGTAGACCAGTGCTGCAGACCGAGGACTTTCCCGGGTTTTCCGGGCCGAGGGATGTGGAAGGCCATGGCAGCCCGGCAGTTTGAAGTCCAAGCTCACAGGCTTTGCATTAGCGTGCGAGCTAGCCTTCATATGTGGGATATGAAAATTAGTGAAGAATATCTTGCATATAATGTCAAAGACGCTATGTTCGGTGGTTGTGGGACTATTGTCAGAGAAGGATGTCTATTTATTATTTTTTGGCGTATTCATAGGTGTCCAGAAGGAGGTCTAGAGCGGTTTCTCGGAGTCGCAGGTACCTACACGATATCTCGCTCGTTGCCACTCGCTACTCCACTCCCCACTCCGTGGGCTCCGTCAGGTTCATTCAGCACATGTCACCTACTAGGGAAGGTGGGTAGCCGAAACCAGAAGCTATAAGTAGTGACAAGCGTGTAATTCGAGGAACAAAGGGTCGCTACACAAAGAGCTATTTTGAATGCGGATAGCTATTAAGATGGTATGGTAATGTGAAATTTCATCAATTTGCGAAACTTATCAAAGGCTGCAATCGAACGACCCGAAGATACAACGCCAGACTTCGGAAGCCTCTGAGGTAATGCGTGTGCCGTCGAATTTACCCGGGATCAACGGTTGTTGCTGGCTGGGATGATATCAAGGTTGGTGGGGTACCGGTATTCGGCCACACCCGAGATAAGGCTAATCTTATCTGATCTTGAATGCGTTTACGGTGAAATACTGTCCCTATCAATCTATGTACATGGGGAGTATTCCGACAGGTCCGCTCTGCCTCTTACCAATTCATGCAGCTGGATATCATTGTGAACCAAGCTCCCGGACCGTGCTCGATCGAGTTATATCTTCATACAGCCCATCAATCAAAGCACTGCTCTATGCGCGTCGCAACAGAGCCCAACGGGATCCGAGTTGATGTCGAGCTTCCGGTAAAACGGTACTTATTTCAATGGGCACAACGCCGGAGAATTCTAAGCTTGCATTCGCCGAAAAGGAGATGATGTAATTAAGCAGTCTTCTTCCTGCTGCAATTCCAAGGGTGACACTGCATGAGCCACGTAAAGAAGAGGTCTTAACCGCATTGAGTGGCTGTTTGGTCTTTCATTTTGCCGGTCATGGCCTATCGCACCATGCCGACCCATCAATGAGCACCTTGCTTACGGCCAATTGGCAAACAAACCCATTGGCAGTCAAAGATTCGGTCGTTATGAAGTTCCACCAAAATCTACCTCTTCTCGCATACCTCTCCGCTTGTTCAACAGGAGACACTAAAGACACTAAACTGCTTGATGAAGGTAGCCATTTGATGGGCGCCTGTCAGCTTGCGGGGTTTTGGCATGCCATCGGATCGCTGTGGGGAGTATCTGATAAGCACTGTGTTGACGCCGCTAAGGATGTTTACGAAACAATGATAAAGGATGGTATGAGCGATGAGTCGGTTTCACTAGGTCTCCACAATGCCGTACTGAAACTCTGTGGCGGGCGAGCTGGGACTGGCATGACAAGGGAAGCTAGAAATGCACGTCTGATTGAAATCGAAGAAACCGGGAAAAATAGAATTGGCGACCCTCTCATTTGGGTTGTGTATATTCATATAGGAATCCAGAACTAATTTGTCAGCTCAATGTCCTCATTCTATTGTTTCTTAGGATAGCATTGCTGACCAGGTTTTGCACCAGCGACGGGGACGTTGACGAGAGCAACTATGGAGGGCTGAGGTCGTAAGTAGTGGGACTATGAGGGTGGAAACGACGGGATGGGAGTTCGTGTATGGTAGTCGCGTTGGACATTTGTTTTTTTGCTGTTAGCCGACGGATACCACGTATGGATGATGCACCGGTCTGTGTGAGGAGTTGAGTGTTGGGGCGGGCAGGAGTTATAGGTTTTGATACTTGCAGTTTGCGTGAGTGACGAGTGTTGAAAATAGGATACCGAAGAAGCAGACCTCCCAACGGTTGAACTAGTGCACTGCTTGTAAAGAGTTAACTAGTGCGGTATGTAGTTAGTTCTTGGCAGTGCAGTTTGTAGGTTCAAAATCCACTGGTTCACTGCTGGTTAGTTAGTTTGCCACTCATTACCCATTCCACTTGTTGACACAGGATTTTGGCCGAAAGGTCTACGAGTTTCCAGATGACCAGCGAAGCTGTTAGAATTGACTGGAGAGAGGTTGCTAATGATCTGAGTCACAATGTAGACTCATGTATAGTTAGTCACTCGCCACTTGCATAGCCACTGGTCGATTTGTAATGTATGTTCACAATGGTTTCTGCATGGAATCTCAAGATTTTCACCCAAGGTTCAGGATTTTCATGGCTTTCCTTGAGTAAGAAAGATATTGAAAGTAATGTGCTATGTACAGCGTGGGCAAGGGTTAGAGCTGGCGAAGAAAAATTCATGGCAGTACTGTGCGCTGGTTCGAACCAGTTAAGATAGTTGAACCAAATAGATACAGTTGAACCAGTTGTCAACCAGTTCATTGCACTGGTTTAGCATGCAGTGCAGTTTGAACAATTAAGTAGTTGGTGCAGTGCAGTTTCCCCGCGGACACCCAACTGGTTTCCACCGTTGGGAGGTCTGCTTCAGGGTGCGTGAGCTATGGAAGGCGAAGTTGTACCTGCCGTAGATGTATAAAAGGGCGAAATCCTGCTAAATGACCAGTTTAGCCACTCTGCAGCGGGGTTTGTAGATGTTACCTAATAAGTCGCTAAAGGAACCCGCATGCATATTCCTCTCCAGAACCCCTCATTCCATTGATTCTGTGACGCTGTTCGGATCTGGAAAGCCAATCACATACCGCTCGTTAATCTGGCCAAGAACAAATTTGTGGAACAATTCTCTCAGCCTCAAGTACGCAGTCAGTTTAGTCCATGCTATTTTTTATTTTTTTGGCAACTAACGTGTTGTACATTAAATATGCATAGTTCTAATCAACCTTACGATGGCCTTGGTTCAGCAGTTACGCGGTGCACACATGCAAACTGGGCATCCATTACGGGTAAATATTTCCACGCCGTCAATCAGTGTTGAATGCCGCTGCAGAATTGAGTTATCACCATCATTGTTTTCACGGAGTCGAACTCGGAGAGCTACTAACGCAACAAACTAATGCATAGTATTTGATGTTCCGCACACATATTACAAGTGGTTCAATCCCTCCGTTCAGTCAAGGCGGGCTTCTGGAAATTTATGGATTGCATGTTGTGTTCGAGTTGCTGCATCGGCACCAGTTGTGCGCATGTGCACAACTGTAATTTTTTACAAAAAAGCATATATAAGTACTAACGCAACTGCAACCCCACGTACATTGCATGAAATCCCAACTCAACAAACCTGAAATACGGTAGCTAGTATGTAGGCTACAGCCGCATGAATCAAATTGATGAGCAGAATTAACGTTAGCTGGTAAATAGAAGCTTGACCGCCATATGACAACTGTTACTTTCGGCTCTTAATGCTAGCATCATTAAAGAAGTGATTCTGCTGACACAAAGGTCTGGAAAGTGTTGATTTGCGGACAATTCTTATCAATATATCTGACCAGAACTGACGCCGGCCAGGCAAGTACAACTGATTAACGCTTTCCCGCGACCTTGCCGAACGCACAGTAAGTATATACATAAATCCCCAAGTATTGCAATCAGAGATACGGTTTTACAAATAACATTTAGTTTAACTAGTAAGCGGGCGAGATACGCTTACCTTGCTATCAACCGTTTGTACCGTATGCAGTCCGGGGCTTAGGCAAGTAAAAGAATCATGTGCGCCAGGGAACAAGCAGTAGTATGAGGTACTTCGCGAATTTACGTAACTCGATTTCAAGCTTTCACCGGCGCGAAAGTCTGAAATCAGTTGAAAACGTTGGGAGAACTTTGAAAGCGCCGGGATATTTCCAACTTTCCAGCTTTCCGGTCGGAGATCGCAGGGCTGCTTTCCAGCGGAAGCTTTAGGCCGGTGGAAAACTCTTAGTTTGTAGAAGCTATAGCCAATAGAAGGCTCTAACTCAGTGGAAGCTTTAACGTTAACGTTAATGTAGCCAACCTACTTGTCTAAGTGCTTCCGGTACCATCACCATTAACAGTACCATTAAGATTGCCATCACCATCACCATTACCATCACTATCATCACCATCAACCCTGGACCGAATGCGCACACATACCCCCAAAATGGATGGGAAGCGGGCTGCAGATTCCGCTAGAAAATCGGAGCCGGAGATCTGCTCTCCCCAGATTCCATTGTCTACTTTTCCTGCAGAATCTAAAGCTGAAATTGTCAACACCATGACCGTGAGACATCGTGAGATCCTGTTGTGGTGAGCGTGCTAAAGATATGATTCAGACTATGATATCAACCGACGTCATGATTTCGGCCATTATAACCCGCCCGCCATATGCCGCCCGCCACACGCCGCCCGCCACATGCCGTCCGGCGCGTGGTACCTGCTACTCTGCCAGTCTCTACATCCAAGCACACTAGATAACCTGCACTCAAGTGAACTTCTGGGAACGTCCTTGCAAGAGTAGTTGGGAGCATGCTTTGGAGCGTAAAGCCAAGCATGCTTGGAGTGTGCAATAGAGTGCAATCAGGAGCGTACTTGGGAGCGTACTTGGGAGCATCTTGAGAGCGTGCTTAGGAGTGTACTTGGGAGTGTCTTGAGAACCTACTTGAGAGCATCTTAAGAGCACCTTCAGAGCGTACTTGAGAACGCATAGTCAAACAGGCTGGCAGTGTGCAATCGAGTGTAATCGGGAGTGTACTTGGGAGTGTACTCGGGAGCATCTTGAGAGTGTACTTGGGAGCATACTTGGGAGTGCCTAATGAGTGCATTTGGAAGAGTGTAGTACGCGGCATCATGTAAAGTAAAATGCATGTCCACCCACCCCGCAAACGGCGACGATGCTAATTAAGGAAAATGACCGAGTTAGCGGCTGTGACTGCAGAGTTGTTATCTAACTAGGAGAAAACGCAAGTAACTAACTCAACCGCACATTTCTAGCTAGGATGGCAATAAAGCGGTGTCTAGAGCAAAGTGAGTTACGGTGCGATAGATTAAATTCTCATCAGGGATAATACAATTCCATAGAAGTCAACGTCATCAGCTAAGTCAAAGTTATTTCCCGCAATGCTGTTTGGAAGTTCGACCCTACGATTGGGCAAGCATCTCTCAAACGGCGGAAGCTCCATCATGAAGCTAACAGTGCAAACCTGCCAGTTGCGACTTTTTCGCGCTAACGACAATACCTTAACGTTTTGCAATCCATTCTCGGTGCCAGCAGGTCCCGATAGGCCTTCCAGATATAGCAGAAATTCATCTCTTTGAACTTGGATCGGTATGGACGATAAGCGAATCGTCCGCGTCTTCGCGGATTTATTGGGATTGGGATCGGCGGTCGCTTGACTCGAAGCAAGTGAACGTGGTGGAATATAAAAAATTCGAACGGTTGGGTTGAGATGAGGAGATGGGAAATTGAGATGGAAGAAGAATGCAGCTGAACATTTATTATGTGCGCAGTTACTATTTTTAACGTGGTGGAATAGTGCTTTGTCGCTGATAGGTGAACCCAGCAGCTGAGTTCGCTATATAGTGACAAGTGCAATATCGTGACCAACTGATGAGGGATGAATACGGATGGAAGTAAAATCGTCCAGAAGGGTTTATTTATCAGTCGGATGTACTTCAAGGACGGACGTGAAAGCGCAATGAAAACAAGTCAACGTCAACGGTTACGAAATTAAGAACTGAATAGCTAAACATTATTTTACTGTCGGGGATCTGTTGTGATCGCTACTCTAGTCTGGCTTCGAACAGCAGGGATCTCGGGTCTTGGTAAGATGTCGCCGTGGCCGGAGTTGCTGTGACATGCGAAAATGTCAACCTATGTCTCGGGATTCAGATCTATATTAATGCAGTTCCCGAGAATGCCGGGCGTCCAGACTATGGAAATTAGCACAAATCTTGTGCTCTAATGATTAGTATTCAAGTCCCTAGCTGGGTGCCGCCCCTGAGTGGTCTCGGGTGACAGAGCTTCGCGTGTGTAAGGAACGGGATTCTCGGTGGTGCACGAGAGGAAACGCAGCTATATCCTATTGCGCTGTTACTTCAGAGACCTGTTTTTCAGTGCCGGAGTTAGTCTCGGAGTGTGGTACACGGGTTCCTATGTCGGAGTGTAAACAATACCATAACTTTACCACCAGCAGCTAGTTCTTTAATCCGCACCAATTCCAATAAAAGCACAACAATTAAGTTTATAATACTTCCCAAAGTTATTTGCAGTCGCCTTGTTAGTTAATTTGAGGAGCCAGGCACTTTTTCGTTACTATCATGGGGTATCATTCGGCCAATTCCACCCAACAAACCCGAACACGCATTTTGGATGATTGTACTGGCAGCTGTGGTTCAGACATCAACAATCAACATGGGATGTCCATCCGTGCGAATTTTGTATCCGTCAGCGTCAGGTCGGTATGTCAGATAGCAAAACCTGTCAGTGAAAACCACCGCCTTTGTATGTACATATCCACGATAGCGATTTCGGACTAGAAATCAACATGACAAGCAGTTAAAGTCCAAAATTATCACCATCACATGACTACCACGCCATAGTAATGAGTATTCCGGAATTCCACGGCCACTAACCTGTAAACATTAATAATGTCTGGCTATACGAAAGCGGTCAGTAATAGCCGCCAGATTCTAAATTTTGTCAGCACCAACCTTGTCTGAATCACGGCAGCTAGTACAGTCATTCAGAAGCTTCTTACAGCTTATTACAGCATTATTTCTCGCTGCACTTTTCACGCTCTGCCTAAATGCCGTCACAGTTTTGCGCATATGCGCTGTTTGAAGTCCACGATCGTCAACAAATCTCCGAGCGACTCAAAAGCTCTGACAGCAATCAAGCATGAATCGAGGAACCCTCAACCCCATGAGGAAGTTCTAAGTGATGATAGTTGGAAGCTAGTTGAGAAACAAGTTGTCAGTCAGTTAATCTTAAACGTGAGGCGTGCGGTACGTACAAAAGCTCAAAAATTGAAGTGACAACAGTCAACACCCCACCAAAAAAAGTTTCAGTCGACTGTGCTTAGATATAGTGTGCACATGAGCTGACAACTGTACTATGTATGGCACTATGAACCTGTACGTGGACTAGATAACTATAGTACGCTGCCAATATGGCGCTAGGTGAGATGCTCTATCTTCCAAGTGCTTCAACCACATGTACTCGACTTCAAGCTCCCAGATATGCCTGAATCCGTACTCTCAGGTACACTCGACTCCATGCACTTGGCTCCAAGCACTCGACTCCATGCACTCAAATTCCACGCTTCCAATGGTACCTTGTGAGCTCCCAAGTATACTGTATGCTCCCAGATCTAGTCTGCTTTAAAAACCCAAATTCGACCACTCGAGAGTAGCCCAACAGAATTGCGATCTGAAATGAGAACGAAATCATTTAGATGACATCAAGTAAACCATTTAGCATCAAATGCCACTTAATCAGACTGTAATTGATGGAGTTGATATGGGGTGGTGGATAGTCCATGGGAAGCTAATGTGCTGTGTGTAGTGCAGCCTATTGTGAATTTGCACTTTTGTTGATGCAAATGAGATACAAGATCCGGAAATACAAACCTATGTTGAAACCAATACCCCAGATCATAAATGTACTTGAATTCGTCCATATTAGGTATTATAATTCAGTTCTTCCGCAGTTGTCTAGATACCTCAAGGCTGACTGTTTTAGTGGGGTGTTGACCGTTGCGTTGTCGCGTTTCAATTTTTAAGCCTTTGTACGTACCGCAAGCCGCCAAACAGGAACTTATTGGGCTTATTACCGTAAGTTGAATAGCCAGGTTCCATCGGTATCAGAAGACTGCAAATCTTCCGCAACTTTCGTGATGCTTTGTCCAGTGTCCTCTGTTTCAGAATATCTATTCCCACGGTCGCCAATGTTCGGGCACTCTGCAGCTAGTTACTTTCGGATGAAGGCAGCGAAATCTGGAAGAGAACATTGTCACGAGATATAGTAATAATATAGAAGGATAATTTATTAACATACACTATACCACCTTTATCGGCCCGAGGGCATCCTGGACCGAGTTACCCGAAGGACAGCCCGAGCTACTATTGGTACGGCGGGCGATGCCTAACGGCGGTCTCGCGCGCAATAGGATTATCATTTCCACTTATAAACATTAGATCTAGCCTTGATTTCTGGCAATATCATCCGACTGGGCAAGCTATTTCCGGCGATCCTAGTTATTGTTGGCCTTGCATCATCAGGTATCACTCATGGACAGAACTTAATGATCTGTTCAAAGTAGAGATAGAGAAGCTTGATGGTATCCTATCTAAGAGGGCCACAAGGCCAATATATATGAGAGCACAAGTACGGCTGAATGCCATCAGCCCGTATCAGAGTTAACAGTCATCTCCGGCCATACGAGACATCACCGTCTCGGCCATACGAGACATCATCATCTCCGATCATACAAGACACCGTCTCTGGCCATACAAGACACCGTCTCCGGCCATACGAGGCTCATCTCCGGCTGAGGCCTGTATATGCAATATGATCAGTTGCATATATGCATGTAGATACCCTAACCTACTCTGTGCGTGACTGCTGTCTACAGCTGGTCGTACCTTTCACATGGATATGTACATGGAAGCCAAGATTAGCTCACCTTACAAATACAATCAATTATCTTCGTACCAAAGTAACACTGGGCGCTCCGCTCCGCGTGAGACTTTGACCTTCAGATTATCAGTGCTAAGCGGTAAGGAAATGGAGGCTTGGCATGGAGCATACTCTCTCAATGTACCAAGGACCAGGGTGGGTATGAAAGTGATGAAAGCAATTGCCCAATAGAGCAGACGAGTTGTTTCTTCTTTGCTTGCTGGATAGCTGTGAATGTGGATTGGCCACTGCCACAAACGATATGTGTGAACCTCGATCCTGAGCGAGGGATACCTTTTCATTCGCTACGTACAAACGCAATCACACGATAGCACTCGATGGTTTGGCACAAGGCAGCACGTTGCCGTCTTGGCGCTTGGCGCTTGGTAATATTATTACGAAGCTGATTTTTGCTGCCCTATCGGTCAGACTTAACCTTCAGTAAACTAAAGGTCATTATCAAATGTCCGGGGGTATCTCTTCCCGAGATTTCAGTAACTTCTCCAGACTAGCCTATCGCTCAATTCTCGGGATTCAACGCCAGACTATCTCGCCTCGTGGGCACCGATAACCTTTGGCTGTGATCGAGAACGTGATCAATCTTCTCTCGCGTTTCTAGTTGTCTTGCTGCTGTATTCAACCCTTGTGAGCTTCCTTGCAGTGCAGTTGAGGGTGTTTGTAGCGTATTGAACCGATCAGAAATAGCGATGCCAGGATCATGGATGGTCCTCGTAGAACTGTAACGATGCAAGCTGGAGAGAGAACCAGGCATTATCTAGCTTGTGCCCGAATTCAGTTGTATATAGTGTGGTGGCCATCTTTGCTGTGCCGTGCTTTTAGGTTGTCATCTGTGCAGTGGTCGGGGCTACCAAAAAAGTATTTAATGGCTGTAATATCCTGTATTCTATTTCACGACCCTGGGTTTCTCTCCGCCAGGGCATAGGCTTTGATGCTACGGAATTTTGTTGATCCGTCTATTTGGTTCCCTACGATAACAGTGCCCAACACCATGCACGACACAATTCAAGGCTTGGACCCCCAGCAGCATCTATATTGACAGCACACAATACTGTTCTAATATCTATAATCGGGAGTAATTCGCGCCGGTAATCTGTTTTGCTCCTCCGAGAACTGCTGTGAAATATTATCTTTCACTATCCCAGGCTGTTGTCTCTCTGGGCTTTCTGGACGTTAGAAAAGGCATGAATGTAATTGCGCAAAGACGCACTATAACCGCAGAAGATGTAGCTGGGCGGATGTATTATTCACAAGTTAAAGAGATGTTATGTACCATAATGTATTTGGGGCGCCGGCCTGTTTTATGATGAAAATAGTGATCGCCATGATGTGTTAGCCGAAATGGTTGATTCCTGATAATCTACCTACACATCGCTACAGTATTTTCCTTATTTCATTGCGAGGTATATCCCTGTATCGATACTAATGAGTGTTGACATTCTAAACTAGCGATGGAGTGTGAGGTGCACTGGTGACATTCCAAGCTGCCACCAGATCATGGGAAGTCACTCTGTACAAGTTAGCTGAAAAGAGAACGGACAGGCACCAGGAACATTTTGGAGTTCCTGGAGAAACTACAGTATTCTAGGTACCGGCCAAGTTTCATGCACTTCAACATAATATGTACTTAAGTAAGATTGTTTCTGTTATCTACATACTTAGTCCTAATGTTAACCTCGATGTGCACTTGATTATATCATGTAATCCGTCAGAGTATATCCGATCAGTGTTTCTAATTGCCAGTTAAGTGCTATCTCCGTGACATCAACTCTCAGTCTGATCTCCCCTCCATCATCGTAGTCTCCGCGTCTATATTCAGGGTGCCAAGGTTAAGCGGCAATTAATTGTCGGAAGCTGAAAGAGGAAGGCGCACCCACGAAACTGGCTGACTCATACCGCAGCCACTTGGAAGTCTCCAGATCAGTGCAGGTGTGCCGAAACCCCGACGTGACACAACGTGAGAGAAATTCCTGCTCACAAAAAGTAAGTTTGGCGAAATCGCGATGAGCGAGAGCACAGCAGCTATTTCTTTTTGCGGCTGCGACCTCATTGACGTGAGCACTGGCACTTGCAGATACTGGTAATGGTGAGTGGAGGGGGAACTGTTGGCTGTTGTCCCCAGCAGTTGGTTGTCCCAGCAGTTGTTTGGATTGGATATTTTCGACCACCTGCTCGTCGAACCCGAGCGATGGTCTTCACTGCGGTTCGATTTCAACCTTGACTGTATACGAGCGATTTCTCTCGCGCCTCCCGGCTGCGTGCATTCGGCACTTGCCTTGCCGACATATGCCCCTGCACTTCTGCGCGGCTTCCCCAATCCGTGCCGCGCTTGTTCACACATATCACTCGCCCCGCACCCGCCCGTACGGTTCCGGGCATCTGTCCACCAATCACGCACCCTGAGTGTGCGTCGACGCCGCGCACAGACATCCGGTCCCGATGCTCTATATCTACCGTCTCCCGCACCGCCCACCAATCTTGCTCTAAACTGTCGACCGCTCTTCCGCGCCAATTCCAGCGTCAATGTCCACAAGCACAATCGAAGTCGATCCTGCCGTCGTACGTCTCAACTCCCCAAACATTGATTTTGAAACTTACATATCCAGCTCGTCTCCCACGATGACGACTCCTACACCATCTCCGGCTACGACACCAGCACGCAAAGCCTGACCTCCAGCGTGTGCGCGTTCATCATTTCCAATGGTCTTCCCTCCCCCCATTCCTCCCCATCCCCGCTAAACCTGCAGGCCGCCGCTACCACACTTACTTCGGAGAAGATAAAAACCCGATGCCGACGGACGAACTCGAGAAGGACCGGCTGGACCTGCACCACGAGATCTTGCTGCACATCCTCGACGGGAAGCTGCATCTTGCGCCAGTCTCGGAACCGCACAGGATCCTCGATATTGGCACGGGGACGGGGATATGGGCGATCGATATGGCGGATAAATACCCCATGGCGGAGGTGATAGGCACGGATCTGTCGCCCATACAGCCGAAGTGGTGTCCGCCGAATTGTAAGTTTGAGATTGATGATGCGGAACAGGTGTGGACATATGCTCCGGTGTGTCTCCCACCCCCGGCCATCTGCAACCCCGCAACCCCGCTGACGCAGCAACACAGAACTCCTTCGATTTCATCCACTCCCGCAACCTCGCCCAATCAATCGGCGACTGGCCAAAGCTACTTTCCGAAATCTACAAGTCCTCCCTTTCTTCTCCTCTGCTTCCCCGCTCCCTGGCTAACTCAACCAGTTGTATTAAACCAGGCGGGTATATCGAACTAGGGGAACTCGGCGGTCAGCTATTCTCCGACGATGACAGTCTCGGCCCCAACAACGCCATGAAACTCGCGTACGACCTCGTCCACTACAAAGCCATGGCGTCTATAGGGCGGCCCCCGGCGACGGCGGAATCGCTGCACGCTATGCTTGAGGAGGCAGGGTTTGTGGATGTCCACGTATGGGGTCCTCATTCAGTTGTGGCACCCAGAGCTCGCTAACGCTCGCCTCGCAGGTCTCGACATTTAAGCAAGTAATCGGCCCCTGGCCGAAGGACAAGAAGATGAAGCAGATTGGGGCGATGACACTGTTAATGTGTGACACCGGAGTGGAGGCGTATACACTATATGCGCTGACAAAGTTTCTGGGGATGGCAACGGAGGAGGTGAAACGGATTTGCGCGGATGCACTCAAAGTCGCGAAGAATCGGAATGTGCATATGTATAGTTTATTGTAAGTGATCCCAAGACTGGACAAAGGGGAAAGGATACGGGGGGACGAGGCTAATAGGGAAATGCAGTTTTGTGGCGTGGGGGAGGAAACCAGAGAAGGGATAGGGGAGGGGCAGAGGGAGGAGGAAAGGGATTTAGGTGAAGTGTGTATGAACTGATGATCCGAAGCAGGAAAGGCTAAGTGGTTGACTTGTTGAATGAGGCGTTTGGCCGGCAAGAACTCCGAATCACCAATCTTGACCCGGCTAAGAATGGCATCGAAGGTGTTGGGACAGGATGTCTCATCTAGCGTCTTACGTAAAAAAAAAGTCACATAAGAGTCGACGCCAGTAGTATCAATCTTGATGCCGTCAAATAACATTCCAGCGGATTTTAATACCCTCCAGATCTCGACAGAAACTCCAGGCGTTAGTCCACTTTTAGTGGCTCTTTTGGCGTGATGTTGGAGATTGGTGTCACGATCGAGCCATCTGGAGGCGTGAATAGTAAGAGCCGTGATTAATTTTACTGATTCCTCGTAGTTTGGATCATTTTTGCTGGTGATGTGACTGGTGTTCAATACCCGCTGTAGATAGACGGTGCCATACCTTAAGACAGGATGGCGATCTTCAACTGCGAAACCATTAAACAAACGCCCTTCTTCGGGGCGAACCTCCACCAGAACAACGTCCAACTTCTGCTCGAGAAGACGGATTATGGGTTCCTCATCCTCTGTCTCAATAGGCCAAAAGAGCTCCCCCGCTGATTCTTTGTTTTCCTTTGACCAAGTGATGATTACATGAGGAGAAACTTTCTCGTCCCCAAATATTATATTACCGCCGGGGGCGTCTGTGAGTGCAACAGTCAGTCCTAGGATGTAATGCGCCTAGATTGTAAGAGGGATGGAGCCCATTTCATTCGACACAGTAATCTTTCGATGATCAGGGAGGCTTTGGAGGGGGTACAAATAATCCATAGCATCTTTGAGGAGAGAAGGTGATAGCTTCAAATAGTCAGGCGAATGGTGGTATGCCGGCATAGATTGTCTTAATTTGACCTCCACTTGTCGAACGAAATAACTCCAGTTAAAGGCACTAGTCTGTGAGCTGCATGCTGCCAGTGTACTGGTAATTCCCCCATGTCCTGGATCTGGAGACGAGCCTGTTACCCTCATTTTAAAGCGTTTCGTCATCGCATCACCAAGTATTTTTCCGAGGTACTCCCGATTGTGTATCTCAGCGAGCAGCGATAATTGTATAACCGTGGAAAGATACCGTAGATTTGGGAGAGCACGATGAATGGTGGGACTAGGATCTGAATCAAGTCTAATCTCAGATCCGGAAAAGAGAGGGATGAACTTTTCAATCTTGACTGCATCCTTAAATGCCACTTCGAGTTGCTGCACGATTCGTCCTCGTCCAAAGATCTCGGCAAGGTCTTCCTCTACCACGAGATTCGATCCCGACTCCCTGAGGTCCCTGGTCAGCCGAAGGATCTGAGCACCTGCTGCCTCAACAGCAGTGCGAATGGGAAAAGCCGATGCTAGTTCGAAACTTAGTCGAACCGCAAAGTTCATAGACATAGCGACAATAATTTAGCTTCAGTGGGTAATTGAACTATGGCGTTAGAACATAGACTAGCATTCGTACTTAGATCTGAACAGATCACTGGTGGAAAGGCGACTCTTACCGCTGCAAACTTAAGTTTCGTTTGGGAGAAGCCGGATGGTCGAATAATTGGTTGTGGCGGCGAAGATTTCCTGTGGTGACAGAGGCCCAAACTTGCGGGGTCTGGTAATGGAAGCGTGTATGAACAAACAGTCGCTCGCCCACCTCTTCCGCCACTGCAGCCGGTGGAGAGACCAGCAGAAAGCACTCTGGAAGGCGGTGGGAAAGGTGACGGGCTGGAAAGCGGGCAGATGCCGACACGCGCAGGTCTCTGAGCTGTTTTCCATGGAAGAGTGCGATTAAGCGGTGATGGACTTCCTGGCGGCTACTGAAGTCGGGAAGTTCCCGCCCAAATGAATGGCGGTATGGAGAAGGCGCAGAGGCTGACTCAGGCGCGGGGGGCGGCGGCGGTGGGGTTTATATCCGTTCTTTTTTTTTCTTTCATTTCTGTTCTATCTATCTTTCAACTTTCATTTGTCAGCGGGGATGAAGGGTAGCGGGGGGGGGGAGCTCCGCCATATAGCCGGCTCGCCCGGAGGCGGAGGGGGTATTAGGTCCTGTCATACTCTAGTAAGAGTGAACACGGTATGAATAAACAACAAACAACAACAGCAGTCGCTCGCCGCCTGCGGTGATTTGGGAGAGATGTGGGAACAGGTAATCTACATAGACGTTCTCCTACTGACAGTATCTACTGTAGTCACCCTGCATCCTGAATGTGCCCTCCTCCAAATACGAGCCAAGATGCTATTCGTGTAGCGAGCAATAATTATCAAGTTGGAATGTATACATGAAGCTTCCTCTATAGTATAGTACTTGCGATAGGGCTATAGAAACCGTCTGGTAATAATCTTGTTCAATGTAAACAGGGGCAGAGGAAGAAAAATAGAATTTCGCGGTTTGGGAATGCTATCCCCTGGATCGTAACCACAACCACCTCGCCACATCTCTGCCACCTTGACCTGCTCGCCCGGAGGCGGAGGGGAATTTGGTTCTGTCATACTCTTGTCAGAGTGAATATAGTATGAATAAAACAAACAAACCACCTCGCCACACGTCCAAAAATGGTCGTCAGAGGCCCTCGTTATTGTTGAAATAGTGATGCTAGAGAAGCTTAATTGATTCTATCTAAGAGGGCCACAAGGCCAATATATATGAAAGTGCAAGTACGGCTGAATGCCATCAGCCCGTATCAGAGTCAACAGTCATCTCCGGCCATACGAGACATCTCCGTCTCCGGCCATACAAGACACCTCCGTCTCCGGCCATACGAGACTCATCTCCGGCTGAGACCTGTATATGCAATACTCCCCCTCTTGCTATACACCGTAGAGCAAGAAACAAATAAAGAAGATGAAACAAAGTGATTCCCATAGTAGCCTCCTTAAAACCCTGCGAAAGTGAGCAGGGAAAGAGTACTACCGTAGCCTGAGGATGGCCATCCATAAAGGAACAAACAAAGAAATCCGCGTGCCCAAAAGAAAAGTGAAACAACCTTAAATCCAACCTTAAATCCAACATTAAATCGACCTTCCGTGATGGTAGAGCTTCCGCTCGTGACTCGGTATCGATGGGAGCTTCCGCTCTTGACTTGGCATTGATGGGAGCTTCCGCTGCCAACATATTTTGTAGCCATCGTCAATCGTACACGGCATATCTATCATGTCAGCATCTCAGAAGGTGGTTATACTTACCATGTATTTAAGTGCGCCTGTGCTCTTCCGAGCCCTCGTACAGTGCTTCCGCATGCTTCATACAATATCGGTAATCGTCGTGTGGTATCAGACATATCGGTAGTCATCGGCAATTGGCATTGACTTGTAGATGCTTCTCAGTGATGCAGTTCGGAATAAGTGTCGGTGACCTTCCAGTTGACTTCTTGGTAGACATCTCGGTGGGCAACTCTGTGGGCATCTCGGTGGATATCTTGGTTGACTTCTCGCTTCTCCCATGATCATTTCCTGTGATCTTTTCCTGTGATCCTTCTCCCCCGAAGAAAGTGTTCTGGCGGAGGCTGATTCCCGTAGCGCCGGTGTTTCAGTGAATTTTGGTCGACTTGGTAGACTCCTTGGTCAACTTCGTGGTAGACTCCTTGGTCGACTTCTCTGCGGCAATCTCGGTAGGCAGCTTCGGTAGAATATCCATTGGCTTCTCGGTAGTCATTTGGTAGGCCTCCGGTAAGGTGATTCGGGATTCCGTTCGGTATGCCGTTCGGCCATAGTCTCTTGATCCTTTGGTATGCCATTCGGTAAACATCTCCAGCAGTGGCTTTATCTGGTTGGGCTCCCGGTAATCCTCTCATTCGATCTCCATGTGAAGTCTTTCGGCGGTGATATCCGTCGCTGTGAGATCTCAGTGATTATGCTTGGTGGTCATTTGCGATCTCCTTCGGGACCAATTCGGTAGCCATATCGCAATCGTTCGGTACCTCGTTCGGAACTGCTTCGGTAGTCATATTTGCACTCATTCGCAATTATCGTAGCACAAAATCTAAAGTGATATCGGGAAGTGGTAGGAGTCCACATAACCTTCGTAAAACCACATAGGACTCATACGGCTTCTATTCGGTTGCCTTCATTGTACATCTTTGTAGTTTCGTATTTATCCCAATTGCTGCAATGATAGCGGCCTCCATACACGGGTATATCGGGAAGATTTCATCCGCATACAGTAGCATCAGAATACCATCATCGCGGGTTTGTCCAAGTCTGATTCGTGTGTTTGATTGAGACTGTAAGTTGCTTTCGTGAGTCTGGGGAAGATCGCAGATGCATAGGTGTCTTCTGGCAGTGTCATGTAGAGAGTATCATCAACTTCGTGATTGGGAGATGCAGTGTTTGTAGCTTGCCAGCTTTGATCAATTTAGATGCAAGAAATAATCATATCATCGCTTCCTCAGAGGCCTGGAGTGGTACGAGTTGTGGCTTGTAGTGGTAGTAGGCATGATCTGTGTTCAATAGTAGTATTGACTTCTTGGTCATGGCCGCTGCTTGGCCGGCTTGCTTCCGGACCGTAAGAAATGGGCGTAAGAACAGGCAGCGTAAGGTCTTATATCCGGCGTAACTTTTTGATTCAAGCATAACATCTTAGCTGCAGGGAAGCGATTTCCATACCTGGCTGTGATGAGTTGATGGGCTTGACTGCATGATGGTGAGACAGCAGTAGTTCTCAAATTATAAGTTTCGGCCGTGAGGTTGAAGACTTTGGGAGGTAATTCAATTAGTGCATTAGTTACGGGCGAATCTTTTCCTAGTCATTTACAAAGAACTCTCGTACCTACTGCTGTGGCTCTAAACTCAAGATATCCTTACACTCCGGTATCTACAGTCTGCAAAAACTGGGCTTTGTCCACTTTACAAATATCACAGTATCTCCTCGGTCAATTGATTCAATTGCATTTCAACATCTTCTTGGCAGAGTTACCCACTTTGCTCTATCATTGCTCCAACCTGAGTGGGAAAAAGCTCTACAGCTCAACACTGTCCGGGCTAGTACTGAGGGCTCTGAATGTACCTACACTGCACTTCAGGTAACAGCTGGGACTTGCGTTACTTGCCCATTACCTCTTCGCCTGGGGTTGCCATGCCGTCACTTTATGCTTCCGGTAGCCCAAACTGCTACCCCTGTACCGCTTTCTCTACTACATCCACGGTGGTGATTGGATGGTCCAGCAGTAGTTCCAGCAACTTGGACAATGGAATATACTCCTCCAGGTCTTTCTCTGATGTCAGTTTCAGAAAATACCTAAATTACCCTTCCGCTTGCCATGGTTCCGCCATCAGCATCTGAGGATACCCTTTATACTTATCATTCTCTTACACCTTCACTTCTCAGTATAGCTCCAGTTACAGTTTGTGGTGGTGAATAAGAGTTTGATTCTGGATCTGATCTGACCGACCTTTCTGAACCAGAAGTCTGCTTTATTACACCCCGCCTCGTACTGATGGATTGATTCAAAAAAAGATCAAGGGTAGAGCTGCTCAGCGGGCACTTACAGGATGTGAACTGGCTGAATGGAGAGATACTCAGCACCAGCAAGCTTCTGGAAATCTTGAGGCAGAAACTAGACCACTTGAAGCCATTATGGAATCTAGACGGCATCAAAGAGCGGACATGGAACAGAGTACAGATGGGGTGATGACACGGAGCAGGGTTGTCAAAGAAGGACAGAGCCAGGCAAGGAGTGGTAGTGGAAGTGGTAGTGGTGGGAAAAGAGAAACTCGGGCAGGGAAGAAACAGAGATTGGCAAGAGATATTGCAGAGGGAACCGTGTAAACTACTATATGATGAAAAAGTTACGCCGGATATAAGACCTTACGCTGCCTGTTCTTACGCCCATTTCTTACGGTCCGGAAGCAAGCCGGAAGAAGTCCATCTCCACCCGTTTCTTTGTTTTGTAATCGGAGAAGTCCATCTCCTGTATCTGTGCGGTTTTACTGAGAAATCCATCTCTACCCATTCTCTTGTCTGTTGATTCTAATCGTTGATAACTGGCTTTGTCTGAATCGCTGTAGGTGGTGAAGGGGTCGGCGCTTGATAGCAATCTCTCTTGGCCGGCCTTCACTTGGATATCTTTGGTGGAGGTAATCAGCGTTGTTGAATGCTTTTTCCCAGATCTCGATGGGTGTTTGTGAATATATCATTATTGCACAGTCTTTGTCTGTATCAGTCGCGTGGTGAATCAGTGACCGTATGGCCGTTGGATGCATGAGTGTGCCAGGCATCGGTGCCTTGATTGTGATCTCTGATAGTCGGCCTTCACTTTGATATTTCTTGATAATCGTTTGGAACATCTATATCCGGAAGAGCTTTGAATGCACGAGTTCAAAGGGCCCTGTAGTCTGCTTGACAGCCATGTTGCTTGTATTTGGTGATCAGGGGCTGTATGTCGGTAGGATTATGTTGCTGAACTTTCGCCCTATCAGGAATAGTGTCTGGATTCCAGGTGGCTTTGACATCGTTTAGGATTGTAGGTTTGCAGATACTGTAACTGCAGGTTCGCTTGGAGGTAGACTCGCAGGAATAGTGGCAGGTAGCAGGTACAACTGTAGGCTTTGTTGGGCTGATTGGAAGGACGGATATCACTATGCCAAGGGCTATGATGTAACTTGCCTCTTTTGTAGTTAGCACCATTAGTCATCGATCGACCTTATGTCGATGCGACATGTCTCGTTACACGATACAATTGACACACCTTCGCATACGCCCGCACACACTTGACTACTGGAGCACACACCACCGTACAACAGGTTATGAGCCCTTGCGTTTAAAAGGGAACTGACGATTAATACTTCCATTTTCGTTTGTCGAGTGGAAGTCAACATCGTCACGGAGAAGCGTCTCCACAAGCTAAGCAATTACCCCGCACCCCGCCGTACTTCTGACGGCGGCTGCTGGACATCACCAGTACATACAGTCTGAGAGACTATGATAACTGACGATTGCGACACAAGATTAGGATTGTGCGAGATGAGTTCGACGACAATCACAATCACCAAGTTCAATGGCACGAACTATGCACAATGGGTAACCGAGATGGCACTACTTCTCGAGTAGAAGCAAGTGTACGGTATCATCAAAGGATACGACGACAAGCCGGAAGAGCCAGCAGCAAATGTGACCGCTACAGAGAAGGCCGCTTTCAAAGACTGGATGAATCGCCATGGTGTTGCCAGATCGACTATCCTACTCGGCATGGAGCTGACGATTCAAGCGGATTACACGGTCGTCCAGGATGCGAAGACGCTTTGGGAAAAGCTAGCATCAGCCTACAAGTCAAAGTTGAAGCTCAACATCTTCGAGATTAGGGAAGACCTTTAGAGCATCAAGCTACAGGACTGCGGAGATGTCGACAATTATGCATCGTGGATCGATCGGAAAGTCAAGGATTACAATCTCTGCGCAGGACTGACAGCACCATCGACCACTGACACTGATGCTACCGATACGGACTCTGCAAAGACAATCGCCAAGATGAGTGAGCAAGAGCACATCTTCTACCTCCTTCGCGGAATCCCAAGGAACGACGAATGGAAAGTCTTCCTGGAGGTCATGATGGACAAAAATGCCACGATGACTGCCACGCCTGATGAGATTGTCACCAAGCTGGTCGAAAAGGAAGCTGCAATCAACAGGGAGAATGGGCTCGCTCCAGAAGCTCTGCTCTTTGCAAAGAAAGGTGGCAGAAGCGGCAGAGGCGGCAAAGTCGGCAAAAGTCCAAAGAGGGACAAGAGAGATAATAAGGACGATAGGAAAGAGAAGGATTTCCGGAAGTGCATTCATTGCCACCGGCGAGGGCACACCACCGAGAACTGCTTGAGCAAGCAACGCGGCAATCCTCCATAGGCTGCCGACACTGCAGCAAAAGCATCGACTGAGACTACTTCGACTTTCACGACTTTGATTGAGAACTATTGGATGGTGGCCAGCTCAAGTGCTTCATCCAATGATTGGTTCATTGATTGCGGATGCACGACTCACATCTCCGGCCATCGATCAATGTTCATCACCTACACCGAATATCCTCCGAATACGAAGAAGGTGGAGGGATACAATGGGGTCACATCGTTTGCATCCGGATATGGAAGTGTTAGGTTGACTTGCCAGCTGGCAGATGGAAAGACGGAAACGATCATACTCCAAGAAGTGGTGCATTTGCCGGGGTCGTTCAATCTCATCTCACAATCTCAGATCATGGACAAGGATGTCAAAGTCGAACCGGTGAATCACTACTGTCTCAACCTCTACAATCGCCATGGCAAGTTGATTGCCACAGCACCTCAGGTCGATGGGCTATTCGTTCTGGATCGCGTTCTGTATCGAGCTCCGGGATCGACCGAATACACCGATATCGACCACAACAACAGCTGCCTGTTGGCACTTAAGACGACTGGGCATGCATCTCGGCAGGATGCAGAGAAGCGGATGTTATGGCACCGCCGCCTGGCACACGTCGGTCTGAAGGCTTTGGAGATCTTGCCGAGGATCACTGACGCTCCGAAGATGACCGGGAAGTGCGATTGTGAGAGTTGCGTCAAGTGCATATTAGCTCGAAAGCCCTTTACTCCCACGACGTCCCGTGCTACTGAGCCTCTGCAGCTCGTGCACTCGGACATATGCGGTCCCCTGGAACCAGCCATCGGAGGAGGTCGATATATGCTGCTCTTCATCGACGACGCCACGAGGCATACGGCTGAGTACATATTGAAGTACAAGTCAGAAGCGCTTGAGAAATTCAAAGAATGGAACGCTCTTAGAGAAAAGGAGTCGGGCAAGCAAGTGAAGCGATTTCGTACAGATGGAGGCGGTGAGTACACCTCCAAGAAATTCGCAGAATACCTAAAATCAGAGGGCATACTAAAGGAAACGACTACGCCCTACACTCCTCAGTCTAATGGAGTTGTCGAACGGGCGAACCGCACGATCATGGAGCGCGTACGATGCATGCTGGACGATGCCGGACTTTCGAAGAAGTACTGGGCCTTTGCAGTCTCAGTGGCGGTCTATCTCAAGAACCGCACTCCGACGCGATCGGTAGTCGGCAAGACTCCGTACGAGGCCTGGCATGGGAGGAAGCCATCTTTAAAGCATCTCCGTGTGTTCGGATGCTTGGCTTTCGTCCACGTTCCGAAAGAGAAACGAAAGAAGCTGGATTACAGAGCCACTCCCGGCATATTCGTTGGATACAGCATATCGACTAAACAGTACTTCGTATACGATCCATTGGCCAGGACGCTTCACCGCTCCCGAGATGTGGTATTCAGAGAAGGGAAGCGGTACACAGCACCGAATGCTGCAGATGAAGCGATCTTGAACGAGCACTTCTACGGAGATGTCATCGTGGAACCCACGCCCACCAAGAAGCAATCTGAAACCTCACACTGAATCGAGAAGCCGCCAACCGGAGATGGAAATTCCGAACGTCAAACGGAGGAGCCATTGGACGACGATTCACCTCCGGATCCTCCGAAGACAAAGAAGAAGTTACGAGAATTGGCTGGCCTTGAGACGTCACTTGGAGATGCATGGAAGCCGCCGGCCGAAGGTAGTCGCCGGAACCGCGCTGGGAAGGATACGTTGGCAGAGTCTGCACAATTGGCTCTCGAAGATGAGGAATTCGAGGATATGATTCCCATCTACGCCGCAGCTGCGATCTCCGACGATCACGAGGATGCGATCGATCCAAAGTCCTACAAAGCAGCAACCGAGTCTCCGCTCGCCGAGAAATGGGATACGGCGATGAAAGAAGAGTTAGATGCAATTGGTCAGCATCAAGTCTTTGGAGATTTCGTGGAGCTTCCGGAAGGGAGAAAAGCTTTGCCAAGTCACTGGGTATACAAGATCAAGCGCGATGGAGCAGGCAATGTGCAGCGGTTCAAGGCCAGGCTAGTCTGTGGAGGAAATCACCAAATCGAAGGCATCGACTACCAGGCTACGTATGCACCGACTGCTCGCTTGGGCCATGTCAGGTTGGCACTCGCCATCGCCGCCAAGTACGATCTCGAGATCCATCAAATGGACGTATGCACGGCTTTCTTGGGTGTTGACTTGGAAGAAGAGATCTATATGCACCCGCCGCAGGGATACTTTCGTTTGGTCTCTGGGAGCCGATACTACGATCCAAGGTCAAAGACTTCGCGGAAGCTGGTACTTCGCTTGAGAAAGTCTCTTTATGGCCTAAAGCAGTCTTCGCACGTTTGGTACGGCACTTTTAAGGACTTCGTGATCTCGATTGGATTCGAGGCATCACGTGTCGACGGAGGACTGTTCGTGCTTCATAATAAGGATCAAGACATAGTCGTTGCTGCGGTCGTTCTGTACGTCGATGATCTCCTTATCATTGCTAACGAGGGCTTGATTGGGCAGATCAAGGACCAGATGAAGAAGAGGTTCCGGATGCATGATCTCGGGAGTGTCTCCTTCTATCTCGGCATGAACATCGAACGCAATCGGGAGCATCACACGATCGACATCCATCAGCACAGCTACATTCGGACGATCTTGGCGAAGTTCAGAATGGACGAGTCCAGGCCAGTTGCCACGCCGATGGCAATGAAGCTTCACAAGAGGAAGCCCGACGAAGAAGCCTGCGATCCGACCATATACCAATCGATGATCGGAAGCCTTATGTACGCGATGACCGCCACTCGGCCCGATATCGCATATGCCATCGGAGTCCTCAGCCGGTACAATCACGACCCGAGCAATGAGCATATGGTAGCTCTCAAGCGCGTGTTTCGGTACCTCAACGGCACGAAGGACTGGCGTCTGCGTTTCGGAGGAGCCCTCGGAGGAGCACTCGGAGGAGCACTCGGAGGAGCACTCGGAGGAGAAGGAGAAGGCGCACTTAGATGTTATGTCGATTCGGACTATGCTGGATGCCCGGATGACTATAAATCGACAAGTGGACTGGTCATCACCTTCGGAGGAGCGGTCGACTGGAGATCGAGAAAGCAGAAGTCGACTGCCCAGTCCACGACCGATGCCGAATACTATGCCTTTGGAGTAGGCTGTATGAGACTCACACAGATCTCGCATCTCTTGAACGAGCTCGGCATCCCGACGATCCCTCACGTGTTCTCCGATTCACAGTCACTGATCGCGAGCATCAAGAACAGAATCTACCGCGGAACTGCAGTTGCACACATTGCGACCAAGTACTATCTTGCTGCAGATATGGCTAGAGACGGAGAGATCGACTTGAGCTACGTACCGACTGCTGAGATGCTCGCCGACTGCTTCACCAAGCCACTGCCGAAGCCCGCCTTCTTGAAGCAGTGTGCTGCGATGGGAATGATCGGGAATGGCCTCGGAAATGGCCTCGGTACAATTGGAAATGGTCTCGGGAATGGTCACGGAAATGGTATCGGAATTGGAAATGGAAAAGGCATCGGGAATGCCGTCGGAAAGTAAATTGATTGGGCACGTTTGTTTCGAGGAGATCCACGTTGTTTGATTGGCTCCTCTTCTCCTTTGTTTACTGTTTTTTGTTTGAAACGGACGTGATAGCCGTCCTGGAGGAGTGTTGAGCTGATTGGAAGTACGGATATCACTATGCCAAGGACTATGATGTAACTTGCCTCTTTTGTAGTTAGCACCATTAGTCATCGATCGACCTTATGTCGATGCGACATGTCTCGTTACACGATACAATAGACACACCTTCGCATACGCCCGCACACACTCGACTACTTGAGCACACGCCACCGTACAACAGGCTTGGTGATTGGTGCGTTTTGAAGTGGTGTGGTTGTCAATATGCTTGGAGGTATAGTAGTATGAAGTGACGATAGTCTATTCTGTGTCTAAGTGAGCAATGTCTATCTTCCCGCTGATCCACTCAATTGTGTGGATACGCATGCTTCCCTTTCTTGCCCATGTGCTCTGCAGAGCCGCACCTGATATCAGCCCTTTCTTTCTCTCCACAGGAGGTACAGTGGTGAGAGTGCGATGGTAATTGTCCTAGTATATATTTCCAGTCATTCTCCTTCTCTAAAGGTGTAGCGTGTGTAATCTTCAATGAATAGGATATAGTAGCGATAGCTGGCGGAGGTATGCGTGGAGAATGGTCCACACACATCCGAATGTATGGGTTCAAATGGCTTTGCAGTGCGCCTGGTCTTGACTTTAATGATCCATCAATGAGAGATTGTAGGGAAGTAGGATGAATGTGGGCTAGACAGCGATGCCACAGGTGTGATTCTGAGATTGTGAGAGGCGTCTGAGTGGGCTTTGGAAATACGGTGGCAGATGGACATTAAGGTATGGTGCTGGCTGCATTTGGAGAAGTGGTGTGGGGTGAGCTTGTAGTAGGCTTGGTGGAGTGCGCGATTGATGGTACGGTGAAATGTGCGCTCGATGATGCTCTTTCTCTCTTCCTTTTTCTCCTTCTTGAAGTTGACTTTGTTGACAGACTTGGTACTGTCAAAGTGAGTGCAGTTGCGGGAGATATGATATAGCGGTCATTGACCCGATTGCCAGTAATGGTGGTTGATGGAAATGATATGAAGCACTTGCCATATCTAAATGTGGATGTGTAACCGGCTGTGTCCAATTGATTGATGGAGAGAAGGGAGAGCTGGAACGTAGGTGTGTAGAGAGCATCGACTTCCTAGTCCTGTGAAACGTTAACAAGTCCATGGTGGCTTACTGTAACATTGTTATCATCTCCAAGCTCAATGGCTATTGGCTGATGAAGTTTCTCAATCATAGGTGTATTTAGTGATTGTAGGTTAGGAGGTAGCCGTGAGTGTACATGACGGTGAACTTGGAAGTGTGTTTCTCTGTCTCCTGTTTGAAGGGAACATGGTAATTGTTGGTGAAAGAATCGTGGTAGGTGGGTTTGTAGTCATCGCTGTGAATACCATGATGACGGTACTTTTTGGTGGAATGGTGGGTGCACTTGCTGATACGGAGGTGAGTGCGTTGATGTGTGCAGTATTGACTCATGTATGCTGTCTGCAATGGTGAGGTAGTATCCGACTGGTAGATGCTCGTTGCTGGGAATGGTATGGACAACAATGAGGTAGGTTTTGCGATGACTCAGTAATCGTTGGTGATGATGGTGTTAAGTTTTAGTGTGTTTATGTGTGGCTGTTGCTAAAGTAACAAACAGGGATGGTTGTGGGTGGTTTAGGGTTTTTGAGGCTCTTGATCATGAGATATAAATAGAGTATTCATAGTAAAGATTTTAGCAAGCGCCAGGCTCATAACCTGTTGAAATAGTGATGCTAGAGAAGCTTAATTGATTCTATCTAAGAGGGCCACAAGGCCAATATATATGAAAGTGCAAGTACGGCTGAATGCCATCAGCCTGTATCAGAGGCAACAGTTATCTCCGGCCATACGAGACATCTCCGTCTCCGGGCATACAAGATACCTCCGTCCCCGGCCATACGAGACTCATCTCCGGCTGAGACCTGTATATGCAATAGTTATCAAGTCTTCTTTAGTAGCAAATGAAACTTTCTATCGAAGTGAATTGTAAATTATATGTGAGAGGGACTTTGTAAGCCTTACTGCCCCTCCAAAATTCACTCTCTGAACTGGCAATGCCACCACATGTCTATACACCACTACCCACCCTGCTTCTTTACAGGTAATTCAATTCCGCAAAATGATGCCTTTCATTATTGAGACACCACAGTTACTTCCATTTTGAACATGCGTAGCAAAGTTTGGGCAGAGATTTGTTATTTCTGGCAGGGATTTCCTGCTGTGTCAACAAAATGTATTTTAGTCACTGGGAGCCTCCGGGAGTGTGTGAGAGGAGACAGAATGTAAACTTAGATGAGTTAATTTCTGGAGAGAATCAAACCCTAGGAGGGCATTTTGAGCAGCCATCAGAGTAACTTGGATCTCTGATGACTGGTACAGTGGCAACATGGGAGTTATTCTAATAAGTTTCGATACACATTGGACCACCAGAGCGGACATTGCGAGTACCTGCAAGTATCACCCAACTAACGTGGGAATCCCAAACAAACTCTGAGAAATGCCTTGGTACTTATTGTTCTGGGGTTTCTAAATCTCTAAAACTAATACAATATTTATTGTATTAAGTATAGCCACCTATCTAAGAAATTGTTTCTTTCCACATCTTATTCTGAGACTCAGCCTCTTGACATTCTACAAAAGCTACCAGATCAATTTGCTCCCAACCAGTGATGTTGATCCCATGGGCAAAGAGAACTCCTCTGGCAGAAACAAACCATCTTTGGACAATTTGCTGTCAGGTGCAAACCCCGTAGACTATTACTAATGTACTTTGTAATCAATACTGTCAAATGCGATGTATAGTTTAATGTTGTACAAGATATGGATCAGCTAATTCTCTTCCAAACAGAAAACCAGATCTCCAACAAATTCGATGTTCTTTAGGTGTGTGTATTGCGATTATTTCAACCTGCACCCAGCCATACAGAGACAGATCACAAGTGTGAAGTATATATGTAATTTTGGTAAAGTTTGAAAACAGAGAAGTCTGAAGAATATGTCAAGATTATCAGCTGTATACCTAACTATTGAGTGTGGATTGCTGCTTGAGTATTTCGATCTCATTGCCAGAACAATGCGATCTCTGTCAATGTGTTGTCAAGGGCTTGTACACCAAGCCTTTGATCGTATGACTCCATTTGTCATCATATCATGATTGCCGTGATGTCATGTCTTTTCAGTTTGTGCACAGTAACCAGGGCTACATATCCCAGTATGTTAACATGTTCGTGCGATAATGTTTTATAGCAGTACGCCCTTGACAAGATTCAGATCTTCCATTGCACAATATTATGTCTGACAATGTTACAGATTGGACTTGGACTTAGAGGTCTCACATTCTGTATGTGAGAGTAGTTAGAACATCAGCCGATGATAGTTGCCATTGCAATATAGCAAGTTATTTCCCTATGATCAACGGTATTTGGCATGTGGCATTTTTTTAGATTGGCAATGAGCTGATACTATTCCAACATTGAACTTGACATGTCAACTCGTATTAATACAAAGGTTGACGGTGTGAAGTATACTGACTCCAAGAAATGTGCAGGATTGCCTTCAGCCTTGTAGCTGGTAGGGGTTCTCCCTTTACAGTAATAATGGTACTTGCATGAGTCTATTGAACACATGTCATGGAGTTACTCAAGGTCTAGTCACGTGATATGCATAACATCTATTCATGACACTGCAATTTGGCTAATCCTATGTCATTTAGCAGGGATACATAGCAGTCACATGTTGATTGAATGAGCAAGGTTCATTCCTTAGCGAATTCACTTAAGATGATGTAACTGTGTCATCTTAGCAAGGAAGCTTGCTTCAGCCATTGTGGTGAGAAAAAAACGGATCCCACCAATACAAAGCCACACATTTCAGTGGGTACATGACTGGGTTAGGGTTATTGTGGCACTAAATCATGCCATCGACAAGGTTGAATAACCTTCACTGGATGGCATCTGACACCACGATCCAGAGATGTCACCAATCACGTACCTAACATCATGTCATCTCTTTCTTTCTTCTCTCTTTTGTTTCTTAATTCTAGCCATTCAACTATCTTGGTGGGGCTACTGCCTCCCTATGCTCCTCAAAAAGTAACCTCGATTTTCGTAGCTTCATCCTGGAGTTACCGTGTACAATCTTCTGATTCAGGATTTTGGCCACAAATGGTACCTTGACTTGGGGGTCGTGTCGGAAAGCAGGGCATGGAAAAGTAAGCTCATAAAGAGTGACAGACACCAGCGCAACGATACAGATGGGGATGGAATTGATGCGATGCGACAGAAAAACTGGGCTGTGAGCAGAGACGACACCACAGCTATAAGTGAACACCAATCACGAACGGAGGACCACTAGGCAACGACAGATTGACGAATAGACAGCAGGAGAGTCGAAAACGAGAATACTGGAATTGGAATCAGAGACCCAAAGATTTGACTCCTACAGAGGTCGGAGCCACCATCAGCATGGTGAGAACCACCCCCACAAGCAACATCACCACAATCCTATGCCAACATACACGACAACATCAGCAACAACGCTAGATTCTGTCCGAAACACCCGGGTGTTCCGGTTAGTTCTGACCGCTCTGACGGAACCTCGTACCCTCTGACGGAGAAATACAGGGTTCCCGTTGCCCATGAGACCTGTCGCGTTGCATACATCCCTACTTCATGTTGCGCATGGAAGGTGGCAACGTGTATGCACCATCAGAACACGACGTGTGGTACACTGTTCGCAGGGGCTGCAGTTATACTGTAGCCGTTTATACAACGCCTGGCGATGTTTATGCCTTTCTCCGGCCGAGTGCCACTGTTCACATCTCCGCTATTGCTATATATTGGATGCCGCACTTTCCCCATATATGTTTAGCTCTGAGATGTTGTCACTTAATACAATAGAGTCTTCGCTTCGGATACATTGCTTACCATTGCATTTGCTTCGGCATTATCGTATTTTACAGGACTGAAATATATTGTTCAGTCTTCATACTCTCTAGTACTATGCCCACAGTCCTCCACATTCTGCATTGATCCATCGTCAGCTTGCAATGCTGCTTCATCCTCATCTGCATCGTCCCCATCCTAGCCCTCATACCTGTTGACATTACTGGTTCCCTGGTCAAACCTACTGTGCCCTCAGTCCTCTACATTCTGCGTTGATCCATCATCGCCGTGCGATGCTTCTTCCTCCCCATCCGCATCCGCATCATCGCCATCCTCGCCCTCATCCCCGTCGCCATCACTGGTTTCCAGGTCAAACCTCTGGAGTTCAGTCACGGCCTGTCGTCGCCGGCTGGCAGTGGGGATGGCATTGCGTTCATCACCTTCATCTTCGAAATCCCTGCTGCCCCCTGGCATTCTGAAATGCAGTAAGTCATCCGTGCAATTGTTGTCTATTGGGATGTTAGGGTCAGTGCTTCCGATCTCAGGTTCATCAAGTGCAACTTCGGAGGTGAAATAGTCAACAAAAATAGCATTGTCAACACGCCCTGCTACCACGCTGATTACCACGGCAGGTGTTGGGTTTTCCGCCAGTTGGATCTGACGCTTGACTGTAGCAAGAGTGTTATTATACACCCCCTGTTGGTAGCTTTCCGGTAGTGTGTTGCAGGTATTCATCAAGAATGTATATGTGTCTGCAATGCCAGGCGAGGTTAACAACTTGCGACCCGTTACAGCGCAGCAGGATACAATCATACCACTGTCATTCTTGCAGTTGAAGTAGTTCGAGCGATCAGGTCTTTCTGCTTTCAGCTTTGACTTGGCAGCTTTTGGATGAACACCTTTGTTCATTTGCCACTCCAGGAGAGCATGGCGCAATGCAGTGCAGGTAAACATGATCAGTGGCGAGGGTATATGACCGTCCTTGTCGTCAATGATGGAATTATAAAATCCATCAGTATACTTACTGCAGTTATTCGCCCGATTATGAAATTTGATGTAGATCAACTGCAGGATTGCTTCTGCCCGGAAGCAAAGTGGACGCTAGCTATTTGTTAGCAGCTTTCGACTCTCTCTGCGTTGGATTTGGACCACATACGCCACCTTCCACATGCTCTGCCATAGGAAAAAGATACTTAGTGTCTGCCAGAAGGGAATCAATGAATTCCAAACGCTCTGCGGCGGATTCAAAGCGGTGGAGATCATACAGCTCTGCTAGGTTGTCTCTTGCTGGATGAATGAAATGGGATTTTACCTGATCGACTTGTGCTTGAACCTGGTACCGGTTTGAGCATGTAATATCTAACATGGGCCGTTGATTCAGCATACCTCTTTCACGATCTTCTTTGTGTGTGTGTTGAATGCTATAGACCAAATGTTATTTCGCTGCATAGCGGTGTTTCAGTACGTCTCGATTATCTGCCAGTGTGGGACTTCAGCTAATGCTTTCGCAACGTGTTGCGTTGCATAACTTACCATCTCCAAGTCGCTTGCACTCATAAACGGCTGTCTGTTCCACATGTAGCACTCCAGGAGTCTGGCCGTTGCAAATACAAGACGCGCCATGTCTGAGTGACGAAATCGATGGATGCTGGGACTGCCAGAGACCATGGATTGTGGTGTAGACACCGCCTGTGGTTGCAATTGCCACTGCCTGTGTCTTTGATTCCTTTCTGTAGCTCGCATTCGCAGTGGATTTGGAATGATTGCGCGGGCCTCTGGATTAGGGATGGGGGTAGGCAGGTTCTCAAGACCACTGAGAGCAGTGGGAGTGCTAGCGATGCCGGATGCTGGGCGGGATACAACGCGACGTGTTGAGTCTGTCTGTAAGGTTCCTCCGGGTGCTGGTGTGCTACGACTCCTTGTACCCAGCGTGGCAGTGGGAGTATTCATTGACCATCGCAGTGTAGCGGATGGGGCGGAAACCATGCGTTGAGTGATATCTGCAACGCGAGAATTGTTCAGCGAAGAGAAGGGGGTGGAGTTATCACCTTGGATTGTAGAGGGTATCGAACTCGCTCCTTCAGAGGTATCCCTCTTGCCAGCCGGTACAGAAATGCGTCTCTTAGCAGGTGGAAGTTGAGAATTCCCCAAAGGCCCACGCTTTTGGTGATTCTGACGATTAACAAGACTTTGAACATTTTGTACGAGCGAAGTCATATCAGGGTGAGGCCTTTGGGAAGGAATAGTTCGATATAGATGTTCGATGTTAAGAACATAAGAATAATTTCCTCTCCATGCATATGCAACGGCAGGCGAGGTAGACTCCTATTTAAGCGACCGTGGAGGGATTGGACAAAAAAGGGAGGCGCTTTGGAGATCGTGCTAGCCTCTAAACCCTGACAATACTCAGGGACGAGATCTGTTGAAAAGCATTCAATTATGGGGTTAACTGGCATCAGATTAAACTCAGCATTGAAATTCACTGTTACAGCAACGTCTGAAGGTCGATTTGCACCGCTTGAAAGGTGTTGATGCCTTCTTGGGGTAATTATAATAGGATTGCACTCGTTCTTGGCACAATACATCGAATCATCGATTGTGTATATCTTCAGGTCCCCGGTGGAAATCCCCCTTTGGCAGAGCTAAAAGCATTGCAACTCGAACAATGACGTATTATCTATCCTATGACATCAGTTGCGTGTGCTTTTTCCACTGCTAGGCGTTGGTAGCTGTGTTTGATGGTTGCACAGTTGAGACAACCAGAGAACTACTGAGTTTGCTCCGAGATGCATAAGGTCTGAACATTTAACGTGGTATGAGATGCCAAAGCAACGCCCGGCGTTGTATAGTGTCCTCCCCGCGAGTACGCAATCTCGTTTCGAGGCTCCTCATTCATGAGGTGCCTGGTGCTTGTGCTAGATGAGGGTGGGGCCGTTTTGTGTTCGTTAAGTGACAAAACAAGTTGAACCAAGAAATCGCAGGAACTCGAGTATATATATCCCATCATCCCGCCTTCACCTCCATTTTGTTTTCATCCTGTATCAAACACACCACCTGGATCTTGAGCTCTCTCGACAACACGTGACTTGCACCAAACAACAATCATCGTTCCAAAACACACCCAATGACCTACACAACTTTGGACTTTCCCTTTGGGTTTCCTTCTGCTATATTCACCTGTATCATAATGCTAACACGTCAGGTGTAGATTCATTTCCAACTCGCAGCGATGGCACCAAAGGGCAGCCGCAAAGGAAGAGGGATGGCAACTGTTATGGCAAAAATGCCGACATCGGTTATAAATCAATGCCTGTCGTTGGATCGGGACTGTCCCAAAGGATTCATCTTGGAACACATCTGTGGACTCATACGGATATACAATATTTGCGGCGTCAAGGATCAGAGGGCATGGAATCACTTTTCTGATATAATCTTTCTTGATCCAGTCACGACTTGCCACTTTTCACAATTTCCGCTGATGTGGCCGCATACCAGGAGCAGGAGTTTGCCTTTCCGGGAGTGGTGGGCAGCTTTCTCCTCATATATGAGGCAAATGATTGACAAAACCCACGACTAAATGAACAATTGGAGGTGGGATAACCGCTGTGCCTTCGGGGATCATATCGATCGCTCCAATCAGCAGACAACCAGCTCGGGAAAGGTTAAACGCACTGGGGAGTGTTTCTCTTGGTATGGTAGCGATGATTTCAGGGCAATGATTGAGCTACCAAGCTGCTGGAAGTACAAGCTAGGCAACTTCCTGGCCATTAGACCACTGAATTGGGATGGGATAATCGACGAGGATGATGTTGATGAGAACTGGGCGGATCCTGGAGCGCCGAGTGCTGGAAGAAGCCGTCCTAGCGACAGCAATGAGAATGACGACGGTGAGGGTGAGGAGGACACGCAGTGCGGTGAGAAAGAAACTGGGAAAGGGAAGGATACAAAGGATGGTAAGGGGAAAGGGAAGGGGAAGGTAACGGAGAAAGGGAAGGGGAAGGGAAACGGTAAAGGGAAAGGTATTGTTAAATAAACCCCACCAAGAGATGATATCTTTTGTGCCGTTGCTTGGCAGATGCAGAAGGAAATGTATGAGGCAGACTCAGACACCGAGTGCTAACTAGAGCGGGTATATTTAGAGCCAGAAGCATCGCCCACCATGTCAATTTCCACAGATGATGATACCGACTCTACCGAGGAGTCAGAGAGCAAATTTGACTCAGAACTCGATCCTGATGTGGATATGCGCATGCAGGATGATGTGGACGCACCGGATGGCGTTGATTTAGACGGCGATGTGGATATGGAAAGGGATGGTGTGGCGGACATTCCGGATCTGGAGATCACGCACAGTAGGTTCAGTGAGAAACTACGAAAATGGAGGTTTCATTTCGAGGAGCATAGGGAGGGAGTAGCCGCAGCGAGATAGTTGATCGGCTAGAACTAAGACACAAGAGAGAGAAGAAGGAAAGAGATGAGATGATGATTGGTGAGGTCTGTCTGGATCGTGGTGTCAGATGCCCTTCTGTGAAGGGTTTTCAACCTTGTCCATGGCGTGATGCAGAGCTGCAATAACCCTAACCCAGTCCCATACCCACTCAAATGGGTGGCATTGTAGTGGTGGGAGCCATTTACCCACCACAACTCCTCCCCTGCCACCTGGTGCGAAGTACGCCATTCTCCTCTTCCGCTATCCTCCTTCTCGCTCTTACCGTCATCTCCGTATTCCCTACATCCAACCCTTTATCCGGAACATGCAGAACTAGCGCAAATCCCAACCAGGAAATGAAACAAGCAACAAGAAAGGAACGAGAAACGACAAAGAAACGAGAATACATACACAAACCCGCCCTAAAAACTGACTCTATCCAATCTTGCACTGCAGTCTTCTCCACTCATATTCCATCCCGTTTGCAGTCGGTGCTGATTCTACCAAGCCACGTCCGCTGCGCTCATACCTTCATCATGGTTTAAGGAGAGGGTGCTCACAATCCTCTGCCGGGGCATCCACCCTGTATCCTCCGCTCCAGCTACATCGTCCGGGTTTAACGAGATGGTGCTCACCCCAGCCGTGTCCTCGGTGCCTGGCAAGCCCGCTCGACCTCTGTATCCTCCGGGTGCGCTTCTCGTAGTCGTATCCTCCATTAGCACCTCCTGTACCCTCCAATGCACCCTCATCAAGTGCGCATCGCTCCCATGTCCACCAAGTGTGCTTCTCTCTTCCGAGTGCACTTCTCTCCTCCAAGTCCACTTCTCTCCTCCTAGTGTGCTACTATCCAGTGGTGGTGAAAAAAAATGAAATTTCCCCTCCCTGGCCCTTTGGGTGAAGCACACTCTGCGTTTCCATCTACGCTCGCCGTCTGCAAGTCTATGGTGTACCGACTAGGAGGCGTTCAGAGAGTGACTGCTCCCCCATTGGTTCGAGTTGTATAGTGAGCGGTGGGCGGGCTGTGTATCCTGGATGGGGTTGCACATCGACATCAACCGTCCAAGAATGTGCGAAATGCTCAATGACCTCTTGCATTAGCTGTGTCCATTGTTCCATTGTGAGCAGCGGTGTGGAGGGACGTATCAGTCGAGCTGGAGATGGGGCTGGTGAGACTGGACAGGCTGGAGGTGGTGGTGGTTGGGATGAGCGGGCTGATGGGGTGGCGGCAGTGATGACAGTATTGGATACCCTGCATGTACATAATCTCGTATCGTGCGGTCACCGCGGGCAGCCGGCACCAATGGTATCTCCTGTCCCGTATGCCCAAGCCCAAGTCTATCCTGGTTATTGATATTTACAACACCATCCACCAGGTCGGTATGCAAATCGACACACTTCCGCAGTTGATGCTGACCACTGCAGTAATGGCATGGAGGAAAATCTTGTTGCTGCGGAGGCTGTACTGTATCTTGCTGAGATGGCGGTGGGGCGAGCTGCAGATTAAACGGCGGGGTGGGCAGTGGACAGTTTGGCAGAGCAGACTTCTGACCGTGCTTGGGCTGCACGAAACGGTGTCGACGGAATGGTGGGCCTCCAGGTGCCTCAACACGGATTATTCGCAGTCGTACAGTTGGTCCGGCCACGCTGGTATCTTGTTTAGCTGTGGGAGTTGTTGTGGGAATCTCGGCAACTGCGAAACCCAAAGCAACCATGGAAGCCGTGGAAGCCGTGGGAGCCGGGGACACCAGAAGAGCCGGAGAAGTTGTATGAGTCTTGGGAGTTGCCGGAGTCGAAGAAACAGGGAAGGCCAAAGTACTTGTGGGAGCCGAACAAACAAGGGAAGCTGAACTACTTGTGGGAGCCATGGGAGAGGTTGAAGCCGTTGGATCCAGGGGCGTAGGAGAAGCTAGCGAAGTGGGAGATGCAGTGGAAGCCGGAGATGTTGCGAGAGCTGTGGGATTAATCGAATATGAAGCTGGAGAAGTTGGCAGTGCAGTTGTTGCATTGGTAGTTATCGGTGCAGCAGTAGGAGTGCGAAATTGAAATATTGCAACGGCCTCGGTGGCAGGGATCATTGAGGTTATCCAGTCTTTGAGCGTGCCGTAGTCGAACGTACGCGGATCAAGCGGGTTGAGACTGAGCTTAGTTATCGACTTCCTCCAGAGTGGCTTGGGAAGCACAGACAGCAACATCTCTGTCCTCTCATACTTGACCATCATGCTGCGCTTGGTGAATACTCTGCTGATGTGATTGTTGGTGCGGAGAAATGACTTGAGACATTCCATATCCTCATTGCCTCGAAACTCTGTACAAAGATTCTACAAATATTGATGTGTGTAGACAATGGAATTGGGCCGGCTATCGGTATACCAAAACGCATCCAGCATCTCCTTCTTGAGTGCAGCCCAGTCTTGACGCTCACAACGGCACATCATCATCACTGTCTCTCTGATCGCTTCCGTGCAGTAGTAGGGAAGCATGACGATGATGCTTCGGCTGGAAGGGTCAGTCGCAGTGAGGGCGGCGATGCTCCTATACTTGTGGAAAAACGCGGTCACATCAGAGCCAAGAAAGATAGGTGCGCCTGGACTAAGCGGAAGTGGCATCTGATTTCGGGGTTTGGTCGCAGCCGAGATGGCCTCAAAGTATCGCTATGAGATCTCCATGCTTCAAAGCCTGAATGCTGATGGTGGCTCCGACATCCATAGGAGTTAAATCAACACGTCTCTAATTGGGATTCCAGTTTCCTCGTCTTCGATTCTGCGGCTTTCTATTCGTCGATCTGTCGTTGCCTAGTGGTTTCGTGTGCGTGATTCGTGTTCAGTTGTTGCAGTGGTGGAGTTTCTCCTCACAGCTCAGTTTTCTGTGACTCGTCCTTCCAGTCCTGTCGCGTCTATTCCATACAGGTCTGTTTCGTCAGGCTGTCGTCTGTCTCTCGCTGCCAGCTTACTCGCCCGTGCTCTGCTTTCCAATATGACCGCCGAGTAAGAGCACCATTCATGGCGGAAATCCCGGATCAGGAGATCACATACAGTTACATCCGTAGGAAGCTACGAGAATGGAGGCTTCATTTCGAGGAATGTAGGGAGGGCGTAGCCGCAGCAAGATAGTTGATTGGCTAGAACTAAGAAACACAAAAGAGAAGGAAGGAAAGAGATGAGATGATGATTGGTGAGGTCTGTCTGGATGGTGGTGTCGGATGCTGTCCAGTGAAGGTTTTTCAACCTCGTCGATGGAGTGATGCAGAGCCACGATAACCCTTACCCTGTCGCGTACCCACTCAAATGGCTGGCTTGGTAGTGGTGGGAGCCGTTTTCCCACCACAACGGTGACAATGGAGTGGAGGAAGATGAACAGGAGGAAGATGAGGAGGAGGAGGATGAGGATGAGGATGATGGCAAAAAACCTCGGACGATTGGCCAGGGGGAGATGGTGAATACATCGGCTGAGAATGTAGATACCATGGTAGACGATCAGCCAATCGTGCTACCTGAGTGAAGCCAGATGAAGCCCAAGCATACCCTACTACCGAAACCTCTAGCACCTGTCTCACGGCCACAAACCCCGGAGCCTCGCCCATGACCACGAACTCCGGAGACTCATCACCTCAGTGGGCTGGAGCATGTGGGGCTTGTGACGCCGCAAAGACCTCGCCCGGTGGTGCCAACTTTGCGAGAAGCTGAGGCAGCTGGAAACACCGCGGATGTGGATGTGAATCAGCAGCTGCTGATTGGATCGGCAGGTGGTGACAGTTTCTCTGATGTTCCTCTCCCCGAAGTCCCTCTCCGTGAGACGCGCCGGGATGGCTCGGTAGGCGAGGAGTAAACCATTCCTTGCATTGCAGAGGAGGCGATGGTTGTTGCGTTCAGGTTAGGGTCGGATTCTTGTCTTGTTGGTTCTAATCTGTGTATCTCAGGCAGTGATTATTCCATGGGTCGCGAGGTTTTTGGATCGCTCAGGGTTTATTTTATTTATGTGTTTTGTACTGGTTTATTTGTATTGGTTTAAGTTTATTCATTGTATTTTGGGACATCAGGAATGCAGCGTTTTTGCAACTCCTGGCGTGTAAGGAACCTCCTTGGGATGGTGTTGAGGCGGAATAAGTTGGCTCAATGTATCGTGAGCTTACACATGAGGCTGCTCAGGCCCAGCACCAACTTTTGTCCCATTCTACAGTGTATTCTCCACTCCTCGCATGGCGTCGAGAATGCCAGAGAAGACCCCTTTCCGTTGCCCCGAATTTTCATGCCGAAACAAGTTCACCTTTGATAGCTGGCTACTTAAACATATAAAATTACACTATCCTGAACACCTTCAAGTTGCACGCCAGATGAATCTGACTATTCACAGCGTGCTCCGACGCGTCTAAACCCGCTCACTGTCATGAATTGAACTCCGACAAAGATTCAGTCGAAGACTTAGATGCGTTTCCCTACCTCGAACATGTTGAAAATATCGCATACTCAGAGTCTCAACCAACGCCACCTTCTCTGCGGTGGACGGAAACATACCTCGGCACCGGCGCTCCGCTGATCGATTACATTGCTGAGCTATGGGAACGTGACGCTCACAGTTGCCTTGAGACGAACCAACAAAACAATCCCTACTACCCGTTTGCGACGCGTGAAGAGTACAAATATATCCAGTGTGGGATCAAGACGATGGGCATGAGGACGTACTATAACAACGTGCTGAAGAATGAAAACACCGCTCTGCGTTTCTGAAGCTACAAAAATGGGGATGGCGTTCAGAGGCTCGTGGCTTGCATACCAGATGATATGGCTTTCGGGGAGTGGGAACTACACACTATTGAGGATATGAGATGGAATGACAATCACCAACGCCCTATCAAATACTGGAGTCGAGACATCATCTAAAGCATGAGATGGTTGATGTGGCAGCCAGCCTACGCGGAGCATCTCATTTATGCCCCTCAGCGTTGCTTTAACAGCGATATGTCACCAAAACGCCTCTACACCGAAATGCACACTGCGGACTGGTGGTGGGAGACACAGGTAAGGAGAGACACTGTAGGATAATCACGTGCTAATCGACGTTTAGACAACGCTCAGAGTGGGGAATATACTGATTCCTTTGATTTTCATATCCGACAGAACTCATCTCTTGAATTTCGCTGGTGACAAGCAAGAGTGGTCTGTATATATGACAATTGGCAATCAATCATTGATGATCTGCAAGATACCTTCAACGGACCGAGTCGTAATGGTTGCTCTCCTACTGATTACAATGAAGAACCACAATATTCCTCGGAAGCGGCTGGATGAGCAGCGGCAAACAAACTGAGAGGTGCTGAACGAAGTACTCCGGCGGGTACTCCACCTACTCACCTGTAAATAAAATCCCAGCACCCAGAGCGGGTAGTACAACATTCTCTGTGCAGATGGCAACTTCAGGTGTTGCAAACCGGTTTTAGCAGCAAGGCTTGCAGATTTCCCAGAGTATAGCAACCTACATCATCTTGCGTGGCATGTCTGTTTTTGGTGCGAGTGTCCAAAGAACGAACTTGGAGATTATGTGCTTTCTGACAAACAACACCCCCGGCGGGATCACAACCTATATAGAACGCTTTGGGATGCCAACACCAAGGCAGCCGATGCCAAACTCTCGTCGCGCCATGTTCACCGAGGATTCAACGTGTTTCGACCTATTCCCTGTATTGTGTGCGACCTCCCTAAGCCCAACCTCTTCCATACAATACAGATCGGCATGCTTGACCACCTCCAGAAGTGGATTATCCACTTCATGAAGACGTATGAACGGCTCGACAAGTACAATGCAATCTGGTTATCCGTGCCTGCTTACCACAACCTCACGCCAAAAAATAAGTCATATGAGGAAGTTTCGCAATGAAATGGGAAGGAGATAAAGAAAATGAGCCGGTACTTACTTGGAGTTGTAATGCAGTCTCTACGAGGCGGAAGCCCCGCTCAGCGTCCCATATTCAATCGCGCAATTGAGTTCACACGGGCATTGTTAGAATTCTATATCTATGCTCAATATAAATCTCATAATGATGCAACATTGAGCTACATGGAGGACTCTTTGCGTCGTTTTCACACCTTCAAAGATGTTTTCTTACTCGGGCGAGCCGGCAAAAAGACAAAGGCTAAAGCCAATGCTTTGAGAACGGAACTCGTGAAGAAGCGAAAGTTAGATGGGGAAACAAATGCTGATTCTTGGATACCGTCCAAGAAGCGGCGTGAAATGAACGCCTGGCATGATTATATTAGTTACGAGATACATATTTCCAAGGAGTTAGATACCGACTTCAATTTCCCGAAGATCCACTTGATGTCTCATTGGACCGCACAGATTTGTTGATAGTGAGCCTTGCAACAGTATTCTGCCAAGAGACATGAACAAGCACAAAAACGAACATCAAGGAAAGTGGGAACGCCTCCAATCACAATCTCTACTGCCTGCCACAAGTAATCACCTTTCAGCGTCGCATTCTCTGCTTCGAAATCAGAGAGCTCAATCTCCAAGCCCTCGCTCAACATTGGGAGAACAGCGCTGGCGCCCACCAAGTCTTCGCTTCCGGTGCTGATCTGGCAGCCCCCCTGAGCTCCCAGTCATATGCGAAGCCCGAATTCTTGGGACCACAAAACCGCCATGATGGAAAGCATCCTGATGCTATGATCAAAAACTTCAGAGCATTACTCGACAATAGACAAGACGCAATGCACTCCGTGGCAATATACAGCGGCACGCGGGAGTTTATCAAGCATAAGAGTTGTTACAAGACATATATATCGGATGAACAACTGCACACAATGGAGCTCTGTATTTACCATGGTATTAAGATTCAAGTTGAGGGTTTAGATGGTGAACGCATATCTCAGATGTGTCGATGCACAGGTAGCCAGAGCTGGCGCAGAGGGGAACGACGGAACGACTTGGTGTGAGTAAAGCAACACCCAGGGCGGTGTTATGGGGCGCTGAATGGGCGTCTTCCGTGGCAACTGCAACGACAATTCAAAATCAAGTTCCGAAACGAGGATGGACCTTTAGTTGAGTACTGGTTAGCCCTGGCGCTCACCACCATACCTGAAAACTTGGGTAACTTGGATTCTGTCACGAGATTTGTACAGGTGAGAAAAGCACCGGCAGCTGTTGCTTTGCAAGTTTTCAGCATGGGAAACATCGTCCGCTGCACGCACGTAATTCCAGAGATAGCTACTAGTAGTAAGACAGGAGATGGATGGAAAGAGCGATGGATTGTCAATAGCCACATCGATCTGGCGACTTGGAATGATTTGTATAATTAGTAACGAGAGAATTACATTTTGCGCACAGGTAGAAGGAACGCGAGGAGAGATTTTCGCAACGTCACCCATCGCATTGTAATCCAGATGTATGCGTGTACCCAATGAACTCAATCCGACCTATGGTCACAGTTGGCCCCAATGCCAGAGTGGACGTTTAGAATAGGAGACTGACAGAGTGACAAGAACCGGTGAAACAGCGATTGGAGAGCGATATGCAACGCGACGTCTGGTATTGAGACCGGGTGTAGCGTAATCTGGCACCATGGTGTTTCTGACGGCTCTGACAGAGCGTGTCCACTCTGACGGAGGTATTCCGCCTGGACGGAAATATTTTTTGGTGATGAAGCTGGCTTCAAAGCATGCAGATCTCAATGCTACACATTGAGGCCATCTCGGCAGCGACCAAACCCCGGGATCAAATGCCACTTCCGTTAATTGCAGGTGCGCCTATCTTTCTCGCTTCTGAAATGATGACATTGCTCCATAAGTATGAGAGCATCGCCGCCTTCAGCACTGCTGATCCTTCCAGCCGAAATGTCGTCTTCATGCTCCCCTTCTACCGCACGGAAGCGATCAGAGAGACGGTGATAATGATCCGTTGTTATGAGCGCCAAGACGGGGCTTGACCCCAGAAGGAGATGCTGATTGCATTTCAGTATACTGAAAGCCGGCGTGATGCACTTGCCTACAAACATCAATATTTGGAAAATCTCTGTGCAGAGTTATGAGGCAGTGAGGAAACGGAAAGTCTTGGGTCATTTCTCTGCACCTATGATCACATTAGCGGAGCAGTCACCAAGCGTGCCATGATGGTCGGGTACAGGAGGCCAGAGATGTTGCTGTGTGCGTATCCGAAACCACTCTGGACGAACGTAATTACTAAACTGGGTTTCAACCTGCTCGATCTGCATACGTTTGACTACGGCAAGCTCCCTGCCTGGATAACTTCCAAGATCCCTGCCACCGATGCCATTGCAATGTTTGAATTTCTCACTCCTACTGCTGCACCGATGACTACCAATGCAACAACTGGACTGCCAACTTCCCCAGCTTCCATATATTCGATTAATCCCACAGCGCTCGCAACATCTCCGGCTTTCACTTTATCCCCCACTTTGATAGCATCTCCTGCGCCCCTGGCTCCAACAGCTTCGACCTCTCCAACAGCTGCCACAAGTAATTCCGCTTCCCCTGTTTCTTCGGCTCCCTCTGATTCTTTGACTCTGGCAACTCCCAAGACTCATCCGACTTCTCCGGCTTCCAAGACTTCCTCTGCTGCTGCCCTGGCTTCCCTGGCTCCCTTCGCTCGGCCAGCTGTCGAGACTACCATGTCACTTCTAACGGCAGCTAAGGTATCCTTGACCCTGGTGATAATTACTACACTCCCTTCGGCTCCTTCTCCCGGGGTTAGACAATGTAGCAGCCGTGCTGGACAGACTGTACGACTGGGAACGATCCACGGTGCACCACCTCGAAGCCCACCACTCTGTCGGCATCATTTTCGGTGGCCTAAGCACTGTTAGGAGGCGGCTTGACCCAACCGTCAAGTGCCCGACTGGCAGCACCGTCCAAAGCCCAACTTGCCGTGCAATCTGAAGCCCGCCCCACTGCCTTCTCAGCAAGATACAGTACAGCCTCTGCAGTCATAAGATTTTCCCCCATGCCATTACTGCAGTGGTTAGCATCAACTGTGGAAGTGGGTCGATTTGCATACTGACCTGGGGGACGGTGTTGTAAATATCAATAACTGTAATAGACTTGTGCTTCGGCGTGCGGGACAGGAGATACCATTGGTACCAGCTGCCCATGGTGACCACACAATTCGGGATTATGCACATGCAGGGCGTCCAATATTGTCAACACTGCAGCCACTGCCATCAGCCCGCACGTCCCCACCACCACCACCTCCAGCACGTCCAGGCTCTCCAGCCCGCCCAGTCTCACCTGCTCCGTCTGGTGCTCGACCGACACTTATCTCCACACTGCTGGTATCACCGGAATAATTGATACAGCTGATGTGGGAGGTGATGGAGCATATCTCAAAATCTCCGCAAGTCAGAGTCGACATGCCACCCCGTCCAACATGCACTGACCGCCTACCGCTCGCCATACGACCGGTATAACTGCGGCAGCAGTCACGTTCTGAACGCCATTTTTTGGGAAAGCCTAGGCTTGGTGTCCGCAAGCGGAGATGGGAATGCAGAGTGTGGTTCACACAACGGGCCAGGGAGTGGAAATCACATTTTTCTTCACCACCACTGGCAAGAAGCACACTGAGAGGAGAGAGGCAGCACTCAGGACATTGAGGTGAAAATAGAGGTCGGGGATGCACTTGGAGGAGCGATGTGGACTCGGAGGGGATGTGGACTCAGAAGTGAGATGCACACATGGAGGACACAGGTGCGATGCACACGTGAAGAAGGTGCATTTGGAGGATACAACTGCGTGAAGCACACCCGGAGGATACGGATGAGAAGCGGACTTGACAGGCACGGAGATTACGGCTGGAGGAGGGAGCACTGTCTGATTAAACTGGGACGATATAGCTGGAGCGGAGGGTATGGGTAGGACGCCATGGCGAAGGATCATGAGCACAGTCTCATCAAACCGGGATGAATGCATGGACTTGGAGGCCACCAGTTTGTGAGCACTGTCGCATTAAGCCGGGATGAGATGGATGGAGCAGAGAATACATGTTGGTTGCCGCAGTGAAAGATTGTGAGGACCATCTCATTACCCTGGGATGAGGATCTAGACTCGGAGGACACAGCATTGTGAGCACCATCCCAATAAACCGGGAACAAGGACAATCAGCACCGACTGCAAATGGGACAGAATATAGGTGGAGGTGAATTTGGTGGAAGGTTGGATAGAGTGGGTAATTGGGCCAGGTCTTTGTTTGGATTCTCGTGTCTTTGTTGTATCTCGTTCCTTTCGTGTTGCTTGTTTCATTTGCTGGTAGGGGTTTGCTCTTAGTGCTCATTCTGCATGTTACGGATAATGGGTGGGATCTTGGCAATACGAAGATGATGGTAACGAGGAGGAGGGGGATGGCAGAAGAGGAGATCCATGTGCTTCGCGCCAGGTGTTTGGGGACGTGTTCTCGTGGGAAAAAAATGGCTCCCACAACTGCAATACCACCCATCTGAGTGGGTATGTTACTGGGTTAGGGTTATCGTGACTATGCATCACGCCATCGACATGGTTGAATAACCTTCGCTGGATGGCATCTGACACCATAATCCAGAGACCTCACCAATCACGTACCTATCATTATCTCATCTCTTTCCTTCCTCTCTCTTGTGTTTCTTAGTTCTAGCCAATCAACTATCTCGCTGGGGCTACTCCCTCTCTACGCTCCTTGAAACGAAACCTCCATATTCCTAACATCTTATGGAACCTACCGTGTACAATCTCCTCATCTGAGATTACCGCCATACTATGCATATATAGTGTTAGCAACAGGTCCAAATTGCCTGGTCGGTTCCGGGTCCTGTTCCACCCGAACCCGGACTGTGGCAACGGGTCTTACCACACGAAAAACCTGGACCGTTGGAAATGGGGCGGTTTTACCACCAAAAACCCGGCATTTCAAATTCACCATTTTGGCTCCAATTAAGTATTTGAGTTCTGATCATATCACAACATGATCAGTCCGTAGATTGGGCAGTGGCCCTCCCTCTTTCACCTCCCACCTTCCGATTTGCGATCCGACAAGTATTCGTTGAATCACGATCGAAAACCCGCCAATTTCGCTTAGAATCAGCGATTATTTCACAAACACTCAACGAATATCAGTCAGATTGCAAATTTGAATGCAGGAGGTGAAAGAGGGGCTAAAGCTGGACAATTTACATATTGACTATGTCATGATACGATCACAACTCAAATACTTAATTGGAGCCAAAGGAGTAGGAACCATATATTTGGAACTGCGGTCCGGTTCCAACCCGGCCAAATACCCGCGGTTCTATGTCCGGTGCGGGTAACAAACCCGCCAAGACAAAGCGGGTCGGGTTTTTGGCAGGGTCTGGGACTGAACCGAACCGAACCGCCGGTCAAAACCCGGACCGCTGGCAGGTTACCCGGACCCATTTCTAACACTATGCATATAGTTTTCAACAACATTCATTATTCCTGAAACTAGCGAGACATGTCTAATTGGACAGGAGATTACTCCTACACACAGACACAGCAGTCGATAGTCAATATGCGAGTACACGGGACTGCTGGCTTATTCCCCCAGGTTATAAGAACCACACGGATACTTCAGGGCCAAAGAGAATGGTCATGGCCTAACCAAACCGTGACCGAGGGAATCATGACGTTTGCTAAAGATATGAGGCCTGAAGCAACCCTGCTCCTTGGTTTCAGTTAGTATGCATTGCAATATCAGACGTGTATTTGTTACAGGCCGACACATCAGATTCTATGTTGCAATAGTATTGGTTCATCGCCGATTACATCACTGACGCAAGCCAAGTAGTCCTTAAGGTGAGGCATTAATTTGTGATAAGTACTGCCAACCAAGATTGGCTGATGTTCCAACTACTGAGGCAAACAGATTGTGAAATGTCAAAGATCAAGTTACATCAGCCACATTGTCTGACATGATATCATGCAATGGATGCCTGATTTTTATCAGGAGTGTAACGCTATCATACCTCACCCACATAGATACGATGACCTCATGGGATGTCTGGCAGCGTTCACCTGGCATATCCAGAGTTGGCATGACATGACTGTGATAACACTATCATGAGGTTTGTAGTCATAGCATTGAAGTACAGGTGTACAAACCCTCGAAGATGACTATAAAGCGATTACATTTCTCCAGCAATCCGAAGCTCAAGAAGCAATCCACAGTCAATAATCAGAACACCTAAGACGATCTTAAATTATTACTAACAATCCTATCTCTACTCTAAGATTATTCTGTCATGAATTGATTTACGTGATTGAGCATTATATGTCTGGCTTCAGACTGACAGAATCTGAACATACACTGAGGAAGAATGTAGAACTCTTCAGAGATCTCATATCTCAGTTGGAAGTGCAGCATTCAATGTACATCTCAATTGCAGTATTCCGTTTCACAGAATCCATCGGTATTGGCTACCTGGTACAACAGAATTGATCTACGATGGGGTTCCCTTTCGAAGAGGTTTCCAAAAATTGGTTTGATTCTGACATGGCCTATTTTTAATCAAGAAAACAGACAGAACTGTTGGGAATGCATCAACGATAGATGTTTCAGGGCTGTTCAAGAAAGATTCAGCGGTTGCCTTCTAGGATAAGACAAGAAGAGAAAGGGATATTAGATAGATGGATGTGCTTAATTTAATGAATGTTGTATTGATTATTGGGATTAAGCACCCCCGGAACAGTATACTATTTTTAGCACTTTTCACTGTATCTGTTAAGGATTGATAATACCAGAGTTATTCAAAATATATCTGGAACTCTATAAGATAGTAGTCAATTGAATTCAACACTGGAATGATCCCAAATCACACCTGAATGTCCAAATGCTGACAGTATTCAATAGTGTACATGAATTTGGAGTGCCTGAAGTGCAAAGACAACTTCTGTGGCATATACTTGGGACAGAGGAACTGTGCCGAACATTACCGACCTCAAAATTGTTTTTGCGTCAACTATCAGGTACTTAATATTGAGGAAAAAAGTTGTGCAGTACTTTGCTCACACTGTAACTTTTTTTCAGAGTGTTACGCCTGGAAATACTTAGGCAGGATTAACGGAAGGAAATTATCCATCCTACCAAGACATGGTGTGCATTGGTTTGTGACAAAGAATTGTCTGCATAAGGACGAAGTATCGGTTAAATTAAATAGGATAATTCAGCAACCGAATTATAGCTATTTAATTCACGATGTCAGCCTGCAGAAGCAGATTTACATAAAGGAGCAAGGTGCTTGCTTCAGTTAGATCGACCTGGGAGAAGTCCAGGACGCCAGAGGCTCGTGAATTCCTGGAATGGGTGCACGAGTTTCAACGCAGAATAGAAGAGGCTTGAAGCGAGTATCATCTGCTGAAAGAGCATGAGGAACCACCAGAGGCGGAGTAAGGCCATAGGGAGTTAGTAATGCAAGAAGGGAGCCCCAACTGTGTTTAAAATCAGTTGGCGGAACTTGCAAAACAAGTCGTCCATGTTATACAGGCATGAAATAACGACACTCAACAGCTTGAGGGAGAATTTGGAACCATAAAGAATGGCATTGAAATTCAGGAAACCAGACTTAGAACTGAACGACAGAGAATCTATTCAGAAGTATATGGCGTAGGAACCTGGACGGATCTACATCAGGTAGTACTACAGGTGAGACAAGTTGGAATACACATCCTGGAAGCACAGGATGATAGCATAGTCCAGGAGGCTAGCAAATTGTTCCCAGGAGCAAGAACAGTAATGGCCGCAATAAGTAAGAGAATTAAAGATAATTCTTGTCAGATCTTGACCATTGAGGGAATGAATAAGAAAATACAGGATGGTAGTATAAAAGATTTCTCCAAGAAGATTAACAATGTTAAAACAATCCTACCATCAATAACGAAATCCCGGAAAGAAGTACCATCCAAAAGAGAACTAAGAAAACATCAGGTAGCCATGGATGAGCAAGTGGCTCAGATTCAGGAAGTTAATATCGGATTGACAACAGCCATGGCAAATTATAAGATTTCACAGAGTTCTCAATATAATTTCCGCCGACCGATGTCTCAAGTAGGACAAGCAGGGCCATCTGGACATGTACATCTCGATAAAAGGGGATATTTTGATCCCTCATCATTGACTAGCCTACGGGACCTGGACAGCACTTCCACTGGGTTAGGAAGAATCCAAGGAGGTGCTGGAGAACGAAATCACAGAGAAGGAAATGGTTGAAAAAGTTATGCGGGAAACGCCAGAGAAGCCAATGACGGAAATTCCAGAGAAGTAAATACTGATGAATGTAATGCCAGAGGCAATGGTAATGCTGGAGGCTGTGGTGATGCCAAAGGCAATGGTAATATTGGAGATCCTCCGCCACCTGGGTCCTGACCCCAATGTGATTATGAACATAGGAGATAGGAATAATCCACTACGAAGTCTTGGGCAGAGAAGGATTCCGGAGATTCAGTACGCAAAGTTGATTTAGATTATGAAACCAACAATATTTGAAGGAAAGCCAGGAGAAGATTTCGATACTTGGTGGATAATTGTGGAGGTCTATATTCACAATCAACAAGAGAAGTTTCCCAACGATGACAGAAGTATAGACTGGATTTGTTCCTTGAGGGATACATATGCTGCCGTGTGGAATGTGTAGCAGCATAAGGGTACCATTATAGGAAGGCATCCGAAGTCCATGACCAGATATGTTCAAGCCTTGAAATTACATTTTGAAGACATGGTAGGTAAGGATGAAGCATATGGGAACTTAGAGAAAGTATGGTATGATGGATGCATCAGGGATATGTTTACACAAATCCAGATGCATAACAATAAGGCTTTGGAATTGGGGACTGCATTAAAGAAAACAATTTTAGATCGGTTACCAATAAAATTCTTGAACAAATGCACATGGTTGATTTGACTGGCAGAACCGATGATGAAATGATCTATGTTATTACTAAAGCTTGCTGAACTGTAGAGAAATGGGATGAGGCAAAAAAGAATTTGGGCCTCCAAAATTCAATCTCCGGGATAAGAAGTCAGTCCAAACTTCCATTGGAACAGCCTCAATTCGCAAACCTACACTTTAAAAATCAATTCCGGAAAGACAATCAACCGGAAATACCTTTCCAGAACACTAAGTCGTCAAAGTTTAAGGGCAATAAGCGTCGGAAAATTTACACAGAAGAAAACAACAGAATGGATAAATCTGCACTTAATAGAAGACAGGCAGCCTGAGAAAGTCAGCGTTGTAATGGGCTGGGAGATCAGAAAGCAGTTCATAAAATAATGCATTGTTCTCAGTGGAAAAGAGTAGAGAAGCAGAAGGCCACTTTCGGTAAGCCAAAGGATTATCAAAACATCAAGGTAGGCCCATATAATTATGAAGAGAAAGAATCGGAAATAGATGAGTATAGAACAGACAATTTTGATGAATTAGAGGATGAATCAGACATTGAAATCTCAGGAGGAGAATAGTCGGATGACAACTTAGAAGAATGAAATGGTGTCACATGACCTGAGGCTGGGTAAGCGCCAATGTATATAGGTCGCAGCTACGGCACTTAGACCTGTATTGAATATCAAACCTCTATAATCTCCATGTATACTCACTCGCTCCCGTGGGCAACCGTATACCATACCTTAAGTTTGCAGTAAATCGTAGGCATACGTGGCCTTACACGATAATTGATTTTCAGTGATCAGATACGTTCCCCTCAGGAGGATACACGTGTTTTACCCCTATCGTAAAAGAACGACACAATCAACAGGTAACAAACAGCTTGCGCATCAATGCTACCATCAGTCGTCTACTATGCCTCCTAAGAAACCTGCCAGAGGTCAATTGCACTTCGCTAGTATACATCCAAGCATAGAAAATCTGTGATTGCCTCTTGGCTGAGTAACTCGTATTCTCACCCGAGTAGCTTCGGTACATCCGGAGGATGAGATCCAGGAGGTGAACCATCAAGACAACGAAGAAACCACTGCCGACATGAAAGACAACATGGGCGACGGCTGAGGCGACAACCTGAGTGATATCCTGGGCAACATCCCAAGCAAGCCACAACCTACCACGCAATCCGAGATAGTGTCAATGCGAAAGATGATGGAGGAACAGCGAGAAATGCTCAACAATGCCATCCAACAGAATACTCAACTATGTGTGCAGAATGCCAAGCAGATGGTAGCAAACCGGGAGTACCGCAGAGAGTCAATTCAACCAGTAGCAATGAAAACAAAAATCTTCGAGATGACCCATCCAGAATGGTACTGCGGTAGAGCAAAGGTGCTAGATATCTTCCTCGACACCATACGATCTAACTTCCAATCCCATGCGCAGTTATTCCCCCATGGAGATCCCGACACAGTCAAATATACAGTGAGACATCTCAGCACATGGAACAATCACCTGAATCCGGCACAAAGACAGACACAGATGACCAATCCTGTGGAGTGGCTTCGAGACCTATGGAGACACTCAGATCCCTGTTTGGAAGTCGTCGAGGCCTTCTGGGAAGAAATGCACAATATGTATGGCGACAAGGACGGAAAACTCAAGACAGCAATGAAGTGTATGACTGAGTTCCTCAAAGGAGCGAATGAACCGGTGAGAGTCTACACCAATCAAATCAAAGCAAATTGGAGAGCAGCGAGATGGCTCCAGCAGGATAACAAGTACCATTACGAAATCGCCTGGAGCAGACTACAAGCAGGACTTAAGTCCAAGATCAAGCCATTGACCCCAAAGATTGGAAAATTTGACAGTATGGAAGAGCTTTTTGACTGCGCTGCAAATTCAGAAGTCAAGCTGGATGGCAAAACGCCCCAACTGCAGCAGCCACATCAACAGCAAAAGCAGTCAGGAGAATCATCTCAACAATACGGCACGAAATGCAACTTCCGACCATCCATATCTGAGCCGGCCGAAGTACCAAAGCCTGACAAGTCAAAGGCAGACAACAATGATAAACGCACTCCTGCACAATGGCACTCGCCGGAGCTCTACACAACTTAGAAGTCGGAAGGAAAATGGATCCACTGCGGTTCACCCAAGCATAACACATTCCGGTGTGTTACGGGTCTGGAAGTCTAAGAGAAGGGAAATGTTTAATTCAATCAGGGGCAAAATTAAAAGTGAAATGTATTGTGATATGAAATAGATAAGGTTGTGGAATACTTTTTACGATGGAGCATCGTTGAGGTCAGCGATCTTAGAGAATGGGGTGATGGTAGGGGTTCTCCCTTAGCAGTGATAGATGATTCTTGGTACAGTCGGATGCATCACACCTATGCAAGATGTACAAGTCAGATCAGTAGTATGCTCTTTGGCAGGGGTTCATGCTAGTTGCGGGAAGATTACAGACAGCAGAGGCTGGAAAGGATTCTTCCAACCACCAAGCCATACTGGGATGTTCATGTACATCAGCAGTGTGAGTGGTATCTATCGTCTTTCAATCCTGGAAACTATGCAGGACAAGTATGCGTGGGTTCATGCGCGGCAGTTGATAGTCAATATGCGATTCAGTGGGCTGCTCACTCCTACCCATAACGGGCCTGGGTCCAGCGGGGCATGTCCCGGTAACGTACCAAAGCATGACATAAATGAGGGAATTATGACGTTGGCAATTGCCTGAAGCAAACACTATTCATTAGTTTTATTGGCATGGGTGGCAAATTTGTCTAGTTCTACGTTGGCATAGTATCAGTTGGTCACAGATTAAATCGAAGACGCTATAATTAATAACCATGGTGAAGGCTCTTAATTGCGATAAGGCATAACCAATATGGGGAATTGGTTGAGTGTTCCAACTACCGATTCACATGAGTAGCATGATGTCTAAGTTCAATTTGTGGTCTGAGACCCGATATGATATCATGCATGAATACGATAACCAAAGGGATTTGTGGCCGCCTCTACCAGGCGCATTCTATGAATGTATGATGCACAGATACGTGGCTATCAGTGAGGGATTTAATCTCATTGTCTGAAGAGGGTTTCGAGAGACTATAAAATGATCGCATTCTTCCAACAATGAGAAGAGAAAGCTCGACTACTGGAAGAAAATCAATACCTACCAATGGAGAAATATTCTTATTTATTATTGCGTTTTTATGATTTCTATATCTATTATTATACATAAGAATATATTAGCTTTGTGTAGCGGCAGCCCCGCACCGTATGGATTAGGATAAGCACACTTATGACTATAACCTTTGAGAACGATAACGACGTCATTGCATACACCCTGGAAATGATTATATCACATGCCAGGAAGCATCAGTATATTTTCGCGGCTCAGTATGCTTGGTGGCTAGAGTCTATTATCGGCCTCCAATAGAGATTGGTAATCTATCTCGATAACCTATGATCATGAATTCAAGTGGATCCTAGAGCTAGTACCACAAAACAAAGTGATAGCAATATGCATCCGGATCAACGAAGCAACATCGAACAAGACAAGTTGAGTGACTCTGATGGCAGTAATCAAGATACCCCTGGATCAGTTGTCCGAGGACTGTCCGCAAAGCGTAGAGTCCTTACACAGGATCAGAGAATTGATCAGGTTCCGGTACAAGCTATACAATTTATCAAGGAATCAGAACAAGCTAGAAAGACGTGGCAACTCAATTGAGTGGATCCTTTGCCTCAATCCAAGCCTCAGCTGAAGAAGGCTTGAAAAGTTAAGCGACTTCAGAAAGCTAGGAAGTTGGCATAAGCTTCACATCAACAAAGGCTACAGGAAATACAAACTATCGTCATTCAAAACCTTAGTAAGGAATATGATCTATGGCTGTGTGCTCAGTACTTACCTCAAGGGAATAGTTACGTTAGGATTTACACCCCCGTAACATGGTGCATGAAATATACGACCGCCAACTTCCCCGAAAACCTTGCTCCTCCAGGAGACGGAAAACAAATCAAACGCCAGCGCTCCTTCGATAGTCAACAACCAAATACCTACAATACATCTCTCAGTATCTAGCTCGGTGGGAGAGGATGGACAAACGGAAACTTGGATTGCGGTCACTGGGTACGAGGGTATTCATGGTAACATTAGAGTATTTTCAACCATGTCGGATTTGACTAAAGCCAAGTGTCGTCTTAGATAGCCCAAAAGCTCTCATGTCAAGTCAATATTTGTGTAGAACAGCAAGATTGGATTCATCGCACATTGTTCACAAAGTCCAGATATGAGATCAACATGGCGTAGTGCAACGAATACGAGCACTCATGGATTGCGGCGCTATAAGCATCTGTATGTCTCCACAACTTCTCAATAGACTCAGACTACCCTACGAAGCAGCACACATCACAACTGATGGCCTCGACGGTCAGGTGATTGCACATGCGTGGGAGAGCCGCAGGGTGGCGATGATGGTCTAATTTATGGATCATTTAGCCCCGGTCCACGAACCGGAGGTACTGGTCGTCCCAATCACGGCATACGATGTAGTACTGGGATTACCATGGTTCAAAACCCGCAATCTGGAGATTGACTGGGCTACTGGTCGATTAACTCCACTAAGCACCGCAAGTGGCCAAGGGGACGCATGCCAATCAGGTATGATAGTGCAGTGGTACGAAGGTTGGGATGACGAAAGTACTAACATACGGCTGCCAGACATTGGTGACAGTACACTGACGATCAGCTCGACGTCGGAGATTGCTGTGGATCCAGATGGAAAACCAAGAGAGAGTGGTGAGGATAGTCCTACTCCAGATATTGGAATACTTGGAGCAACCGCATTCGACAATCTCTTAGCTAGCGATGAAACAATCGAGACATTCGCCCTATGCGTTGGGGAATGCAGTGGACTGCTGGAAGCGACTATGGAGGTTACCACTTTGGAAGACTCAGGTGAGATTGTAACTATCAACCCAAAGTGCTGGATGAGCGAGCAGGAAGCAGCGGCGGAAGTTGCGGGGCTTGGCTCGCTCCTGGGCAAACCGCTTGATCCACAGGTCCCTGGGTTTCCTTCCCTATCATCTTCTCAAATTCCAAGTCGAAGATAGAAGCTGATGTACAGATGCTGGATCAGGTACTGTACTTATTGATCATGGAGGTCGTATCCCCGTGAGATACAAGGACTATGTGGACGTATTCAGCAAAGATAGGGCAGAGACTCTTGCACCAGACTGGCCCATTGACCATGCGATCGATCTGGAACCGGACTTCAATTTACCATATGGCCGAATCTATAACCTTTCGGAAGTCGAGTTGAAAACCCTCAAGCCCAACATCGAAACACACCTAGCCAATGAATTCATCCAGCGATCATTGTTGCCTGTGGCAACACCAATCTTGTTTGCAAAGCAGCAGGACGGCGGACTGCGGCTGTGTGTGGACTACCGAGCTCTCAATACAGCCGCAGTGAACAACTGATACCCTGTCCCACTGATCTCCGAGATGTTCAACAGATTGCGAGGAGCCCGGATCTTCATGACACTGGACCTCAGGAACACCTCTCACCTGATCCGAATCCAGAAAGGTGACGAGTACGAAACTGCTTTCCACACTCAGAATGCACAGTTCCAGTACCAAGTCATGCCATTTGGGTTAACAAACACACCAGCTACTTTCCGAGCCTATATCGACGATTGCTTACGGCCTTACATTGACGACTCTCACTGTGTGCTACCTTAATGATATACTGATCGACTCGACCAATAAGGAGGAGCTCGAGGAGCAGGTACGAAGAGTGCTGGAATGACTACGAGAATTTGGTCTGTACAACGAAGCCAAAAAGTGCCATTTTGGAGTCTCGGAGGTCGGCTTTCTCGAATTTGTCATTAGTCCCGATGGGAGTGCCATGGAATCAGACCACATATCAATGATTGAGGACTGGCCAACGCCGGAGTCTGTTCAGGACGTGCAGGTGATTCCTAGATTCAATCACTTTTACCAGTAGTTTATCAGGAAATATGCCAAGGTAACAACGGTCATATCAGATCTACTAAAGAAAGCAGAGAACTCCAGGACGTCTAAACAGATCAAATGGGAATGGACTCAGGATGCTGAAATTGCATTCTGGAAGTTAAAAAGAGCCTTTACTGATGCACCCATCCTCCAGCGTTTCGAATCAGCTGAACTGATTTCTCTGCAAACCGATGTAAGCGGCTTCGCCATCACCGGTATTCTCAACCAGTATGATGGTTTCGGAATTCTCAAACCAGTCAGCTTCTACTTCCGAAAACGCTCAGGTGCCGAGCAGAACTACAACACTTATGATCTGCAGCTCTTGGCCATCGTGGAGACTCTGGAGCAATGGCGTCACCACCTGGAGGGAGTGAATCATAAGGTCCTCATACAATGCGACCATAGGAACCTCGATTACTTCGAAACATTCAAAGTTCTCTCCCGGCGATAGGCTTGATGGGTGGGGATCCTCTCTTCGTACGACTTCGTTATCAAATGCCTGGAAGGCAAGAAGAACTCAGCGGACGGACCATGGAGAAGACCTGACTATGAGATCGGCTATGAGAATATGATGGCAAGACTCCTGGCCATCCTAGCAGTAACCATGATCACCGAATCACATGGTGACCTTCTACCAGAAATCATGGCAGCCCTGGAGACCGACTTTGTAGCCACAATAATACGGCCAACCTTGGTTGATGTTTCAACCGCAGATGAGAGTCAATGGAGCTCAATCGACAGAGCTCTGACCAATGTGAGGATGATATACGTCCCTGGGGCACTCCGCAGTTGAGTGACCAGCCTTTTCCACGGCAACCCTGAACCTGGTCACTTCGGAACCCTGAAGACTGGCGAGCTCGTATCACGAGATTGTTATTGGCCTGCGATGGAGTCAGAGATACGGATGTACATTGGCGGCAGCGAGCTGTGCCACCGAATCAAAGCACTGCGTCACGCACGATATGCACTCAACATGCCACTGCCACCGCCTTCATGTCCCTGGGAGGGACTTACCATGGACTTCATTACCAAGTTCCCAGAGTCAACAGAATCGGAATACACAGGGATCGTGGTAATCATCGACCGTGTGACTAAAATGGCAACCTACCTCCTCTGCAGAAAGGACATTGACTCCCCAGCGCTAGCAAGGATGGTTTTCAAACACGTGATCTGCAAACACGGTGTGCCAGACAATCTCACCACTGATCGTGGCAAGGAATTTACCAGTCAAATTTGGGATAGAGTTTGCTCCCACCACAGTATCAATCACTGGCTCTCAACCCTCTTCCACCCGCAGACAGACGGTCAAACTGAGCGGCAGAGTGAAACAATGGAGCAGTACCTCCGAGCCTTTTGCAACTACGGACAGGACAACTGGGTCCAATTGTTACCGCTGGCGGAATTTGCATACAACAACTCTATCCTCCATTCCGCGCTGATGACACCCTTCTGGGCGAACTACAAGTACCACCCTACGATGCAGTTCAAGCCTGCCAAGAACCCCAGTTTCATATCACAGGTGCAGGCAGACTCGTGGATGACAGGCATGGAAGAGACTCACCAAATTCTCTGGGAAAACATATTTGAGGCTCATGAGCACAAAACACAGTGCAATGGCCGGAAGGAGATGACTTTTGCCGTTGGAGACAAACTATGGCTATGGACCAAGAACTTGAGAACATATAGAATTTCAAAGAAACTCAATTACAAACACACCGGACTGTATACGGCAAGCAAGATTATCAATAAGAATACTTACAATCCAGACTTGCCGAGAACAATGCGGACCCACAACGTTTTCCATGTGTTGCTTCTCGATTGTTATACACCGCCAGTCAGATGTCAACCATTATCAGTAACACATCCGGTGATAGTCGATGAAACAGAGGATTTGGAAGTCGACCACATACTTGACTCCAGGCGACACTATCGGAAGCTGCATTATATCATCAAATGGGCGGGTAATAACAATATACGCACAACTTGGGAACCGGCGGACCACCTTCAAAACCCCCGATATCTGGTTGAAGAATTTCACCGAGAATACTCTGATTGCCTGCGGGAATAGAGGTATGGAGTTCGAGAGTGGAGCTACGGAGGACACGCAAGCAGTTTGGATGTTTCCTTTGTACTCTTGATTCTCTTCTCTTCTGATCATCTCTTCTTTGGATTTCGGCCCAGTACAAATGGCTTCGGCACAGGTTTTTATCACCTGTCAACGGTGGTGCAGTTTCCCCATTCGCCGAATCAGCCAAAACGTGGCCATTGAGCTTTACCGATCAGTTGTGGGACTTATGGGTTCGTACAATTGCATACGTAGGATAATTGTTTCATTTCTTGTTTCCCTTTCCTTTTGTTCTCTTATACTGGCTGTGGTAGCCCAGCAGGTCTGCGCCTAAAGCGGGGAATAAAGTAACAGGGACACGTAACCCGAGGCCGGGTAAGTGCCAGTGAATGTAAAGGTTGCAGCTACGGCACTCAGATCTGTATTGAATACCTTGCAACTATACTCTCCATCTATACTCTCTCACTGTCATGTGCAACCGTATACCATACCTTCAGTCTGTGGTGAAGTGTAGGCGTACGTGCCCTTACAAAGAAGAACAAGAATGTCCTGGACAAGTGTGACAACAGGTGAGTGGGAATTAGTGGGATTCGGATAGTGAATATGTCACATTAAGCTGAAAGGCCGAAAGTTAATGGTTTGACACACCAACTACATTGAAAGACCATTTTCTTTATGTTTTTATCTTTTCCTCTGAGGATGGCCCCAAGGCCAAAACTGCTGGTTAGTAAGGAAATACAACGAACTATCATCATTACAACAGCATCTCTAAGAAACCATTTTCAACCCATTGCAGTTTTGCTATTGTCAAACGGATAGCAATATCGAAATGCAAAGCTACTGAAGAATTCGCTTATCTAAAAAAAACATCAAATATATTATAAGATTATGTCTTTTGCGAAGAGGTACAAAATGAGGAAAAGATGTAAATAGTTTTAGTGACAACAATAGCCAAGAAACCAATTTATCGATATTTTGTTGATTTCGACAACCACTATTTTCGGTTACACTGTATGTTGGATCTCAGAACTAAATCTTGTATTATATCTCCCAAGGAGGCATCAGGATTCAAAATACTGGCGGTAGAGAAGACCAACAAAGTCACATCAGCACATATTACCAGAAGAGAAATAATTACGGAAAGATGCTATATGATTCCTTCGGGATTGTATTTTTGATATTATCATTCGCTTGATGTGAAAGATCATGGTTTTGCAGTGATGAAGTCTTCATCACATTATGATTGTTTAATACCAGCGTGGGATTTTGAAAAACATAAAGCCCCAGGAGTTACAACCTCACATTTACACTGTCCACATTGCAACAGCCAATGTGATGGTTATGGAAAATTACACCCTGAATGCTCTATTACATATGAGAAGAGAGTATCATTGAATAAAGATGCTATTCATATCGGATCATTAATACAATAAACCCTGTCTTTCATCGAGAAGTTACCAATATAACAGAATTCATTTTTACTACTTTTCAATCCAGAACATGCTGAAAAGCTGCACAATAGTAGAGAATGCAATCAATGGACTGAGTTAATTGCTTCTGAAGATAAATTGCGCATGGGTTCAATATATCAGCGATGATTGGAAGAAAAAATGATATTGGTTGAACATCTCGAAAACATAATCCAAGAAAGAACAATACGCCCATTAAGCTTTTCAGTTGGTAGCCTGATACTTTGCATACCAAACCCAAATGGGAAAGGATCAATGACATCTATCAACTACAGGCACCTGAATAATTATACGAAAAACGAAAAAACACATCTACTTATCATGGACAGGTTATCTCGATTATTATGGGAGTGCGATTACATGTGTAAAGTCGATATAGAGACTGGATTCCATTTAATCAGAATCGCATTAGGACACCAGAAGTTTACAGCATTCAGAATTAAGCTTGGCCTTCATGAGCACCTGGTCGTACTTTGTGGATTACCAAATGCGATAACAATGTTTGAAAGAGAAATTAATCGAATATTACGACAACTTCTAAGAATCAAAATGGTAATATATACCAAGAGGTGAATCAATGAAGATGGACAAATGGTTGTTGTTGCATATATTGACGACATAGAAATAGCAACCAAGTGATCCATTGATATACATCATAAACAGGTATCGAAGGTTTTCCAGTTGCTTCTGAATTATCAAATGTGTGTCAAATTTGATAAATGTATATTCGATGCAACAGAAGTGCCTTTCCTACGCTGTCTGGTGACTAGAACAGGAATTTGAATGGATCCAGAGAAAGCACAAGGAATTGTTGACTGGTCTCAGCCAACTACTCAGAAAGAAGTTTAACAATTGTTAGAATTACACAACATTTATCGATGATTTGTACCAGGTTACATTGCTATTGTGGCACCCATAACGGATTTGATAAATTGGAATATTAAAACCGTTATATCAGGAGACACACAGGAATCCGCATTCTTAAACCTAACCATACTCTGGTCATCATGGAAAACTCCTATATTAAGGCATTATGATCCGAATTGACCAGCACTCAGTGTTACACCCTTGCTGTAACGGGTATACTTCCGGGATCATACAGGATCACTCAATAGTACAAATATGGATACTGAATCCGAAATTATGAATTATCACTCGGATTTCCAAATTTGATCAACCTTCCGAACTTGTTCACCAATTGGTAACATTTCCATTACCCTACCTTCAGATAAATTGATCAACGACAGCGATTGAGCCAACCGTAAATATGATGTGTATTATCTTTAGATTGGCATTGGTCGTAAGATCTTTATTGTTAATGGTTATTTCTTACTGGTAGGAAACCTTGTTTCTAGTCGTCGAACGAACGACTATTCTCTCATGCTCCCATGGTATGTTCCTAGGGAGATGAGGTGTCATCTACATTGGAACATTATAACATCTTGTAATATACAGAGTCATATACAAGATAGGTCGATACCGAATAGTCGACATATCAGAGCCCAGTTGACTGAATGGACTTATGCAAATCAACCCTTGTTTCAATTACACCTTCTTGGTCTGAGGCAAATGGGATTTACGATTCATATGTCCTGAGTGGTGCGGAATACTATCTGTTCAATATATGGCAAAACAACTCACTTGCAGAATACTGTATATTTGGCTTCAATAAAGCATAGTCGAATTAATGGTTCTGTCATTTGCCTCAATCATTAAACCATTACGTACCTCGTGGGTATATGAGAGGGCACTCTCCTTGGCACTTTGTGGCATGAATGAATTTGTTGATAATTGGCTTCAGATAAGCTCATATTCATACAAGGTATCGCCAATAGTAATAGTGGTGCATTACAAGCTCATTACCTTGATGATGTAGTTAGTACTCATTGGAGTTAGAACTAAACCATCAATGGTAGACGGCAAGGATGACAAGCCAGTTACGTATAAGAACTCTGAAACAGGCTTTGGCAGTCTTCGGATAATTAAGGGTGTGGATCATTTGATATATATCTGCGATAGTGACATGGAGGAAGGACGTAGATAACATTCTATGGAACATAAAATCTACTTTGAGATTTATCTACGGATACTGTAGATACAGTATGGATCTTTACTTACATGTCAACAATCGCCAGGATGATGTAATCCTTCAAAAGCTCTGATCCGTCAGTTGATATCATATATAAAATGACTGTTATTTAACCAAAAAGACACTGTACAATGTGCATGAACTAGACTTCCCAATAGCCCATCCTGTCTGGTAAATGCACCGTCGTATCAGTGAGGAGAAGGTATAAACTTCTCAGACAACCCAATGAAGAATGTTGCGGGTGTAAAGCGGAAGAAGTCTATTGAACTAAGGGAAGATCTGTGTTTTTATATACAGGAGAGCCTGGAGCTCTGTGGAAGTCTATGGAAGCTAATGGATTGGAAATACCAGTGGCGAGTGAAAAGTTGTGTATGAGTCTACGAGAGCTTGTGTGTCAATTCGCCGACTTCCAGTGTATCGGCGACTTCCGTCTAGGCAATTTAGTAACCAAGAAAAATAGCAACGGTCAGAGTGGGAAATCGTGTTTCAAACCATGAAGCTAAACTCGACGCGGAAGATGAGGTCGACAGCGAAGGAAAAATAACCCTAGTCCTCTGTCCTTATAGTAACCTAAAGTGGATCATTGCCATGATGGGGTTGTTGCATGTTGTGCCTAATACGAATTAAATGCTACTGTTTCATGCCGAAACACTGACTAGAATATGTGGATCATCATTTTGAGGCAGCGCTTGAGTGCAAGCTGAGTCAAGTACAAAGAGTTCTTATTAGAACGAGAAGAGAAAGGGACAAAACCGCTACAGTTGATCGAGAACGACTTATAATCGCCCGCACAGGGTAGTTATTGCAGACTAGCTTTAGCCAAGCACTGGCCATGGACTTTCTCATGAGCATCCACTGTAATAAGCTTTACTGTTGAGTCAACTCGTTTTCGTTTGATTTGCTGTGTAATTGGTAGTCTGGAATATGTAATTGGTAGCTTTTTGCGCCGCAAATACTGTCACAATTTAAGCGATACATACCGGTTAAAATCAGAACAAGTGCACTTTAGCTGCCGTCATCCAGCAAACCTACTCTACCAATCGATACCCGCGCTTTGAATCTTCATAGACGTAGCCACCAGCCCAAAGGTAATTGTATAATTTCGAGCCGATCGTCAGTGTAATCATTGATATACTCTTGAGTCAACGACAGTCTGACCAGTTATAAACGTAGTTGTATTTATTGATGGTAACATTGACGCTTCCGCTTTTATGTTCGTCTCTCCCGCCGTTCCTCTCCCATAACATTCGGACCGAAAAAGCGGATACTCAACCGCCGCGAAAGCAGAGTGAGTAGTCAAGCGGCATGTCCCATGCCTTAGTATCCTAGAAGTATTATCCCACGAAAAGCTAGTAGGGCATAGCCATCGAGAATAAAAGACATGCATCATGCAGCGAAACCTTTTGGCTGTACTCCATATGTGGGAAATATTTTGGATGTAGAGCTATAGTTCATTTCTCCAAAGTATGGATGCCCTTGGAAGTAAACTTAGTAAAGGTGTACCATTTGTTTTTTCTTTTCTGGCGATGCACCTCGACCGAGGACTAAGCCGCTGACCGATCGCAGGTAGAACAATCCAATAACTCCAATACCTTGTCTCACGAACACAAGGGGCTTTATCAATCTGTTCACCTGAACTTTGCCTTTGCATTCGGATATACAAATTGCCCCCCATTTCGGCGACTGATTTTGCCCAAACGTAGGTACTCGGGTCATTGAATATGAGTCCGAACACCCCATTTCTAGAAGAAACGCCCACTAAACGGGGAATTATCAGAACACCACGCACTGACTGAACTGGGCAAAACGCGGGAAGAAAGTGTAGCTTTGCAGCAAATAGACGTCTCAGACTCCTCCCCACTAGTCAATACGCTTCTCACACAGCACAATTGACTGCCGATGTCCGGACTCATCTTCCATGACCCGAGTAGCAGATTGAAAGCATATTCGGGTGCTTCCATGTCTAAACTGACGCTACCACCGAATGTGGGAAATGGTGCCAGCGTTTAAGAATTCACTGCAGCAGCGGAGGCAGCGGTACCACTTCCAGACGTCGAAGGACGTTGCACTGTTGCCGTACATGTACAAACCCGGGGCAGAATGGGTCCGATTTACGACTACTATAAGCTCGGCAAAGTACCATTACTCATCTCTAGGCACAATGTGTTGTGCCGATTGATAGGTATTATGAAGCCTTCTAAAAGGCCAAATCCCTACAGAAGATGGTGGCTCGGCGCCTCATACAGATATGTCTAAGGGAGAAAACGCTGGAACCTTTTTCGCGGTATGTAGAATGTAATGACGAGTGAACCTGTTATGGAGAAGATTTGAGGCCCGAGTGTCAGAAGCGAGGCAGCAGAGGCGGGACTGGAGGAAGGATGAGGTTTTTGTTATAATACTTGTTATCTGACTGAACCTGGGAGTTTGGAGATTTTCTGGGTGGATGATTTTATTTTCTTATTGCAACATGATTCTGGTGCGGATTGGAAAGTGTGATACGCTCGGTATTTTCTTGTTATGTGTGCGAATGATCAGATATGATTACAATTGATGAATGACAATGTATACATAGTGTGAACCGCTTTAGGCAAGACCGTTAGGTTTCCATGCGTAATTTTTCCGGTACCAAGTGCAGAGTTTAACAGTTGAAATGCATTCACTGCGACCATCGGGAGCTCCGATCAGCTCACAATAGTGAGCAAAGCCGCAAACACATGGAAAAATATAGTTGGTAAACGGCTATTTAAAGTAAGTAAACGAATCAGCAAAAGATCTCTTCCCCTGTGTTATTCAATGATACCGGAAGTGATTAGAACTAGAGATAGTGTCTATTCTCCAAACACCTCGAGTGTATGACTTCAAGAAAGCTGTACAACAACTAGCTCTAAGCGGCTAGTCACAAAACAGGCTATCAGATTGTACAATTTGATCGGATTAATCAATCTTTTGTCCCTGTGTTAGGACAACATCTCTCTCATATAAGTAATACTTCCTCTCTAACGGTCGCTATACGACACTCGGCTTAAATTATCTGATTTACGGCGATGTCATGGACAAAGGTGTGATCTTGCAAGTTTTTAGCCTGCAACTTTTGATGTTTATAGCACCAATTAAGCATAGCAACATTCAATTCTGCCAGCGTAGTATTTACAGCACTGTAGGTTTCGAACCTGCGCCTAATGATTTAAGCACCATGTTCAGCCGACTAAGCTAAGCTAGTTCTTGTATCTGTGCTGATTTCGCTATGGCCTTGTCCATAACCTCTAAGCATTTCCGCTTTGACGAAATATCATTGAGACCGCGGGTGACATAGCCGGCCACAAGAAAAATGATATCAGCAAGTTTCTAGCCTGAAACCTTATGTTCACAGCAGTGCGAGTTAAAAAAATATGCAAACCCACGCCTGGCATGGTGGCACCAAGTTCAGCCAGCTAAGCTATGTGATTAGTTATTACTAGCATCGGTGGCGGCTTTGCCGCCCCCAGGATTCGAAATACTGAGCATGGTGGACTTGTTACGATATCAGGCAGATCACCTAGACTTCTGCTGTGTGTCCACCACTGTGTATCTTGATTTGGTGCTGCTGTGTATCTGCTGCTGTGTATCTGCCCTGTGTATCCGCCACTGTGTATCTGCCACTGTGTCTACTGTGTTGTATATCCACTACTGTATCTGCTGCTGTTCATCTACCACTGTGTATCCGCTGCTGTGTATCTGCCGCCGTGTATCCGCCGCTGTGAATATGTATCCTGGCCTGGTACTGTATATCTGGCTGTATATCTGTCACTGTATATATATCTGCCATGGTGTATCTGCCACTGTGTCTGCTGTGTTGTATATCCGCTGCTGAATCTGCCGCTGTGTATCCGCTGCTGTTTATCCGACGCTGCTATCCGGTGCTGTTTATCTGGAACTGTATCCGCCGCTGTGTATCTGCCACTGTATATATATCTGCTACTGTATATCCTCCACTGTCTATCTGCCACTGTGTCTGCTGTATTGTTGAGAGTGATCGAGTACAAAGAGAGATTGAATTATCTATCGTACAAAAGTGATTGTCTACCGAACTATCTAATGGTAGAATCCATGCCTTTATATGCCTAAGAAATTTGAAGTTCGCTGGAGATGGTAGAGTGGCGCCGGCAGTGGCGAATGGCGGGTGGCGAGTGAAAATTTGTGAATGTGTCTACACAAATGACTCAGTGCATTAGCAAGCACTCTCCAATCCTTTCTAGCGGATTCGATGGCGTTCTAAAAACTTGTCGGTCTTCGGGATAAATCCTGAGTCAGCATGTGGATATCCGCCACTGTACCCGCCACTGTATCTGCCACTGCCACTGCCACACGCGCCACGTGGCAAGTTCACCCGACCAATGAGAATGCTTCGGGCGGACAAACCAAGTGTATAACTATTAGACGAGCAATGGAGGCGGCTTCGCCGCCTTCGGGGGAGGTAAACTAGCTCGGATAGACTGTCTCCAGTAAGCTCCCGGCATCATAACCAGCCTCATTCTAGCCTACTGAGAGTCACCATATCTGGACTGCTTCTCGTAAGTTTATCGCTACCATCTCCAGTCTCCTCCCAACTAGCTCTAAGTAACCATTAGTCACCATCCTCAATTCGTATGGGAGTCTAATAACTCCTACGAACTCGTCAATTCGACGGGGGAAAAAGTCTATTTGGGTGTGTAAAATGGTATATGGTGTCTACCTATTGGAATACTTTCATAAATTCCAGGTAGAGACATAGAAGCTTCCAGAAGTTGCCTCCATTTGCGAATTCCGTCCATCTAAAAATGGTAAACACGAGCTGTGTAACATTGTAGAGTATTACTGATTTAGTGTCACACTCCACACCCCCAAAGCTGTAATACAGCATTGCTGAATGAGAACCTTCAAATATAGAGCACCGGGAATCCCCGGGTTGTGGCTGGTGGATTTAGTTCGCATTTAAGATTTCAGAACTAGTCTCGATACTTTGCCAGAATTTGCACACCTTTAGTCGGACGGAACTCTGTTATTCAAGCGGAGGACTTTGATTTGGCGGCCTCCCATGTCGTATGTTTGAAGCCGCAGTCCGCACGCATTTGCCCGCCAGTGATGACCTGGGGCACATTGAGATATCCCCGCTGCAAAGTCTCCCAACCGTTGTTAGATAGCACAGACAGTGGTGTGGTCTTATCCCTTGGCTACAACTTGATACTTGCAAATCTCGGGTATGGCGGAACGGCATGGATTGGACGTACGTAATACCACGATGGACTTCGTCGGACAATGAAGGACACAGCTAGTGATTAGTTGCAGTTGCATTGCGGCTGCAGACCAGGTGCTCGGATGTTTCTCCTCCACCTACCAACACCACCGCTATGAGTTGTCGCAATTTGCAACGCCATCTCCGTTTGAGTACATATACTACGCACGTGGCTGTCCTGTCGTACAAGAGGCAAGGACTCTCAGTCGCTGACAGATAACGCTTGCAATCGAATAAGCTTTATTTTTGATCCACTAGATCGGGCCGTTCCCCCGCATTGCTGCTGCGGCGGATCTGATTCGCCACTAACAAAATGGCTTGCGTAGGCTGAGCCTCAGATGTCTCGGATACACTGTCCCAGGCGCAACTGCTCGCCAACACCTCCCCAGCACGTTACGTCGACCCGTATGCAACCAACTACCTCCGTAGATCGGCTCCTCGCTTTATGGAGAGGCTGGGTGCTGTTTGCTTGCAGCCGGCGTGGTTGTCGTGACACGCTGCGTAAGTTGGTTCTGTGCTGTTGCTGCTGCCTGCGGGTCCATCGCGGACGTGCAGTTCGACACGACTCGATGCCATAGGGCTGACACTGCATTCGCTAATGCAGCCATCTATAAATACGCCAGCGTCCCGTTTAGCAATAGCTAAGCTTTTCGGGATTCCCCGTGTGATTCAGCGCAGCGATGAGACTAAAAAAAGCCGACAGTTGCACGCCCGAACGATATTTACGGCAATAATGTTCTAAATCTGCTCAATTAATTGTCCAACTGCTTTGGGATTTCTCGTGCTGACCTCTGCTTCCATCTAAGATTCTCACGACTTCGACCCTCGCATCGAGCGGCGACGTCTGCCTAAATCCCTCACGTTTGACAGCTGAAAACTGCGTCATCTTCTATTCGATTCGCATACTTCCAGGTAGTACCAGTCCCTGCCTGCATTCCGTGAATCGAACACTGTTTATTGGCCCGGAATCATTGTATCTGCAAGTAAGAACAAAATAAGCCACGATGCACACGTACTTCATATGCCATTGGATATACCTACAGGCACAGATCGAAATTTCAACACTACCTATAAAGTCTGCCAAGTTTCTTCCAAGCCTAAGTTCACCACCGCCTTTCTTGGGTCTCTTTCCTACGATGAAGCTCTTCCTCGTAGTTTCGATTCTCTTCATATTGACCGCTGCGGGGGTCTCCGCCGGCCCCTTCCCAAGTGCATCCTCTCCCGCCGTCTGCACAGAATGCACCCCCCGACCCACCTCCCTGCTTACCGCGCCCTATCTCAACATCTGGCACGGCCTCACCGACGCCGAAGTCTTGTCCGTAACCAAGTTCCTTACCTCCAACTCCTCGAACCTAGGGTTGAACATAACTCTCGCACCCGATCCGCAGACACAAAACAGCACCGCCGGTCTACCTTCCCCAAATTCAACTGGCGGAACGGCAGGAACAAATACTCTGTACCTCCCTCCCTCTTCCCTCTCTCGCTTCCGGTGTGCTGATGAGCTACAGATTGCTCGTTGAGCTACTATTGCCAAACAAGACCGATGCACTAGCGTATTTGGAGGGAAAAGCCCCTCCGCCACCGCGTTTCGCGCACGCCATCCTGGATATCCGTACTACAAAAACAGCGTATATCCAAGACTTTGTCGTCGGACCACTCCCTATTTCCCCGCGCACCACAGTGAATCCGCTAAACTACCCCTACAACCACGGGGGGAGGGTGAAGAATACGATGGTGAAAGGAGATACGAGCGGAGACTGGTTAACCCAAGTGGCGGTAAATATGTCTGATATTACGATGAAATTGTGGGGACTAAAGATGGCGGGAGATGCGAATGATACGCTGGCTATTAATGTGTATGGTGTTGGACCGGTGGAGGAGGAGGGGAGGCTCATTGCTTGGAACCAGTTTAGCGGTGTCACGGGTGGAGCAGGGCTGGATACGGGGACGTTGCTGCCTTTAGGATTGTAAGTACATGTATTGCCTACGGCTCGGCGGACGCAAGAGGACTGACGCCGCCAGATATATTCGCTACGATTTGACTGGCGACACCGCAGACGACTGGGAGGTGACGGGGGTGCTATATAACAGCATCTTCTATCACTCTTTGTCGTCGTTCCGTGCGGCCATCCATAAACCAGGGTTTATAATCAACGGCGCCAACACTGATGGAGATTGGACCTCTACCGACCGCTCTGGTCCTCCGTTGCTAGAAGACGAACGATTCCCACCGATCCCTGTTGCCCCTGCAGGAAGCAGGTATAAAATTGATGCTGAAAAGATGTATGTTGAGTGGATGGATTTCAGCTTCTATATTGCGTTCTCCCGAGACACTGGGGTGAGGTTGTTTGATCTGAGGTACCGGGGAGAAAGGATCGTGTATGAACTGGGGATTATGGAGGCGATGGCGGTTTATGGTATGTCCCTGCCCATCGTCGAAGGCCGGCAAACCCTCCCCCCAACCCCCGCTCGCCCCGTAACACCGGAGGACTGGAATGCTGAGCCTGCATAGCCGGAAACGACCCAGTACAATCCGGCACCGCCTTCTTTGATAGTTTGTACGGTTCGTCAACCCCCTGTCCCCGCCTCTCTCCCCGCTAACCCCCCCAGGCCTCGGCGTAACCTCCTTCCGTCTCCTCCCCGGCTTCGACTGTCCCACCTACGCCACGTTCCTGAACACGACCACGCACACCCCACAATCCACTCCCTCGCCAGGCTCAATCTGTATTTTCGAGACCGACGGGACTTACCCGCTGTTCCGGCATACTCAGAATTACATTGCTGCGGCGAAAAACGTGTTTCTTACGTTGAGGAGTATTTCGACGGTGGGAAATTACGATTACATGTGAGTTTATCCCCCCAGGGTGGATGATAGGGGTTTAACATGATGGGGTAGGTTGGATTATACCTTCTACACCGACGGCAGCATCCAGGTCGAGGCACGGGCAAGCGGGTATATTCGTACAGCATACTATGCGGGGAATGGAGAGTATGGGTATAGGATACATGATAACTTGAGTGGATCCATGCACGATCACGTCCTAAACTTCAAACTCGACCTCGATATCCTTGGCACCGCCAACACAGTTGCTACGTCCGAGTTCGTGCCAACAACGGAAAAATACCCCTGGTCTTCTAAGCCCGTCAACACCTTCAAGCTCCGCAAATCATTTTTGGAGAGCGAGGATGAGGCGGGTATAACCTGGCACCCAAACGCGGCGAAGTCTTACGCAGTGGTGAATAAGGAGCATAAAAACCGCTACGGCGAATACCGTGGGTATAAGATCCGCCCGCTCACCCCGGGCATTGTGAAGACGGTGAAGAGCAGCAAGATGCTGGGAAAGGCGGCAACGTGGGCGGAGAGGAATTTGTGGGTCACCAAAAGGAAGGATAGCGAGGCGAGTTGTTGCCATCCGTATGCAAGTCTGGATGTAAACGCCCCGCCGGTGGTGTTTGAGGATTACCTCGATGGCGAGAAGCTGGTGCAGGAGGATTTGGTTTTATGTATGTCCCTTTCTCATCCCTGAGCGGCTGTGCAGACTTTCTCCCCGAGTACAAGCGTCCAGCTGATGAAGTAGGGTTCAACATTGGCATGCACCACGCCCCGTCAACGGGAGACTTGCCCACCACTACCTTCACCTCCGCAAATGGCGGGGTTAGGATTGAGCCGATGAATTACTTTCTCAACAACCCCGGGAAACGGACGAGGCAGATGGTAAGGGTAGGGGTGGATGGCGCTGGAAAGCTTAATGTTACGACGTTTGGAGCGCAGGAGATGGGGAGGTGTAGTGTGCGCATTATTGGGACGACGGAGGGGTGGAGCCTTTAGGGAGGGGTGTATGTAGGAAGGGCAGGACCAAGGGGGCGGGAATAATTGCTTTCTTCCTCTTTTCTTATTTTCGATCATGGGCGGGTTGAAAAGTGTAACTTGCTACTTTCTGTTATCAATGTACATATGCGAGTGATCAGTAATGATAGTACTTGACATGCAAAAGATAATTTGTACAAAATGGCTATTTGGGGGCAATAAGTGGGAGCTATATTCACACGTACACTTTACACTTTAAGCATCTCTACGTGCAACCTTTTTATCACAGCTAATACCAGCGGTCTCCTTGCTTCATGGTGATGTCACTCGGTCTCGAATTTCTGAGCCTGATTAGCCAATTTTCCCGGTGGTAACTGATCGTCTTGAAAATTTGAGAAACCAAGCACTTTTCCTCCGTGATTAATCACTCCATCCCAGTGTCTTTGCCTCTAGCTATCACCTTATACTTTTGACTTGTCTCCTGCCCATCCGGTAGCACCAAGCATCATTATGATAACGCACAAGCTCCGGGATATAGTACTTAAGGATCCCTTCCCTCTCTGTAGATACACCTGTACCTGGAAGCAAGAGTGGTTTTGCGTAGTCGGCAGAGAGCTGATCTTTTGATGAAATCGTGGCTCTTCATACAGTATCACTCATCAGCGGAGAATATGGTGTTATTACTATATGATCTGTCAGGAAGTCACCTGTACTGAAATCGTCATATTGACTCACAGGCTACAAACTCATAGTTGTAGACTCATCCACGAGTCTTCACTCGCCACCACTGGTATTTGCAATCGTGAGCTTCCATGGACTTCCATGGTGTTCCAGGCTCTCTGGTATACAATGACAGAGCTTCTCCTTAGATAGTAGAATAGACTTCATCAGCTTTACATTCGTAACAGGTCATGAGCCTGGAGGCCGCTTACTGAACTCACTTTACTTTATACTACTTTCATCTCACAATCTACAAGAGCCTCCACAACCCTAACCCACCACCGTCACCATAGCAACAACTGTATAAACAACACCAAAATAAAACACCACAATCACTATCGTCACTTCTCACGATGTCTGCCACCACCAAAATGTTTAAGCTTGACTACAGATTTATTCCCAAGCGTACATGTAACACCGGGAGATCCACCCTAGGTCCTAATCAATAAAAGCCCCTAATAGCTTCTGGACTAATAAAGAGAAGAATGATTAAAGCTTCACTCAGGATGCGTATAGAATTATCACCCAAGGTAACAAGGTAACTTTTCTGTTCTCTGCTCCCAAAAGATAGTATCGACTAAAGAGTATCGTCTTTATGCTATCAATATACTGGAGCACACGATTCAAGAGTATCCTACTCAGAAGATCCTCTAACTAACACACTATTGTGTCAGTCTTCAGACTCCCTTCAGACTCAAGAGTATCGGCCCAGCAACCGGCACGTATACCCAAGGATCGACTGTCCTTAAGTGCAACGACTCCAAGTATCGACTTGTCTTATGCAAAACAGCAAAGTAGTTTCGCCTCAGCAGAAGAAGTAGGGCTGACTCAGGAGTATCCTCCAAACCACCACATTTATTCGGGCTGGTCCTTCGGACTCTAAAGTATCGTCATGCTCTCTTCCTGATCAACGGCTTGCTTCAACGAAGGTACTAAGAATAACCAAGTATAAAGAGTGATGGGGTTTATCCGTAATATAGATCTGAAGAGGAATGTACAACTATGGACTTCAAAGGAGAAGTATCCTCGTTGACTTCAATACAGAACTAATAGATAATACACGTGAATAAAGTTAAGGCTTAACCTACAGGTCAAGAATGTCAATAGGTATCCGTAGATAATCTGAATGTAGATTGTGTGTTCGATAGAACTGTTATCGATCTCCTTCCTCCATGTCGGTATCGCTGATATATATCAGACGATCCACACCCTTAAAAATCCTAAGACTGCCAAAGCCTATTTCGGAATTCTCATTCGTAACTGCCTTTACCATCCTTGCTTCTACCATTGATGGTCGAGTTCTAACTCTCATGAGTGCTAACTACGTCATCAAGGTAATGAGCTTGTATTGCAACACTATTGCTATTGGCGATATCTCGTACCATTACGAGCTTATCTGAAGCCAACTATCAACAAATAGGTTCGTGTCACCAAGAGCCAGTGAGAGTGCCCTCTCATATACCCACCGGGTACGTAACGGTTTAATGATTGCAGCAAACGACAGAACCCTTAATTTTACTACGCTTTATTGGAGCCAAATATACAGTATTCTGCAACTGAGCTGTTTTGCCATATATTGAACGGGGAGTATCCCGCGCCACTCAGGACATATGAATTGTAAGTCCCATTCCCACCAGACCAAGAAGGTGTGGTCGAAATAAGGGTTGATTCGTACAAGTCCATTCGGTCGACTGGGCTCCGATATATCAATCATTGGTTATTGACTTATCTCGTATATGACTCTGCACACCTCGGGATGTCATAATGGTTTGATGTTGACGACACCTCATCTCCCCTAGGTCGACACCATTGGAGCATGAGAGAGTAGTAGTTTGCTCGGCGTCTAAGGATTCCTGCCGATCAGGAACAGCCATTGACAATAGAGATCATACGACCACTACCGGCTTAAAGATAATATACATCTTATTTGCACTCGGCTCAATCGCTGTCGTTGGTGTATTGATACGAAGGTAGGGTAATGAGGATATTATCATTAGGTGAACAGATCCGGAAGGTTGATCCAATTAGGAAATCTGAGTGATAATTCAGGAGTTCGGATTGAGTTTCCTTATTTGGATTATCAAGTGATGCTTTATGATCGCGGAAGTATACCTGTAACACCAAAGGCGTAACAGTACACACGATAATTACTCTACATGGAGGAAGATGGTACGCCTAATGTTTATTTCAATGAGGGCGTACAGCATTGTCACTGGAGACAAGCTCCTCCCCGAAGGTAACGGATCTGCTCCTCGCACTTTGCAGAAACAGTAACATCAGAGGGCCAATGATGCCATTGCTTCGATCCATCTTGGCTGTACAGATGGTTTACTTCCGTGGATCAACAACATCGACGATCCAGTTGAGATGTGGCAGACGCTTTAAATCTGATTGGACAATACGAAAAATCAGATCGGTCGAACTCAGATCCTTTGCAAGATACACGCCCTACATCCACCGAACAACAAGAAGACCACATAGTACATTACAAGACTGATCGATCTTGGCAAGAAACTGATTGGATCTCCCAAAGCCATCTTTGACGAAGCAATGCAGATTCACATCTTCTCTACCATACCAATGGAATTCGAAATGACTGTCAAGATACTCGAACAATGAATTTCTGTCCCAACAGCCCACCAAGTTATGGACCAATTACGAAAGGATGCTGAATGAAATGAACTTCCAAAGAATATCGAAGACAAGTCAACCGGATCAGCTCTGTTCAATCAACATCGCGGAGGATATGGCAAGCATGTAGGAGAAGGAAATGAATGAGGCCGTGGCCGAGGAAATTTTGGCAGAGATCGCGGAAACAGAGACGATAAGGAATACAGCTGCACGAACTGCAAAAAGAACAATCATACTACTGAAAGCTGCCGCATTTTCAAAGGACTCAAAAGCGGAAGCGGAGGCTTCAATCGAAAGAAGAACAAGGAAGTACTCTCCTTCCACTGCGGAAAATCTGGCCATACAAGAGCCAAATGTCACAGTCACCAACGTGGTCTCGAAGCCCTAAACAAAGTCAACAAACACAGCGCTAAAGACTCTATGACTGAAGACTCGATGGCAGAAGCGAATATGGGACTGACACAGTTTTGGAATTACGGCTGGTGATCGTGATCTGTTTTGACCACCACACACCACTGACGCCTCACTTACATCGTCGACTGCTACATCTGCGACGTGGGTGGTAGACTCGGGAGTTTCTCACAACATGTGCAACGATAAAAGCCACTTCATTTCATTCAAAAGACTGCGTTCTCTGATCACTATTAAACTTGGAGACGATACGACCGTTACTGCCACATATCAGCCGGTATGAAATTGGCCCCTTCTATTACTGCGAACTGCATCAGAAATCTCTATATTCTCCCATCACCACATGCTCGTACTTTCGAAGCCATATCAACCGATGCCCAGGTGGTCCTCCAGTCAAATGTCACAACCTCCTCTCCCAAGGAGGGTGAGACACGATCTCAGACGAATTCGGATCTCACTCCAGCATCCACAATTAATGCAAGACTATGGCACCGAAGATTAGCACATCACCATTCTGCGGCAGTGCGATCTCGAATTGATGGACTCAACGTCTTTGATGATACTATGCACAATGTGTGCTTGCAAGTCAAGTACAAAGAAAAGTTCATTCGAACTAAAATCAAAAGGGCTGTCGCTCCATTCAAACTCGTTCACTCTGATACCTGCGGTCCCTTCTCTGTACCAACTAAGGGAGGCCATCTACATTACATTATCTTTGTTGATGACTACACGTGATGGACGACTGTTTACTTACTCCATGACAAGAAGAAAGAGACCTACATTGCAGCCTATCAACACTCTCAAGCTAAGGTGGATGCAAGAGGCTACAATGTGAAACGTTTTTGCTGCGATAATGGCACGGGAGTATCCGATAACACGCTCTTTCGAGGGTTACTGGCAACACGTGGCACAGCACTTGAGTTCTGTCCTCCATTCGCCCATCATAAGAATGGAGTTGCTGAAAGAATGATCTGCACAATCACTGAGAGGGCAAGAGCAATGATACTAGATTCTCAGGAACCACTAAATTTTGGGGGGAAGCAGTCAACATGGCTGTATATCTCCATCAGCGCATGGCCAACAAGGGGCTCACAAGAAGAGATGATCGCGATGGCTTCAAAGCTCCATACGATACGCCATACGAAATGCTGCATTCTTATGGTAAGCCTGAATTTGACAAACCTCTCCATGACCCCACACGCATAAAAATCTATTATAAGGCATTGCTCCATCATCTATGCCGATTCGGATGCTACGCCAGCAGACTGATCCCAGAGAAGCAGAAAACCGACCAGAAGCTGAGAGCACATCTAAGGCCTGCATGATGGTTGGATATGTGCATGACTCAACAACGTTATGGAGAATCTGGGATCCAGAGCATAATACAGTAAAGGCTCAATCAGATGTAATATTTGATGAAGAAAGGAATGCCTACATATCGTGCCCGCAATCACTACTCTGCAAGAAGGGCGTACATGATAATGACCTAGAAGAAACTACCGAAATTGATATATTTGGCCTACTGGAAGAAGAAACTCATATCGAGGAGATAGATATAAATGCCAGTCGAACGGATGAGAGCATCGCTCACGGCTGCACTCAGGATACAAGTGGAATGGCTGAAAGCATATCTCACGGCCACACTGATGAGGTTGCCCGCCAGACAGTCACAGGGAATCCCGCCGTGGCAGGAGCAATTTCCGATCTTCCATCAACTGGGGACAGTACAAATGCGCATGGAAATCGAAGTCCACCTGCTTCAGATGTTGAAAATGGCCACACATACATCGCTCCTGACGAGGATGCCCACACACACACAGAAAATGGATACAGCGGTCACTATCCAACCCTCGAATTTCACCATAAAGTCCAATCAAGAGACGAGGTTATCATACAAAGACAATTGCGATGATCTGTCACGGCTAAAACTCAAAGATCAAAGAAAGTCCCAGTACTGACAGACAGAGTCACAAGAAGCAGAGCACAGGTAAACATCTCTGAACTGATACATAATGCACTAGCCTCGACGATAATCAATGGTGATCCGCACTCATATGAAGAAGTAATACTTAGCCCACTCAAGAAAAAATGGCAAGCCGCAATTATGGAGGACAGCAACTCTATCATACGAAATGAGACCTTCTCAACAGTCAACTTACAAGAACTACGAAATGATATTAGAGTAAGGCCAATCAGATGGCAATAAGTTTTCAAGACTCAACGAAATCCTGACGGCTCAACGTGATACAAAGCCAGGCTAGTGATCAAGGCATATGAACAAATGGACTATGGAGAAACATACGCACCGGTCGGCAAACTCACCATGTTTCAACTGCTAACAAGCATCGCAGCGCGAAACAAGTGTAACATCGATCATCTCGTCGTGGTCACTGCATTTCTTAACCCTGACATTAATGATGATACCCTGCTCATGCAACTAGCAGAACGCTGGCCCGAGAGTCTTATGGACAACTGCCCTGAGGAGGAACACTCGGGAGTCAGAGTTGTCCGGCTACAAACAGCACTTGACGGCCTTAAGCAGGCACCACATCTCTGGTACTGGCATATTATTGCAAATCTCCTATCATTGGATTTCTTCCAATCTGAGGCCGATCCAAATCTGTATATATGAAACAAAGGTGGTATACTTCGACTTCTCTACGTTGACGATATGCTCTTTACCTACCCACCACAAGCAGCAAAAGACGCGGAGGAGATCAAGACAGCTCTCGCTACAACTTACAAGATCACCAACATTGGCACCATTCGACAATTCCTTGGAATCGATATCTACCGACACAAGGATAGCACGATCGGCGTTGGCCAAAGACAGTTCATCGATTCAGTGCATAAACGATTCCATATGGAGAAGGCTTAGAATGCTACAACTCCACTCGATGATAAGGTTAGGTTGGATCTTGTAGATGAGACTGATAGAGAAACTGATCCCAGAGAATACCAAGCAATTGCAGGATCTCTCATGTATATCACGCTCACCACGAGACCAGATATATTGTTTGCAGTGGCATCACTTAGTCATTACAATTCGAAACCTTTCAGAGGCCATTTGACTACAGCAAAGAGAGAACTACGATATCTCATGGCCATGAGAGACTACCAATTGCACTATGAGGTACACAACAAAAACCTCACCGGATACAAAGACTCCGGATAGGCCAACGGCAGCGCTGATTGAAAATCTCAGGGAGGCTACATATTCGTCTCAAATGGTACGATATCTTGTCAGTCCCGGAAGCAGGACATAGTTGCCATGTCGACACTGGAAGCAGAGTATATCGTATGCTCAGAGGCCTCTAGAGAGAGCCGATGGCTATTGCAGTTATGCAAAGATATCAAACACAAGCGAAATGATGAAAACGACAAAAACGACAAAAAAACCAAGCCGCTCCCTATTCGCTGTGATAATGAAGGCGCACTTGCTCATATCACTAGTGGAGTCATCAAGTCTCAAACAAAACATATAGATGTTTCCTACCATAACAGCCGAGATCTCGGCGAACGAGGCATAGTCAATCACTCCTGGATATCAACATAGGAGAATGTGGCAGATATCTTCACGAAGGCATTGGGCAGACAGAAACATGAGAAGTTCATGAAAGCCATGGGCTTATGGTAGAAAGAGCTAGAAGGTAGTTATCACGAAATTTGTATGCATTTGGATTTCTTATGTAAAAGGATGGCCATCCCATATCAGGCTACGGACTGTACTCTTTCCCTGCATACCGCAGCCAATTGGACGAGGGTTTTAATAAGGCACCGGAGACTTCACTTCATGATGTTTGTATTGTTATTGTCTTGCTCCACGGAGCGTAGCAAGAGGGGGAAGTATTACTATATGATCTGTCAGGAAGTCACCTGTACTGAGATCGTCATATTGACTCACAGGCTACGGACTCATAGTCGTAGACTCATCCACGAGTCTTCACTTGCCACCACTGGTATTTGCAATCGTGAGCTTCCATGGACTTCCATGGTGTTCCAGGCTCTCATGTATATAAAGACAGAGCTTCTCCTTAGATAGTAGAATAGACTTCATCAGCTTTACATTCGTAACAGGTGCTGTTGCATGTGTACCTGCATCGTGAGCCTCACTGCTCAGGTCCGTTTGATATGCAGTTGGTGTATGAAGATATGCCTCAGGAGAGCGGCTCGTATCAGTGCAGAGCAGCTCATTTCAGTGCAAACAGATATGCAAACGAATATAGATATGGATACGGATATAGACACGGATATGGATATGGATATAGGAGACAAGTCTGTATATATACGGGCCTTCAGGCCTCGAGAGATCAATCAATCAACAAGTCTTAGAAGCATCCAAAGTAACAGGTGCTGTTAGGCTCTTTTGCTGTAAACAGGATGCGCAAAGAAGGGCATAGAGGTGTACTTAAGGGCTACACAATATAGACCTTGCATCTGTTTTTCCTCTCTGCTGTTACCAAAGCGTCCTTTGTATCTCTTGACTGGGTGAGCTCCCACCTTAAATTGAGGCGCTCTAGGTCAAATGTATACCATTTTCTGTTGCGATGGATGGCGCTATCTGTAATTCTTACACTCTTGCTAGTTATACTATGCGCTATTCTATTAAGTGAGGTTGATATTTTGGTGTTCTACCAGCCTTGTTTACTACCAGACGAAGAATGATAGGATACGAAGTAGTAACAACACATCAAAATTTGTAGTCTAGGCTCGAGACAAACTTTTGACAACCCCACGTCTAAAAGTGACATAATCACTGTTATCGGACAATAATTAGCGGAGATAGATCTAATCTCTTCTAGTTTGCGCTCAAACTACCACCTTATACAGATCCTATAATTTATACCCGAAAGTGGCAATTTTATGAAAATTATAGCCTGTACGCCCAATCCTATATCGATATGTATAAAGCCGTCCCGAGCGGTGGCCGTTTCTTGGCTCTTGGCTCGGGGATGTAACTTTGTACTCGGCCTAGAGCGCTGTTCTAGCATTGGTGGCTTCGGGATCCCGTTGTAGTTCTTGCGGGCAAAACGTTGACCGCTTCTAGTAGTAGGTAGGTTATATTAGTATCAGTACGCGATGTCTCCACGATGAGCTCTCACAAAATTCCCTAACCTAGCCGTCCAGGATGCTTTGCTACCAGCAATTTTCGCGGAAGAAATAGTTAAAAGAAACATATTGTCATTACAAAGTGGTAACTAATGACTTGCGGGGTGCGCACAGCTTTCTAAGTACACTACCTCTCGGTTTCTAGAACATTGAAAGGAAGAAGGGAAGGAGAAAGTGGCAAAAGCAAAAGGAATAGGAAACAGCCTTCATGCCTAAAGCTACTATCGTATGCATATTAGTTACTCTTAACGTTAGTTCTCGCAGAAAGTGTTCGTCCATAATTCTTGCCCTTGGTCTGTGTCTTTGTCATTGTCATCGGTGGGGGTCTGACCATGTTTAGGCTCGGGGCGATAGGTATAGCATATCATACTACGCGGAGTCTGGAACAGATCTAGAAGACACATCATGGTATCGGGAGAAAGTCTCGGCTGCCCAATATTCTGGATATGGCCCGTCATGTGCTGTGATACTCTAGGGAAATCAATCAGCATCACAGTTATTGGCTGCTACTGCTGCAATTACTAGCAGAAATACTTTGAGTCTACTACCAATGGATACCCGGCGTATGGAGTTGATACCTCGGTGGATGGCTAGAATACTCGCCGCGTTGAGTTACTCCCAGTGGACATCATGGCTCATCACTCCATAGCTTTGCGTGGTACTTGTTACAAAGTATGTACATGGTCCTCATACGAACTGACTGTAAGCGGGGATGATGATAACATATAAGATACACAAAGTCTCAGATTTATCTCCCACACTGTTAACTCGGATATCCCCGACGCTCTACATTTGCTGAATGGTATTCAGCAGCATTGTATGACATCTTTGAGATGTAAAGCGTACGCTATAAAATTCATAATACACTACAATACTACATAACATTTTAATATAATGGTAGGTAATTTTCAAGCCCATACTCTATATTAAACCTGGAATTTTATGGTGCCACTCAACATTCGAAGTAGTTGCTTTGGGGTATGGAATTATCTACCATTTGAGCGCACTGACGCAGGACTCTCCGGGCCCTGGGTTGCCGTCCTGGTTGAGGACTCGTGAAAATATTGCAAGGATATTTTTTGTTTTGAAGAGCTGGGTGTTGTTGAGTGTGATGGACTATTGAGAACCCTGCACTAGCGTTCCATGTGTATGGCACAGCCCACGAATATTAACCCGACATTGTCAGATACCCCATCACTCGGTCACAACTCGATAGTCGCTTCACAAAAGCACCATTCGGCAACTCTTCCTTCCTCCAAGGACTATCCTTTCATATAGAGGTAGGGCGGGCATGCACGAAGCTTCACGTACTTCCTCGTGATAGCCGGGAGGCGGCTGATGTGCATTGCGGCTGTGGACTAGTTACGAGTAAAGTTTCTCATTCGCCCAGTGACATACTGAAGGAAAAGGAAAAGGACACGATGAAAGTACAAACTCATCTCACTGCACAAGTTATATGAGTTGACTAAAGTCAAAAAATTAATGGAGTCCTAAAAGAAAGCGCGACATGGCACACCGGGAGTTCAGAGCTGCGTGGCAAGCCTGGTTTGATTGGCATGTGGAAGTGCATGGCAAGAAAATGGACAATCGAAAGTGCGGGGTTCAGGAAGATTGCTCCTCTACAGCACAAATGCACGGAGCATTGGCCCTCTCAGCCCATCCCGGTTTCGGCATCTTGTGGGGTCTCGATTGCAGCACAAACAGCATTCCAAGGCCTGATCTGCTCCATTGCATGCAGATCGGAATCTTAAGGCACTGGCAGGACATATTCCGATGTGGTGCATTCAGTGACAGACGATGTACTAGCTGTTGCTGCAGCGGTTGGTTGACTTGTCACGTTTTGTAGCTAAATAAAGTACATTGCGGCTGAGCCTAAGATATGTCTCGGCTACAGTAACCCGAATATGAACTTATATGCGACCAACTATCGATATATCTTCTCAGGCTGTTTCCACTCCCGAACCAACCCCATAACTATTATCTGGGTATTCTTCGGAGGTTGGGTGTTTGATTGTTTGTAGCAATGGTGTATTCGGCGACTTACCAGAGTCAACCATTCAGCTGCCCTTACCACTAAAGTACGCTTCGTCCCGTACGGCTGGCTATGCATCTTCGCTAACACGGCCACACTGCTTGTGTCATTGGACACCGTAGACCAATTGCGCCCAGATTGAATTAGACCAATGATGATATCCCGATGTAGGTGAGTGAAAAAGTCGTCACTGTTTCTTGTCTTCTAGGGCTCAGATGATAGCTCACTGGCCGTAGTCCCGGTTAACAGAAAAAATTTCGGGATTTCCTGCCGGATGGTAACTGTAAATCTGATTTATATATCTCCGATGTCAACAGTCCCTGGGTTCCTGTCTGGCTGGGTTGCTAGCGTAGACCTGGGTGTCTTTCATTGATTCTCCAGGGCCTCCATTATTTTTGCTATGATGAAGTTATAATCATAGAGCATTCGGCCGCTTTCCGTTTGGTACTGACTATATGATGGGTGACGATTGCACTGTCTACCAAGAAACACCCCCAAAAGTAGTCTCGACTTTGACAGCTGAAAAGCGAGTCAGCCCTGATTAGCATTTCATGAAGTTGTGCCTGCTCAGCGCTTCGTGTTTATTGGTGGTAAAACACTAGTTCTTTATGTGAAAAACAAAATAATACGTCCGCAGGAACTGTGTACACGTACATAGTACTATAACGATGCACGCATCAGACGCCGTTTGGCATAGAGGGAGGCAGATATCTGAAAATTACGTATAAAGAGCATCCAGTCTCTACCGGGGGCCAAGTTTACCAGCATCCTGAGTTCTCTTCCAACGATGAAGCTTTTCCATATCCTTCCGGGAGTCCTTCTCGCATTGTCTGCTTCGAGGGTTTACGCGGGGAACGTCCGATACCCATACGCCATAAACGGGAAACGAAGCACAACCCCGCGCTACGCCAAACGCGACGAGTGTGTGCAATGCATCAAACCCGCTAATTCGGAAATAGTCGCTCCATTGGAAAACATTTGGAAAGGGTTGACGGATGAAGAAGTACAGTCTGTTGCTCAATTCTTGGTCACCTACTCCGAATTCAACATCACGTTGTCCAATCCAAGTGCGAATTCCACAGCACCACTCAGCCCAAATGGTACGGATAGTACTCAGCCAGCTCCACGTAGCCAGAATAGCACGAGTGGGCTTTTAGGGACGGATACACTGTATATATCCTCCTCCGTGTGGTTCTATATAGTATTTCACTGATTGCACCCGCAGCCTGCTGATTGAGCTTCTCCTGCCAAACAAGACTGAGGCACTATTGTACACGGATGGCAAAGGCCCAGCACCGGCACGCTACGCCCACGCCGTAATACATGTCGGGACCGTGAAAGTGCCATATGTTCAAGACATCCGTGTCGGCCCCTTGCCCGTGGTAGTGGGTACGACTAGAATCGAGCCCTTGAACTATCCATACAATAAAGGGGTTGGAAGAACGCGCAACTGCTTGGTCAAAATATTCGAAAACGCTGATTGGCTGAACCAAGTTGGTGCAAATCTTTCAGACATCACTATGGATCTCTGGGGAAAATCCATGACGGGGTTAGCTAATGACACTTTGTCACTGGTCGACAACACTAGTCCTGTTGAAGAAGATGGTCGGCTTGTTTCTTGGGTTCAGTTCCACACGGTTCCTACTTTCGACTTTGACTCTTCTACGTTACTTCCACTTGGACTGTACGGCTGAGAGCCACCCCGTTGATTGCCGCAGGGAATATGCTGATACGGCGGTACAGGTATATCAAGACAGACCTCACCGGACGTGACGCTTCGGAATGGAAGGTAGCAGGGATTTTATATAACGACATCTTCTACGACACAACCGATGAGTTCAGAACCGCCATCACTACAGAAGGCTTTGTTAGAAATGGCGCCAATGAAGATGGCAGCTGGGCACACACCGACCAGGAAGGCCCTATCATGAAGGGCGACGAGCTTTATCCACCCATACCCATTGCTCCTCAGGGCTCCAGGTTCTCTATTGATCCGATGAAGCAGTATGTTGAATGGATGGATTTTAGCTTCTATATCGCTTTCTCTCGAGATACAGGGGTGAGGCTGTTTAATATTAAATACAAGAGAGACCGCATTATATACGAAATCGGGCTCCAAGAGGCAATGGCAATCTACGGTAAGCATTGTGATTATATATAATGAATCGTATGCGTTTACCTAATTCGGGATAGCCGGAAATGATCCTATTCAAAGCGGAACGGCGTTTTTTGATATTTTGGGAGGTAATTGTGCTGCATTTCCGTGGAATACGAACTGGTATTGATAGTGGTAGGTATGGGGACGACTTCATTCACACTAGTTCCTGGCTTCGATTGCCCTGCGTATGCGACGTTCCTCAACTCCACGACTCACGACAGTGGGACGCCAACACTCAATCTCGGTTCAATCTGCATTTTCGAACAGGACGCCGCATACCCAATCTTCCGCCACACGGCTAGCAACTATATTGCATCTACGAAGAACAACTTTTTGACGCTGCGAAGCATTAGCACTATGGGAAACTATGATTATTTGTGAGAAATTATCTGAACACACGTGTGCAAGCCATTACCTGACTGGGATAGGTTGGACTATTCCTTTTACACTGATGGAAGTATCCAAGTCGAAGCCCGTGCGTCAGGATACATCCGAAGCGCGTACTTCGCTAAGAATGGTGAATACGGGTACAAGATACATGATAATCTTTCCGGCTCAATGCACGATCACGTTATCAACTACAAAGTCGACTTCGATATCCTGGGCACCAAGAATACGGTGGCAACATCGGAATTCATTCCCACGACCGAAACATACTCGTGGTCTGGCGGAAGGAAAATCAAGACATTCAAGCTAGAGAAGGGCTGGATCACGAATGAGAAGGATGGTAAAATTGACTGGGATCCTAACGCAGCTAAATCTTACGCTGTTGTGAACAAGGAGGAGAAAAATAAATATGGCGAATACAGAGGATATAAGATACAACCTCTCACACCAGGGGTTCGGGCTACTGTCCAGGAATCCACAAATCTCGGTATTGCCGCGCAATGGGCACATCATAATCTTTATGTCACGAAGAGAAAGGATACGGAACCTGCGTCTAGCCATCCGTATGCCTCGCTAGATGTCTGGGATCCGGCCATCCGTTTTGATAAGTTCTTTGATGATGAATCGTTAGAGCAGGAAGATCTGGTAATGTGTAAGCCCCCACCCCACTCCTTATTCTCTCTCTAGATGACTAAAATTGTAGCAAGGGTTCAATATCGGTATGCACCACGCCCCATCGACTGGAGATTTACCGTCGACAACGTTCACTTCCGCGCATGGTGGGGTTCGGATCGAGCCGATGAACTATTTTCTAAGCAACCCTGCCAAACAAACGAAACAGATGGTTCACGTGAACATGAGTACTCTGAATGTGACTACGTTTGGTGCTGTACCTATGAATTGCAGCGTCAAGGTCCCGGATGTTACTGAGGGATGGGGGAGATTGGGATTTTAACAAGGCGATGGGATAGTGTCGCAATGTCGCCGGAGATTAATTAGTTCATAATTGATGTTGAATACAATGGTAATGAAGACTTACACAAGACCGATCTCCGTGAAGCATTTTATTTAGCTATTGTATGTTCTTTGCATTCCTGTATCATGTACCACTATTATTGTACTATTTGTTTCATATACAAGTGGCTGGATCGCATCCATGCACTAAAGGGTTTCGGCCACTCTCTCTCCCTCTTTTCGCTTTACTCCAGAATATACACGCACGTTGTAGCACTCTGTTACAATAGTGAGATAGAGAGCTTATTTTCTTAATAGAGTCTATCTACGTGGGAGCTTGTATGCTCTTATTTACGGCTTTCAGAGTATGCCTGGGGCGCATGCATGCGCACTCAGCTGGTATCTCTAGCTGAGTCAGCAGCCCGATGATATCATGATGTCCATCAGCCCATAAGCCTTACAAAGGGCAACGATCTATATATGCAACACACTTGTGACTTGGATCATGAGTCTCAGCACCGTTTAATATCTTGTATGAAGATGATGGCTGTATCAGGATATGCAGCAGGATATGCAACAGGATATGCAACAGGATATGCATCAGGATCAGGGTGATGCGTCTCATGTCAGATAGAGCTTACGCGTACGCATATGGGAGTTTGTATATATACGGGCCTCTGATCCTCGAGATAGTCAATCAACAAGTCAAAGAAGCGTCCAAAGTAACAACACTCGATGTGAAAGGAGCGAGTGATTGTACATAACCAGATACAATTTTTCAAAAACCAAACTCTCCAGTCGAATACGCAGCATTAGATACCGGTGATATGTGGCCCAATGAGAACCTAACACTCCAGGTAGGACAGAATTGGAGCTGTGTATCTCGGAGATGTTAAGTTGGAATAACCTTTTCGGCAAAGATAGATGGAAATATTAGCCTGAATAGGTAAGTAGACCCACACTCCGGGTCTACTCGAAATCAACCTGCGGGGGGATCGACGCCATCGGGCTCGACAAAAGAGATACCGATATCAGACTCACCATGGTTATAGTTACCGTATAACCTAGTTAAACTCGTGAGTTTGTAGTTCGTGCAGCTCGAATACCCGGTATCTTGGCCTGAAAGACGGCTTGCCAGTTGGATGAACAGAAGCTGCCTAACGACATTCTGCACGAACGTCAAAAATTGCGAGGTCAACCAAGCATTACTTGAAAGAACGGTGAAGTGACTTGACCTTGACCTGAGATCTAGATATCTATGCTTGAGCCCTACACAAGTCCTCCTAAGCATGCGTACGTACTCAGCTATCCGTACCCAGCTATCCATATGCAGCTGAGTCTCAAGTGATATGGCAACCTAACTATGTAACAACCAGCGTACCATGGATCAGGTATGAAATGCAAAATGCTATGGGTTTAGTTTCTATAGGAGCAGGGTTAAACATTCTCGATTTCGCCGAGTACGTTAGCCTTGAGAAGCATTACAGCGACGTATTTGAGCTTCTTCGTAGGGCATAGCGGGACCACTTCGCGGGGGAGGAGTAGTCGGCTCCACCACCTTCGCTGGGTGACTTTTGAAGACGCTCATGCTGGAGCAGGGTTCTAGGGACTATTACTCGGCCTCCTTGCAACCGGTAGGTGTTAATTGTTCATTAATTTTGCTGAGTATATACATAGATCGTCTGTTACGGATTTGTATGAGCATACGGCTTATATGAGAATATTATCCTGTATCAGAATATGGAGTAGATAAGTGTGCATGCACACGCATATAGGAGATTGTACATATACGGCCCTTTCGTTAGGACCAGACAGGCAGAATTGTGCATTGAGGGGGTTGTACTCTAGCTCTGAGCCCAAAGTGCCGCATGCACACTATGCAAAGCATTAAATTGTAGTACTTACACCCTAGGAGCAATGGTCCGCTTCCCCCTCGCAACTTTGAGATACCACTAAGCTAAATTATTGGCGACATTTACCTAGATGACTATGGCTAGTGCCTCGGCCTCGATCACGACTGCTGGTAAGAATCCCAATCGGTAGCTCGATTCAAGAGGAGGAGACACAAAGAGAGAAAAAGTAATACATGGTAGATATTACAGAGGAGGTAAGGCGGACGTTAGCGCAATATCTTCATGAATCATCGCTCACGCCCGCGAACCTTGAGTGTTACGATATAGAAAGGAGAACCGTGTGCGTAAATAGACTTATAATACAGAGAGAAGAGAGAAAAGGCTTGATATATAGAGAATTTTTGGGTTGTCGGTGCCACCCTTTGCCACCCTTGCCAATAGATATGTAACAAGGAGTTTTAAGTTTTCAGGTTCTCGCATATTCCACTGCGACTAACACCGTGTTTGCATGCGTCCAGGAAGGTAGCGAGAACGCAGAGGCTTCACGGGAGGACTAGATATGATACACCAACGGGGTCATCACGTTCTTCCGAAATTATTCCAAAGCCATTATACACCGAAGAGCTCGAGGAAGGATAAGCCCGTATTCAATCAAGACTAAACACATGAGAGGACAACAAAGATGACGAAGAGCTCGTTATACGATTCCGTGTGATGTCCAAATGGGTTCACAGTCGTCCCACAGCATCCTCCCATCACAAGATTGTAGATGAGAACCAAGCGGTAGCCGGAAGTAATAGGAGTAACCGTGTGGGTGACGTTGGTATACCTGCTTAGCATTAGCAGTTTCCGCACATAGCTAGCTTTAAACTGATAGAGAACAATGCGTCCACTAACCACGCAGCCAATCCAGTTGCGAATTCGCGTTGTCCTGCCAACTTCACAATTGGTTCCTTGTAAGCGTTGTTCCAAAGGTGCAGCTCTCCGCCTTTGAACTCCGAAGGTAACACCACAACCAAAGTACCAAACATGCGGTTCGTCTTGACAGTACTGTCACGCGATGTTATTACCGACTGTCGAATATACGAGGGAAAACTTACTCTTAGCGAGGCACGAAGTGTCTTCTGGGGGTGTAGAGTACCATCTTATAGAATTGTGCTTCCGCTTCTTCAGCTTGTTCGATCCCAAGCGTGGGACCAACTCTGTGAGTGATGACTTGATACAGCCAGGCTTCATAACGTTCATTTCGTAGTATTACCTTACTACCCTCAATCTCGATCTCTGAAGCCTCTCTGACAGCAGTGTTGGTAATGGTGGGAGTTTTAAATTCTTCGGCGAAGGCAATGAGTCGAAGCGCATCTAGCTTGCTCAGTGGAAGGCCGATTGAACCAAGACCACCAATTGATTAACTAACTTGAGAAATTTCGTTTGACCTACCTGAGTGGGGGTGTCGGTGGCGCTCACCTGAAAGGTTGCAGAGGGGCGTGGTAGCAGGTTTGCTATCGAATCGATGGGCCCCTGACAATCAATATCTCGACGAGCTTTGGGCAGAGTAATTTATACACGGCTATTAGCATAGTGTTTGTGGGACAAAGTATTGTAAGTGACTTCATGATTTCTCACCCGAGCGTATATTGCGTATGTTGCATGTGTTGTATGTGTCTAGATATCCTGACTGGTCGACCTACTCTGTGCGTGACTGTTTTCTACAGATGGTCATAGCTTCTCAAAATTAGCTCTCCTTACTGAATAAAAACAACCATCGTCGTACCAAAGTAACAGCGCAATACTACGTGATGTCGGGTGACGATCATATCATTTCCGTAAATTTCAACCTAACCATACGCGACAGAAGCTAGAAGGTTTTAATGGCCGTTGCAGAATGTCGTGTTTCTCTTCCGAGGTGTAAATAGTCTCATGCGGCAATCTAGCGTCCGCGACTACTTATCCGTAAACGAGACAAAACGAAAGCAATGATCTTGCCAGATAACTATCCCCTACACGCTCACGTCCTGCAGATTGGTTGCATTTTTTTAGCACCGAACAGGGTGTCTCAGCCAAGTTGAATTAAATGATAACTGATCGAGTGATATCAAAAGCATGCGAGACTCAGCAGCAATAGAGGTAAAGAAATTCTATTTTCTACTCCCAGGGCCGCTATCACTCTCTAACTTTGCCGCACATTTCTTACAGAATGATAAGCCACACAGCGAGCATGCAAAGGAACCATAAGTAGCCCGCTTCCTTTTTCCATCTGGCATTACAGACTTTAATCCCCTCTGTCGGTCTGCAAACCGGCAACTAACACACTCCTTCCGCTTTTCTGCCTTCATTATATTGTGACTACTACTGGTATTATCATGATGTGCACATGTAGTAGGAACTTCTGTGACAGCGAATGCTTTGGAGTAGCATAAGTGATCCTTCTGCCGGGCATTTTTTGCAGTGCGGTTGCGCCCCACAAGTTTATTTGCCCATTTCTGCCGTATTTCCTCCTGAATTGCTTCAACCAGATATAGTGCCACCTCCAAGCGGAAACCCTTGTGAGTGATTGGGAGTTTTTTCCGACCAGATGGCGGCAGAGTGGTAGTCAGGTTAGTTCTGAGTTTGGTGCATGCCAACAAGAAGCTGTTGATGACAGCGATATCGAGAAGCCAATAAAAGAGCGGGAGCCAATTTCTGCGGCTGGTTTGTTGGGTAAAGTAGGACTCACGGTACTGATCAGCAATATCAATGCCCCCTTTAAAGTGATTGTAGTCATCGATGGCAGATGGTATATCCACTTCCATGCGTACAGATGAAAAATGTGTGCGGATTGCAGCGCCACTAGTGCTGGTTATGCGTGGTTGCTTTCTATTTCTTTTGACCTTTTTACTGAGGGGGTGTAATGTCGTGAGCATTTGCACCGTTTTTTGATCCTGCCATTCAAGACCAAGTACTTTTCCATCAGCAGTTGAACCACCAGAGACGGTATTCCAAGCGGCTGTAGCATCAAGACGACGAAGATGACGGGGGAAAGCATTTGAACGTGCAGTCCCTGCTGCTCCGATACTTTTATCTCTCAGCTCAAGCAGTAAAGGGACAGTAGTAAATAGGTTGTCCATGTAAATACTGAAGTCATAATCTTCATACGGCAGTGAGAGCACAAGGTGAAGAACAGCAGCTTGTGTCGGAGGCAGCTTAGGGTGCAGAGGAAGTTCTGCAATTCCTGTTTTGCGCGAACAATAAAGCCAGTTGTAGGTGTAACCCCGTTGACATATTGCAAAGATCTTGAACCCCTCCTTGATAGGGCTCTTGGGCATGCGAACAGTATGCTTGCTACGACCGAAAAAACGGACCATCATTTCATCGACCGAAGTGTTTGTTCCAGGTACTGCCAGCTCCTGTGAATGCGTGCGGATAGATGAACTGAGTGGCTCAAGCTTTTTGTACCATTCGGCATCGGTAAGAGCATCAGTGAGGTCTGGATCAGAGACATGGAGATACCGCTTAATTTGCGTGAAGCGACGTCGTGAGAGTGAAGCTCTGAAGGTATTGTAGTGTGGGATCCAGGACAACTCATTGCGATTGTGCTGAACAGTCAAGGTCTGAGGTCTTCGTACTCTTCCCTGTCTGAAGCCTAGTCTAGCCATGCCGGGTCTGCTACCAGCTGGGGCTGCCCTACCATCCACAATGATAGCAGCTCTCTGAACGAGAGAGCAGGTCCATCTACAGCGCCAGAAATCACTATAGGATCGTACCCTGTACACCCCCAAAACAATCACAATCGCAACATATGCTTTCATCTCTGCAATAGTCACTGGACGCCATGAGCCATCCAGAGGTCTTGGAGTCAGCCCAGTCGAGAGATCTGGAGTTCGCTGCTTTGCTGCATATTTGTTGGTATTTGTTACTAGATTCTTCCAGTCTGTTTCAGTCCAAAATAACGAAAACCAGTTCCCAGCACCCATCTGCAATTTGTTAGATCGAATACCCTGATTCAGAATTCACTCACTTCGTTTACCCGATAACCTGCTGGTAGCTGGGCATGCATATTGTGTTCACACCGCTCTAGTGGCTCAAAGGGAACTTGAAGTAGTACAGTCTCTGAGTCCCTTTCTAGAGGCATACTCTCCTCAGACTCCGCATTGTCAGCTGCCACTGGCAGTGCAGCCAGCGTATTCCGTTCGCTTGGTTTAGAGCTTGGAAAGAACTCCGGTGCAGACTCAGGTCCTGGCGGTGCCCAGTGCCAATCTGCAGTTGCTGATACAAGTTCCGATACTGCTGCATTTGCCCTAGCAGCGGCCGCTCTGGAGGATTTGGTTCGCTTATTTTGAATGGAAGCGGGGATGGTAGTATTGTGGGAGAGCTCTCCCAATGGCTTCCGCTTTGGTGGCATTAGGCTTCAACAAGATCAATGTACTCTATTGGTACAGCACCAGTAACACAGCGCCCATGCTCTTAAAAAGTCCGCTACATGAGACTTGAGTCATACCTCATCATTGGCTTAAGCACAGCCTCTGTTGAGTAAACAGTGTTGAGAAATATCATGATTCATGAGTACTACTCATCCCCGCTACACAGCCTCACGGATGATCACTCATACCGGATGTCAGCTTCACCAATCACAACCCCTGCACCATGCTGACCGCTAAATCTCAACGCAGAATGCAACCAATCTGCAGGACGTGAGCGTGTAGGGGATAGCAGGCAAAATTGGATAAAATAATCAAGCAATCAAAAAAAGGCTGCGTACGCCAACACGTGCTTGCGAATACCGCCATATCATTACATATACCAATGTATGCAGATTTAGCCTGGTTAGTTCCTTATATGGGCTAAATTCAAAAACACATGAAAACTCGAAAACACACAAGTTTGTCCACTTTGGAATACTCTAGATAACGGCAGTGAGCCTAGGATTATTGGTATCATATCCTCTCTTAATAGCGGGTATACTGATCTAATGTATACACGCGCTCCCATACGCTGGCTTGACCAATGTAGATCAAGGAACTGCACAGAGCTCGGGATGCGCCGGACTGGTCAGACATAACGTCTGCGCCACCACCCCAAACGGCTGGAACGGGCCTGCAGCTATCGCCGTTCGCCCTGGTCCCGCACACTGATTTGCACCCGCAATAGCCATATTCCTGAACACCCCCCCGGAAATAGTCGAGTAGCCAGGGAACCCACCGAAGCTAGGCAATTTATCAGAAATAACGAAAGCGCACCCATTGTTTTGGTACACGATGCACCAGTTATTGAGGACTACACCGTCCGACCTGGCAGACTGTCCGTTGCGAATGCAATTTGTTGATGGGTTCTCTGTGGTTATGCTAGACGTATCTTGAAGAACCTGGTTCTGGACGATGATTCTGCGGATGTATGTCAGCACGACTCAAGCGTGGATAACAGCTACTCACGAGCCGAAAGTGAAGAGGCAATCTTTCATGTCGTCCGTCCCACCGCTGTCGCCTCGAGCGCTACTGCAATCGATGGTGCCATCGTTTTTTGTGGGAAACTCGGGTTGAATGGGACCTGCGCCTGGTGGGTCGGGGATGGGATTTCCACCACAGGCAGCGGATGCCTGTAGAGTATAGTGAGCACCGAGAACATATAAGTGGATTCACATACTCACCCGCACTTCAAGACGGAGACTGATTGATGATGTTCCAGCTGTTACTTGACCCGTCACTTTAATATCACCTTGCAGCCGTCAGTCCTGACTAGCGTGATCGAGGAATACACACTTGGTAACGGATTTTGAGGCACATCAAAGTCGACAAAATTCTTCGAGCTCGACGCACTAGTACTGGTGCTCCAACTGGTGACCGAAACAGAGTACGCCTGCATTGTTGCACCATCCACCGAGATACGATAGGCCGGGCCAATATGTAAAAGATCGAAAACACTCGCGGTAAAGCTAGACGAACCAGAAGCAATGGCGACTGTGAAAACGTTCGAGAGGACGGTAACACTCCCACTCCAGTCGCATTGGCCACCAGTCGGCGTGCCGGATTGGCCCCAAGTAGGAACATCAGACGGCGAAGGCCATTGAGTTGGAGAGTCTGGATACATATTAAGACATTCGGATTCATCTTCCTCATCTGGTTCATCTGCTGCTGGCGGTGGTGGTGGGGCACCAACGGATATCGGCGGTCCTGGAACGACAACGATAGGCGGTCTACGTGGGTTAGCTTTGTTTTCCAGTGCAGGTGCGGGACGCTGCTTGCAGTATGGGTGGCCAGTCTGCGGCCGAGCAGAACTCTAAGCAGAAAGGGAGGAATCCAGGTGGAATTGGAATGGGGATTGGGGGAGGCAGGATTGGAGGTGTGCCCCCGGGGAAATTTCCAGCCGGAGCCACGGGAGGAACTGGGATCACGGGATTGGGCACGACAACTGGCTGCACAGTCTGGCCATTGATCTCAACCACAGGAATCGTCGCCACAGGCAAGCCGGGTGATACGATGGTATCTGGTGTCACAGCAACTGGCGTCCCGGAAATAGTAGTTGTAAAAGGCGGTGGCAGGATATCGTTGATTGGTGTCGGCGGTGGTAGCAGAGTGCATGGAATATTGCATGAAACAGTCGGGTTGGGAACATCCCATATCCATGGAGGTAGAGGAACTAGATTCGAAGGCTGGTCGAGGGAGCCGCCAACGCCGAGTCCAGTCCACCCCACAATAGTACCGAGAAAGCCGTCCATGTTGTCCAGAGCGAGAATATCTACCGAGTCACCGCCCTGAATCATCGAGTACACGCCTTTCGTATATAGGTTGACAATGAATATATTGTTGCTGCCAATTACGCGAACCAGTCGCTCTTGGCACGCTTCGTTCTCCAGACAAATCTGCGAATACCACTGGAACCAGCTGTAGAATCCCGCACCGTAAAACATCATGTTGGACGAGTTGATTATTTCCAAGCCCCATGCATAATTGCAAGTTGTTGAAGCCGGGTTGCAGTAGGAAAAGGTTGGGTCGGATGGCAAACTGTACGCACCGCTGAAAGGCGCTGGGGCCTTGGGATACGGCTGGTAGTATGGCGTTTCTGTCTGCAGAGTCGCTCCAAACACGTTTTGCGCGTTATAAAAGTGGTACTGATATAAGGTACTGTGTTCGACCGCCGTGCCCCAAAGCCAAAGCGGGCCGGTGGACTCCACTAAAAGCCCGCGCGCGGTAAACACAGAAACTTGGTCTTGACTTGGAATGTCGAGATCATGGTCGGCCGTCCAGATCCACACATTCTCGAGATACGCGCTTGCAGAAGATGTTATATGCATCAGCGTGGTAGCAGCAATGCAATTGCTGTCAGCAACCACAGCTTCGCGGGGACAATCGGCATACTGCAACAGAGAGCCAGCAGCACCACCAACACGAAAGTGCGAGTCCCACATGGCAGCGGAACCTTGCAAAGACTCGTGAAGATTCCACTCCATGAGAATAGCGCCTGCTGTCGGACCCGTGACTGTACTAATTAGTACTCGTACGTACATAGATCACATTATGCTCACCAGTAAACAGCATATCTGAAATTTCCACAACGCCGGTTTCCCCTGCATTTCCAACTTTTACCATGACTTTCGGGTTGGAGATGTCCGCGAACTTGTCCCCCGAGCCCATAATCTCGCTCCAAGCTTCTCCAACAATCTTTGACTCAGGAGGTATGTTGATCGTGTCGGTGACAATATATGAGCCGTGAGGGAAATATACTACTGACGAACCTGCAGCCGAAGCTAGTGCGCTATTAATCACCGCAGTATCATCGCTAAAGCCGTTTCCCTTGGCTCCAGACGCCTTGACGTTTACGAAGGCGCCGGTGCCCAATCCTTCATATTGTGGCTTTGATCGAGCGAACCAACCGGTTGTATCACGCAGGGATGATGATGCAGCACTTTTAGCGGATGGGTTATAGGCGCCATTAAGGGTAGATTTTGTTAGTGTGGCGCCATTCAAAACGAAACTATTGCCGTTCCCATAATTGTCAACCAGGAGGTCTCCGCCTTGCAGCACTGTAGGGCCACCTGAATATCCGATAGCTATAGGCGCATTGTTTAGCTGCACATTCTCGAGCATTGTATTTGTGGTTCCAGAAGTCAACACCGCGATCGGTCTGAAAAGTCAGTATTCTCTCTCAATTATTGAAGAATTACTTACACGTTTGTAAAGACGGAATCAAGAATGGCTACGGCGGCCACACCTTGATTATGAAGAGCCGTCCCGCTCGTCAGTGCAGTAATATTAATTCCGACCTTACGTGTCAGCGAGTGATTACCAATGTTGCATTACCACAGCACATACCCAGCATTGAAAGATGCTCAGTCCTTTCCACGTCCAACCCCAGTCCTACAAGCATGAGTTTCTGAGTAGCGCGAATAAGAGGGGCGTACCCAGATCATTTCTATGGCTTGGGTGCAAAATTGAAAGTTGAGATTCCGGGATGTAAACTGCTGGCTTCCACATCGCATGCCTATCGCTCCACCAACGAACGTCAAGTCACCCAAATAACCACCCGACCCGTTCTCCATGAAGATGCCAATGTGAGTTGTTCCTGGGGCTTGGCTCATGACAAACCGGATGTTTTGCAAACTTGTCGCTTGAGCGACTTGCCAATGAATACCGGTAGGAGCTTTTCTCGTCAAGATTAACTCCAACTCTAATACAAGGATCAACATACCAAAACCATCGGGAGTCGTGTTGGGACAGCCGGAAATATCAATGATAAAGTTGCGGACCTGACGATAAAAGTTGCTCTGTGGAACATACCACTGTGCACCGGATGCACCGGGGATGTAGACATTGCTGTCAATAACAGCAATACCTGAAAAGCTAGCCGCTGCTTTTAACGTTGGGACTGCATTGGGATTGCCCACAAACTGGGTGTTGTAGTACTGGATCAGAGGACTCGAGACCAAGTACGTTCCAGACGGAAAGTAAACCACGGCAGGCGTAGTTGAAGAGGAGCCACACGCTTGCCCACAGCGATTCCCCGCAGTAATGGCAGCGTTGATAGCGTTTGTATCGTCAGTCGTGCCATCTCCTACAGCGCCAAAATCTTTGACGTTGCGGAACACTTGATACCCGCCAGCACCAAACGCTGAGACACCGTGTTCAGCAGATTCGTACCAGTAAGACCCAGATTGACGCTTGTCGAGCTTGAGATCGTGAAGCCCACGAGGCTCAGGTATAGACAGGGGGTAACGTGTTAGAAGTGACTTTTCAAACGGGATTGACCAGTCCGATCCGAAAGGAAGCGCGTTTACGACAGCAAGAAATAGAGCAACCCAGCACAGGAGCATGCTGCGGCGTTGACGACGGTACATTATGATAAAGATGCTACCTTGATTTGTTCAATATTCCGTTTTAGATTCACATATCTTTATATGGTTTACATATGTGAAAGGTAAGTTTCCTACTTGACCATGTCTGACCGGTGTGCATGCTGACCTTTGAGATGCAGGCGCCTATCTATCTCCGGCATACGGATAAAGCCGACTAATCCTGACTCGAGCGAAGAATTTGATTCGAGCTCTAGAGGGTTAGGTTCATCAATTTCTACATTCAATCCGGGGTGATCCGCTGGCCATTGGTATGCCTCGCAAAGCTGGGGCTTCATGTCGGCATATGATTAAGTGTATTTAATTATACTACCACACCAAGGCGTTGCGAATGCGCTGGCTGTCACTGCATATTGATAGCGGGGCACGGATTACGGCGTTCCTGCAAACGAACCGTGGAAATCGGAAGGCTGTGCAGGTTGGTTGCCTAAGCTAGCGCGGGGAAAGATAATCGGTATTAATGGGGTTTTGTGGTGCCTTGTAATCAGTACGGAGTATGAGTAATCGAAGCTCGAGATTGCATGCATATAAGCGCCAAGGAAGATTCCAGGCGGCGAGATATATCCACTCCCAATCGCAGGTCGAGGGTCAGCCCACAAGAACCGTGAAACCGCACACCGACTTTTCCGATTTCAAAACGATGCTTTCACTACCGAAACTCATTGCATTGGCGTTTGCGCTATGTCCGGCGGTTCTAGGAAGTTTCGAAGGACGATATGCAACAGGTGTAAGCTACCTACATCTGAAAGAAGTTTAATTTTGACATATCTACTTCCAGGGCCCTCATTCATGTCTTTCTACACAAATGAAAGTTACCGTGGCACCTGAAAGCAACAATCTTCCCCATTCAATCAGACGTGGAAAGGGTCGAAACGTCGCAAAAGGTCTTATTTCGGTGAGTCTGCGTTGCAGAATTCTTGGCTTTCTTTTAACGACTGGTAGCCATATGTTGAACTGTTTGGGGTACCACTCAGCAATTCGTCGACCATCTGGAATTTGAACTAGAACCGTACTACATCTTGGCTGATTTTTATGTGATTACCCGAAGTTTTCGTGGTCTTTATGCAGGATAATCCTCTGGCAAAGGATATTATTTTGTAGTGTACAGAGTATGAAAAAGGAATTGATACTCTTCATTAACCCATTAAATTAGCGTGACTCTAGCGATAACCCTGACATGACTACTCTTGAGCGCTGTGATTGAATTGAGATGCAACACGCAGCAAAAGGACTCCATAAATTGTACACCATAAAGCGAAGTATACGTACAGAGGTGAGCCTAATATACCCAACAATTCTCCAAATTATTCTCCTCATTTTTGCCTTCGTTTTGGTTCGACAATTCAGTGACGATATCGTATGTACTTCACATAAAAATCGGACAAGAAGTTTAGGTTACACAATACAGTCCCCACAGGATTATCCTGATTAAAGACCATTGTTTATTTCTGAGCGAAACTGAGCCGAGCGAAGTTCACCAAGTATGGAACAGGTTTACAGATTACATGAGGCGAAGATATAAATATTGACAGAATATAACAAAACAAAACATTGGTACAACTCACACTTCGTTTCCCTGATATTAAGGGCTGTTCATGATCCACCGTTCTTGAAAACTCCTCTGAAAACCCTTCAATTTTAGACCCTCCGAGAAATATCGCTAAGAGCTTCCAGGATTGGCGATGTCGATTCTGGCATTTTGAAGCTATTGCATGGCTGTCGTAAACCAGGTATAGAACCAACAGAAACGTAGAATAAAAACCGAAACAAAAATAGTACGTGTTAGTAATGCAGGAGAGTCCGAGACTAGATATATGAACAAACATTTACCCCAAGTACATCAACATTTAAGACCCATCATAGGAGCTTAATTAGAACGTCAATTCTCGGAACGTAATTAGCATGGAGTAGAGCACGGCTAGGTCATGATTACATTAATTTAGTGTATTGGTAACTATGTGTACTCAGAACGTCAAGATGGTCACATCTAACTGTGGTGTGATTCCAGTCTCCGAATAGTATACAATTATCTTTCCGGCGCCTGGGCCACTAAAATCAATGAGTTCATAACTCTCCAGGCAATATTGATTCTCCTTGTAATGTACCCGCAGACCGTACAACAAGTCAATCACCCTTATACCGGGGCATGCCTTGTCTGCATTATGAGGGAAATCCTCAACGTAGAGCACCAAAGGCGGCGTCTGTTCGTCTCCTTCCTCCTCGTCGTCGGCATCTTTATCGTCTTCTTCGGGCTCTCCGTCATTGTTGTCTTCCGCACCGTCGTTCGTGTCTTGTACATTATCCGCGCTTGCGCTACATGCACCTTCCCTGCCGGACTGAAGGCTGCCAGACCTACACAAGAGACGCAGGGACTGCAAATGCTCCTCGTCTTGTTCAATGGTGCCACGGAGAACTAACAAATCCATCAACGGTGGCCATGTGAGAAGCTGGCCCCTCCACGACGCCTCTTTAGCTGCCATCGCGCGCAAGTTTGGCGTAATAGATTGTCTCACGCTCGTAAAATCTTGCGAGTTGACTTGCGTGAGATCGAGTGTTGGAGACCAGCGTAGGCGGTCGACGACGAATTTGTTCAGGATGCGCGGAGTACCGACTCGAGCTTCGGCAATCTCTGAGGTGGCTGCGTTTGGATCGAAAATTGTGCGCTGTAGGGTGGGCGTAGTTGCGATGAGGGTGCGCCAGAGGGAGCAGACACGCCCGAGGCGCAATAAATCGGCTTGTGGAAGAAAACGCAGTATACCAGTTAGCAGCTCTAGAGTACCAAAGACTGCCTGCTGGGCATCGATAGACTGGTTCATTATTATGGTCCGCTGTTGGAATAGGCGACCGAGAGAGTAGCGACCGAGGATAAGGAGGCTAAGATGCTGGACGTAATGGTGAGGGGTAATTTGGGCTAGGGTTAGGGTGAACTCGAAGGAACAAATGTACTCCTCCACCATTGGTACCACCGTTGGCAGGTATTGTACTACCGTTCAATATATAAATCTATACCCTGCACGGCACATAAAATGGTACCCCATATCTGCACCGTAGCACTTGTACATTGCATATAGCTAGCCGTTCGAAGTGTTGTGCCGCGCCTCCTCCGTGCAATAGAGTATATGTAAGTAATCATGGTAATCCACCCTTGGTCATATGATCGCAGGCTGTCGTGCAACCCTTGGTCCTCGAGGTAACAGCTGCAATGCATCTTGGGCTCAGATCATCCAATCGATTATATGGCCTTTCAGATGCATTGAACCAATATGTATACCTGCCGCACTGCCATACCGAGAGCCCTACCCCGTCCTTGCAACTCCCAAGATGCGTATCTCAGCTCTTTCCAGATCGACGCCTATTCTTCTTACCTACTTTTCAAGCCTTACCGTTGCCCTCGACAGGCAGACATCCATCGTTGGCAACATCGCGATATACTCGGGCACACCAGTCGCTGTTTATCCAACTCTACCGACTCTAATCTACAATTGCAATGAGCTGCAAGCAATATGTCAAAATGTCCAAGAATACATCACCACCAACGCTCCCATTAGTTTGGGCACTGGCTGGGATTTTCATTATCAACACAGCCCAGGCAGGACAGGAAACACAAAGAAAAGGGGCGGACAAGTTTGTCCAAGCAATTGGAACACAAATCGAAACCCACCGTGCGGATCACAACAGGGGCAACCAAATGTCAACCCAGGCCAACTACCTCCGACAGTATTGCTACGGCCACCATTTGGCCCAGCCATATTTCAATCCGAAATCTCAGATGCTGTAGGGAACCCTAGTGGCATGGCTTTCACCTGTGATGAGTTCCCCGCTAGGTCGTAAGTTGCCTTAAAGCTTCGTGGTTGTGTACTCGCGGTGGTTGACTTTTTCAGTTGGATTGAAGGAGGGAAAGGCCCTGGAGGTCTTATAACGACAACATACTGCGCGCCCAAAAAAGTCTCTTGCAGTGGGAAGAAGTGGAACCAAGTGAAAGTACAAAACCCCAACTACCCCAATGTAGCCAGCGAGCAGGATTGGCAGGGTGCTGCACATAATCTTATCGGGGTATGTTTATTCATGGTGTCTCTACTTACACTTTTCGTTAATTCTAGTATGATTATTTAGATATATGCTGCAGCAAGAGGTGCTCTAGTCATGAAATTTCATTTCACAACTACTGCTATCGGCCTCAACACCCCACGAACGGCTGCCCAAGTCATTCTACCCGCATATCCTAACGTTGCGGCTACGACAAGGATTGCTGGTAGAGATGAAACTCTAGAAGCAGCAGAATTCTTCAGTAGTATACATGCAAATTGCACGGGCGAATTTTGCGCAGCCGTAGGGCAAATCTTCCTCACTGCAGCGTACGACTTAAAAACCAAGCCAACACCAGCAGCATCGAGTCATGATCACTTAATTGCACAAGATGGCCCTCAGAATACAGGGGTTGCAGTCATTGATATTCTCATATGACAGCGTGGGGAAGATAGTTCTTGCAGTTTGGCATGTTGTATAAGAGTTAGGCATAAAATACTTACTAGTAAGTACTTAAGTAGTTAGCACAATGGCAAGTTTCATGACAAATCAAAAGTTCTCACCAAACTCAATGGTGATTCTGTATAAAGATGTCGAATTAGTAGTACGGACACCTGACGCACACAATCTGCTGCTACAGTGACTGTCGTCACAGTCGTAGTACAACATTACCTCGTGTATCGGCACATCTTGGGGATTATGACGGAAATGATGTTAGATCTTGTCAGCCTAGAGAGCGTTATAATTCCCGCGGCCATGTTCCGTATGGACCTGGCTTCCGGATAGGGTGGATGTAATCAATTAAGGCGCTGGCAGAGCAGTGACTAGGGCTTATGAAAGACCCGACAGCACTCGGATTACTGATTACAATAAGTCCACCTTCCGCTCGCTGAAGTCGCTCTGGTGACCATCGTTTGACTTGGAACTTAAACAAGTAGGTGCTTACTTTTCTGCCCTAACCGAGGTACGTTGGTCATGCGCTGCTACGGCTCTGCATTCTACTCCCACCCCCGCCTTGCCCTTCAGGCCTGCCATACGTTTATATTAGCGAGTAATCAAATTGAAGTTTTCATAGGGCTGATGCCAAAACACCTGCCGCGCATATCCGGTAATTATAATTGCCAGGCGATCGTGTTGCGTATGTATAAGCCCCTAGATTTCTTCTCCCCGCAACTATCACAACCACGAGTTTTCTATTACTCCCATTAACTTTCGTTGACAACATTCATCATGCTCACGTCATCCATCTTTCTCGGTCTTCTCGGCCTCAACAGTCTCGTCGCAGCCTTGCCGGCTAGTGCAAATCTTGAGAAGCGGCAACCTGGAGGAGTACGTTATCCTGTGTCGGGATTCTACACGACTTTCTGACGTATGATAGATCTTCCTCGCCACTGATATAAACTGGGGCGGAACCACGGGCTACGCAAAGCAACCGTTTGACTTGTGTATCAAGCTCACTGATCCCTGGTCTGCATGTTAAATTGGATATTATGTAATGAGAGTAGTTAATGATTGGGCAGGTACCACACCATCTCGTCATTCGGTCCTGATTCTGGGAATGCAGCAGTTTTTTCCGAGTCAGTTCATATACTTCCCCCCCTACAATGTAGACTTCTTGCTGACGCACAAACCAGAGACAACAATTGCGCCGGAAATAGTTACACGATGTTATATCCTGGCAGCGTAAGTCCTGTGGTCCGTTTGCGTGTGCTGTGCTGAGCATCGATATCCGAACAGGCCGACTTGAGGAATCAAGGCTGGAACGACCGCATTGGTAGCTTCGTGGTCCGGCAGGTCTCGGTTGTTAATGGACGTGAGTGTATCCAAAATGTCGATAATAACCGGCTGCCGGGGCTCAATTGCCAGTTTTGCTGTAATGGGTGCACCCGTAGTGGCACGAGTTGCTGTCCGGATGGTCAGATTTGTTGATACATAAGTACCTCGGCAAAGAAACGTGGCGGTTAATCGCGTTATGGAATAGAATTGATTAATTAATTCTTCATTTTTCCTACCCGGCGTTCGGTTTGTCACCGTCTTCGCATGATTTGACACTAAAGAAAGTCACTTCAACAAATCAGTGGTCGGTGATGGTTCACAGCGGTCAGCTGGACATAAGGTACGGTAATAGTTGCACCGTTCTTCACCGGTTGACCGCTTGACAAGCCTCTCCAGTTATGCGGAGAAAGTATAGCCGTGTAGAAAACCTTGAATCATACAGATAGCCACTTGTGAAGGTTAGAGTTATGAGGCAATTGACAACCTGCAGTGATTTGTTGAGTAACTTATTTGTCCACATTCTAGAACTAGAGGCCAAACCGTTGCCCTGATAGTTGGTTGCACATGATCGTGTATGTTTGTTATGGGTGGGGGTGTAGGAGAACATTGACGCACACTATAGCACACGTCCTATGAGACAAGCAGTTTCTTATCCACCCAGTGAGCATCCTGAGAACATGCAGTTCTGTCCCTTTTCTCACCTACTCACATCTGCTCATTGGTGACTGGCTTGCTTCAGCAGCCTGGAATTTATCAAGATTACATAACTTAGACTAGTGGCTATCACACCTCCACAACTAGTCCCGTGGCCTACATATTTCGCTAGCGGCCTCGAACTTGGTCGGTGCCAAGAATTATCAAGTACTTTGGGAAAATACTTGCAAGGGTTAGGGCCTTCCAAATCTGAGTGATACTTCAGGCGAATTTGCATTCTATCTCACCCGGTTTACCTGGAAAGTGAATGTTGCATGTGTACTTGGATCGTGAGTCTCAGCACTGTCTGATGTCTTGTATGAGAATGAAGACTTGTATGAAGATGGTGGCTGTATGAGGATATGCATCAGGACCAGGGTGATGCGTCTCATGTCAGATAGAGCATACACATCCGCATATGGGAGATTGTACATATACGGGCCTTTGGCCCTCGAAATAAGATCAATAAAGTCAATCAAGAAGTCACCGAACCATCCAAAGTAACAGTGAACAGGGCAGTTGGGTATGTTCGAGTGTCTGCTATGATACTGCTCTACCTATCTGTCGAAGGGACTTTCTCCAAACCGTTGAGCAATACATGTAATGTCTGACACTCGAATTGATGAATCCTACTCCGCACACTCGAAGAGAGTCGGGAATGTGCTTCTTTAAGGGTGCCGAAAAACAGAACAGTGTCATTTCCTGCACCAAAAGTAAAAGGAATTTAAGTGCGAGAATTAGGTTAGGGGTTCTTTGTATGGCAATAAAAGGCGCCGTGGAAATAGCACTGAAATAAGGCTACGCAATGCTTTTCAAAAAATGCCTTTTTTCTGCCCCCGCGTACCTTTTCTCCCCTTACCTTTCCTCCAGCATTTTTTCCCCATACCTTTTCTCCTCGTGCCTTTCCTTTGCACTTGTCCTTTACGCCTTTTCATGCTTTTCACCTTCAAAGTGTATTAAAATTAGTAAGGACCCTCATCAAGTGCTCCAAAAGGGACTGACTGAGCGCACCTACCACTAATGGTAATAGGAGCACCGACCCCTCTGCTCCACTCAACGCACCCATCATCTAAGTTTGGTACTCTCGCCACTGCCAGTTCCCTCCTTGTAGCTTGTGCCCATTGCGCCCTACTCTCTCCTTGATCTCTCCATAGTGTTGGTGCAGTCTAGGGTGACATGGTAATGGTGGCGCTAGCGGTGCGGTGGTAGTGATGGTGGCAGCAATTTAGCATATAGACTGCAGGCAGAGGAGTTGGCAATAAATGTTGTAAAAGGAGGGAAGGTGAGCAGCCGATTGAAGCACAATGAGCATGCAACCACAATGTACTATTTGTGGCTATCACCTCAGTTGAAGAAAGGCACTTCCTGTAGGGTTCTGGTTCTTGAAAATGCACTATTTTCAAAAACACGGCTGTAGAAGTCACGGATTTAAGTCACCTTTGGTGGGAGTTTAGCATCCTCAAATTCACAAGCTGAAAGGGCACGCAATAAAACCCATTAGGACTTTCAATAAGGGACGAAAACGAGTTCTAGCATCTCCAGATGCCTTATCATTTTTTATATGTATGGGGAAAAGGCACAAAAAAGCACATTTCCGACTACCTTAGAGACACTACTCACACAACGTACATCACACGCCTACATTGAATCACGGTCGTACTGCAGCGCTATTTAAACAGTAGTTTCGATGTCACGGGAATCCTACAATACGTTGTTCCATCACAAATACTATCCCTACTTTACATCCTACTACAGATCCAACTCAGCAGCTGCCCCCGCACCGTCACCGACCCCGGGACATATGCCACCTTCCGCTATGGATCCCACCACAAATCCCGTACAGATCCACTTTCGGTTACCATCACAGGTCCTTCTATATGGGGTACAGTTAACATCCTACCACAAACCTATTATAGGGTTGTAGGATTGGAACAATATTTATTTAGCTAAGCCATAAATCACACTATGATAATTACTTTACATTACACCACACGAAAAGCTTGTACCGTAGTGATAATATGGATGTGTCGATAGGCATCACTATGCCTCGCTGTAGGATTAGGTGAGTGAGTAGTTACGGCGGCGTTTGTGTCCCGGCAACCGATCCAGGTGCGATTGTGCTGTTTTTTTCTAAAGTAACGCCTTCCCAAGGGATTCCGCAGAACCCTACAATCTTAGGCACCAAATCAATCAATATAATAAATTCAGGTGACAGTGCATGAGTGGACTTTTATCAAGTTAATCTACCTATCCAGATGTTGCTTTTGGGAGTGTACGCCTGTACTTTGGATACCGCCTGACAATTTAATTTGACCAACCGTTGTCGAGTACTAAGTACCTATCACTATAACAATCAATTGCGATTGATATTGATGGATAGTAATTTAGGTATATATTACGGATGGTCAAAAGATAGTCTCGAGTGTGATACGCCCGCCAGGGTTCTGAGACTGTACTACCGCACTCCGAGTCTAGCCGCGGTTTGGAAAGGGCAAAGCACGACGCTTCGTAAAATGTTGCAGGACGATTAGCTTAGACTTGTGAACGCAGTAGGTGACACGTGACACGAATGGATGCAATGATGTGTTTTTTTGCCAACGCCATGCACGATGACTGATAAAGGTGGCCGGTCATCCATTGTAATCGACAACTGCTTACCCGCCCGAACCTTGTTGAGATGGCCAGCTTGCACGTTTCTACTATCCAACAGCCATATCTCTTTGCTTCCTCAAGGGAGCACCATTTAAGTTCCATCTCAGGTGAGTTAAATGACATTCTTCAGATGCTAAGATAACGTAACTATCGATAACTTCTCTCCTTCTAGGCCATGTCTATGCTAGTATCACACCGCAAAATGGTCGCCTCTACCTCTTCACACGTCGGAACGTTTGCGACCACCGATATATTTTCCAATGCTCCGAATCCTGGCATCTCAATCGCTGGTCTCGGTACAATTGGCCTGCCACTAAGCAAACTAGATGCGCTTAGACTCATTGCTTTTGCCGAAGAGTACACAACATCTCCTACCATAACCGACACCCATGACAGAAGCGCCTGGGATATTGAGGGCAGTAAGGTTAAATTACGGAACGAGCGGTTTAAAACTTGGCTGAGTGAAGTCATCACCTATCGAGTCTGTCCCGCACTTGGGATTGAACAAGCGGAGCATGTAGAGGCGCAGTTCTACAAGATGCTACTGTATACTCCCGGAGGATACTTTGTGCCTCACCAGGAGTATGTATTCTCTTATATGTGCGACGGTTGGTCGGCCCTAACGTGGTGCGATAGTGCTGTCAAGATGAATCGCATGTTTGGTACTTTAATTGTAGTTTTACCGTCGAAGTTTGAAGGCGGAGAGCTACATCTTTGGAATAGTGGGGATATCAATGACTTTTCGGAAGAGCCCGGCGTGACGTTGGCGGAACAACGCGAGTTCTCTACTGGATTGGCTGCGTGGTAAATGAAAACATCGCTTTTAGGATTGGCAAGGGAGACAATGTCTAATGCTACGCAGGTATATGGATGTCACCCATGCAGTTCAGCCCGTTACTTCGGGCTACCGCTTGGTACTCATCTACAATCTCGTAATGGGATCGTACTGTGCCATTCCGTCAAACCCAATTTCACAGCCTGTAACTGATATTAGAAATATCCGGTATAGTTGAACACTTGCAGAACAATGGTTCGCATCAACCTCCCATGTCCGACTTGTTAGAATCTGACCGCACTTAGAAGAAATCACGATTAGTAGTTACGGTGGGACGTGCGTAGGGCCATTGAGCAATGGTGGTGGTGGTGGGATAGCCGTCTAATTACTCTCTTATAAATTGTAGTCTCTATTGAATACACATTCTTTGGCCTATCACTGTTTCACCTCATGCATACAGCCCAGGCGCCGTATTAGGGGCGTGGGCACTCCCAGCGCCCACACCTAACAAGCCGCTAGCGGGGCGCTTTGCACTGCACTAAGAAATCCCGGTATTTTTTCAAAATTGCATGTTACTCAACAACACAATGGATAGAAGATCCGAGACTGCAGTATGATAGGTAACTGCAAGGCCTACATATGCATCCAAACATCAAGTCAAATGGACTGATTTTGAGCAGGTTGAAAATGTGAGTGAGAGTCCATGAAGCTTGCGGATTTTTGTCTTTGTTTTGATTCTCCTGTTTTATCACCAATTGTAAATCAAATTTGCTAGTGATGATATCAGAGCATAAATGGCTTGCTGGCTGTCAAGTGGTACTGGTCTTGGCATGTTCAGATGGGTAATGATTGTAATAGATACAATTTTTCACTTACAGTAGTTGGAGACATCCTACTGTAGCATAATGCAGGGAATTTCACCAAAGTGACCTTTTACATGATTGAGAAACTGCCAAGCTGACCTTGAACAGTCTTCTGCTATGGATAAGAGACACTGGCAGTGCGGGCACTGAATTCCAAAAAGAATTGGTGGAGAAATCAAGTGGGGTATAGGTAGTTTTCAGTGTTCCAAACAGGTCGGGCCAGCCCGAGGGCTTTCAGGTCGGCTTTGAGGTGGCCGGGCCGGGCCGGTAATCTGAAAGCCCACAAAGTCCGGGCATTTTTATTAAAAGCCCTGCGGCTTTATCAAAGCCCCCGGGCTGTGTGGGTTTTCTTGGGGTTAGGTGTCAGTCAATGCTTTTTTTAGTGTAAGTGGTGCAAAGATGAAATGAGTGGTGGTATTATTATATGGTAAATGGAATTTATCATGACCGAGATGACAGAACCATCATTATATATGATGCCCTTCCCATGTGAATTTGGAATCAGTGTTAGAAGTATCGCTGTGGTGCAGAAGAACTCAGACAGCGGTAATCAGCTAGTGCCTCAAACGAGCAATTTGCTGATATCCAGCCAAGACATGGACGAAAGAAAAATCATTGGCTTACCTATTAGGATCACGTGACATTGTCACGATCATGACCACTCACTCAGCCTACTGGGGATCACGGGATGGCTTAGGTTTCTTCCAGAAAAACCTGTGGTAAGGATTGGTGGCCAGGATTAATCGACAGGCTGAAGGCAGGGCCTAAAATTGTTTGGGCCAGCCCGGCCCGGCGCGTTTCGAACACTGGTTTTTCTCCTTCTATTCCACCTGCCTTCCTACTTACCCACTCCTATAAGTCTGCCAAAGCTTGGTCATATTCCATGCCTATTCACAGGGAGAAGCTCTAGTACATCAGCAAAATTTAAATCAGTCCGGAAGCCACACGCAAACCTCCCAGACACTCCGGTAGCCCTCACTAGTGCTTCTAAGTACTTCCAGATGCTCCCAGGCCTCCCTGGAGCTTTGCAAAGTGCTCTCAGACTCTGCAAGAGCATTCTCAGGTGCTCCTGAAAGCACCTGCAGTTATGGATGTGCATTCAGGACGCTACGATATTTGACTATTAGGATAGTCAAATTTTGGAGCGGGTGAGACCTCCATGCAGGTCTGTGGGAGACTTTGAGAGCAGCTCTACGGGCGACTTGGTGCCGTATTCTCAACGCAGTAGTTCTTAGGGTTGCATAACCACAAGGCATGTCGTCTATTCGTCTTTGTTACAGTCACAAGATTCGCTACTTCATAATATGGCATGCATTATTTAAGTATCTCTATATATATACAGCTGGTCAATCTGGCCACAGATGGTAGTCGAGCATAATCGGAGGAGCACCTGGAGACACCTATTGAGAGAACCTAGAGATGCACCACTTGGAGGCCGTTGTGGTGAAACGACGGAGCTAGAAGGCAGGGAGCCCACCATCAACATTCTGCCACACCTCTCGCGACATCCAAATGGAATTCGTGAGGGAGAGCGGTTCTAACTCGAGGAGCTTATGAAGGTGAGAAGATATGAGACTACCCGGCCATAAGGATCCACGCAATTGCGTAGATCCACGAAATCTCGGAAAGAGCGAGTGAGGACAAAAGTTGGGAAAGACAAGATGAGATGAAAATGAGATGATGTCTATCTACCCTGGGGTCTCCCGAATATATACTCCGCGTCGCTCATTCCACCTCCGTTACCCCTGTATCTCCATACACCCACCGTCGTTCCTTAACGATGTACTTGGGGGCCGTGATCAAGCGAGTTCGGAGATGCATTTGGAGGCCAGGATCGAGTGAACTCAGAGATACACTCCGAGGCCGTGAGCGAGCGAGTTTGGAGATGCACATTGAGGTCGTGATCCAGCGAGTTTGGAGATGCAATTGGAGACCGACATTGAGTGAACTCAGAGATGCACTGGGAGGCCGTGATCGATCGAGTTTGGAGATGCACCAGGAGGCAGTGATCAAGCGAGTTTGGAGATGCAATTGGAGACCGACATTGAGTGAACTCAGAGATGCACTTGGAGGCCGTGATCGAGCGAGTTTGGAGATGCACTTCGAGGCCGAGATCGAGTGAACTCAGAGATGCATTTGGAGGCCGTGATCGAGCAAGTTTGGAGATGCACTGGGAGGCCGTGATCGAGCGAGTGTGGAGATGCACATTGAGGCCGTGATCGAGGGAGTTTGGAGATGCAATTGGAGACCGAGATTGAGTGAACTCAGACACACACTGCGAGGCCATGATCGAGCGAGTTTGGAAATGCACTTGTAGCAGGCTATGATTGAGGGAGATTGGAGGAGTACTTGGAGGCGGTCGATTTGGAGGGAGGCGCGACGGCAGCTGAGACTCTATTCATTGGGTAACTTGTAATTGTGGGAATGTAGAGAGTTGAGTACAACAACGCTGTACTTGGTATATGCTGTACTCGGTATTAACTCATGATTATGGCATGGAGAGATAGAGAGGGATGACTTAGCTTCGTGTTCTTAGGTGATGGTAGAGTTGAGCACAAGAAAGAGGGAGATCAGAGGAGATGGGGGAAATCATCAGGAGAAACTGGGACTTAACAGAATTTCGTGTGGGAGGCAATTGACCATCCCCGATACAGCAGGTACAAGTCCCAATCCGGCGAGCAATCACACTGAGACGAGGTCTTCTTAACCCAATCTGGCAAGTCGTATTCCAGATTTATCATGGCTGCTGGTATCCTCCATATTGTTCTCATCTTCATCCCCCATCTCTCTCTTTCTCGTCCACAATGCTACCATCATCGCAAGAACATAAAGTTAAGTCATCCCTCTCTATCTCTCCATGCCATCATTGTGAGTTCACACTGAGTGCAGAATACACCAAGTACAGCATACACCGAGTACAGCATACACCGGGTACAGCATACACCGAGTACAGCATACACCAAGTACAGCATACACTGAGTAAAGAATACACCGAGTACAGCAAACCCCAGGTAAAGCATACACCTAGGATTGCCTGTCGTCCCTTCATTCTCAAGATTTCGAGTTGACTCCTGAATGTAGCTTCAGCTTCCGCTATGCCTCCCTGCCGATCGACCGCCACCAGCCTGTTCTCCATATGAGTTTCAAAGGTAAAGTCACCTCGTGACATTCCCCTCGTTTCGAGTTAGCTAACCGATGAATAGAGGATCAGCACCTGGCGCGCCTCCCATCGACTGCATCCTGATTGACCGCCTCCTGATTGACTGCCTCCTGATTGACCGCCTCCTGATTGACCGCCTCTGATCAACTGCTACCTGATTGACCGCCTCTAGATCGACCACCTACAAGTAATTTTCCAATCTCACTCGATCATAGCCTGCTACCAGTGTATCTCCAAACTCGCTGAATCATGGCCTTGGAGTGACTGTCTGGGTTCACTCAATCTCGGTCTCCAATTGCATCTTCAAATTCGCTTGATAACGGCATCAATGTGCATCTCCACATTCGCTCGGTCATGGCCTCCAAGTGCATCTCTGAGTTCACTCAATGTTGGTCTCCAATGGCTTCTCGAAACTCGGTTGATCACGACCTCCGGGTGCATCTCCAAACTCAATTGATCACGACCTCCAACTGCATCTCTGAGTTCACTCAATGTCGGTCTCCAATTGCATCTCCAAACTCGCTCGATCATGGCCTCCCGGTGCATCTCTGAGTTCACTCAATGATGGTCTCCAATTGCATCTTCAAACTCGCTCGATCATGGCCACAAAGTGCATCGCTGAGTTCACTGGACCTCGGCCTCCAAGTGCATCTCCAAACTCGCTCGTTCATGGCCTCCCAGTGCATCTCTGTGTTCACTCAATCTTGATCTCCAATTGCATCTCCAAACATGCTCGATCACGGCCTCGGAGTGTATCGCTGAGTTCACTGGATCGTCATGTTCAGGTCCACCTTGAATTCCTCTCAATCTCCGCCTGCAGGCAGTCCAGATATTATACCTTCTGTAGATGGGTAGCTATATAGATAAATTGATATATAGATGAGAATACAAACTGAATGCATGTGTTCAAAAAATTGTTGAACGATAAGTTGTAGCTATGATTTCCAGGCGCACCAGCAGCGTTCCCAAAGAAGATGTTGTTTTTCCCAGACTGCTCTACTGTGATTCGAGGTGCTCCCAGACATGTCTCTGGGGCTCCCAGGTTTGTTGCCAGGGCTCCCAGGTTTGTCGCAGGGGCTCCCAGGTTTGTCGCCGGGGCTCTCAGGTTTGTCGCCAGGGCTCCTAGGGTTGTCGCACGGGCACTCAGATTTGTCACCGGGGCTCTCAGATTTGTCGCCGGGGCTCCTAGGTATGTTGCCGGGGCTCTCAGGCATGTCACCAGTCCTCCGAGTTACTCTGAAGGCCTGCAGGATTGCCCTCCGAGGGTTTGATACTCTCCTGAAATTGATGCATCCAAGATTACAGTCGACATCCTCTCAGATACTCCTGGAGGCTTCCAGTGACTGAAATACATTATGCTGATGAACCGCCTTCCGGCGCACCTGGGAGACATCACATAAGCCTGCCGGTGAAAAGATTTCTGCCGGCAGTGGAACTGCGGAAAACAGATCTCGCAGGGATTGCGGACTTGCCCCTAGTGCGATAGATGTCCTACGACGTACATGATCCAGCTGATGAGAGCGACGATTCGTAGGACTAGGGCAGTGCCAAAGGCAAACCCCTAATTAGCATGAAGCAAACGGAATCCTCCTTGAAGCAATTTGTCAAAAGGGTGGGGCAGCCCAACATTAGTGTATTCAACAAGTGGAAGAAGGTATGGGTGGCGGGAATTCTCGAGAAGAAGCATCGGTCCGTTATCAAGTGGTAGAAGCGATTCCAACAAGTTCGAGACCGACCCCTCCACTGGGACCTGGTGGTGGGAAAGTTTTTGCAGAATTTTGAGACCTGGTTGCCTATGGAAAATTTCGAGAATGCTGAATGGATTCACTGGCAGTGGGTGGAGATGTGTTTGAAAAAATGGGCAAGCAGAATTCGAGAGGCAAGAAAAATGCGAAGGCGACGCAATGAGCGACCTCTGATGGATTTGGGAGAGTGCGCAGGTGAAAAGGCGAGAAGTAACCTCCCAGAGTTGCCAATTGCAATGTTCACCGTTATGATTCACTGGGTGTTAAATGGCCAGGATATCGTTCTAGGCCCGAAACAACTCCAAGCCTCGTATACAGATGTCAGGCAGTGGAATGAGTTGGTTGATTTCATTGACAAAAACGGCAGCCAGAAAGAGCCATACATTTTCACATCAATGTTCAAGTGCACCTTGGAGCAGGATGAATTGGAAGAAGAGTATATGGGAATATACAAATTTGGGCAAATGATCAATGACCCGATATATGGCCAGATTTCGTACAACTGTTGCCTTTCAAATGCTTTCAAGTTGAAAGTTGAATATAATGTGAAGATATTTGTGGTAGAAATGAAGAGAGCGACAGGGAAGGAGATTGGCGAGCACGTAATCAGGCCGACAAATGTAATCCTGCCAGCTGTGTTGAGTCTAGACGTGAGCAACTGCTAATCATTATACATAGACTTTGGAAGGTTCTGAAGTGGGTGCAAGAGAGGGGGAAGAGGATGGAGAGGAGGATGGTGGGCAAGAGAATGATACTTGTATTAATGTAAGTTCTGATTGAAAGAATAGAATTGATTATATTCCATCTACGTGTATTTGTTCAAATGGTTGCTTCTCAGTGAAATAACTAACACTGAGATGAATTTCAGGAGCACCGGAATATCAGCTTATCAGCCCAGCTTACATTCAAGCAACTGAAAGAGATCATTGATGACAAAAAGAACACGAACAAAAGTACAAAGGAGGTTCAGCAGCACGTGGAGGATGGTGAGGAGGTTCTCGATTCAGAAAATACAAGATCAGTACTGAATATGGCTCTCCATACAATCCACAACAAATTTGAACACGAGTGTCTTGATGAAGCAGTCAGACTGCTGAACGCGTGTCCTCTTAGCCAATCACCAGATAACTGTAATCCAGGCCACCAGGATTCAATTCCAGGCCTGCCCGGAACGTAGTATTTGGCGCACAAGGTTTGGGCCATGTGGTTCATTGAAAGGAGATCGGTTTGGAATGCTGATATGCCAGGAGCACTGGTGGTGGATGAAATGGGTCTTGGAATGACTTTCACCTCGGTTGCAGCAGCAATGCTTTGCAAATTGGTGACTGAGAAAGTTGTCATGGGGTTGCCACTATCCATTTTATGGGGGAATACCCTTGAGAGGTGGGTGATTTTGGCGCACAATGACTTTCCTGGCATTGTTGGTGAAGAAGGGGAGTGGTATCCGCTCCAGAGATTGAATTCTGTGCCCCGTCGCCAATTGTAGATCCAGTCAACATCATCCCACGGGCAACCAGTACTGATCTCAGCACTCGAACCAATCTTCGTGGTCACAATGCCTGTAGTGGCTGAGACATTCAGAAGTGTTATTGACGAGATGACACATAAAACCGATGTCAAACTCGTCAACTGATTGGATGCCAAAAATGCGAATCTCACCCACGAGGATCCGAACACCAGTATTGACGAGCCTGAAACTCGATGAAATATCCACCTTGTGTTGGATGATACCTTAACATCTAGAGCGAAACCATCAAGTAATGGTCAACTCTCCCACTGTGCATGGAGTTTCGGGATATTTGATGAGTCCTATCGATATAAGACTAAAAACTGTGTATGCTGGTAAATTGCGATGAATGCGAAAAGTGGATTCAATGTTCAAGTCACGGCTCCCCTGGGATTCCATTCACTCGGTGACTGGTGTTTGCGGACGATGTGGCTGTTTTCAGGTGCACCTGAAGATCCGGAGGATGATACTGTGATGGAAAAGCATGGTGCTGAGGCATCGTATTCCACTGTGAAGAGTTTAATGCATGCTATCAGGACTATAGATGCAGACGCTTTAAAGGATGCGGCGCACCGGACAATTCAGATTCGAAAGCCGTGGACGATCAGGCAGGGGTCAGAATCGAAACTTGCCAATGGAAAATGCCTTGTCTGGATACAACGCAGAATGCACACCTCATTGATCTCGAGTGGACTGACGAAGATCAAGAACATCTGAAAACTCTGGTGGAGAGATACACTTAGCGGGGTGCTTCTGGAGCATGGAGGGTTCATAGATGGTGGCAACCATAATTATCAGTAGTGTTGGGAGACACCGAGGATCGCAACAATGTTTCTGGAAAATGGCACAATGATTGGCCATTGGATATTTGGGTTGAATTCCTGATTTTCCGATGGCTGAGAGAGCCATTTTTGGCAATACTTGTCAAGGAACCTCCAGAGTATTCCAAACCTGACCAAACCGACGCATCTAGAGAGACACTTCTTCCAGATGAGAGAAACGAAAATGCACCACCCTGTGCATCTCCTCCACTAAAGGCAGTGCAAATTTCTCCTATTCCTGTTCAAGTTCGTCATTTGAAGTGGTGGCTAATGATGTTTTTTTCCGATAAGGTGAATATATTCCACATGTATGCCGAAATGGGCAATAATGAACACACAGAAATGCAGCTCAAATTCCAGAATTCATGAAATCTCTCTGTATTCATAACCACACCCAAAGTGGGCGGAACAGGCCTATATCTTACAGCTGCAAATCATGCAGTAATAACTAAGAAATATTGGGTATTGACTGAGCAGTAGCAGGCATTTGCATGAGTTGTCCGGCTAGGGCAAAACCAAGTACCACACACATGGTTACTGAATACAGGTCTTGGTGGCTACGATAACTGTGCGAGCGAGATCCGCCATCACACCAGAGTCATGGAAATTAGAGTCCTGCATGGCTTGATGAGTTGACTGAACATCACGACATCGATGGTATACCAGATACTGGAGGCTCGTGAAGACCATCCCAAGCAGCTGACGGAGTATGGTAACACATTGCAGTCTAATGAACCATTAATCCTAGTGTGTTAGATGCTTCATCAAGGTATACCTCGTTAGACATTCAAGCAACATAATCTTCTTAACTGATTCAAATAGACAAAAAGGTTGTTTGTAAGGGACACTATACTGGAGAGATGAATCTTTCTCTCTTCAATGTTGAAGGGAATCAAAGTTCTGATGTCGGAATTATTGTATCTTGAATTAGAAATAGCTGGAGTGGGATTTCATTGGCGTTGTTGTGTAATACTAATGACCATATGAGATGAAGTGAATTGATATGCGACATAAGAAGTTCCTCCGGCTGACCTATTGCATGATAAATGGCATAAGTCGAATTGTGAGAATGATGCAGCAAAGCGCTTCAATCAATCATCAGCTGTGAATTTGAGGTGCACCGGAAGACTGAAGCCATATACGTATTTTGATTGAAAAAGGAAAATTCATCTACTTTCAGGTGCACTGGGGTCACTTCGGCAAATGTCATACGATTCTTTTTGATTGATTGAGTACTGCATATCTGCTTATCAAATTTAGTAATAAGACAGTCTAGGTGATATTCAAGTACTTATGTCTGAGTATGAGGCATGGCTTGCTTATCTGTGACAAAGTGGGAGTTTTTGCACCCATATGATCGAAGTTCATGTGCACCAGATCTTCAACCACAGGCCAGCAAATCCTGCGGGTATGCCATGAATATCCTGACACAGGTACTCATTATCACTTAGACTCTCTTTATGCCAAATGAGACAGGGAAATATGCAGTAATTGATCAGTCCTGACTCCTGACACTATGTGCCCAGGACTCTCCCGTGCACTGGACAATCCAGGGCTTATCTTCATGCCTGATCAAGCACTGCTTATTCGCCAATCTCATTTGTCAATTAAAACAGACTAGGTGATATTGAGTACCTGTGTCAGGATATTCATGGCGGAGCCGCAGCATTTGCTGGCCTATAGTTGAAGTTCCCGTGCAGCGAAGAATCCTGGGCACATTATCGTGACACATCCACCACTGCATATTCACCAATCCCATTTGGCAATCAAAACAGATTTGGCGATATTGAGTACATGGGTCAAAGTATGAGACATTGGCTTACATATTTGTGACAAAGCTGCAGCTTTTGCTGGCATATCATTGAAGTTCTGGCACACCTCTGATCCGCATTCCAAAGAGTCGGAAGCTGAGACATCGCTCGGCTAATCTTGGCTCAAATGCCACTTTGGCTGCCCGGGCTTTCCTGGCCTATGATTGAAGATCATTCACAACCGAGATTTTCAATCCTGTCCAGAATGAGGTTCTTGGATGTGTATGTAGGCAACTTTGACAAGCTGCGAGTCATTATGGATGTTATTATTCCAGCCCAGGCACGTTTCAAAAGCGAAAAATAAGCCACCGAGAGGTACTTCCTTGCAGCACCTATTGCACTTTGTATATTGTAGTTTACTTCATTCTTATCATGTTTTCTTCGACTTTGAATTAGTAGACCCAGTGCACACAGATCTATCAAGACACTTCACCTTTAGGTGCAGGCGGCTCATTCCACTCCACCCCTGTTGGGATATGAACCTATGCTTGATCAGTATGTTGAAGGCTCCCGCTAACATGCCTTGAACTGTCAGCTCTGTGTCAACTGTCCATTGGAGGAAGGTTGCCACTGCGCAATTAAATCATAAATGCACAAGCCCAGCCAATGAGTGACCCCATTTAACTTGATATTGACTAAGTAGTTAGTTTGGACCAATGCTTCCATATCCGAAAATAGATTCTGCAAGTTTCGGCTCTGTCAAAAGAGCTGTGGAAGCTTAAGATCGGGAATATCAAAAGACTGATTCTGTAAGGACACACACGCCAGAGTCTGTCTGCATAGGGATATGCTGGCACACATGCACTCGAGTGACTATATATGCAGACGTGTAGAGATTAAGATAACAATATCGCTGGAGATCTAAGGCTCTTGGCAAGTGGACTATATGGAATGTCCGTTACGTGGCCATGGACGCGTCACGTACAGTCGTGCTGTTACAATATCCCTCTTGTTCAGCGCAGACCCCCTGGGCTGCCAAAGCCAGTATAAGAGAAAAGAAGGAAAGGGAACAAAGAAGGAAACAATCATCCTACGTATGCAATCATACGAACCCATAAGAAACACAACCAAATGGTTCAGCTCAATGGCAACCTTTCACGGGATATGCCGCCCGGGGAAAATCCACCTCCAGTTGAATGACTTTGAAGGTGGTAAAAACCGATGCCGACGCCATTTGTACCGGGCCGTGATCCAAAGAAGAGTAGAAGAGAAGAGAGGAACAAGAAAACATACAAACGTGATCCGTCCTCCATATCTCCACTTCCAAACTGAACCAATACTTCTCCGACCATCCATTTCCGTAACCCGTATATCTTGGCATAGGTTATTGTCGGAATTCAGCATGGTGGTGGAGCTTCCGCCAATGATTTGGCATCTATGGGAGCTTCCGCTGCCAGCATCGGTCATAGCCGTCAATCGTATACGTCAATTTCGTTTCATTCGTCCATATCTAACACGTAAGTTTCTCTGACTTGGTTATAGTGACAAAGTTCAAGCTCCTGTGCTCATTTGAGTCTTCGTGCAGTCCTTTCACATGCCCTGTAGAATATATCTTGCAGCCAGTAGTCATCTGTACTGGGAATTGGCTGATTGTTCGAAGTCCACTTCGGTAACCATCCGGTCGACTCCATTGGTGCACTCTCGACAGGCGGCTCTAGTAGAATCTTGATTGACTCTTAGTAGACTTGTTGCACAACTTCTTGGTAGACATGTTGGTGCGTGTCTCGGTAGACTGCCTCCCGGTGGGCTTTTGACATGTCGGTAGGACTTGACTGATCTGACATGGCTATCTCCCTCTTTTCGAAAATTCGTTGCTATGTCCACGACTTCTATATATATCGATTGTCAATTGCCATTGTGGCTTTCTCGACTTTTGAACAATGGAAGACATTTCGTGAGTCGGGATTCTAATCGAGATCTTGGTGAATCAACACGTAATTTGGTTTGGCTTCATCTGCAGACTATCCTTCTTTGGCTTTGGTGAGTTCTTGGTTGAGTTCTCTGTGGCAATTTCTTTAGGCCGCTTCGGAATAATATCGGTTGGCTTCTCAGTAGTAATTTGGTGGACCACAGATATGGTCGCTTGGTACTGTAGGGCCCCCGATAATCCTCTCGATCTCGAAGTGAAGTCCTTCAGCAGTGATATCTGTTGGTGTGGGATCACGGTGATCATCTGTCAGTAGTTAACTTGGCTGTCTCTTTCGATGTCATTCAGTAGACCATTCAGTACGCACAGTGGTCATTGTCCATCTCCTTCAGGACCAGTTGGGTAGGCATATCGCAGTCGTTTGGTATCTCATTCAGAACTGCTTCCTCTTGCTGCCCATGATCACCATCACCGTCACAGCCCCTATTGGCCATTGCATCGGTAGATCTAAATTGTAAGCATCATGGTAACTGGTCATACTTACCATACTTTTAAATGTGCTAGAACATGAGCTCTCCCAATTCGTCGCGAAAAACTCCGCAGGCCCAGCCCTTCAGTGATCATTGTTGCAGCTTTGGAACCAGCTTTGGTAGCCATATTTGCAGTATATCCTCCCTTGGTAGGTCAGGGCCGATGAGATGACTTTCCACTTCTTATGCATGACCGTTGCACACTCTGCGCTACCGTTCTGTCAGGTCAGGGCAACTGACCTTCAGGATATCAATGGTTTGTTTGGGGTTCTCCTTTAGCAGCGGTAATGATCCATGTTTGAATGATGCAGGTACATGTGACTAAAGCTGATATGCAAAACACCTATCTGCGAAATATGTGAACATGTTTGTCAGTCAAGTGATCCTTAGCGGGATTACACTTGAGCCACGTGTCGATCAATTAGTGGCGACTACGGTCACACTAGCGGATTCAAATATGATGATGCAATTATGTCGCCCTAACTGGGAAGTGAAAAACCTTCAGCAGTGCGCATATTTATTGGCCACATCTATTAAACCGTATCAAGCGGGACAACACATAGTAAAGTTGTGATTACGCAGAATTACGTGTGCAGCAGACATTATTGCTATATCGGAGTACGAGGGATCTGCGAGCTCATTTGGTAAGTGGTGAGAGCACTTGCGGCACTCCCCGGTCATCGTAAGGTCCACACCTAACCATGCAGTGTCTGACGGATTAATGACATTGGCTGAAGATAAGAGGCCAGAAGCAAACCGGCTTATTGAGTTAAGACCGTATGCATTGCAATGTCATACTCGTTACAAATATGAAGTTGACTTGTTATTATCTACGCTAGCGGAGTATCAGCTGGTCGCCGATTAAATCTCTGATGCAATGCCGAATAGCTAAATTAATGGTGTGGCAATTCATAGTGAAGAGCTATTAATATTATATTCCGACAAGCACTGATAAGACTAAGGTTGTCAGATGTTCTAGCTATTGAACAAATGGTAAGCAAGATGTCAAACACAAGGTTATGAGCAGTCATTATTTGCGTTTGATATCATGATTATGAGGACAGGCAGCGAGGGGACGTAAGGTCTTAAAACCGCTCATGCATGAACATGATAACCCAGGGGAATTCGTGGCACCATCAATGGAACACTTCAGTTGTATCCGGTGATAAGCTATCAAGCAATAATGGTGTCATGACGGAAATCCTAAGGCAAGCTTGACCTGAGGAACCGATTATAAAAAGCTCACATTGTCCCCGACAATGAAAAGCTCCAAGCTCTAGCAGCAATTCACAGTCAGACATTACCAGCGAAGAACACCTTAAAATATTATTAAGAATTCTATCTACTATTCAAAATTGCTTCCCTATTTTCACTGCGTGAATATGCTCTGTATGAGTTCGTGGAGACCAACACATTCTCAGTAGGCACACCAGAGGGTCATTGCAACTTTCGGCAATCTCATTCAATACTATAACTAGCGGGGTATAACCCACATCTCCCGAGCACTTTCATACTTGGCCAGAATCGAAAGGGTTGGATACACAGTGCACAGGTACATCACTACCAGTGTGTTGCCTTATGAAGAGTGGTTCGAAGAGCGACTTTGGACCGATGAGGAAGAGTGGTCAGCTCTTATCTGGAGGAAGATAAGAGATTTAGTCTGAGAAGACGAGGAGAATTGGACAAGGAGATAGGCGGCTGTATTCAGTCTAATAAATGTTGTATTGATTGTTGGGACTTAAAATACCCCCGTAACACGATGTCCATCTTCATGTCAGTAGCGAGTGTGTCGGTAACCTCGGCAGTCTTGATAGCCACTGTGTCTGTCTTAAGGTTCAATAGTTGCAAAGTTGCTAAAAGTCATGCAGTAGGTCTCCCATATCCGATCTCATACTCAGGTCGTCTAGAGGGTCTATCTGCCGGGTTCCAGTTTCCAGCCAGATGTTGTTTGACTTGGTGCACTTATTGTCGTTCTCTGAGTCCACTAGTCAATTCGACTCCAGGTGTATTTGCCACTGCTAGCATTCCCAATTGTTGAATGTATTTCATGGTGCTATGTTCCTGCACTTCCGGTACGTAAATCGTATATGGTTGGGGTTGCAATTCTAGTACGGTCATCCCCCTCTTTTGACCATGGTTGCTCATTGAACAACTATATAGTGCTCATACAGCCCCCATTCGGTTGTGTTCATTGTAGATCTTTGTAGGTTGGTTGATTGAGGCCGGCTTCCACTCAATCACAGTGAAATATCGTTCTATGAGAATACTCGCTTCCGGGCCAATATCCATTGATGATTGTGCCATCCGATCACTAACGCCCATCTGCAAGTGGTGATATCTCCCAAATACACATTGCACGAATGCATACGACTGCTTCTGCTCCATCATCTGCATTAGCTACAGACTCAATAATAGATGAAGGCGATGAAGAGTAAAATCCAGGAGGCCTTGGCATTAGCGGTTCGCCCATGAAAGGACCAAGCCTTGCAGTCCAGGCACTCCCTTCTTGCTTCCCTAAGCCAGTCGCAGTCATTCTTAGTTCCCATGTGGACGCTCTACTGCCGCAACTACTGCCGCTGCTCCTTGCTCGCTCATCTACCCTATGAGGGTTACCACTTCTGAGATATAGCCTGTATGGTTCCACTCTACAACAGCTCTTGCTCTTCTATTCGCAAGCTCCACGCATTGTGGCTAATGCCCGCTCCAGCATGATACCAGTTGGTTGACGACTGGACAATCGTGAGTTTTACTCGTTGCAGGGTTTAGAGGATCAGCAGTCAATTGCCGTCCAACCGCCATGGATTATTATCAACAACTAGTTCTGAGCTGGAACCTTAACAGGTCAAAATTTAGTCTGCATGTATCTTCCTCACCTATGCAAAGGCGATTTATGAAGTATAAATAGCCTTGAGATCAATAAGTCTCGGTATTTGTGGGCCCCCAGTGCAACTCTTTGGGACACCAAGTTGCCATGTCAGAAGAGAGAAAAGTTGGCGGTCAACATAGTACCGCTGGGTCGATTAATAATTCGCTTGTTTCCTGGTCACTTGATTGTTGCTCACAACTGGTAGATGTTCTGAATCGCCGATAGGTGTCGGTTGCAGCATCCGCAGTGCTTTCGACACTCATTGAGCTCAGCTTAGCTCTAGCCTTGGCAGGTATCCATGTGAACCATCAGCGTTCGTAGCATTGTAGGTACCGGTGAGTGACTTGAATCTCGCAGGATTGGTATTTGCTCGGCCGGAATTGACTTCTCTGGTGTCAATTGAGGGCAAGAATCTTCCTCCTTGTAGCATACGTGGTCATTGCGGTGAGTATTCCTCAAAATGCCAGGCAGACATCAAGTATCCGATCACAATATACTGATTTTCGTTGCCAGTGAGCTTCAATAGCATCTCTTTCGAAAGTGAACTCCATTGTATAGATCCTCTTCATTCGCTGATTTCGTTCTCAGACAGCCTCTCCGTAAGGGCATTGATTATGCAATGTAACCGTGTTGACTCAAACATGGTCGTCTGGTGACTTCTCATTGTATTCTCGTCAGTTGACCAGGTTGAGGGGTAATATAGTCATTCTTGTCAATCGTGTTCTCTGCATCGCTTGGTGCTGCTCAATCGACTGCAGTCGAACGTAATTGTGCTCTTTGCAATAGATCGTATGGGATTTCCTCTGGTTGGTTGTCTGTAGGAGTTGTCTGTCGACTTGTAGCAATTGTCGACCTTATAGGCCACTAACTCATCTCGCTGCCAAGTGCATCTCTGAAATTGTCTCTGCTCTTGACAATTCACCTGATTAAGGGTGAATGTCTTAAGACTCAGCACTCGTGTAATCAGTAGGTCTCCCAGTTGTCGAATTCAGGTTTAGTCGATTGCTGACTTGTAGTTGACGAGTTGGAATAGATATATACTTGCAAATCCCTTGAGTGAAACATATCCTGTTACTGAAAAAGCAATAATAGTGTAAGCATGCATACACCAGCATCTGTCTGCATAGGGATATGCTTGCACACAGGGACTGGAGTCACTTTATATGTAGACATGCAGAGGTTAAGGTACGATTATCGCTAGAGATCCAATACACGTGCCGAGTCGACTGTACGGACTTGACATTACCCGGCCCGGGACACATCACCTGCCATCATGCTGTTATATATTGTGCTCAGCGACTCTGTAAGATGGAGAGTAAATCCCGCTCACTCATGTACTGAACTTAACGAGGCCTAAGTTCTCAAATCTTTGAATCAAGACTTAACTCTATTCTGACTGCATGAATGTTTGGACTGCCGAAAACTCGGATCCGAAAATAGATTCTGTGGACGAAACTCCATTGAGAGAAGCTGGGAGAGAGAGAATCTTGTATGCTCGAGTTACGCGAAGCCAGCTATGAGTAGTGCAATTAACTGTCAGAGTAAGCCGAGCCTGCAATCCTCAGCCATTGAATTCAAGCATAACTATTTCAACTTTAGTGCACCAGAATTCCCCCGAACTGCACACATGCAACTATCATTCCTCTGCCCGCCATGACATGAGATTTCACTATACATTTATACCATTGTAGAATATAGTTTTCTACCCCATTATGGGTTTTAAGTTAACATTGTAGTTCTAAGATTCATAATGAATGTGTCATTTAACGGAGTGCGATTTAATTGACTGCAATTTAACAGTGTGCGATTTACTAGGTATTAGACCCAAAATCAGAATGTGAGTGAGAATTTATGACACATTTGTTAGCAATCTTGGCATTTATGAGTGCTTGAATCAATAAGATTACCCATAAATCATCCATCATACATTACCATTGGTTCTCTAAGCCTGTATCTCTCCTTTGGGTAACAGATTGTCTTTCTCTTCCATTAACTTCTGCAACATTGTTGTGAAGGCTATTCTGCAGAGATAGCCCAGATGAATGGAAGATAGGGAAGTTATGCTTACGATATTCCTTTATCGACCACTAACTTAGCTGCAATATTCGAATACAATAGAATATCCTGAAAACACATGTCTCCTTCCGGCAGATATACAACATATGGAGATTCATATTTCTCCTCGCTCAATAACAAAGTCCAGTATGAAACCTTGCACCTCAGCCGTCACTCAGAAAATTTCAAGCAATCTATGGAGTTCTGCAGATTCTCAATGCTGCACCAATTTCTATGCTATGCAGTCCCCACGACTGCTTGATCTTTTACCCATAATCACTATTTTGAGAGGAGTCAGATGCAGGGGCTCATGTTTTCATTCAGGTTCTCAGTGCTCAGTGTGTGGCCAGCACCAAGGGTTAGTTGATGTTCTGAGTTATCTTCTGGTGCATCTGGTTCTATTCTCTACGTGTACTGGCTTTAGCCAACCTCCAATCGTTGCAACTATACAGAGTGTTGTTCATAGGAGTTGCGAACATTCACCATTCAGAATCCATCTATTCCAGTGTACCTGACAATATCCCAAATCGCAATACGGCCTGCTGTCCTCGATATAAATATCAAGCGTTCAAGTCATCACTCCAGAACCCATTCAAGGCACACCTCGAATTGCATTCTCCTTGACTATGTGCATATTTCTGCACCATTTATCCCGTTGTTGTATTGCACTTAATCTTATATATCCTGCTTTTACACTCTCTCCCACATTCTCCAACGTTAGATCTTCAGTACAGGAAATGGTCCCTACGCCCGGCCAGGTGAGCAATGACTATTCACAAAAGAATCCAGAAGCACACCTAGAAAGAGTACTCGCTCTCAAGACAGCGGCCAATCTTTACTGTCGATCAAATGTTTGCGTTCCAATTATCTGCCTTCTAGCATCATATTGCAGATGACTAATGTCCCCGATTCCATTAATGAATCAGGATGACATGACCGATCAGGAGATCGGTGATTACGACAGTACAAACACCGGAGAGCCCACCTTACCATCCAACATCGAAGAAGACAATTTGGATTATCAAAAGAAGGTCCTTCATGTAGGTCAGGGGCGCTGGGACAAGTCAAGATGCACTACAGGGGTTCCACTGCCAAACAAAAGGAGTCGTGCCAATACTGTCATTGCACTCCCTCCGCTTCCAAATTCCTGAAATCTACCTGTGGCAATAGCACCACGACTGCTGAAACGCCATAAGTTATCCCTCTTCAACAAAGTGTCCAAGTCCGATGATGCACCATCCGCCCGGGCACTGGTGCATTCCAAAAAGTCTAGTGGAGACCAGAATATTTCACGAACCAAGGCCAGTAGTGATCAGAATGTTCCCGAACACCAAAAGGCTACATTTGAGGTAGCCAAAAAGTTCATGGAGGCAATCGTATTCAGAAAGACTCCTTGGCCAAAATTATCTGATGACAAGTACTGGATGGTTGAAGAAGGTTCGAAAATAGTGATTGAAGCCCAGGATCGTCAGGGGGCATTAGCAGATACACCTGGAGATACCCCATCTGTGTGTCAATTGCCCAGTGGGATATCTCTCAAAATAGATCTGCAAACACGAGAAGCTGTAAGTCTTGAATTCTGTTGAATGCTTGCCCATCAGACTTGCAGATATTGACTACCACCGAAAATTTACATTGTTGAAACTGAATAATAGTACCATTTGAGGACGGTTGGCAGATGGGGCACGGCAATCTGTTGTCCGTAGTTTCGAGTTGGATGTCGGCTCTGAGACCCAGCCTCCGATCAAGGTGTTAGGGGTTGTCCTTAGCAGCAATAATGATACTTGATTATGATACAAGATGTGTACATATCTACAATGTGTATAACACCTATGCATGTATTATTCAAGTGGTCAGTAACATACGCCTTAGTCGGCGGATATGTTAGTCACGCGAAGTATGAGTACTATGTTCACACCTGGATACTTTGCGGGAAATGCATGATTGTCACGCACGGCAGTTGATAGTTAATATGCGATTACGTGAACACTTCTCCCCTACCTGTACCAGGCTAGGACTCTGAGCGGCACATTCCAGTGTGGAGAATAGTCTCGACCTTAGCATGATGTAACTGAGCGATTAGTGACATAGGCGCTGGCCTAGAGGGAGCACTACTCGTTGGCTCGAGTAGTCTATATCGCAATATAACCTCCTATCGGATACGAGCTTACGAGTCAATAATCTACATTGGCATAGTATCGGGTGGTCGCCGATTAAATCTATGACACAATTAAATAACCCACTTGCATGAGGGATTTAAGAGGCGATAAGCATTATCAACTTGGTTGGTAGATGTTCCAACTACCGACCTCAACGATAGCGAAAGATGTCTGAGTTAGGGAGAGATAAGCTGATATTGTGCGATGGATGACCTGACTCTGATCAGGAGCATAACGCTTTCATACCACATTACAGCAATGTGATTACTGGTTGGTGTGGTGGCTAGCTATTACCGGGCACTAGAGGGGTGTGGCCGAGGCAGCGCTATCACACCTGAGGGAGAGCCAGGGCTATAAAGAGCCAGCGTTAGTCGAAGGAATTAGGGGAACATCATCCACAAGATTAGCTTTCAGAGAACACCGAAGACAATCTCAAAATATTATTAATAATTCTGTCTATACTTATCACCATATCTACTCTTATTCACCTTCGTGACCAGGCGACGTATGTCTGGTCGACATCTCACAATATTCAAGTACGCTTTGCGACAAGTTGTGGTGTTATTCAGCAAACTACTTTCTCGGTTGGAAGAAGCTGGTTCAACACGCACCTACCGCGACGTGTTTCGTGTTTGCGAACTCGAGAATATCGACTACGTGGTATTGAGGTATCTGAATACTGGTGCATCACCATTTGAGGAGTGGGCCGAGGAGTGGCTCCATAATGGGGAAGTCTGATGTTTCTATATGAGGGAGAGGGCTTCTGGAGGAGATTTGATCTGGAGAGCTCTTGCGTTACAGTGCAAGAGGTTGAGTCTTAGGACAAGACGAGGAGAGGAAGAGATCGATAGATAGGCGGCTGTACTGAGTTCAATAAATATTGTATTGATAAATAGGACTAAGAACCCCTGTAACACAAGGTTAAGGACCTTCGTTTTGATGATGCTTACCTCTCCAAGGTCGTCGATGATAAGAGGTTGTGATTCACGCGAATGGAAGTGCTTTATCTCATTTCCCAGCAATGTTTCTTCACCGCCAATAGCTTGGGTCACCAGCCAACAACATCACAGTATTTCCAACCTCCTGCTTCTCAGACTTTTGCGCTGGCCGCCAGCGCTATTCATTGTGCACTGTCTGAATACACCAGTGGAATGAAGGCCATGGTTATGTTTTCTCAAGATGAATATCGAGGTACATTTGGCCTATCACTTGTGAGTAATTTTACTCTAGAAGCTACTACCCAATCAATCACACATCAGCGGCCACATCACACCTCTGCACCCCCCTGTGGCACAACTCCACAAGAATAAGCGCTCCTCAATTCTCGTCGCCGCTCCTCAGCCTAGATTGAATCTCTTCTATCTCATTCCACAATCAATTTCTCCTCTCAGCGCTCCTCTATTCCGTTCCGCACACTAGACGCGCCTATCTGTACTCCCCAGCCCGGGCTGGGAGCCCTTCAATTCCAACCGGGGCTTCTATAATTCATTCCACATTCCTTACCCCACCACGTTTCGGAGTTTCTTCTTTGGGATCAGTACTCCTCAATCCCAACGGTGCTCTGCTGCCTGGATTGACTCTCCTCTAGTTCATTCCACACTCCTTAACACAACGTCTTGCGGCGCTCCTCAATTTCATTCCACACTCCTTAACCCCTCCTCTTTTGGTGCTCCTCAGCTTTAACTTGACGCTTTTCATTTTCATTCTGCACTTCTCCAACACCTTTTGTGGTACTCCTCTTTTCGATACAACACTCCCCATCTGGCGCTCCTCTTTTTCGCTGGTAGTTATTCCCATTTTTCATCCGGATGTATCATATTGCCTCTCATTCCACCAGTTAGGTTCGTAGCTAGCTAACATCTCATTACAACTCTGTTATATATCACAAAGTGAGCCAAAAGACATTGGAATTCCATTTCATCCACTCGCCAGGAACAAACTATCAGCAAATTCAAGAAGCGCCTCCAGCTTCTTTGCACCGGTGATAAATTGTATGTTCCTGCTTTCGTTGGCCCTGATGAGATGGGGGATGGAGTGGGTATCATGGACACCATGTTTGATTGAGATTTTTCGATCGCTTAGTTGGGTTATAATTCCGGTGTGCCAGGGTTTATGTGTGAATTGCTTACCATTTTCTTTCGTTTCTTTAATGTAGCCAGGAACAAAATATAATGATGAAGAAGATGACAGCTAGTATGATTCAGAAGTAGTGTTAGCAACGGGTCCAAATTCCCGGGTTGGTTCCGGGTCCGGTTCCAACCTGGAACCGAACCGTTGCAACGGGTTTCCACACAATACCCGCTCCTCAATAGTCAACATTTCTTGCTCCAATTAAGTATTTGAGTTCTGATCGTATCACACCATGTTCAATACGTAGATTGTGCAGTTTTAGTCGCTCTTCCACCTCCCGCTTTCAGATTTGGGATCCGACAAGTATTCGTTGAGTCGCGATCGAAATCCTGCCAATTTCGCATAAATTCAGCCTTTATTTCACAGCCACTCAAGGAATATCAGTCGGATCGCAAATCTGGAAGCGGGAGGTGACAGAGCGACTAATGCTGCACAATTTACGTACTGATGATGTTATGATACAATCAGAACTCAAATACTTAATTGGAGCGAAAGTTGTAGGAACCGTAAAATGGAACCGCGGTCCGGTTTGAACCCGTCCCCGAACCCGGCGTGTACCCCTGTTTTCCGGGTAACAACCCACACTGGACCATGCTGTCTGGTTTCAAACCCGGACCGCAGCCGGGTAACCCGGAACCGTTGCTAACAGTATTCAGAAGTGATCATTAACAATGATCCATGCATCATATTCGCTGTTGAGGGAAGTCGATTGTTCATGTACATCCACAGAGTCTCAGATAACACCTGCAGTCCTCGGAATTAGTATCCAAAAGAACCCAGGTATCTCTCAGAGTGCGTTTGTTATTCCCGCATTCATTCGGCGACACTCCCAGGTGCACCAAAAGTTTTCTCCGGTGCGCGGATGTGCTTCCAACCTTATCACAATCACTCCCATCATACTCTTGTATCAGTCATCAGAGGTCCCAGTCACTCCTGAACCTGTCGTGAGAGATCCCAGTTACTCTGAAGGCCTGCCGGAATACCCTCCTAGGGTCTGATACCCTGCTGAAATTGACTCTTCTAAGTTTAAACTACACATCCACTCAGAGACTGCTGGAGTCTTCCGGAGACTAAAATACATTTTGCTGATGTACATCAAAGCTGGGTTGGTTGTTCATGTTACGTGGGTACTTAGGTATCTAGTTTAGGTAATAGTACAGGCGTAGATTCTATTTTGAATTATGATTATGAATAATCTCCTTCTGAAAGTTGCTTAAGCGGTTAGTTAAGAGATTCGATTTTTGTAAAAGCCTATCGTTCCTTCTTTGTCGCATAAGGTGTTGTTTTGTTTTAGTTAGCGGGTTTATGCTTCCATTCTTGGTTGAAGAAGATCTTTCTGTACGAAACATATCTCCTTCCATATTTCTGCGCCTCTTCAATACTCCTCTCACTGCTGTCCCTTGACGGATAACCAGGTTATCAATGTGGATCGTCAACCCTTGATCCAATCCTATAATTCCGGCGATCCACCAGATGCAATTAGCGACAAAGAGATATTGTTCTCATCTGGGAAATGATATTATTTTTTCCAGAGTGTATGAGATGATGTCATTTTCATGTTCAAAGATAATAGTTCTTCGCAGGGTTAATCTATGGTGCGGGGCTGCCACTGCAAAAAACTAATCGATTGTTACAATAATAGATATCGGTATCATACAAACTCAATAATGAATAAAGATCTTCTTTCGCTGGTAGGTTTCTGACTGTTCGCTGCTAGAGCTTGTTCTTCTCATTGTTGGAGCTGATGTGATCTCTTGTATAGTCCTGTTCGAGGGTCTCTGCTTTTAGCATGACCATACTTCCAAGCCATGATTCGGTTACTTAGTAATTGCAATATTGTGATCTTCACTTACATTCTTCCAAATGCGCCAGGTAATAATTGCCATGCTTCCCTCAGCATATCATCTTCATAGAATGTGGTTTTAAAGCATTAAGCTCCTGATTAATGTCAGGCCATCCATTATATTAAATTATGTCAGATGCGTCTCAGATCATAACTGAAAGTTTGACATCTTGGTTCCGAATTGGTTCAATAGTTGGAACATTAACGACTGAAATGTATCTCTGCGTAATTGCACTTTAACTGTGTTTGATCCTCTTAATGGTTGATCGCTATATTTTATAATGATTCATCATCATTAAACACCTCGCCTTGAATTTGGCTACTTGGCATTGCCTCAAAGATTTAATCAGCAACCAAGTGAAACTTTGCCAACATAGATTATGACACATAACCTCATATCTCAGATGAGTGGTAAATTGCAATGCATAAGTGATCAACTCAAAGATCTGGTCTGCTCCTGGCCTCTTATTTTCAGCCAATGTTATTAATCCCTCAGCAACTACATGATTAGGTCTCAATCTTCCGAAGACCGGGGAGTGCCGCAGTGATTCTCACCGCTTTTTGTGTGAGCCTGCAGATACCGTCTTGGTTGCATATTGCATTATCGTCTGCTGCGTACATTATTCTGCATAATTGAAACTTAACTATACATTGTCCTACTAACTAGGGTTTAATAATCGTGGCCAAGAACCATGCGCATGTAAGAAGATTTTTCACTTACAGAGTACGCATTATGGTTGCATCATCAGATTTGAATCGCCCAGTGGGAGCGAGTCGTCACTGGTTGATAGACGAGTGACCCGATTGTAATGATGCTACAGATCAATCGGCTGACAAACATGATATCGTATGTGAAGGTAGGTTCTTTTGCATCCCATAGGCTACCCTATGATGTTTACATTCTCGATCTATCATGTATCATTATCTCTGTTAGTGGAGAACCCATAATAGTTCAAACATTGGATCGGCAATGAAGATTGGCTGTATTGTTGAATTCTATTGTAACTGCTCCCTTATGGTGTACTCCATGATTCTTCTGTGAATGGCAATTCTTTACCTGGCTGGTTGTTGATTCCATGTTTGATGAAGTGAAAATGGGAATGTAAAGAGAAGAATATAAGGGTGGATACAGTACAAAGTATAATGGAATAACGGGAAACCCGGGCAGCAAAGTACGACATCGCCAAGGAGGATGCAATTTAAGGCCTGCCTGGGGACCGTGAAGTTCAGCTGAGGTGGATGCAACTCGAGGTGTGCTTAGTGTTAGCAACAGTTCCGGAACCAAACTGAACTGTTGGCAAATTGGCAGCCTGGGTTGGCAATAAACCTGAACAGTCAATATTGGTACGGTTCAAAGTTGAACTCCATACGCATCTGAATTGGGCAGGTTGTCAGCAGGTCGCGCAGTGGGTCCATCCATTGATTCAAATCAGCCCCTTGTATTCGGAGTTTGTTGATAGTATGTTACCAAAATCGCATTTTCAACAACCAATAATATGTTTTTGTAGGCTTTACAGCGTGCAATATAGATTAATTTGGATTCGGTGTTTTACCTTTGGTATTTTGCATTTTTGCCAATCATGGCAGTGAATAATTCAGTTATGAACGCGAAAATATGCACGATGCCTTGATTACCAAGGATGCTACAACTAAAACAATTGACGCTTCATTGACGCTCATTTTCAGAATGTGGCAGAGATCATTTTGTTGTTGTTTTTGCCAGTAAAGGCTGCCAATATTTGATAAATGGATGCCTGAAACCAATTGGAACATCAATTAGCGAAGCTGCGAAACTAATAATCGTTGACGCTCCGTTGATGCTCATTTTCAAAATGAGGAAGTGATTGTGTTGCTGTCTCTTCTGCTAATAAAACCTACCAATATATTGGTTATGCCTAACAGCGACCTAAGCACTGTATAATAACGGTACTTACAAAACCACAAATCATTGACGCTCCGTTGAGACTCATTATACTCTAATGTCCATTCAACACCTGGTGCCATCGACAGCCACTTTCATCGTGATTTGAACCTATTGGTTGTCTTTCTGACACATTAAGACTTCGCCCTGTGACAAAGCTGAGCGCAGTAACATTCTTGCATTGTTCGCTCTCACAGGACTGAAAGTTATGTGTCTTGCCAAACGCTTCATTGCTCCAGCTATACATCTGTTTATCAACCGATATTCACAAGCTTCTGCTCACCATTCGGCCATGATGTGTCTCTAAATCAATCACTTGGTCAAGACACATACAGAAGCTGGTGAATCATGGAAGCATTCAGTCCTACATTTTCTTCACTCCCTTGTTCCTTCGCGTTTCGATTATATTTACTGTCACAAATCCCTTTTCAGCCGGTCGCTTTGACATCCGTGTAGGCCGAATCAATCCAGGAACATTTGGCGTGGGGCTCACATTCCACTGCTCTCGGCATTCCGGATCCTCAATGCAACTGTCTTGCTCCATATCAGATTCAACGTCTGCCGCACAATCGTCATCGCTGTCATTTGGATTATCCAAGTCCCCATTCCAGTTAAGCCAATATTCACTGTCCGAAATGCTTTCAGGCGCGTCGTCCTTGTCACTTTCAACTGGATGACGGTGTATTCTTCGGATTCGGCGGACATTCAAGATTTGTGTTCGTCCTCCAGGGAGGTCTTTTGCAGACAAAGGTGGTGGCAAAGGAGATCTTTCTGGCAATTTGAATGCAGCTGCAACAGCAGGTTGAAAGAGTGACCAGGATGCTTTGAGGATCTCTTCGGTATCTGAAATGTATCTCACCGTGGTCATCTTCTTGTTTCGAGCGTGAGACTCCTTCAGTGTAGCACGTAGATGCTGACTGCCCTGCCACATCTCCAACCAGTCATGAACGTTGGCCATTGTGCGCAGTTTCATTTCCTCCGGCTGTTTCTTCATTTCCGAGTCGTGTTCGGTGTTCATGATATCCAAATCAGGGTCAGTACTTTCTAATATCCCCGTAATGGCTCGAGCGAAACACCGTATAACGACTTTCTCGCGCAGGGTCCCACCTGTGGTTTTTGACTCTCTCCAGCCGATAATATCGCGGCCAAGGGAAAAACTGGCCTCCACGCCGACCCCACGTGGTATGATAGAGATTATGTCGCGCGCCACATTCGAGAGATTGGCGTACTTTGAGTTTATTTCCTCCTGTTGACTCCACCAGTCGGTTATGTCCCGTATCCAAAATGTACTGCTAAAGTCCATTGGGTTGGAGTGGTAATCAATGAGATTTGGATTAACTTGCCCCCAGTTCTTTGGTGCTTCACATGGCGAATTCAAATAGAGCCTGGCAGCGGACAATATGCGTGCTGCGCGATCCCTTCGTCGGGGTGTCGTCTCAGGTATATTGTTAGGCGTTAGGTATTCTTCATCATCGCTGGACAAATCATATGGACCAAATGACGATTGACAGGATCCTGAAGCTGTTGCGGAGGAGATTGGATTGCTGCTTGGTATGCTTTGGTGTGTATTGATGGGCTCACATCGATGTTTGGCACAGTATTCATTCTCCACATACTTCAGCAAGGCCTCTTGGTATTGGATACTATAGAATGTCTTGTTCTCACGATTGATATCCATTCCCTTGTCCCGCGTTCTAAAGGATTGAAACTTCCAGAAAGGATTGAGGATATGTGCGGAAATGACCCGCATGCCTGTCATTGGAGTCACTTCAGCGTAGTATTTAGAGAGCTTCTGTCGAGCTAACTTCACCATGAAGAACAAGTCTTCTTTCCATTGAGTTTTCTTCTTAGGCAAAGTTCGCATCACGCCATCCATGTGATCGAACATGTCATTGTACACTGTGATAATGTTATGCACTGTGACTGTATGCCTCTTCGACATCCACAGGGTCCAATATCGGAACCGCCGCAATACTTCCATCACATTCTTCACAATCGTCCATTCATTTTGTGTTTTGAACAGCGGCCGGTATTCAGCGTATTTTGGATTTTAAAGCCACTCACGTGTGAATTCCCGTAATTGGTAGGCCCGCTTGAGTAACCCCAGTTTAGAGTTCCAATGTATGTTCACATCCACAATCGGAAGTACCACATTGCAGACTTTGGCATTTTGACTTTCAATGAACTCGTTTCAGCGACCAGGTGTCAGCGAAGTCAATACACCAAGCATTCTTTGCTATATGAAGGTTAGTTTCAGGACTTTCAATATATCATGAAATATGTACTTTCTCAATTTTCTTTGTCAAACCTGGCCTCATGGCTGACACCTTATTGATTCTTGCATTGCCCTCTTTTTGAAGTCTTTGACTCTTCCCGATGTCTATGCTTTCATTCTCTCCAAATTACTGATCGTGCTCATGGGCTTCCCAAGACTTGGTGCAGCCTTTTTCACACAGAGTGCTCATGAATGCACATAAAGCCAGCTGAATGACATGCGCCATGCACGGTATGTGGTTCCTCAAATGCAGGCCACTCGATTCCAGAGGCCTCAAGTATTGATTGCAGCTTGCATGTCATCGAGTAATTTGAGGAACCATTGTCAGTCGTAATACTGAGCAACAGGCCATCGGTGAGATCAGAATGATCCAGCATGTTGTTCAAATGTACGGCTAGCCTTGCTCCAGTAAGTTGCACCATGACCTATCATCGTTAATTACCTTTCGAAACCAAAAAAGACCACGCGATCAACCTCTTCAAACCCGAGTGGAATTTCATGCAATTCCCAATATCTATTCATATAGTAAGCCATGATCGACTTTATGGCTGGTTTGTACGTTGATATCCATCCGTCCAAAGCCAAACTAACTTTTTTGTGACGGCAATTGATTTTCAATTGCATCCACGGTCGGTGCAGGTTCCCTACAGCAATGGTTGCTCAGGGTTGTAGTGGATGACAGCATTAGCTCATGGCATAACACCATCTATGACCATTGTAGCTCGAGATTTGAGATGGGGTTTCATGGAATGTAAGCAAACACGAATCCTAACATGAGTTATCGATTCGACGTGTCTTGGTGAAATTCGTGAGTTTCAAAGTACTTATATGCCAGTCTGAAACGTTTTGTCTGTCATTTCAACCAGTATGGATTAAACTGGATGTCAAATCTGATTTTCCTCTGCAAACATACTTTTGTGATTCCTCGACTTCCTTACCTCTTCAGGATGGCTAAAGCTGTTTCATCAACCGTCGAACTAGTCAATCCAGTAACTTCTATCTCTCTCAATTTGTTCAACTTCGCAATGAGAGATTTTGCCAGCAAGTGTTTCCCCATTAAACTGGTCCCATGTTCTGATCGATGGCGAAGAACTTGATGAGAAACGATACCTATGATGCCAGGGCTGCCAGTCTCTTCATTTCCGCAGTGTAAATAGAATCGCGATGACAGCGCATGTCTAGAATCATTCCACGCAATAGGCCTCTTCGCGCCTTCATGGTTTGAAGCCCACCAAGCATCGATAATAATTTGTATTGTAAGGTTGCTCAAATCACAAATATAGACACATACATTTTTGCAAGAGATCATAACCTCCAGCAGAGAGGTGTTCAAAGATTGTGAATCTGACATGGCGGTTCAAATTGGAACGCTGGGTAATCAGACTCGAGAGACTGCTGAAAGTTACGATAACGTAAAGCAGACTGCGGGTTCTTAAATATTGACTTGACCAGTACACACAAAACAATCAGATTTGTAAGACATTGTATTCATATTTGTGAAGTTGTATACAAGGACAGATTGCGAAGACTGACTGCGTGAAACTCAAATTAGGAACTGCACAATGCAGTTCATTGCTGTGTAGCGTTCTGAGCATCCACCAAAACTGTTGGTACTGTGTGGGCACTCAATTGTAGGAGCCGGACGCGGTATCATCACTAGCATTTTTGCCAATCAAGGCTGCCAATAAGTTTATTGTAGATTATCTGCGTTCCATTGCCGTTAGATTATCCAAGATGCAAGATCAAAAATCGTTGACGCTCTGTTGATACTCCGTTGACGCTGATTTCGGCACATGATTACGTTCTGGCCATCAGCAATTTTGCCCAGAAAGGCGGCTGATAGTTTGATTATGGGTCAATGTTGCGGCACAACCCTTGCATTTTCCAAGCTGCAAGGTCAAAAGTCGTTGACGCTCCGTTGACACTCAAATGTAGGACATAGTAGCGAAGTTGTCGCAATCATTTTGGCATTGAAAGGCGGACGATTGTTCGATAATAGTTCAATGTCGCCACGCAGCCCTTGCATTTTCCATGATGCCAGATCAAAAGTAGTTGACGCTCCATCGATGCTCATGATTAGGACATAGTCCCGATGTTGTCACAACTATGTTTTCGCCAAAAAGGCGTGTGGTAGATCAATTATGAGTCAACGTTGCATCAAAAGCCTCAGGATTTTCAATCATGCAATGTCAAAAATCGTTGACGCTACGTTGGTTCTCATTGGGAGGAGGTAGTAGCAATATTGTCTGTAGCATTTTTGCCCATGAAGGCCGCCAATAATATGATTATGGCTAAATGCCGTTGCACAGCCCACTTAATATCCAGGATGTACGACCAGTAATCGTTGACGCTCCGTTGACACTCATTTCTATAACAGGGCAAGGTGCATGTGGTTTGCCATTGTACCTACTAAGACGGCCAATACTTCTTTTTTGGTTGGATACGACGATACAGACAGGCGATTGCTGAATGGGTATGACTATAAATCGTTGACGCTCCATTGACGCTCACCTTTGAGCACACCTCAGAGACATACTAACAGTCATTGGGTGCTTACCAATTGTACAAAAAATGCATACAGTCTCTATTGGCAGCCAGTATACAGTTTCTATGTATTCTCATTTGAATCCAAGATCTTCAAGGTATCCCAGTTTCTGAGCCACCACTATAAACGTCAGATACAGGAACAATGACGTAGCTCCATCAGGTTTCAACACTTTCGGCCCGCAATTTACTGTATAAAAATCCATCCACTAGTTTTAGATATTTATAGCCCGACGTTCACACCATTCCTTATCGAGCTCATTCCCCTCGATTTCTATGCCGTACGATTAGCAATGTTCAATTTATCGACCATGTGCAAGAGGACTGAGCAGAGAGATATGTAGTTGGCTACATGGATTATGGCGGCCTGTCAGCTGTCATTTGTCTGAGTTTCGTATGTACTTTAACTGCTGTTTCTATGTGTCGTATGACATCAATAACTTCAACGTTGGTAGTAAATTTTATCTGAAATTTAGGTTTTGCTTCATCATTGATACGTAACAGGCAACACCATATACAGTTGGTTGGTCATCTGTTCACTTGATTTGGAGTCTAGAACATTCACAAGGCCTGTACGACCCTTGCACACACACTGATGAGTAATCCTGTCTCACAATTTGGTCACTGAAATGTAGAAAAAGCTGACATGTAACAAAACAGGTTCACATATTGCTTTTACACGAGACGCATCATCAAGATACCTAGTTGGCCATCAACACTTCTGGTGATATGGGAGCCATCTCCATATCTTCGTCTGTTAGGGGTTCTCCCCTGATAGCGGTAATGATACATGTTATAGCAGCAAGTACTCCTGACTACCATTCGGAAGTGGATAATTAGTCAGTGTAGCAAAACACGTACTTGCGAAACGAAACATGTGATCAGTCGGACGGCCTTTAGCGGGGTTACATCCGAGCCGCATGTAATGATTTTGATAAGAGCAGACTTATCAAGCGGATTCGCAAGATGATGCAGTTATGTCGTCATTACCGGGATGTGAAAAACCATCAGCGGTGCGCATGATTAATACATTATACCTACCATAACTTGATAGCGGGACAATGCATTAGTCAGTGGAACGGCGAAGGCCAAACTTGAGCCGAGCTAAGGACTAGTGCACAGCACGCGATATGCAATATGCAATTACGAGGGATCGTCGCACCATATCTCTCAGGGATAAGGAATACTGCACGCACTCCCCGGTTCACGGAAGTCCGGAACCTAAGCATGCAGTGCGTGAGGGATTAATGGCATTGGCTGAAGATAAGAGGCCTGAAGCGACCCTGCTCATAACTTTTGAGTTAGTATGCATCGCAACCCGAGAGGGTGTCATAATCTACGTTGGCAGAGTATCGGTAGGTCGCCGATTAAATCTGTGAAGCAATGCCGAATAGCCAAATGGTTATGGTGAGGCAATAATAAACTTCAAGTTATTATTATATTGCGCTAAAGCACTGGGATGTCGTTATGACGTCAGTGTTCCAACTACTGAACAAATCGGAAGCAAGATGTCTAAGTTGAAGTTATGAGTTGGCATGAATTGCGGATGATATCATGACATGATGATGGCCTCATTTGAGGAGCGCAAAGCTTCAAAACCAATCATGCATGAACACGATAACCATGGGGAATTCGTGGCGGACCACGGAACAGTATTCCGTGATAAGCTATCAAACAAATCAATTGTCATGGTCAGTGGAATGGCGGCCAAACTTGAGCCGTTAAAGACTATAAAATGACTCACATTGTCCCCGACAATGAGAAGGACAAGCTCTAGCAGCGAACAGTCAGATACCTACCAGCGGAGAAGACCTTTATTTATTATTGAGTTTTTATGATACCTATATCTATATTATTAGAATATTATTAGCTTTGTGTAGCGGCAGCCCCGCACCTCGAGATGAGTATTACCTTCAACTGTGAAGCAGACGTAATACTGTGGGCATTCGCAAAACTATTAAGTATTTTCGCAGAGCGCCAATACACCTTTGCGCTTCATTGCATTTGGTGGTTAGCCTCTTTGGTTCAATTGGATATAGCGTTACTATACCTAATTGAATACCACCAATTTCCATCTGAGAATCGAGAAACCTCAAACAATAAAATCGATAGACAGATTTCACCAATACCGAGAGATCTTCAAAACGATTCGAGAGGAAAGTCCATTTCAAATCACGATACCGAAGATCAACTGTGCATTGACCAAACGATAATCAAGTCTCGAAATACTTGGCAACCTAAGAGGATTAATAATCAAATTAAGTCTAAGAAACAAGAGAAGAGGACCCAAAGACTTAAACGAATTCAAACGATTAAGAAATCCGAAGAAGCGAAACGGGTACAGGAAAGACGAGCCAGGATTATAAAAAGACTGGGAGAATAGGATCTACGGCAGTGAACCTAAGTGCATAAGTATCACCGGATACAGGAATAAAGTTAATTAGGGAATACACCCCCGTAACATCGTCCAAATCCGATTTCTATATGGTAATTTGCTAGGGACGCTATATGCAGAGGTAAAAGCTTATGGGTTGATCAAGCTTTGCAATCCCTATCTGTGACGAATCAGGCACCTTGGCTGACATTGGCGGTACAATGTCATTGTCTCCCTGAGGTTTCCGTGAACCCAGCCACATTTGACTGCTTTCCTGTCGAGACGTCACTTGCAGCATTTGTGATTGTCCAGGAACGATATGAAGAGCCTGAACAAGCTTACCAAATGATGTCGGTGATGGTGTGGGTGCTGTCGTATTTGTTTGGGGCTTCCCAAAAGCCGGGATCTTTAATTCAGTCATCCCGTATTTCATATCCCTGTCACGGAAGTAGTCAGCCACGTCCCCTCATCCTCGTTGCATCCGTTCATCAAGCCTCATCTGCTTCTGCCGGAACCACTCCACGCAGTGCGGTACCATTTTGGAGAGTGTGCCCATCACCCAGCCTGGTTCGTCATCTTCGCTCAGCTTGCCATGCCCTGTATCTTATTTATCATCATCCTTGTCTTCCCCATCTTCCTCATCATCTGAACTTGCAAGATTGCTCAGACTATCTCTGATAGCATTCAACATCTCCTCAACTGTTATTTCAGGCTTTGTGGTTTTCAATCGACCCTTTTCAACATTTCCCATATGTTCCCACTCTTGCATCATCACTGTCTCTGGGTCTGCAACTCACTTTCTTGCCCAAGCTGTCTCTCGCTCAACATAATCCTCAATCCCTTTCTCTCTCTCTTCGTTGCTCAAAAAGTGTGTTGCCTGTCTTATCTCCGCCGCAAGCTCTTTTTGGATCGTAAGCTGGGCAATGCTGCCAATACTGGGACCCTTTCTGCCTCCAAGCCACTCTTGCCATTATTCACTTGATAACTTTGTAGTGTGGAATGCTGCATTGATTGGCCATATATGCCCACCAGAAGTGGCGAAAGGTTCTTTTCGGAGCATTGACCATTGTATCTTCTGTTGACCTTGTTGTTGGGCGAGAGTTTGGATGTTGCAAGACATGGACCACATGGAGGCAAGGTGAGTCTTTTATATCAAGGTTGGTATGGGTGAGCAATTCGAACAAAGCAAAATTAGCGTTTTGACCGTCACTTCATTGGGAATAGTCATGCTGACAGTACATTATGACATGATAGTTTGGATGTGATTCATGTAAGATCCCGGCGATGTCTTGAGACAAACATCACCTGACCTCCTTTCTGTCGAAGAATGTCCTTTTTATATCTATCAAACATGAGATGTCACCTGTCATTCATCGCGATGTATCCATTGTATACAAACAAACAACATCGGACCGACTTACTGCAAATCGTGCGACCATTGGAATCCCCTGCAGCTCTACGCCGTACACCTATACACAGCAGGATTCAGCTTGAATTGATGGTGCAAGTTGGCTGTGACTCATTCCATTTTGACTTGTAGCTTACTATATAATCATCAGCACTTCCCACTTCTTTTCGTGATCATTGTCCTCACATTCTGCAACAGCAAGCCATGGCTCCAGAAACACTTCCACCAGGTGCAATTAAAGCCAAATCGAGCCGAACAACAGGAGCTTCAAGCAATGCGCCACTGGGCGAAAAACAGCCGAAACCCAGACACCAATTAGTCCACCGCAACATTGCAATTGTAGCCACCGAAAACATGACCCAGGATGCACATTTAAAAAAGGTACATACAACTGGAAGGAGCAGGAATAAGGAGCAACATCCGATCGGATGTGAGTCAATCCATATCAGTGCAGACAACTGTCAACTAACAGTATAATGCACAGCTGGGGTATGTAGAGAGCTACCTGACCAATATATCATTTCCCGCAACGGCAAACCTCCATGGTCAACCAAGGCATTTGTCCGCACAGTCTATGAAATTGAACATCATGATCATGCCAGTTCTGGGATTGTCGGAGATGAATTTTGTGATAAACATTCCTGGGAATGGACGAAACAGGCCTTAAAGACATTAGAGGGGGCTATGGTGTCATATATGCTTGAGGTATCACCCGAATCTCACTTTAGAAGCAGCAACCAATTTCTTGTTGGTTTTCAACATGTCAGCTATAATGGCAAAATAAGGAGGCCGGGTACAGCTTGAACAGTCCATCATGCGTCTTGCCATGAATATGGCCAAAATGGCCAAAGCAGGGTTTTCACATGCCGCAATAGAGGAAACGCAACAACATATCAAGAAGCCTTGCGCCAAACACCGAGAACAGAAGAAACGCGGTGTTGAGATTCCCAGGCATAATGAGGTGAATGCTGCGATTGAGAGATACCCGGCAATGGTTCGCGAAAATCAAATGGAGAGCTGCCTTCATTGCCAAAATGGCACTGCAAAGGATCTAAAGAAAAGCTGGATGCACAAAAGCACGAGTGCATCTCCACCATGACAGGCTCCACCTCGGGCCGGAATACCACCTGCGCTAGCTGGAGATGAAGAAAGCTCCGAAATAGAAGGTATGACACACGGATATGTGTCTATACATACTCCGCTTCCCAGCATGTGATTTTTCAATCATGATCCATATGCCAAGGATCGCATGCACGATCACGATTTCATTCCAGATTTGCTGACTCAGGATAGTCCATCCACAGGTCAGTACACTATTAGCTGCGTAAAAATGCAGTTGACAGCCATTTTGAAGATGGGAGCAGCCTTTAGACTGAATCTGGCAGTGAAAACGAGAGTTGACTGAAGGGAACAGGATGTTTGAGTATTATCACTATCTACAATTAGCGGACACTTTAAAGTATATTTTCAAGGGTATATTTATATGTATCATTGAAGAACAATGTAGCAATAAAGGAGAACGTACATGAACTGTACAGCATGGCTGCCACAAAACCAATAATGATATACAATGCCAAAGTGAATGGTTCCATATTGCAGATATGCCCGTGGTAAAATGAACATCAACAGAGTGTCAACAATGTTTCGGTTGGCATCATGGTTACTCTGCATGGCAATTGGTTGCAGAAATTTATAAAGAACGTACAGGCTGCCTTTATGCGCAGAAGAGAAAGCGCTACGCTCCCTGCCCAATTTCAAAACTGAGTGTAAACAGAGACTCAATGATTTTTGGTGTTGTAAGTCAGGTAATTAATCAGAGACTTGGCTGTTGTGATGCATACTGAAAGTATTGGCCGCATTTATACGCCAAAAAGAAAGCAACATGCTTCCTGCCCGATCATGAAAATGAGCAGCAACAGACTGCCCACGATATATCGCATTGCAATCATGGTTAAATAAAGCGCGATGTGGCCGTTAGTGGATATATACAAAGTAATGACTGGTTTCATAGTCTAAAACGCTCAGGATCACTGAGTCCCAGGAATGAAAATGAATGAAATTGTGGTTGTCCGGGAGGCTGTCACGGGAACATTGCTTGTTATCGCTCTCCTGTGCCCAGAAAGGCAGCCAATACTGTGATTATATATAACAACGACTTATTTACTTTTCACTTAAGTAACTTATGGGACTAATAATGGTTGACGCTCCATTGACACTTATTTTCAGAATGGGGCAGTGAGTGTGTCACTTGCTCTGTTGCGGATAAGTGCAGCCTATATCTCATTTATGAATGTCTGCATCCAATTGCCACTCCGATTACCCAAGATACAAGACCTAAAATCATTGACTCGCCGTTGACTATCATTTTCAGGATGGGGTACCGAGCGTTTCTCACTTGTTTTTGACCATCAAGGTGGCCAATACACCAGAAAACGACAGCGATATACCAAGGTCAATATTGTGCAATTATCAATAAGATATCTGAATGCGAGCATAAATAGAAAAACCTGAAAACCGGAACCAGATATTGGAACCGATGGGTTGAGCCAAACCTGGCAAAATCTGCGGGTTGATGGGTCTCGGTGCAGGTTTGCCCCACCACGATGCAGTGGGTCAGGTATTTGCAGGGGTTCGGAATTGAACCGAACCATTTTAGCAGTCCGGGTTTTGACCAGGTGTTCGGTTCAATTTGGTTCCAGTCCCAGGCAAAAACCGCACCCACTTTGTCTTGGCAGGTTTGTTACCCAGACCGGACATAAACCCGCGGTTTTTGGACTAGGTCGTACCAGGACCGCTGTTCAATTTTTACAGTTCCACCATTTTTCGCTGCAATTCCGTATTTGAGTTCTGATCGTATCATGACATGATCGGTACGTAGAATGTGCAGTTGTAGCCGCTGTTCCACCTCCCGCTGTTGGATTTGCCATCGCACCAATATTCGTTGAATCACTGTGAGATAACGCGATATTTTTCGCGAAATTGGCGGGTTTTCGATAGCGACTCAACGAATATTGGTCCGAACGCATTTCTGACAGCGGGAGGTGAAAGAGCGGCTAAAACTGCACAATTTACGTACTGATCATGTCATGATATGATCAGAACTCAAATACATAATTGGAGCCAAAATTGTGAAATTGAAATGCCAGGTTTTTGTGTGGTAAGACATATTGCCAAGGTCTGTGTTAGGGTGGAACCGTACCAGTAACCGACCCGGGAAATTGGACCCATTGCTAACACTACCCATTTCTAAACCTAGGTGTGCGTGGAAAGTGTGGGGAAGACACTTTGCTGGTTCATATGTATATTATTGCTGCTCGATGTCTGTTGTTGTTTAGGAAGCATCAGGTTCACCAGATTTGATGGATTGTGCATGTTTCCATTTCACGAATGTTAGTACCTTTATGCAGGTACCCTATTCATGCCAGAACTGGAGGTTAGTTTACGCTAACATACCTAGAACTAATCCAGACGCACGTTAAGAACCCAAGACATTACCATGGTGGTATCGCAAACTGACTCTCAGGACCGTGCATATTGAATACTGAGCCATGAGTTGATCGTGATGGCTCCTGCATATTACTCTGCCGAAGGTAGTTCATTATACCTCTAGTGTACGCATGGGAGTTGTGACCATGTGACACTGCATTGTCTGTGTTGAAGAATCTTGCAGGACTTGGATGGAGGAATGAGTTGCGACCTTGGTTAGTGGCAACAGCTGAAGTTGCATGAGTTCAAACTAAGTTTGTTGCCGATACCAGATAGATCCCAATATCCAAATCCGGCATACCAGTCGGACGGACACCTAATTTCATGATATTTTATTCTTTTAGGTTTCTGCAGCAAAATTAGGGATCCATTATGCAACATTGCGTGCAGAACTTCACTTTTAGCAGTCTCAGTCTGAGGAATCACAATATGTATTCAGTGAGCGTAAGAGAAGACAGAGGATTTGTGTTTACAAAGAAGAGATTCATCTTAGGGAATGTATGGTAAAGGTACTATGAAGGTTCAGGGGTAATCTAAGTGATTCCAGTTGTTGTCAATACCAAGATTGCTAGCGAATGGGTCATAAATAGTCTCTCACCATAAGATATTTGGCATAATATCTTGTAAACACCATATTACTTAATCACAAACTCATCAAGAGTCTCAATGATACAATGTTGACTTAACATATATATCGCGGTTCAAAGCAACGCATCAGCCCGGTATGAATGCATCATATGGATTCATCTCAGAGCGGAAAGTCAAATACCGGGGTGCAGTTCCGTCCAGTTGAGGAGCAACAAGCACTGAGTCGGCATACACCATTCAATGTAATCCAACGGCTGGGATTGTAGGTTTTCTTTACTTTGATAATTACTTGTACTCTCAGACAGTGCCATTTTCTAACTCACGCTTTCATCACAATCTGTTCCTCATGCACACCTGGCATTGGATGTTGGCCGAAATTAGATATTTTCTGTTGAAGATTTGTCACTAACATCAGGCATTCCTGATATGCAGTGAACGGGAGTTTGCCGGTGACCTATTGAGCTGCAGAGCAGGGCCTGGCGTTCAGATTCTACCTAGTGTTCGAGCGCTTGTGATTCAAATTGATTGACACTATCTATTGTAACACATGCTTTTCGGCAGCAGAAACATACAAGTTAGTGAAGATATAGGTAAGTCGGCGTTGGAAGTGCTGTGAATTTAAGCCTATTTGAGGATATGTGGTATACAAGTCGGCGTTAGTTGCAGGTCATCTGGGGCACCACTGAGCAGACACTGTATATTAAGGTACATTCTCTCAAGCTGCAGAACGAGTATGGAGTCCAAATGACTGAAGCTATTTTAGGATCTTGGAAATGTAAAGTCCAAACAAACATCTTAGTCACAGTCTAGTGATGTGAGGTTATGTATCACAAAGGGCCGTGCATCTAAGGTAAGCATATGGTGGTGGTCACCTTGTTCCAAAGGATGCGTTGATAGGGAGCGTCACTGTAATGGCATTTTACCGGCATCCTTCACATACTGATCAAGTATGGATTCAAATATTTGCTGAGGCCAAGCGGGATGAGCCACTCCTGCACCTAAAAGTTTAGTGTGTGAAAGATGACACTCAGAGTGTGCAAGCAGCCACAGATTCAAAGCATTCAGGAAGTAAAATATTATGCTTGGAATAGAGCAAACTGAATGCTTCAAAGGTAATGCAAACTGGGTATACACAGTTCAGAGGCGTGCCTGGAGTGGGATCATAAGCCATTATAGAGTGGTGGATTGCCTAAACTGACTTGTGAATAGAATATGCGTGCAGTGACAAATCTGATACCATTAAACTTGACAGGATAGTGGATCTCAGATGTGCCTGAACGGCATGACTGGGCAAGGCAATTCTGAGCTGTATTCTTCGGGTAGGTGTGGAATACATGAGCCGTGTCTTAGGATACGATATATTAATTCGATATCGCATAAACAGTCTTTCCATCGCTGGATGATTGGATACATAGAGTACTGGATTGATCTCAGGAGAGTTGAGAAGTTGACAGCAATTCTCTGTTGCAATTGACTGTAAATTATTCAACATTGTTGATTCAGAGATTATTCCAAAGTCTTTGATGACTCTAGTATCTGTTGCGCCTGACATAGCTGAGCAACAAACCATTGGAATCAAACTTGGAAGTTCAGGCGCAACTGAAAACATGCATCTCAATCAGAAATTCAGGAATCACAGTTCCAGACAGACTCTTTACAATTTATATGCGCTGTTACTGCAGCTTCAATAGATTCGCACATGAGAATATATCACACCATGGAATTTCATTTGGTGCACCATTATTCCGGCGCACTTGCTTGTTATGACATATTGCTTGATCAAAATGAGGCAATGATTCAATTAACCAGATATCTGTTTGCCATTAACATCATTTCAGATGCATTACTATATAATCAACTAACACGAAATGGAATTGAACTCTAACCTATACTCCTGGAGTCCCCGATTGCACCCTACTCTCCATACCAGATGACTATTATGCATCAGTTGGTGAGATTGTATTTGTTGAATGATTAAAAAGCCATACATTGATTTCACTGCCCTGATAATTATTGATCATCTTTACAATCTGATGGCACGATGTCTGCATATTGCGCAAGACGCTTCTTATGATCCTGCCAAAACTCCAGAATCTGGTATATTGTGGTCATTGTGGTGTTTTGTCAGCTCATCAGACCATGCAAGACTCTAATCTGAGCCAGTCCCATGTAGTGGTGGAGATTACTCGATCTACTATTAGAACCATTTGGTCTAGTGTTCACTAGTCATGTGTTTGAAACACTGTTTGCAGTAATGTTAGCAATGGTTCTGAACTGTCACTTTGGGTCTGAGTCCAGGTCCAATCCAAACCGTTGACAAATTGGAGGTCCGGGTTGTCAATAGACCCGAACAGTCCACTCAGGAAAGATTCAAGGCTAAACTCCCAACCCGTCTCAAATGGGCAGGTTGTCAGCAGGTCGCCCAGCGGGTCCATTGCTAGATTCCAATAAGGCTCTTGTTTTTGGAGTTTGTTAATAGTATCTTATCAAAATAGCGTTTTCAACAACCAATAATATGTTTTTGTATGCCTTGTAGCTTGCAATATAGATTAATTTGGAATTGGTGTTTCATTGTTGCTATATTGTATTTTTGCCAATAATGGCGGTCAATAATTCCGTTATGAACACAAAGATTAGCGCAATGCCTTGATTAACAAATATGCAACAGGTAAAACTGTTGATGCTCCATTGACACTCCTCTTCAGGATGCGGCTTATACCATTTTGCTGTTGTTTTTGCCAGTAAAGGCTGCTAATATTTGATAACTGGATGTCTGCAACCAATCGGAACATCAATTAGCAAAGATGTGAACCAAACAATTGTTCACACTCTGTTGACGCTCATTCTCAGGAAGCGGCAGCGAGCATGCCGCTGTAGTGTTTCCCAGTACAGGCTACCAATGTCTAAAAAATGGATATCTCCAACCAATCTGAACATAAATTAGCCATGATGTGAAGTTAAAAATGATTGACGCTGCGTTGATGCTCATTCTCAGAATGGGGCGATGACCGTGTTGCTGTTTCTTTTGTCAACAACAGCTGCTAATACATAAGTTATGCCAAACAGTGACCAAAGCACAGTTTAATTACCATACTTACAAAACCACAAATTGTTGACGCCCCGTTGACGCTCATTTTAGTGGATTGTCCATTCATCATTTGCTGCCATTGACAGTAGTTTTCATCATGATTTGAACTCATTGGTAGTCTTTCTGATAGATTAAGACTTGGCCCTGTGGCAAAGTTGAGTGCAGTAACATTCTTGCACTGTTCGTACTCACGGGACTAACATTTATGTATCTTGCGAAACGATTCATTGCGCCTACTATACATTTGTTTATCAACGGAAATTCACATGCTTCCGCTCACCGTTCGCCCATAATATATCTCTAACTAAAACACTTGGCCAAGATACCTAATGAAGCTGGTGAAACATTAACGCATTGTGTCCTACATTTTGTTCACTCTGTTGGTCGTTCTCGTTTCGATTGCATTGATCTTCACCAACACCTTTTCAGCCTGTCTCTTTGACTTCCATTTAGTTAGAATCAATCCGGGAACGTTTTCCGCGACTCTCATATACCGCTTTTCGGAGGAATCCGGATCATAGATGCTATTGTCTGGCTCCATATCAGATTCAACGTCTGCCACACAATTGTCATCGCTGTCATTTGGAATATCTAAGTCCCCATTCCAGTTAAGACAAACTTCAGTGTCAGAAATGCTTCTTGGTACGCCATCTTTGCCACTTTTGACTGGATGACGGTCTAATCTTCAGATTCGGCGGACAATTACGATTTGAGTATGTCCTCCAGGGTGGTCTTTTGCACACGAAGGTGGGGGCAAAGGAATTCTCTCAGACAATTTGAATGCAGGCATACCATCATGTTGGAAAAGTGACCAGAATGCTTTGATGATTTCTTCGGTGTCCAAAATGTATCCCACATCAGTCATCTGCTTGTTTTGAGTGCGAGATGTCTTCTGTGTAGCACGTAGTTTTTGGCTGCCCTGCCACATTTCCAAAATGTTGTAAACCTTGGCCATTCTGTGCAGTTTACTTTCCTGCACATGGTTCCTTATTTCTGAGTCATTTTCTGTGTTCGTGTTCTCCAATTCGGGGTGAGTGCATGCCAAAATCTCAGTATTGGCTCGAGAGAACTGCGTTACAATGAATGTTTTGCAAAGGGCCTCTCCTGGGCTTTTTGACTGCCTCCCGCCGATAACATCTCGGCCAAGGGAAAAACTGGCCTTCACATTGACACCATGTGTTATGATACAGTTTATGTCACGCACCACATTGGAGAGATCGGCGTACTGTGAGTGCGTTTCCTCCTGTTTACACCACCAGTTGGTCAAGTCCGGTATCGAAAATGTAATGCTAAACTTCATTTGGTTGGAGTGGTAATCATTGAGATTAGGATTAATTTGCCCCCAGTTATTTGGTGCTTCAGGCGGCAAATTGAAATAGTAACTGGCGGTGGTCAATAAGCGTGCTGCGCGATCGATTCTTGTGGGTTTTGTCTCAGGCATATTGTCAGTAGTGAAGTATTTTTCATCATTGGTGGATAAATCATATGGATCAAAGGATGATTGACTGGATCCTGAAGCCGGTGCAGAGGATATGGAATTGCTGGTCAGTAAGCTTTGGAGTTTATTGACAGGCACACATTGATGTTTCAAACAGTATTCATTCTCCAGATACTTCAAAAGGCCTCTTGATATTGGGTAGTATACGATGTCTCGTCCGCAGGATTGATATCCATTCCCTTGTCCCACTGTCTGAAGGATCACAACTTCTGTAAAGGATTGAGGCAATGTGCAACAATGAGAACCATGCCCATCGTTGGAGTCACTTCAGCGTAGTATTTGGTCAGCTTCTGTCAAGCCAACTTCGCCATGGAGAACAAGTCTTCTATCCATCGACTTTTCTTCTTTGGCAAAGCCCAAATTACGCCATCCATGTGATCGAAAATGTCATTGTACACTGTGATAACATGATGCGATGTGACTGTATGCCTCTTCGACATCCACAGTGTCCAATATCGGAATTGCCTCAATACTTCCATGACATACTTCACAATGGTCCATTCATCTTTTGTTGTGAACAGTGACCGGTATTCAGTGGATTTTGGATTTTGAAGCCACTCAGGTTGTGAATTCCCGTAATCGGTGGGCCCGCTCGGGTAACTCCAGTGTAAAGATTCACCCTGTCGTCACATCCAGAATATGAAGTACCGCCATGCGGACTATGGCTTTTTGACAGTCAATGACCTTGTTTTGACCACCAGGTGTCTGCATAATCAATACAGCAAGCGTTCTCCACTATATGAAGGTCAGCTTCAGGACTTTCAAAATATCGTGAAGTACGTACTCTCTCAATTACCTTTGCCAAACCTGGCCTCATGGCCGACGCCTTATTGATTCTAGCATTGGCCTCTTTTTGAAGTCTTTGACTCTTCCCAATGTCTATGCTTTCATTCTCTCCAAATTGCTGATTGTGGACATCGGCTTCCGAAGACTTGGTGCAGACTTTTACACGGTGACTGCTCATGAATGTACGTATAGCTAGCTGTATGACGTGCGACATGAATGATATGTGGTTCCTCAATGCAGGCCACTTGATTCCAGATTCCTCAAGTATTGATAGCAGCTCGCGTATCATCGAGTCATTTGAGGAAGCATTATCATATGTAATACGGTGCAAACGCCCCTCGGTGAGCTCCAAACCTTCCAGCACATTCTTCAAATGTACAGCTAGCCTTGCTCCAGTATATTGGCCCTTGACCTATCATGCTTAATTAGCTATCCAAATGGGAAAAGAATAGGCGACCAACCTCATTGAAAGCGAGTTGAACTTCACCCAATGCCTAATTTCGAGCCATACAGTTAGCAATGACCGACGCTATGGCTCATTTGTTCGTTGATGTCCATCCGTCCAATACTAAACTAACTTTGTTTCGTAATGGCAATGACTTGTTAGTTGCATCCACTGTCAGTGCATATTCCCTATGGCAAATGTTGCGCATGGTTGTAGCGGACGTCAGCACAAGGTCTTCGCTTAAGACCTCATATATCAGTCGTAGCTTCAAATTTGATATAGCATTCCATGCAATATGATCCGAAACATATCCTAGCATGAGGTATTGATTCCATGTGTCTTGGTGAAATTCGGAAGTTTCCAAGTCCTTATCTGCCAGTTTGGAATGTTTTGTCTGTCATTTCAATAAATATGAATTAAACTGGATGTCAAATCTGATATTCCTCTGCAACTGTACTATTGTAATTCCTCGACTTCCTTGCCTTGTCAGGATGGGTAAAGCTGTTTCATCGTTAAGGGTTCTCCCCTAGCAGCGATAATGATACTTGATTAAAAGCATGAATGCATACATATCTAGGATAAGCAAAAAACCTATGCATGTGATAATCAAGAAGGTCAGTGACATGCTTGTTAGCGGGAGTTAATGTCTAGTCGCGCGACGTATGGGCCCTTCATTCACACCTGGATATTTTGCGGGACATGCATGGTAATTATGCACGGCAGTTGTCAGTCATATGCTATTAACACAACTGTTCTCCCCTACCTGTAACGGGCTAGGATTCGGAGAGGCATGTTCCGGTCCCGAGAAAAGTCTCGACCTTAGCATGACGTAATTGCACGAGTAATGAGGTAGGCACTGGCCACGAGCGAACACTACTTGTTGACTCGGGTTGTTTGGAGCACAAGGCAACCTCATATGGGATACGAGCTTGCGCGTCAATAATCTACGTTGGCATAGTATCAGTTGGTTGCTGATTTAATCTATGATGCAATCAAATAACTCATGACATGTGGGATTTAAGAGGCGATAAGTATTATCAACTTGGTTGTAAAATGTTCAAACTACTGACTCGTACGATTGCAAAAGATGTCTGAGTTAGGAAAGGATAGGCTGATATTGAGCGTTGGATGGCCTGATTGGTATCAGAAGCGTAATGCATCAAATCAACATTTCCAGGGATGCGATAACAAGGTGTTATCGTGGCTCGTTATCACCGGGCGCTAAGAGGGCGTGGCTGAGATAACACTATCCCACCTGATGGAGAGCAACGGCTATACAGAGCCAGCGCTGGTCGAAGGAGAAAGGGGACATCATCCACAAGATTAACTTTCAGAGAACACCGAAGACGATCATAAAATATTTTTAAGAATTCTATCTATACCTACCATCATATCTACTCTTATCCACCTTCGTGATCAGGCGACATATGTCTGGTCGACAACTGACACATTCCAAATACGCTCAGCAACACGTTGTCGTGTTATTCGGCGAACTAATCTCACAGTTGGCAGAAGATGGTTTAACCTAGACCTACCGGGACATTTTTCATTTTTGCGAACTCGAGAATATCGACTACCTTGTGTTGATGTATTTGAGCCCTGGTGCATCACCATTCAAGGAGTGGGCAGAGGAGTGGTTATTTCACAGGGAAGTTTGATCTTCCTGTACTAAGGGGAAGGTCTCTTGAGGTGATTTGATTTGGTGCGCTCTTGCGTTACAGTGCAAGAGGTTCAGCCTTAGGATAAGACAAGGCAAGAAAGAGATCATTAGATAGACAGTCGTACATAGTTCAATAAATAGGGTATCGATTATTGGGATTAAGAACCCCCGTAATAGTTTAATATTTCACGTACTCTACTCTGTTATCTGAAAGTGGAGTATACGACATTCAGCTTAGAATACATGTCAGCAGAGTTACTACACCTATATAAAGAACTCTATAAACCAGAGCTTATTTTCATCGGAACCCAAAAAACCCAGAACTCCATCTTGTCGTTATCGATAACCCAAGAGTTAGCTTGGGAAATGGATTTGGAGTGCCAGAAGTCTGAAGACAATTTTTGTTGCATCATTTTGGGTCAGAGAACCTGCAGCAGCCATTGCCGCAAACAGAATTGCTTCTGCGCGAGCTGCCAGTTATACAATATCGAGGAAAAAACCCCCGCAGTTATTTGCCAGAATTGTAACTTCTTGTCAGAGTGTTACACTTATAAACACCTGTCCAAGGGTAACAGAAGAGATTCCTATATACTACTAAGACATTGTATCGACCACTGCGAATTGGATAACTGTCCACATAGGGATGAGGCAACGGTCGAATTAAATAGGCTTATTCTACGACCCAACTATTGCAATTTTCTTTATAATGGCAGCTCCCAGGAGATGGTTGACATACACCAGCAAGGCGCTAGCGCCCAGCAGCTCAAGGGTCGAGAAGCCCCGATTCCCAGCAGCAAGAATTATCCCACAATGGTGTCTGGAATATCAAAGAAGAATAGAAGTGGCCCGAAGGGATTAGTCGCTACTAAAAGAGCAAGCAGAGCCCGAGGAGGCAGAAGATGGTCAAGGGGAAGTCCAGATGACAGAATCGAACCCCGACTTAGTTCAAAGACAATTATCTGAACTCACTCAGCAAACCGTCCAGGTTATGGAGGCATTTAACAATCAGAAAGAGATATTAGAGGAAGAATACGACTTGGTTTAAAATGGAATTCTCATCATGGCAAGGCGGCTCCAGACTGAGAAAGTATATATGGACTCTGAAATATTGGGAGTAAGCACCATGGCTCAATTACAGGATGCAATGTTGCAAGAATTACGCTCAGGGATTCATATATTACAGTCACAGGATAACAAGATAGTGAGCGAAGCAACAGATTTGTTTTCCGGAATGAGAGGAGAATTGGAAGCACAGAGTAAACGGATATCCGATAATTCACTGCAAATATTGGGAGTCAAGGTCTCTACTCAAACAATACAAACTGGGGATATCCATATTATTAAAATGAATTGACGAACCGAATAAAACCATGAAGGCTATTACAACTTCGTTCAAAGATATCCCTTCGAAAAGATAGCTTCGTCTACATGCGCAAACAAAGAAGGAACAAATGGCACAGGTGGCTGAAGTGAATACCGGGTGAACCACCGCAAAGGAGGGATACAAATTTTCCAAATCTTTGCCATATGATTTTGGACGAACTTCAGTTACAGCAGGTGCCTCAGGTACAAAGTGTGTACATCCTCAGAGGCGACCGGCCTTCGAGCAACAGTCCTTGTCGGTATCCTGTTCAAGAGACACTGAGAGTGAATACTCCTGGCATGCAAGGATTCGAGGAGGCGCAGGAAGTGACCAAGCAGCCGGAGGAGCAGTGGACGGAGCAGCCGGAAGAGCAGACAGTGGAGCAGCCGGAGGAGAAACTGGAGGAATAGGTGGAGGAGCGGCAGGAGATCCACCACCACCACCAGATCCACTACAATCTGATCATGGGGGAGCCAGAGGAAGGCATATGTCTGGATGACAGAAATGTATTAAGGAATTGGACTTTGCGAAACCCATTAAAATAAAGGAACCGAAGAAATTTTACCAAAATCCAGGCGAAGACTTTGATACCTGGTGGGTGTTAGTCCAGGTCAATTTAGAGGAGCAGCCAGAAATATTTCCAAAGAATGAGCGAACCATTGATTGGATCAGGTCCTTAATGGATAGCTCTGCAGCATCATGGCATGTCCTGTGGCTTAAGGGTACCTTAGCCAGATTACATCTGAAACCAATGACCAGTTACGTTAATGCACTTAAGTGGAGGTTTCAAGAGAAGGACACAAAAGACGAGGCATATGCAGATCTCGAAAATGTCCGTTATGAGGGTTGCATACCCGATATGTTTACCAACATTCAGACCTTTAACCATAAGGCTATGGTTACCGGCGCGGCCTTAAAGAAAATGATTCTGGAGAGGTTACCCCAGAAAATTCTAGGACAGATGCATACCATGGATTTGACAGGGAAAACTGACCAGGAGATTATTACCATTATTACTAAAGCGGGGCGAACCACAGAACTATGGGAAGCCGCAAGGAAGAATTTGGGACTTAAGGCTACTCTTAAAACATATGTTAAGGAGCATCCAAAACTCGAGCAGAATAGGGATAAGCATGAAAGGTCAGAACGGACATAAATTCAAATGAGATCAATCCAAATGGAGGAAGTTTGAACAAGATCGACCGGAACGCAAATCAAACAATGCTTATGTGAGAAGCAAAGGAATAGAATCGTCAGAAATTGAACGACAGAAGTCAGGAGGGGAATGCCTTGGATGCTCTTTGCCTTCAGATAGGAAAGGAAACAATAGGGTCAACAATTGCTTCAGGCCAATAGAATTGAATAAAGGAACGGCAAGCTACCTGAAAGCGAAAGAATACCAGATGATGAGGATAGCAGGTATGCAATTATCTTGTGAAGAGGAAGATACTGCAAGTTCAGATTCCGAGAGCTCTGAAGAAGAAAGCGATAGCGAAGAATCTAGAGATGGAGAAGAATCTGATGGTGAGTGTTTCGATGAGGAAGAAACGGAAGGTGAGTGTTTCGATGAGAAGAAAAGAAACTACTGGGGGAATGTGAAGAAGGGAATTGGTGGGATTCTCCACCAGAATCAGATGAATTTGAGGAAGCTACATTAAGCTTGAAGGTCGAAAATTGATGTTTTAACACACCTATCTTGATAGGAAGACCTTTTCCTTTTGTTTTATTTTTCTTCTGAGGATGATCGGAAGATCGAAACGGCTGGTCTGTAAGGAACTACGAACCACTACCACACATCAATACACCTCATCTACTATTCACATATATCATACTATGACCCGTTGTGGTTACGCTATTGTCGAAAGGATAGCGATGACAAAACGCAAAGCTTCAGACCTTCAGGAGGGGAGACCCAAACGAATCAATGCCTCTACTGATTTCGTTTACTCTCAACCAGCTCTCCATCCAAAAATCCGTAAAGTGTCGGGTACAAAAATCGGCAAACGACAAATTTACCGATTTTTTATCAACTGTAATGGCAAATACTTCCCTCTAAGATGTATACTCGATTTAGGAAGCACCTCCTTTGTTATATCACCCGAAGCCGTGAAGGCTTCTGGAATACGGGTACGTAAAAGATCCAAGCAAATTAAATGAGGAGATGTTTTGGGGAATAATCTTAAAACCGAGAACGTATTCATGGTTCCATTGAGAATATCCTTTGGAAATTATTGGTCCTATGATGAAGAGGATCATGGTTTCGAAGTAATAAAAACTTCCGGAGATTATGACGGCTTAATACCGGCATGGTACTAGGAAAAATATAAAGCCAGGGGAAAAATGACAAGTCATCTGTATTGTCCCCATTGTCAACCTGAATGGTTTAATCAAGGGAAAATTCATCCAGAATATTCAATTACCTACGACAAATGGGTTGCACTTAGCGATAAAGCCATACATATTGGGGCAGTGGTTATGAGCAACCCCTCGATAGCTCAGAAATTACCTACACATTATCATAAAGTTTTATTGTTATTCGATCCAAAGGAAGCAGAGAAACTAACAGATAATAAGGGCTGCGACCAGAGAATTGAATGTTTAGGACAAAATGATAAATTACGAATGGGACTGATTTATCAATTATCACAGGACGAAAAAAAGTCGCGAGTTCAATACCTTGATACGATGATAAAAGAAGGAAAAATTTGACCCTCAAGTAGTACTGTGGGGAGTCCAATTCAATTCGTACCCAAACCTAATGGTCGCGGGTTACGATTTTGTATTGATTACAGACATCTCAATGATTATACGAAGAAAGATAAAACACCATTACCAATAATGGAAGAACTGTCAGCTCAAGTGGCTGGGGCTACACATATTACCAAGGTTGATCTAAAGTCAGATTTTTACACGATAAGAATGGCACTTGGTCGTGAAGAGTATACTGCTTTCCGTACTACGTGTGGCCTTTATGACTACTTGAGTATGCCTTTCGGACTTTGCAACGCACCAGCTACTGTTCAAAGAGAGATCAACTCGATTTGAAGACCACTGTTGGGCTTAGAGCTACTCAATAATACAGAGGTTCATATCGATGAAGACCAAGGGATGATTGTGTTGGCTTATATCGACCATCCATTGATAGGTACAAAAGGATTGCTCAACAAACACCATAAGCAGGTCTCGAAGGGGCTTCAGCTTTTAATGGACAATCAAATGTGCATCGAAATAGACAAGTGTGTTTTCGATGTTTCCCAGACTCCGTTTTTAGGATTCTTGGTGAGTTGTTCACAATTGTGCATGGATCAAGAGAGGAGCAAGGGCAATCGTTGATTGGCCTCGACCAACATCCAGAAAAAAGGTCCAATAGTTGTTAGGCTTATGGAACTTTTATAGATGGTTTATGTATAACTTTTCCGGCATAGTATAACCAATTACGGATTTACTTCGGCAAGATATGAAGTTTAATTGGGGCGAGGCCCGGGAAGCAGCTTTCCTTAAAGTAACAATATTGGTTACTTCCGGGAAAACCCCAAACCTTAGACATTACGACCCGGATATGCCCGCACTATTGGAAACAGACGCATCTCATTTTACAAGTGCCAGCATATTATCCCAGAAGTTTGAGAACCGCAAAATTCACCCCGTGCTATTTGTGTCGAGGAAACTTACTCCAGCAGGGCTCAATTATGATGCGTACGATAAAGTAATGCTAGCGGTAGTATTTTACCTTTGCAAAAATCGACATTACCTTCAGGGTGCTATACATAAAAGGACAATCTTCCCGTACCATCAGAATCTTACATACTTCAAGTCAGCAATTCTGCTGAATAGAAGGCAAGCTAGGTGGGTAAAAGATCTCAAGCAATATAACTTCCAACTATTATACCGGAAGGGGACCTCCAATGCCAAGGCTGATATATTGTCTCCGTGCCCAGAGTTCACCTCTAGAGAAGGGGGTACAACTTCAGCAACGAATCAGCCAATGTTAGATAAAGATCAATGGTTAGAAGTTGGGGCCATGGAATTGGATCTCGACAGTAGCATCGAAGCAATTCAAATATCGGCAATAGCAGTGGAACAACTGCTACGCGAGGCAAAGGAAAGAATTAAGGCAAAATGGACGGTAGACGATAAATACAGGGAAATATGCAAGCAGGTTTCGACGGGAGGAAATGTTGATAAGAGTTTTTCAATCACTGATGAATTACTGTGCTGGAAGAATAGGATCAATGTACTCGAAGGATTGCAGCAACAAATAACCCAGTCGGAACACGCTTCAAAGGTAGCAGGTCATTTTTGGGAGAGAACGGACTCTTGAACTCGTTACCAGAAATTTCTATTGGACGAACATGGAACGTGTTATAAGGAAGTATTGCAATGAGTGTGATATATCCCAAAGAACGAAGGCCCCTAGGCATGTGAAGAATGGACTTTTGCACCACTTGGAATTGGCATGTAAACTATGGACGCATATTAGCACAGATTTCATTACCAACCTGCCTGAGTCCGAGGGCGCAACAGTGATTCTAGTCATGGTCGATCATTTTACCAAGCTGGAACATTTTATCCGAATTAAGAAAAAGGATTCACCGACCGTAGCTAGAGCCAATTTGGAAAACCTATGAAAATATCATGGATTCCCAGAAAATGTAGTATCCGACAGAAACTCAACACTTACGGTAAGCTTCTTTATGGATCTATACAACTATTCGGGAATTCAGCGTCGCATGTCAACTGTGTACCACTCACAAATGGACGGTCAGACGCAACGAATCAATCAGATAATTGAGTCGTACCTATGATCATATTGCAATTATGAACAGATCAATTGGGCTTCTATGTTGGCAACGGCAGAGTATGCCTACAATAATTCGAAACATGCATCAACTAAGATATCCCCGTTTGATGTGAATTATGGATTTGATCTTCGGACCAACTGGCCAACGGAGATCCAGTTGTGAAACCCAGCATCTGAACTATACCGACATTATATGACGAGCATACACAAGAAACGCAAGGGACGATTAGCAGAATCAGTAGAGTCAATGAAGAAGCATTACAACAAACAAAGGATGACGATAGAACCGTTAAAAAGGGTGGAATTGGTTATGCTGAACTGACGCAATATTCGGGCAAAGCACAGATGCAAGGAACTGGAGGATAAGATGCTCGGACCATTCGAAGTTTTATCGGTCGGAAGCAATGTTCGATATTGAAAGCTGAAGTTGCCTGATTCTTGGATGATTCACCTGGTTTTCAATATCGAGTTACTCGAACGATATAAAGGAACAGACTCTAAGAAACTAATAATAAAAATCAGGGCCGATGGCGAGGACTGGGTAATGGGATCGATTGTAACAGGTGGACTCTCCGACGACAATCTCAAACGACATGTGTTTATGGTTAAATGGAAGGATTTTATGCCGGAAGAAAATACGTGGGAAACATATGAAAATGTAGCGGAGCGCGTTATAAAGATACTGGAGGTTTGTGATAAAAGAAATCCAGCAGTGGAAAGAGACGGGAAGTTTAAGGATACAGCGAAAGGAATTGGGAAACGAAGGAAATAAAAGGATCCGTCAAAAGTTGAGGTGTCGATTTGTTTGTTATTGTTTTGTTTTATTATTGTTTTGTTACGAGAATGACGGAGCACCATTGAGGTCAGCGGTCTTACACCAGGGGGTGATGTATGGGGTTCTCCCCGAGCAGCGATAATGAGACTTGATTCAAAGCAAGAACGCATACATATCTAGGATATGCAAAACACCTATGCATGTGATAATCAAGAAGGTCAGTGACATGCTCTTTAGCGGGAGTTCATGTCTAGTCACATGAATTATGGGCACTTCATTGACACCTGGAAACTTTGTGGGACATGCTTGGTAATCATGCACGGCAGTTGTCAGTGAAATGCGATCAAGACAACTTTTCTCCCCTATATGTAACAGGCGAGGATTCGCAGAGGCACGTTGCGCTCTGGAGAAAAGTCTCGACCTTAGCATGGGGTAAATGATGGATTATTGACGTAGGCACTGGCCTTGAGCGAACACTACTCGTTGACTTGCGTAGTCTGGAGCACAATGCAACTTCGTATCGGATACGAGCCTGCGTGTCAATAATCTACGTTGGGATTGTATCGGTTGGTCACTGATTACATCTATGATGCAATTAAATCTTTAATGACGTGTGGGATTTAACAGGCAATAAGCATTATCAACTTGGTTGGGAAATGTTCCAACTACCGACTCGTTCAATTGCAAAAGAAGTCTAAGTTAGCAAAGGATAAGCTGATATCGAGCGATGGATGGGATGATTGTTATCATGAGATTAACGCTTCCAAACTACATTTGCAGGGTCGCAATAACAAGGTGTTATGGTGGCAGGTTATCAACAGGCGCTAAGAGGGTGTGGCCGAGATAAAGCTATCACACCTGAGGAGGGGCAACGGCTATAAAGAGCCAATGCTGATCCAACGAGAAAGGGGACATCGTCCACAAGATTAGCTTTCAGTGAACACCGAAGTGTAACGCGCGGGGTCGGGCGTAGGTGATATTGGTAACACTAATGTTATACTGAAAGCGGGGCAAGAGGCTCGAGGTTCGTTTCGAGGGAATCAAGACAAGACAAGAGTCAAAGCTGTTTCAAAGTCGTAACTTGCTTTGCTATACAAGAGAACGAGTAAAGAGAGAAGAAAAGGAAATCCTCCACCACCAACAACACTCTCTTTATATATACAATCCGTCCGTCACCCTCGAACCATTCCTCATGCTCCGATGT
>Ga0307514_10000163_pt1 | contig 188744 bp, 171 predicted proteins | sample 16_EM_MG_FD_203088 | JGI IMG/M metagenome (GOLD analysis project Ga0307514, IMG submission 203088) | Populus trichocarpa ectomycorrhiza microbial communities from riparian zone in the Pacific Northwest, United States - 16_EM | ecosystem: Host-associated > Plants > Roots > Unclassified... | reverse complement strand
ACGTTTTGGTTATTAAAGCGGCCAATACATTCTAAATGGACTGTAACGTACCAATGGCGCTATTTTACAATCAACAGTAGCATATCTGAATGCGACCATAAATGTGAAACCCGAAACGCGGAACCGGAGATTGGAACCGACGGGTCTAGCCAAACCCGTCGAAACCCGCGGGTTGACGAGTACGGGTCCGGGTTTGGCCCGCCAAGAGTCAGCAGGTCGGGTTTTTGGACGGGTCTGGAACCGAACCGACCCGTTTTTGCGGTCCAAACCCGGACCGCTGGCGGGTTACCCGGACCCGTTGCTAACACTAGTTGGAATACAGCCAATACCTCATTCATAATCATTTGCATCCAATTGCCATCTGGATTACTCATGATGCAAGACCAAAAATCATTGACGTGTCGTTGACTATCATGTTCAGGATGTAGCAAGGAGCGTGTCTCTCATGTTTTTAGTTATAAAGGCAGCCGATTCATCCGAAAAGAACAATGGCGTGCAAAAGTTAATATTTTGCGATTAACAGTAGAGTATCTAAATGCGACCATAAATGGAAAAACCTGACACACAGAACCAGAGATTGGAACCGACGGGTCTAGCCAAACCAGGGCACAACCTGCGGGTTGACGGGTACGGGTCCGGGTTTGGCCTGCCATGACTCTGCCGGTCGGGTTTTTGGAAAGTTCTGGAACGGAACCTAACTGGCTTTCCGGTCCGAACCTGGACCGCTGGCAGGTCACCCAGACCCGTTGGTAACAGTAGTCGGGTCTATGATGAACACACCCTTGCTTTTGTCTCTTGTCCAGTAGTGAGTGGGTTGGTCGTCATTTCCAATTACCAGAGCATTCTCATCTATAATTTCTTCCCAGAATGCAGCTTTCCCCCATTCAGTGGACCTCGGGTTCCAGCATTGGCTGTGGGCATTGTAGCCCTCTGCGAGATCCATGCCACCTCCCCCACCCCCGCCAGATGATATTCTGCCAGTATAGTCTCCTCGCTTATCTCTCTCCTGTCTCCCTTGTGCTCTGATCATCACTGTTTACGATTCTTATCACTTTCTCTCCCCTCCTTTTGATGTCAATGACGATTACATCGTCACCTGCGTTCTTGGTCAGGTCGGTTCTATCATTCATTGTAAGACCGCTCCCATTGTGGACTACCATCCACACCCTCATTCCTTTCTCTATGTCGTATGCCACGTGGCTGATATTACATCCTGCGCGTGCTCTCGGTGGCTCTGCCCGAAACACCGCATCCGCCTTCCATTCCATCCCCATTTTCTCCGCTGCCATGGCACATAGATATGACCTTGCACAGTTGTGTTTGATCGCTTTAAACATTCTGGGCAGCAACTCCAGTTCCGTTTCTAGGTTGAGTGCCGGTCGTCACGACCATCGCAGTTCCTGTTGCAGATCGTGCTGGCACTCCTGTTGTTGTTGGGTCGTGCTCTCCACCATTGTAATGTCTTCTGCCTCCATTCCCCCTTCCTTAGCATCGGCCATCTCCTCTTCGGTCTTGCCCCTCTCTTCTCCTTCCGGTGCCCTCGCCCACAGGATGAGCGCTGTCTTGTTTGTTTGTGAGGTTGGTTCCGCAGTCTTCGTGGTCCGTTCTGCTGGTTCTGTTCCCCTCTCCCGTGCCTCCTTGGTGGCCTCCGCCTTCTTTGCATACCTACTGCTGAATGTGATGTGGTTTCCTTTCGCAGTTAGGGCACTTCTCTGGTGTGTGGCCGCAGAGAGAGCCCTGCATTGCAATGTACCCCATGACGTTGTATGTATGGGTGCTTGTGTGGTGCGTGCCAGAGCAGCAGCCCCATGTCGGTTTGCCGCTGCACTTGCTCTCTATGGGGCCCCATCCGCAGCAATGATCACATCTGCAGTCAGGGCCTACATCTGTGCATGGTTCGACTCAGTACCCCATTCCCCCCGCTGTGATGCCTTTATTGGCCAGTCTGCACGCCACCTTGACCCCCTTTACCACAAACACAACGAACGATGCGGAGATCTCCCCCCTCTGTCTCATTCCCCCAATGCCGTGAGGGTTTGATAGCCATCGCACTTGGCAGGGGATCACCACTCTGTCGTTCTCTGCATGGATCTCATCCCGTATCATTTGCAGGCCCTCTGTGCCTTTGCCCATGTACATCACGAGTGGTACTGCATGGACTTTCAGCCATTCCCAGGTTTCATTTTCTTCAATCTCAATGACTCCCTTGACGACCATGCGTCCTGTGTTGCTGATGACTTCACTGTACACCAGCGCCATTGCCGCCATTGCGTGCTGGTGGGTGATTGCCGTGATTGTGCCGTTTGCGTTCCTCTCTGTGTACATAATCCGGATGTGGGCCAGAGCCTTCTGGTCGAAAAGCCCTCTGTTGATCGCAGACCCAATTTCCTGGTTCATCTTTGTTGGGCAGGGGTACCTCCTCACCTGTTCTCACAATTAGGCGTCTCTCTGCCATACTCGATCCAGACATTGCGGTGGGGCCTGGGCTGGTGGGTGCCCTGTCACTCAGGGAAGATGGTTGGACTGTCTCTCACCTTCTGGCTGGAGTGGGTGTTGGTTTAGGTTTTGGTTGGTGTTGCTGTCCAGACTGCTGTTTGAGTTTGGGTTTTCATTGCTGCTGCAGCTGGTGCTTCTTTGGCTTGCTGCCCTGCATTATGCCTGCATGCTGTGAGGCCCCAGGTCTTCGCCGTCCTGCCTGGCAGTCTCGTTTCTTTCGTCCTTTCTCCCTTCCTGGGTCGCTGTTGCTTCGGCTACGCTCACTATGGCCAGCACCTGAACAGTCATGTCCGCGATGCATGCCTCCCATAGTACATTTTTCCTGTGGCGATCGTCCCATTTCATCTCCCTATCCTCCAGCTATTCTTTCATGTCACATCATTGTGCCTCTTCCCACACCGCATGTGCATCCAGCATTCTCGTCATGCTGTCAATAGTTTGGTGTAGCTCAATCACCTTGTGCGCCTGTTGCCTCACTGTTCGCTCCATCCGACTTCTGTAGTGTCCCGGTGTGCTCACCTGCTCCAAGTCCTCGTTCTTCAGTCCTTCTCCATTCTTCTCACGCTCCCACTGCGTGCTTCCAGCCATGAAGGACACGCGTGTTGTGTTTCCCGACCATTATCCAACCATGCCGCTGGCCTCTTCTGCCTCCGCCATGTCCATGTCTGTCTCAATTGGGGGATTCTCGACCACTACTCCAATTAGACTTTTGCCCTCTTTGGTCACCATCGTGACCGATTTGCTTGCTGTCGTGTTATGATGCTCGCATCCGGCCTCCTTCGGTCGTCCGAGGAGGCTGGAAGTATCGGTCTGGGGTCAGCTCGATGCGAGAAATCGGATGCCCGTGCCTGTATGTCACTCTCTGTCGTGATTGCTGAGTTGTTTCAAAGTTGCTGTGTTTTGACCTCAGCCAACCTTTTCAGCGAGCCCACTCAATTCCGTGGATTTCCGTGAATATTCTCCTATACTCATGTGCCAACTCTCCTCCGACGGTCCGGGTATGCTGGGAGTCTCATTCCAGGGTCAATTGAATGTTCCAAATCAAGCGCCACTGTCTGCTTCCCGATTAATGTCGTTGTTGTGACTTGTTGTGACTTTTATGTTTGCTAAGACACACGTCGCCATCAGGAATACTGTTTGCAGGACTGTAATTAATAGCATAATTGATGTATGACACTAAGCAGTCCTATGGGTATGTATATTGGCTGAAATTCTATAAAATATATGCAATGATATATACTTGTGCTATATACTATGCTGTATATTACAAACTTCAAAATACACTTGTAATTGCACCAAACTCTCCACCCTCTAGAATGTTCTATAGCAGACCTCAAATTGTACTTCATCATGCTCACTTAGCTTGCTTGATACACTTTCATATTGCACTTATGTACACACTTCTAGCTGGCTTGACTGGAGAGTCAGAAGTAAGCATTCAACACTATTGGAAGTATATCAGGAATAGCTTTAGCGCTACAGTAACTAAAATTTGCTGTGGCCGATAGTGCAGTACTAGAATATACTATTGATATCGCTGCCATGCCATGGCACATGATGTGTATATCAATGTGAGGAACGGGATTTTATAGTATTTTGACGAATATTGTTACTGATGGCAAGATACTAACAACATCGTGTATGTGAGAACTTCAATCAATACACATGATTTTCGATACTGATTCAGATACTGAGATGTTGGTGTTCACATACAATAACATTCAGTTACAGTCAGATATGATATCAGAGCATATATATCATCAATCAAGATATTATACATCGTTTCCGGTATAGAATTTGTTTAGCTAAATATATACAAATCCTAACTCTTCTACCACTCCTGCAATAGCATTTGCCATTACAGCTAAGTGTTCTCAATGAACACTGCAATATATTATGGCCAAAGGAGACTGTTTAAGCCAGGGAACCTGTTTGGCTGGAGAGTTCTTGGCACTCTACTCATGATCTACAACTAATGGCAATGTGTACATACTGAAGATAACTTGGTATAACTTGTAAATCATCGGTGTCCAACCTTTCTGTGATGTTCAACATTTGTTTGAGTGGTGCTTAGACTTAAAGTATGAATACTTATGCACAGCCTTAGATTGAATTCCAGAAGTATTCCTTTTACTTCTGATCAAAATTCAATTTATCCTCAATTGACTTTTGAGTACTAAGTCGAACCAGTTTCTTCTTTTGACTTCTACTTAACTTCTCAGGTGAAGTCGGAGGTCAAGCCTTGCCTTTTCTCTTTCGCGTCAATGGATCGCGCTGTAGACTGGAGCTATCCGGTAAGCATAAAGGTTCCTGCTTATCATTACCAACTTCAACTCTTCTTTGAGGATTAGCGATGTAATTAGTTAACTCTGGTTGTAATCTTGCAATTGCAGCTAGCCACCACACGAACTGAGCTGCAATGAGATACTGATTTTCTCTTGTAAAAGATATAATCTATTCGATAGTGTATACAATGACACTGTTATCTTGATTGAAGGAACTAGTCATAGAAGTAAGGTATCTTGCAATATCGAGGGGTAATGGTAGTAATTCCTTAGAATTCATTCAAAAGGCTATCAAATGGTTTGGGACCGCCACTACAAAAAGCTAATAGATTTTATATGTAATAATACATATCGCTATTATAAAAATGCAACAAAATTTCAGGTTCATTTTTCGCTGCTAGGTGATTCTAACTGTTTGCTGCTAGAGCTGCTCCTTTTCATTGCCCGAACAATGTGATCTCGTTATAGTCGTGTTTAAGGGTTTGTATGCCCATTCTTCCATGCTATGACTATATTCCTTTTTGGATAGCAACTTACATTCGGACTTACATTCAAATGAATGTACATGGCTGAGATTGCCACTCATCCTGAAGGTTATAGTGTACATGCAACTGAGGTATTGAAGTGTTACACTCCTGATAAGAATCAGGCCACCGTTGCATCGTATCATGTTGGACAACATATCAGATCATAACTTCAACTTGGACATCTTGCAACTGGTATGGTATGGTAATTGGCACAACTGACGATGATAGAGGTTCAGCACATTTCGCAATTACAACCTCGCCATAAAGGCATTTCAGCTTGCATCATAGATTTAATTGGCAGCTATCCGATACTATGCCAACATAGAATTTGACCAGTCAACTCATATCAAATTCAAGCCAGCCATTGCAATGCATACTAACTCAAACCAATGAGCAGGGTTGCTTCAGGCCTCATATTATAAGCCAACGCCTGAATTCCCTTGGTTATGTTATGCTTAGGCTGAGACCATTCTCTTTGGCCGGAAAGTGCCCTGGTGGTTCTTATCGCATGGGACACACAACCAGAAATCCTGCATACTTGTATATTGACTATTGACAACCCAGTCTGTAAGTTGAGGTATAGTCCAATCAGACAGATCCCCTTTGGTATCTGGGTGAATACAATACGCGCAGCAGAATCTAGCTTCTTTCGATCTGGCAGTGCTGCTGTGTTACCAAATCAGCTGCCTTTATTCACGCATATGTTTCACAGAATCCGCTGAACAATGAGGCTTGCTTATCCAATCTGGATGTTTTGTACGAATAACCCTGTTAAAGGTTATTGTAACCAGTAGTAGTTTCAAGATGCCCCTGAAGGTAGGTGGTGTGTATATCACATGACCGAAGTCACGTGACATGTATGACTTGAGCTATTCAAGTACCGTAGACACTGCTAAGTGAATACCCCAAACATCACCCCCTTCTCTAAGATCTGTGACCCAACGAGTGCACTGTTTTAATAAGTGAATTTGCTCATGACCTCAGGGTGCGATCACTCTGGATTCCTTCAAAAACCTCTTTCCTGGATCTCCGCTTAGTCAAACCAGCTTCCGGCACAATCAGAAGTATGATTCCCTTCAATTTCCATTTGTCCTTCGTCAACGGATTCTGGTTTATCTAAATTAACTCATTCTATCCGAATAGAACAACTTAATCTATAACTGTTTTGCAAAATATCATTCATGTCCATTGTTCTCTTTGGCTTCGAGACCTGAAACAATATCATTTTCATATGATCGTCACTGCAACAACTATCAAATATCCATTAGTGCTCTACTGTATCCAGGATAGCTTAGATATCGTCTCTGACAATCATGGTCTGATTAATGTGGCTCTGACAAGTATGGCTCTGACAGGTATTACTTTGACAATGTTGGATTTTATAAATCTTGCTCTGACAAGTACGCTCTGACATGATCTGATACTCCCAGCTGTAATCAATGTAACTGACAAGTGCGACTCGGATATTGGGTCTCGCTCTGATTGACTCAGACATGGTGCCACAGGTGTTACTGCATAGCAGGCATTGCTGTTGGGATCAACAGATTCGAATGATCTGGTATATCATGATGTATAATTCCATCCATATGGACTGGTTGAACAGGTATTGGTTATGTTCAAGGCTTGAAATAAGTTCCATTGGTGTAAGAACCGAAGAAATATCTACAGCGCAGTATAATTATTGTGCTAGATCACAATTTATTCTGACTCTACGGTGTCTATTTGGTGTCACAGACAGTAGATACTCCAGATAAACTAGGAACAATCGATCGTGATATACCATCTGCTATATATTACCTCCATGAGCATTGCCTTCATGTGCATAAATTCTATTAGGAAACAAAATGTATATAATCGCGTCCCGGTGCAATATCTTTGTTGATATACTCAACTATGATTTCGTAGTGTGCAACTTCCTTGAATCAAAACTATATCTAATCAATCACCTTGTGGACTTGACCTCTCCACACACCTTGCCAATTGAATTAAAACTGTATCTAGATTATTATGCTGTGGTATAGTAACTGTGACATGTTTCACTTTATTTATCATTTGACAGAAACACCACAATGTACAGGATGCAGAGGCCCATAGGTCTGGAATGGTGCTCACATCCATATTGAATGTGGACAATTAGACTATTATAATACCAATAAACTCAGATAAGTTGATACTCTCTGCGAATGTCAGAGGTGAAATTATGTTTTGTTTACTAATCACTCCATTGATACTATGTATTGAACTAGGTGATTGTTTCACTGACGCCAGAGAATCCTCAATAAAAAGCTTTCTGACACATTCTCTCTGACACACTATCTCAGATACAATGTCTGTGACCCAATGTCTCTGACACAATCTCTCTAACACACTCTCTCTGACACAGTCTCTCTGATGTACTCTCTCTGACATAATCTCTCTGACGCAATCTCTCTAACACAATCTCTCTGATATGTACTCTCTGACTTGCACACTCTGGTATAATCTCATTTAATAATCACTCTGAAATGCGCACTCTGACATGCTCCCTCTAACAGTGTAACTCACCCAAACTCATTAAACATCAGATAAAACACATGCTCTCTGACAGTACATGGAAACTGGCATGCATGTTCCTCAACCAATTTACAGTGCACAACTCAGCATATAATTGTATACTACTGGAATCCATATATTTGACTAGGGTGTCTCAGATATAGTCCTTCAATGGAAAATGCTCTAGAATACAGTGTACTGCTGCAATTGAGTTCCGATAGCAGGATAGAGTAGCATCTCATTCAATAGTAACAGCACTCTCCACACTATCGTATATAGGTCCATGTAGTTTATTCCAGGTTGCAATGAGTTGAGACAATACATCAGGGTATTTGGCTTTAGTGTCAGATACTATAAGCCTTTGTATGAGAATATTGTTGAGTTTCTTTCCATCACAGTTGGTAGTTACAACACAATAACAATGATCCCATCAGTACAGTGTCCAATAGGAAAAACTAAATTTCTTTCTGTATACTGATTTAGTTTATTGTACCCACAAACTAAAAATAATGAAATTTAGGTTTTCCTGAAGTATGGCATTGCTTTAATGTTCCAGACAGTTCATTGAGTTGTTGCAATGCTATTTTCAAGCATCAAGACTAGTGTATGCACTTTTGCGAATGTGACAATTAGCATTTGACAAATTGTTTACAGTTCCCTGGGCAACATCACATATCATCTCTCAGCATACACTTACGTTGCGCCTATGTATTTTTCCCTGGAACGATGATAGTACTCCATCTACATTTTTAATAAAAAGCGTCATTCATGTCTTTGCGGACCAGCAAGGAGTATGTTGACCAATTATAGTAACCATGCAGACATAGTTCATGTTATATAGTTTGTTGACACATGATCATTCAGTATCTTACAGTTGTTGAACTGTTGCAGGAGAGTTATGCATCATCATGATAATGAATTCATGCATTTGAGATCAGAATTCAGTAAACCATCAGTTCTATTACATTTAATAATATTATAATATATTGATCAAATCTAGAATCAAATATCAAACAAAGGAAATTCTAAATTTTATTACTGATACCATACCTGACCTCCATACAACATCACACCCTCTACAATTGTACTTTCATCAACAAGTCCTATATTCTGAATGCTGGTGATGTTGATGATGTTGGTGTTGTTGTTGGTGTTGCTGTTGCGGTTGCTAATGGGATGGGCTGGCTGCTGCTGGCGATGGCAGACCTACCCATTGACAGAACAGCTGAGAATCACATGCTAGCTTCAGTAGCAGCAACAAAGCTGCTGAAATGACAGAAAGAGTTGTCACGCCGCTCAATCAGGTTATCTGGGAGATAATGCAGATAGTCCTCATCAACGCTGTCTGGTTTGTCATGACATTGTGCCATCAGTGGGACTGTATCAATTGAGTGGAGCATTTGACGAATAATGTAGGGGATATTGTCTATCTTTTTGTCTTAAACCGCTTGTGAGGAAGAATGATAATCCACTTCAATTGGATGAAATTGATGTTTATATGCATTGTGAATCGCGTTATCAATGTGACTTGTATTGTGCTTTTGTTGTGCTCAACGTACTGAACCAATCTCTGGCAGGAACCGTACAAAGCCAGGTATTCATGGTGAAAGTGAATGGTGGATGCCTGACACAGTGAGTGTAAGGAATGTGGGGTTGATTTTATGAATAAATAATCTATTTTTCATTCCCATTCTGTATATGCCATAAAAGTATGTCTGGTAAATGAGAACCAAAATTTCTGTAGCTGCAAATCGAAACTTGCACTCCTGAACTGATCATCAAGAAAATATTTGAATAGGCAGGGAACCTTGACCTTTCCTCACAACTGTGTGAGGGGCATAGTAACGTATCCTCAGCCAATAGCAAGGTAACCATATACCGGATCTTTGTACACGAATTTGTAGAAAATCTGTTGATAGAATTGTTTGGGATAATGCAGCAATTTACCATTGCTGCACAGGAGTAAGAAATCTTTGCATCATCCTGATACACGATGTCAGTGATGAAAGCAATCATTGAGATGTTTCATTTACCTTGAAAATGTAGACACATGGAGGGGCAGAGTATCTCTGGGCTGGATCAATCCTGCCTATTTCGTCATATGACCAACAATGAATCTAGCATGACTTCACTGCATTTGTTGCTAACGGATTCAGAAACATCGCATAATTGATTGTAAAATGCTTCAAACGAGCCATAACCATCACCTGGACGCCTTCAGGAGTTGTCTGGGTGTCGCAATCTGTGCTGATGATGTGGCCTGCCACATGGTCAACTACAGGCTCATATCACTACAGATTTCCAGTTTTCCATGCAATCAATTGCTAACCAGCTTTGTTTCAATCCTTCCTCCTATCAATACTTCCATTAGCAGGTGACTTCAATCATCCAAACGCTTCAATAAATACCATCCATAATGCCTGTGGCATCATTCGGACACTTTAAATTCGTTCAAAAGCCACACCCACACCTCCCAGACACTCTGATCGCCACCACCAGTGCTTCATAGTACTTCCAGATGCTCTCAGGCTCCACTGGAGCTTTGCATAGTGCTGTCGGACTCTGCAAGAGCATTCTCAAGTGCTGCAGCAAGCATGGACAGTTATGGAGGTGGATTCAGAATGCTACGAGATTTGACTATTAGAATGCTCTCATTTTGGAGTGGCTGAGACCCCTGCGCAAACACTGAGGGAGATTCAGTACCCTATTCTCACAGTAGCGGTTCTTAGGGTTCCTCAACCACAAGGGATTTCGTTTATTATGTTTGCCTTTGTTACAGTCACAAGATCCGCTACATCACAACATGCCATGTATTATCAAAGTTTCTGTATAAATATACATTGAGAGATACAGGGATAACGAAGATGGACTCAGCGACTGGGAGTACATATTGGGCAGATCCTGTAGTACATAGATATCATCTTATCATTCATAATACAGACTTTCTATATTCCTGCTCTTTGCTTCATGCACTCTTGCCGAGCTGTCATTAATCAATGCAATGTGTGTGGTTCCTGTTGAACTCATGTGAAGAGTTCACAGATCCACACAATTTGTGCAGTTTATCTTGAGCGGGTATCCCTGCACATCCTGTCACGACCTTCCTACGATCGTCAAGGCAGAACCGCTCTTACTCAACAAATCCCATTGGATGCCATGCACGGAGCAGCAGCATGTTGATGATCGGCTCTCTATGCAATGGGCGGGGTCGGATGTAGGTGGTGTTGGTAACTGAACTGTGACATCAAGAACTTGACAGAAGGAGCTTAAAGTTCGTACCGAGGAAATCAGGAAAAGACACAATTCGAACCAGTTTCAAAGTCCTGACTCGCTTTGTCATGCAAGAGAACAAGTAAAAACAGATGAGAAGAAAATCCTCCAAAGACAACAACACTCTCTTTATAAACAATTCATCTGCCACCCTTGAACCATTTCTCATGCTCCAATGTATTATCCAAAACTCATCCCATGATCCTTTACACCACTAACCCAACTCCTTATCAATACAACCATGCCACATTATCTGACTTCACAACCCCGCAGGTCACTTTCTTATCATACTAAACTATACCGCGACCACCTCACCGCATTCTCCACATCTTCTAACATCTCCGTGTTTCCATAACACACTTCATTCCACACCTTCCCCGATGATCCGTCATTATCGTTAAGTTCTGTGGTACCATTACAGAACCGTGAGAGTCTGCCTTCCTGCTCCACCATGTCACCACACTGTGATGAAGTCCACTCAGACATATACTCGGTAGAGAGTGGTTGGCTAAGTTCAGAGATGGCCTTGCGGGCTGTAATCTAGCAAATTTGGAATTGTTCAGTTGGAGGCCATGATCATGGAAACTTGGAACCTGTAATCGTGAGAGTTTGGGAATACACATGGAGGCTGTGATTAACGGAAATTGGAGATGCACTTGAAAGCCATGATTGTACAAACTTTGAGGCAGCAGTCATGCAGGATTAGAAATGCACTTGGAGGTTGTGATCAAGTGAGTTTGGAGATGCCCTTGGAGGCTGTGATTGAGTGAGATTGGAGATGTACTTGGAAGACAGAATCGAGAGAGAGTAGAGCAGTACATGGAGGATGTCGATCTGGAGGTCACTGTTTGGGAGGGGGGTGGGACAGTAGCTGAGACTCCATTGATTGGTTAACTTGTAATTGGAGGAATGGAGAGAATTGAGTACAACATGATCTGCCAAGAGATGAAACTGACTGGAAGCAGGAGATATTCGATGTTGGAATAATGCAGTACACAGTGTATACAGTACCCAGTTTGTGCAGTACGCAGTGTATGCTGTACTCAGCGTTAACTCTTAATCATGGCATGCAGAAATTGAGAGGGATGACTTTACTTTGTGTTCTGAGGTAATGGGAGAGTTTAGGACCAGAAAGAGAGACATCAGAGGAGATGGCAGGAATCATAATGAGAAACTGCAACTTCAGAGATTTCTGTGTGCTAGTGTATTCGGCATACTGGATACAGCAGGTAGAAGTTCCGATACAGCATGTAATAACACAGATCCAAGGTCTTCCTAACCCGATCAGGCAAATTGTACCCCTCATATCTCATATCTGCTCGGATCCTCCACATCGTTCTCATATTAATCACCCACCTCTTTTTCATGCCTATCACCCTACCATCATCGCGGAACACAAAGTTAAATCATTGCTCTCCATTTCTCCATATTATAATCATGAATTGACCCGAAGTACAGCATACACTGAGTACAGCATATAGTGAGTATAGCATATACTGAGTACCGCTTACACTGGGTACAGCATTCCCAGAGTACAGCATTCACTGAGTACAGTATACACCAAGTACAGTACACGCGAAGTACAGCATCTGCCGAAGGATATTTGTCTGTACTTCATTCTCATGATCATGAGTTGACCACTGAATGTAGCACCAGCTCCCGGTGTACTACCCTATCCGTTTCACCACTATCAGTCAGCTGTACATAAGTGCTCACAGGTATGGTCACCATGCCACAGTGCAAAGGTTGCAAGTTAAATAATTGATGAATTGAGGCTGAGCACCGGGCACACAGTCCATCAACTGCCTCCAAGTAGTTGACCAATCTTGCTCGATGATAGCCTCCAGGTGTATTTCCAATCTCGCTCAATTCATGACTCCAATTGTGTCTCCAAAGTCAGTTATCACGATATCACAGTCCATCTCTAAGTACACTCGATCAGAGCCTCAAAGTGTATCCCGAACAATAATTGATTGCCGCCTTCTGAATCAGCAAAATGGATTGTAGTCACTCGAAGTCACAAGGAGGATCTGAGAGGATGTGGAGTGTGAACTTTGATGTATCAATTTCAGCTGAGTATCAGGCCCTCGGAGGGTATTGTTCCTGCCATTCAGAGTACCTGGAATTCGAGATGGCTGGTATGGAAGTACCATGGGACTGATTTTGACAGATCTGGGAACAGTTTGGAGTGTGAGACAGATCTTGGAGTGCACCTGGAAACACTGGCGACAAGTTTGGGAATGCTGACAACAATCCTGGGAGCAACTGGGAGCCCTGGTGACCAGTCTGGGAGTACCTCGAATCTGAGTAGAGCAGATTGGGAAAAACAACTTCTCTGGGACTGCTGCTAATGGACCAGGAAATCATCGCTACTACTGATCGTTTAATGATTTCAAAAACGGATGTATTCATTTTGTTTTCTCATTTATGTATCTATATAGCTACCCATCTACACACGGTATGTCTGGACAGGCTGCAGGCGGTGCTGGAGAGCATTTTGAGGGGCATTGAAAAATGATGATTGAGGGAACTAAGATACACAGTGCATTGCTGTGATCGAGCGAGCTTCGAGATGCACATGCAGGCCTTGATCGTGCGATTCTGGTGGCCATAAGCGAGTGAGTTGGGCGATACCCTGGGAGGCTGTGATTAAGTAAGTATGATGATGCACTTGGAAGTCGTGATCGTGCAAGTTTGGAGATATAATATTCGAGGTCATGATTGTGTGAACTTGCAGACCACGATCGAGCGAGTTTGGGGGTGGTACTTGTGCGGGATTGGAGATGCAATTGGATGCCATGATCATGCGAACTTGGAGGCTGCAACTATGGGAGTTTGGCAATACACTGGGAGGGCGTAATTACCCAAGTTTGGAGGACAGAATCAAGTGAGTTGTGAGATGCGGCTGATCATGCAACCTTGGAGGCCGTACTACAGTGAGTTTGGACAAGTACCTGAAGGCAGTCGATGGACTGCTTACCGGGTGCTAAGATTCTTTTCTTCAGTTAGTTAAGTACGAAATATAGAACTGTGACCTGGTCACTGGACATTCGAACACTCATGGAGATCTTGGTTGATGGCAGTCGATCATGTAGTGTGGCTTGCTGTAAGCCAAAGCAATAATCAAGGGTCAACTGATAATCATGAGAATGCTGAACAGACAAACATTCTGGGGTGGGTGCTATACTCAGTGTATTCTGTACTCGGTGCATGCTGTACTCGCTGTATGCTCTTGTTAGTGTACGCTGTACTCGGTGTATGCTGTACTCGGTGTATGCTGTACTCGGTGTATGCTGTACTCGGTGTATGCTGTACTCGGTGTTAACCCATGATTATCATTTGGAGAGATTGAAAGAAATAACCTAACTTCGTGTTCTGTGATGATGTTCGAGTTGGGCATAAGAATGAAAGGGATGGAGGATAAAGCTGACAATGTTGTGGAGAATACAAGCGGATGTGAGAAATGAGGGGTACGACTGGACTCATTAAGATGGGATCAACTTGGATTGGTATTATTACACACCAGATTGGGTCATGTAGCCACTCAATCTGGGATGTGACATTTACACACACCGAAAAGTCACTTAAGGTGCAGTTTCTCATGATGATTTCCCCCAACTCGTGTTACCTCTCTCTGTCTCGTCCTCAACACTACTATCGCCTTAGAACACGAAGTTGAGTCATCGTTTGCTATGTCTCAATGCTATGATTCATAGATTATGCCCAGTACAGCATGCACCAAGTACAGTATACACCAAGTATAGCATTCAATGAGTACAGCAAATACTGAGCGTAGCATACACTGAGTGTTGCATCCACCAAGTACAGCATACACTGAGTACTGCGTACACCACAGACTGCATTATCTGAAGATCAACCATCTCCCCCTCCGAGCCAGTCTCCGATCTCTCTGCAGATCATAATTTACTGAAATCGATTCATTCCCATAATTACAAGTGAGTCAATGAATAGAGGCGCAACTACTGTTTGACCTGACTTCCAAACCAAATCCTCCAGATTGACCATCTCCAAGTACTCCTCCAATCCAACTGCATCATCGCCTCGAAGTACAGCTCCAAACTTGCTCGATCTCAGCCTCAATGTGTAACTCTGCACTCTCACCATTAGAACGTTCAACTTTGCCTGATTATGGCCTGGAAGTGCATCTCCACACTTACACGATTACGGCCTCCGAACTCAGTCAATCAAGGAATTCAAACTTGATGGGCTATGGCCCCGGATAGTGTTAGCAATGGGTCAGGGTAACTCGCCAGTGGTCCTCGCATGCACATCAAAATCAGTACGGCTACATTCCTGACCCATCCAAATCCAAACCCACTGTGTCTTGGCAGGAACCTTACCCTGACCAGACATAAACCCGTGGTTCTTTGGCAGGGTTTATCCTGCCTCAGAGTCTCATTTTCGTGAACTCAGAACTTTGGCTGCAATTAACCATTTGAGTTGTGACCATATCACAATATGATATATATGTAGATCATGCAGTTTTGGATGGTCCTTCACCTCCCATTCTCTGATTTGTGATCAGATCACAATTTGGAGAATCTGAGGTGAAAGACTATCTAAAACTGCATCTTTTATGTATATATCATATTGTGATATGATTACAACTCAAAGACTTAATTGGAGCCAAAGTTCTGAGTGAGCAAAAAAGTGAAACTGGCCAAAATGCAGCGGGTTCAGTGCGGTTCAGTATTTGAATATGGTAGAACCAGTTGTAATATTTCCTGTTCGGTTCTAATCTGGACCTGGAACCGAACCGCCACAATGGAACTGTTGTTAACACTAGCCCCAGATGGCATATCTAATCACACTCCATCACTGTGTGGTTACACGGTGGAGCTAGAAGGCAGACAGCCCATCATTAACACTATGCCACACATCGCATGGTATCCGGATGGAACCCCTAAGCATGTGTGGATATAGCTCGTGGAGCATACACCGAGGGCGAAAGGATTTAAGGGGATAGAAGGCCATCATGAAGCACAAAAATTGCATGGATCAATGAACACTGGGCAAGACTACATGAGGATCTAGACATATTGCGTAGATTATGGAAAGCTCGGCAAGCATACATGAAACCAAGAGCTGGGAAAGATACAGTGTACATTTTGCATAATGAGATGATGTCTATCTGCCTTGGGGTCTTCCAATCATATTTTGGCTGTCGCTGATTCCATAGCGATTGTCACTGTATCTCTGTACATGTCTATTTGGAGGGACTTTGATACTATATGTGATGTTGTGATGTAGTGAACCTTGTACCTATAGCAAAGACCAATATAATCCATGAAATGCCATGTAGTTATGAATCCCTAAGAACCACTGGTGTTTGAATATGGCACCAAGTCTCCTGCAGAGGATGTGCAGAGGTTACAGCTGCTCTTGAAGTCTCATGCAGTCCTGAGCAGAGGTCTCAGTAGGTCCAAAAGTTCACTATCGAAATAGACAGATCCATCAGCAAAATGAAATTCGGTCCGGAAGCTATACACAAACCTCTCAGACACTCCGGTAGCCCTCGCCAGTGCTTCTAAGTACTTCCAGATGCTCCCAGCCCCCCCTGGAGCATTCCAAACTGCTCTCAGACTGTGCAAGAGCATTCTCATGTGCTCCTGAAAGCACCTGAGGTGACAAAGGTGCATTCAGGATGCTACAAGATTTGACTATTAGGGTAGTCAAAGTTTGGAGTTACAGAGACCTCTGCACAGGTCTGCGGGAGACTTGGTGCCGTATTCTCACATCAGTGGTTCTTAGGGTTCCATAACCACAATGCATTTCATCTATCATATTGGTCTTTGTTAGAGTCACAAGATTCGCTACATCATAATATGGCATGTATGATCTAAGTCTTTCACTATATATATATTTGGCGATACAGGAATAACGAAGATGGACTCAGCAACAGGCAGTATATATTTCGGAGACCCCGGGGTAGATAGACATTATCTCATTTTACGAATACACACTCAATCTTGCCCAGCTTTGAGCTGGGCATGAAAATGACGATCAAGTAAACTCAGGGATACACTCTGAGGCCGTTATAGAGCGAGTTTGGAGATGCACTTGGAGGCCGTGATCGAGCGAGTTTGGAGATGCACTTGGAGACAGCGATCAAGCAGGTTTGGAGATGCGATTGGAAGCTGTGTTCGAGCACTTTTGGAGATGCACTTGGAGGCCGTGATCGAGAGAGTTTGGAGATGCACTTGGAGCCCATGATTGAGTGCGTTTGGAGATGCAGTTGGAGGCAATCACTGAGCGAGATTGGAGGAGTAATAGGAGGCGGTCAATCTGGAGGCGGTTAGTTCGGGAGGGAGGCGCGACGGGAGCGGAGACTCTATTCATTGGTTAACTCGTAATTATGCGAATGTAGAGAACTGAGTACAGTATGGTTTGCTGAGAGATGAGACTGCCTGGGAGCGGGAGACAGTTGATCTTTGGATGATGCAGTATGCGGTTTATGTAGTACTCAGTGAAAGCTGTACTTGGTGTATGCTGTACTCGGGGTATGCTGTACTTAGTGTATGCTGGACTTGGTGTATCCTGCACTCAGTGTTTGCTGTACTCGGTGTATGCTGTACTCGGTGTTAACTCATGATCATGGCATGGAGAGATAGAGAGGGTTGACATAACTTCGTGTTGTTAGATGATGGTAGAATTGAGGACAAGAAAGACACAGATGAGAGGGTACGGGGGAAATCATCATGAGAAACTGGGATTTAAGATAATTTTGTGTGTGAGTCAATTTACCATCCCCAATACAGCAGGTACGAGTCCCGATTCGGCGTGTAATTACACTGATACTAGGTCATCCCAACCCAATCCAGAAAGTGGTACCCCTCATTACTGATATCCACTCGTATCCTCCACAACGTTATCATCTTCATCCCCCAGCTCTCTCTTTCTCGTCCATAACTGTACTATCATCGCAGAACACAAAGATAAGTCATGCCTCGCTATCTCGCCATGTCATGATCATGAGTTGGCACCGTTTATAGCATACACTGAGTACAGCATACACTGAGTACAGCATACACTGAGTACAGCATACACCGAGTACAGCATCCATCGAAGATTGTTTGTCTTCCCTTCATTCCCATGATTACGAGTTGACCCCTGAATGTATCTTCAGCTTCCGGTGTGCCTCTCCATGAGAGCTCAAATGTAAAGTCACCTTGTCACATTCCCACAGTTGCGAGTTAACTAACTGATGAAAATAGTCTCAGCACCCGGTGCGCCGTCCATCGACTGCCTCCCAGTACTAGTCCAAACTCGCTCAATTATGGCCTGCAAGTGCATCTCCAAATGCACACGATTACGGTCTCCAAACTCGCTTGATCACAGCCTCCAAGTGTATCTCCAACCTCGCTCAATCAAGGCCTCAAAGTGTTTCTCCAAACTCACTTGATTACGGCATCCAAGTTTGCATGATTCTGGCCTTCAAGTGCATCTTCACACTCGCTCGATCACTGCCCCCAAGGGCATCTCCAAACTCGCTGAATCACGGCCTCCAAGTGTATCTCCAAACTCACTCAATTATGACATACAAGTTTGCATGATCATGACCTCCAAGTGCATCTACACACTCGCTTGATCACTGCCTCCACGTGCATCTCCTAACTCGCTCGATCATGGCCTCCAAAATGCATCTCCAAACTTGCTTGATCACGGCCCCGGAGTGTATCCCTGAGTTAACTCGATCGTCATTTTCAGACGCACCTCGAATTGCTCTCAAGCACTGCCTGCAGTCAGTCCCGATATACCGTGTGTAGATGGATAGCTATATAGATACATAGATACATAGATGGGAATACAAACTGAATACATGAGTTTTAAAAATCGTTGAACGATAAGTAGTAGCTATGCTTTCCACGTGCACCACCAGCATTCCCAAAGATGATGTTTTTCCTGGACTGCTCTACTGTGATTCGAGGTGCTCCCAGACTGATCGCCGGCGCTCCCAGGTGCTCCCAGGCTTGTCATTGGCGTTCCCAGCTACTCTGCAGGCCGGCAGAAATGCCCTCCTTGGGTCTGATACTCTCCTGAAATTAGCGCATCTAAGTTTACACTCCACATCCTCACAGACACTCCTGGAGGCTTCCAGTGACTAAAATTCATTTTGTTGATGTCTCCTAGCCTCCTGAATGCACCTCCATCACTTCAGGTGTGTTCAGGAGCACATGAGTATGCTCTTGCAGAGTCTGAGAGTACTTTGTCAACCTCCAGAGTGGGCTGGGCGGATCTGGAAGTACTTAGAAGCACTGGCAAGGGCTACCGAGGCTGTCTGGGAGGTATGCGTATGGCTTTCAAACTGAACAATATTCTGCTGATGTAGTGCATCTCCAAACTAACTAGATCATGGCCTCCAAATACATCTCCAACCTTGCTCAAACATGGCCTCCAAGTGTATCTCCTCATAAGCTTGTGTACTGCCTCTAAGTGTATCGCCACACTCGCTTGATTACATCCTCAGAGTGGTTTTATGAGCTCTTTTAGTTGTCACTTTCAGTTGCACCTTGAGTTGCTCTCAAGCACCTCCTGCAGCCAGTCGAGATATATACTGTCCAGATGGGTAGCTTTTCAGATATCGAGAACTGAATAGAAACTAAATAAATCGGTTTTAAAAATTATTGAACAACAATTAGTAGTTATGATATCAATGTACAGCAGCAGCATTCCTAAAGAACATGATGCTTTTTTTAGACGGCTCTACTGAGATTCAAGGTGCTTCCAGACGTCTTGTCGGGGCTCCCAGTCGTGTTCTCGGCGCTTCCTGACTTGTCGCAAACGCTCCTTGACGGTTAGTTGGCACTCGCCGGCATGTTGCCAGCGCTTTCTGATTCTCAGGTATGTTGTTGGCGCTCCCTGGTGCTTCCCTTGTTGTCACCAGACCTTCAATGTCTACCTAGATTGTTCCCTGGCACTCTCAGGTGCAGCTCAATGCCACAGACTCAGTCCAGTACACTCTGGGATTTGACCACCCTCGGATTCTGGTCTGACAATTTCCAGACCTCCCAGAGGCTGACAGAGACAAAAATCCATGTTGCTGATGGCAGGCGAACATTTTTCGATCTTATTTGAGATATTATACACTTCCCGATACTTAGGATGTAGTGGTAGCGTCGATGTAGGAGGTAATTGGGCTGCGGTAACTTGTTTTCTACATGTTGACATAAAGAAATCTGTGGATTGATGCTTGCTTATTGCATTGCTGCATGTGTTTGGATGAGGCTAGTCATCAGATGCCAAACTGTCATCTTGAAGATCATTTTAACTGTTGTGTATCGTACTGAGATTGTAATTGAGATCACCAAAGCGGATGGATATTCTGCATCCCCTGGTGCTGGAAGCAAAAGGATGCAAATGTGTGGTACAGCACCTTTGGATTACGATTCAAAAAGGTGGTGAGTGATATGTACCGAAATGTTGAATAAGCCACTAAAGACAATCTGATTGAATATATGATGTATGAATTAGAGTGTTTTGTGAAGGAAGGAAAATATTGATATGATTCAATGCATCGTCGTGATGGGTCTTTTTATACTATGAACAATTCTAGGTTTGTGGCTTGTTCGGTTACACCCACTTCCAACTCCTTGGATCGGCGGGCAGTTGGAAGGCAGCATGGCAGGTGACAAGCAGGGTGCAGGGTTAATAAGTGACATCCTTTGATGAAAATCATTTTCGCAACAAGCTGAACAGTATTACTGTATCAATTCTCTGTCGGGCTAAATTCTGCCTGGTTAAGTTAATGAAGTACCAATTCTATAACAGCCATACTCAGAGTCCTATCACTGCCACTATACCCTATCTCAAAACAATCCTCTCAACAATTAATCACAACATCGTTAATTCTCATCATAGTCCTTGATTCATGTGTCTGACTGATGTAGTTATTCATTGAGCAAAACACCAAAAGAAACCCACAACCTGACTAAAAACGTCCAAATTTTCACTGATTCATCCACCATCCAAAGCGCCAGAACATTACCCACCTACAATACAAACCTTTAAAGAACCACCCAGGCAGTACTTTCTATCTTATATATGGCTAGTTGGCAGCTGAGTGGCTACTTGCATGATTCCTATTGGCCAAATGGCCTGCAGCGGGGGGATTAACAATGTGATCATGCTTGGGTAGCCAAATCAGATTCTTAAGTGGAACAAAACATTGTTTATAATAGGCAATCAGACCAACAGCATGAGTTTGGATGACTTTGAGATGTCTCTGCTGTCTCATCGTCCTGTGTGGAAGCATCCAGTCGGGTGTTTGGAAGCCTGTTGTGATTGTCAGAAATGTTTTTTGACATTGGTACCACATCTCAGCCTCATTATCCAAGTGCTTCCCGATCATGTTGATTCAATTCTGCACTGCAGAACGGAGAACCTCATCCAGATGATCGTAGCGGCGGCCAATACATCTTGGTGCGAGGGCCACAGCTGTGCCATTGGCTTGTTGGCCACAATAAAGAACCAAAAAAAGCTTTCGGTTGTCAAATTTTATTGCCAACTATACCCATCAGGCTGCAGTATTGTTATCAAAGTTTCGAGTCACATTATGGGCATTCGGAATACCATCTACATTAGGTTCCTCCTTGCAGACCCATACCTCACAGATTGTCTTGTCACAGTCTGGCAGACTGGCAATTACAGCATTCACAATTGAGGAATGGTCATATCAACGATTGATGTAACTATTGGAATTAGCCATCGATTATTTTAAGGCCTGTGCAATGAGACCCGCTAAGTATTGTTTACACCCACCCTCTTCCGAACATTGTTTGGGTTCCACACAGGCGATGGTGAAGCTAAATGTCTTGAGAAGGAAATCAGTCAAGATATCATGACACAGCTTTATCGCCCAACATCTGGGATTCGAGGTTTCTTCATTGTCATCTTCTGTATCTACACATCATCAGGACTTGGAAACGAAGCATTGGGGCAATGAAACACATAGCAACGTTGAGGAAGTTTCAATTGTAAGTTGGGGTTTCATGTATCCTAATCTTCGTTTGATGGTGGCCAACCGCTGCGAACAAGTTAAGTGCGGACTGGAATTTCTGACTCTCGAGGGTAGTCTTGTCAGCCATGTACAATTTCTAATGCAGCCTGTGAGATTCTAGATCACTTATTCATACAATGAAACAATTGATCAGGAGATCGCGCTCCTGAGGGCCTGCACCTACCTTGTTGCTGATGCTCAAGGACTTGGAAATCTCCCAGACGCACTCCCTGAATTATGTATCTTTCAGTTGTGTTGTGAAGCCACCAATCTCCTGCTAAATCCCTACGGTTTGTGTTACCCATTGTCTGACTTAAACACATATAATTTCGGCCCAGTCCCAGAGTTTGAAAGTCAGCATTATCAGTATTGTCGTTTCTGCAATGACTGATTTTGGCAACCCGACAGGATTACATTTCATTTTGTATTCACCACAGTGGCGAATGATTCAGTGGTGGATATCAAATGCTCATTACTCTACAGAGATTTCAAAAAACTTGAATATATCATGCCGTGTAATCTGATGCGGTAGCAGAGGTGACGGAGGTGTTTTGAATGTTCTAAGGATTGTTAGTAAGGTGGGGAGCCAAGGTGACAACATATGGGGGCTCTGAGGGGTCTTTATGATACGGCGACATCATTTTGGCGGCTATTTGGCAGGGATACAGTGTGCTGAACATCATCTAAGCGCCCTGATTCTTCCAGTGAACTCTGAACTTAATCTTGAAGATAACTAATAGCATGCTCTGGGGCCATATCTCACTTGGTTATTCGTGCTGTAGTTCTTGAACCCCACGATGAACCGGCTGGGTTGGTATATAGGGAGTATGCACGGTGTATCAAAGGTAAGAACAAAACCAAAGTGACGATCATAAATCAGCCATTGGATTTGGATGGGACTTGTGAGGGTGCAAGACAACTGTGGTGACAGGCAGAATGCAGATGCAATATTCTTCTGGAGATGCAATGACTCTTGAGAATGGAACAGTGACCAAACACCATTCAAACGTGGGAAGGACAATGAGAGAAATTCTATAACAGCGGTACGACAGTATTCGGAAAATGTAAATCAAGGTGCGGCTTATTCTGAGCACCACCAAGCTTTGAATTGTATGAGGAGCTCGAAATCTGTCAAGATGCTTCTTAATGTTGTTGCGACAATTCACTTTGCTTACAAAACATTGATATTTGTGAACAGTTTTACTATTGCTAGAAGATGTCCTCCTATATCAGCTCTTGCGTCACATACTGCCAACCTAACCTTCAAGAAAAGATCATATATGTATTGGCTGAACAACTGTGAGATGAGGGTTGCATGACCAAGTACGATAGCATTCTGCATCCATTCATTCATGCACTGCCTGGTCACCCTTTTCTTCACTCAACCTAAGATGATGTCAGTGATCAAGAAGCCAATGGTAAAAACGCGTCTATTGGTTTCAAGCAAGGTCCATTTCAGATATGGATGTACAATACTCCACCCTTGCCCAACAGTCTAGCTAGTAGGCTTATTAGTAATACGTATTTTGATATCTTCAATGATGAAATAAATATATGGTCACTGCCTTCTTGCAAGGAGCAATGGTGATTTGCGCACTCGTGCTTCTGGAACAACTTCTGCAGACGTGCAATCGCCAAGCTATTCTCGAACCCTACAATGGTGATAGTCAGCAACTGCATTTTGTCCCACACCTGCTTAAAACAGCTGCATGAAATGTTCTATAAGATGGGCATTGACTCTTTGATATTGTGTAAAGTGCGTTAAAATCGTTGGGCTGATCTAAACCACTTTCACTTTGATGATTAAACATAATTCTCCAATCTCATTCCTGTTGACTGCATGGAGTGCCGCATGCAACTGTGGGCGTTTATGGTTTGTATGTTGTATGCTCCAGCAAAGAAATTCCATGATACTGAGGAACGTATCTACTTAGAGGTAGTATTAGAAACGGGTCTGGGTAACCCGCCAGCGGTCTGGGTTTGGACTACAAAAACAGGTCAGCTCAGTTCCAGACCCGTCCAAAAACCCAACCAACAGACTGTTGGTGGGCCAAATCCAGACCTGTACCCGTGAACCTACGGGTTCTGCAGCGTTCGGCTACACCCGTCAGTTCTAATCTCTGCTTCCGCGTTTTGGGTTTCACTTATGTGGTCCTATTCAGACATGCTACTGTTCATCGTCAAATATTGACAAAAGTACATCACAGTTTATTTTGGATGTATTGGCAGCCTTAATGATGAAAATGGATAGACACATGCGCTCTACCACATCCTGAAAATGATCTTCCACAGACCGTCAATGATTGGTGGTCATGTATTGTGGGTAATCTGGTGGATGACACGTTCAATAAAGTCATAAATCAAGTATTGGCCGCCATTATAGCAAAAAGAGAAAGCGAAACGCTCTCTACCCCATCTTGAAAATGAACGTCAACAGAGCATCAACAATTTTTGGTCATGCATTTTCAGTAATATGAGTGGCGCTTGATCAGAATCACCCATAACCAAGAATATTGCAGCCTTTATGGGCAGATGTATACAGAACATACCCACCACATCCTCTGGGATAGTAACAACTCATTTCATTTACAGAGCTACCACTAAGTATTTGTGAGCTTTTTAGCATATGAACACAGTCCAAACCATATATATAGACAATAACGGTGACATCGCGCTATGATTAAACATAATGGAAGGCCATGAATCATTGACACTCTGTTGACGTTCATTTTCATGATGGGGCAGGAAGCGTCTCACTTTCTCATTGCCAATAAAGGCAGCCAATACATCGTTTATGACTATTTGCAACCAGCCGCCCCTCATATTACCCAAGATACATAACCAAAAATCATTTGCTCTCCGTTGTCGCTCACATTGCCCCAGGTGTATCCATGATATACAATCATTTGATTTGGTGTAGTCCATCATTCAGGTTTATTTGGCAGCCTTTCTATAGTTTTCATTTACTTTCTTCTTGATCACTACATTGTTCTTTAATAATACATATCAATATATCCTACAAAATATTCTTTACAGTATCCGCAAACTCAGGATAATAATAATCTCCAAAATGGCATGCCATTTGATCAATGCTATTCATCACTGCAAGTTCGCTCAATAGGCTACTCTGGTCTTCAAAATGAATGTTAGCTGCATTACCACACAGCAGATAGTGTACTAACCAGTGGCTGTTCTTTCATTAGTCAGCATATCTGGTTCAAAATCAGTATGATTTTGGCTATGCTGGGCAGATGCATCAACGAAAAACAATTCAGCACAGGGAAGTGAAGTATGTGAATACACATATCCGGACGGCAAATTAATGATTTGGGAATGTTGAGCTCCGGAAGTGTTACGGGTTGGGGCCTGTGTTGTTGCAGGCTGCGGTGGCATCAGCGCAGGAGTCCGCTCTATAGTCGGCGCTCTGCATCGGTTGGACAGAGGTGCACCTGATCCTTTGCCTCTCTAGTGTGACTGTGGATTCTGTAAGGTGCCATTTTGGCAAGGAAGGCATCTGGCTGTGTGGTGTTGACGAAGCATAGCTGGGTGTCTTGCTATCGCAGCCTTCACCTTGTTACGCCTTGGAAACTCAACATGCCACTTCTTTTTGTCTCAGACATTAGGGCAAGAAATCTTGATCAGACATTGTGTTTCCTCTATTGCGGCGCGCGAAAAACCTCCTTTGGCCATTTTGGCCATATGCAAGGCCAGGCACCTGTCGGACTGTTCCAGCTGTACACTACCTCCTTGCCTTGCCATCATAGCAGACATGTTCAATACCTACAAGAGATTTGTGGCTACTTCAATCAATGAGATGCAGCTAGTACCCCAACCATATATGCTTCCATAGCCTCCTCTAAGGTGATTAATACTTGTTCCATCCACTCTTGGGGATGGTTATCAGGAAATTTGTCCGCACAAATCCCTGAGCTTACAACATTATAATGTTCAGTTTTGTGGACTGAGTGGACAAATGCCTTGGTCAAGCGTGGAGGTTTCCTGTTACGTGCAGCAATAAATTGGTCACGTAGCTCTCAGCGTATACCCGCTGTATATTATTTGGTTAGTTGATGGCCGTTTACCACCATCTGGATATTCTCACATTCAACTGCATATTTCTTCTTCTTATTCGTGCTGCTTTCAGTTTTACAGATGATTTTTCATTGTGCATCCTGGGTCATAATTTTAGTGGCTGCATTGGCAGCGTTGCAGTGGACAAACTGGTGTCTGCATTCTGGCTGTGTGCCGATAATTGACGTATATGACGAAGCACCTGCCAATCTGTTTGATTTGGATCTTCTGTGACCTGGCTGAGGTGGTTGTGTATCCATGATTTGCTGGTGTGGAATAGGAGAGGAAGATGATAATGAAAAGAACTAGGAAATCCTGAGAATTATATAGTTAGCTTCATGTCAGAATGGATCAATTGGCTGCCAACATGCTTGTTATAGTCAAGATGATTCCTGCTGCGTATAGCTTCAAGTTTCAGGGATTTCCCACAGCCAGAAGATGTGCAATAATTCAGTCCAATGTTGTTTGTTGCTTAAACGGGATAAATTGGGGTGTATGACAGCCGAAATGGCATAATTGCCGGCGATCAATGGGGCATAGTTCAAGGGAAAGGATGTCTGGTGATGTTTGTCTGAAAGAATCCCCAGGATAATACATGAAACTGATGCTAACAATCAAGCTGTGTTGTACGGTTAGCCTAACTATTCCTGTATTATTTACAGTCAAAAGGGAGGTTTGGCATTTTCTAGATGAGTAAACGTTCCAACCTTGACATAAATGACGCAGCTTGCCCCCATACTGTCCATATCTTGTAACATCGAACATTTTGCCCAACAACAAAGTCCACCCAAACTGCGATGGGCAATGCTCCGAAAATGAACTCTTTGCCGCTTCTGGTGGGCATATATGGCAAATCAACAAAGCGCGCCACCCAACGACGTCATCAAACAAATGAAGGCAATAGTGGCTTGGAGGCTGAAAGAGTCCGAGTCTTTGGGGAATTACGCAGCTTGAGATCTAAAAAGAAGCCTGTGGCTGAAAAACAACGAGAAACGCACTTCTTAAGCACTGAATAGAAAGAGAAATAGATTGAGGATTATATTGAGAGAAAAACCACTGGGGCAAGAAATGAATTGAAGATGCAAAGGCAGAGGGGCAGCAAGAGCAGGAAGATATGAAGCATGAGGAAATTGCGGGTTTAACGAACTGAGAGCCTGGAAAGACTTTGGAGTAGATTATACTTGCCATCGGAGACAGTCTGAGTAATCTTGCAAGTTCCGACAATGGGGAGGATGGGGAAATTATGCATGATGAAGAGGCAGAGCAGGGCAAGCTGAGTGAAGATTACGAACCCAGCTGGGTGATGGGCACAATCACTAAAATGGTACCACAGCCAATGGAGAGGTTTCAGCAGAAGTAGATGCAGCTTGACGAATTGACACAACCGGAATGGGAGGATGCAGTGGAAAACTTCAGTGGAAGAGATACGAAAGACGGCAAATATGAATTGACGGTTCGGGCAGTCCTTCAACCGGAAACGGATGATAACTCTATGGCACCTGCAACAACAACATCGGGAGCCCTTTTTTAGTGTCTTGACACTATCGCTGGAATATCATGTATGCCGCAATGGACATCTCCACCAGGAAGTAGTCATATCAAGGTAGGTTCGGTGAAGACACAGTCAAACACAAACATACCTGGTCTCTGAGCCCGTCACCCAGCGCAATACGTCATCTTTGCTGAAATGAAAGCCTTTTGAACTTGTCAGCTTTTACCCCTGCGTATAGCATCCAGCTAATCACAATATATATTTCGGATTCGGACCACAATATCGTGATGGCTCTTGAGTCTGTAGAGGAACAGGCAGGCGAACTGTAATTTTTGACTTTATATTTCAGTGGAAAGCAATTTGTTTACCAATTTTGCTACGTCTCACCTTTGTCTTGATTCCTGTGACCAAATTGTGAGACATGGTAATTTGTCTGGGCATGTGCAAGGGTCAAACGCACCCTCGAAATGTTCTAGGATTCAAATCCCGTGGAACAACGGCCAACATATTCGATTTCTACCTGCACGTGACTGCTAAGTGACACAGCAATAGCTATATTAGTGATGAAATATATTAACAAAATTTATGTGAGTAATGTTATATGTGTCACAGAAAGAGCGGTCAGTGCTCATGATGAGACTGTCTGCATGACGACTGTCATGCGGCATTCATCCATGGATCCCAATGCATAACTCTGCACACAGGCCTTGTGCACATCATTGGAATATTTGGAATTTCGTATGGTACATCATGGAAATGGAGGAGAAAGAGCTGGATAAGGAACAGTGAGGAAGTCGAGCTATATTTACCAAAGAATAGTGAAATGATCGAGATGCGGTGAATTGCAGGCCGAAAGCATGGGAATGTGATAGGGCCACGTCATTTGTCACCGAGATCGCATGGATACCAGTTGATAAGAATTTGAGAGGTAACAAAACTCCTGGATGGAAACGATATTATATACAACGCAACATTGGATGTCATTAATGAGTAAATGCTTGGTTGCATACAATTATTGAGTGTACAAAGGCTTATTCGATGTGATTAATAGGAGCGTCAACAGAGTGTCAACGATTCATTGTCTTATATATTCGGCAACCAATGGGCTGCATTGTCAGATCCTTCTACAGTGAATGTATTGGTAGGTGTTATAGCGAAAAAGCCAAATGACCCACTTGTTGCCACAACCTAAATATGAGCATCAACAGAGCGCGAATGATTTTTGGCATTGCATCATGGGAAATCAAGTGGGCTGCGCAGTGACAGTAACTCAGAATCGAGCTGTCAGCCACCTGTCTAGGCAAACATAGTTGCGGCAACATCGCTACCATGTCCTGAAAATCATCATCAACAGAGTGTCAACGACTTCTGCCCTTGCACCATGGAACATGCCAGGGATGTGCAGCAATGATAATCGATAATCGAACAGTCGACCGCCATTCTAGGCAAAAATTGTAACAACAACATCGCTACAATGTCCTAAAAATGAGCGTCAGTGGAGCATCAACGACGTTTGGCTAGTGTTAGCAACGGGTCCGGGCAACCCGCCAGTGGTCCTGGTTCGGACCACTAACACGATTCAGTCTGAATCCAAACCCATCCAAAAACCTGATCTGCTGCACCTGGGCGGGCAAAACCCTGACCCGTACCACTCAACCCGCAGCTTTTGCTGGGTTTGGCTAGACCCGTCAGTTCCAATCACCAGTTCCGGTTTTCAGATTTTTCTATTTATAGTCGCATTCAGATAGCTTATTGCTAATCACAAAATATTGACATTGGTATATCATTGTCCTTTTCTGATGTATTGGCTGCCTTTATAATCAAAAACAAGTGAGAAACACTCCCTGCCCCATCCTGAAAATGAGAGTCAATAGCGAGTCAATGATTTTTGGTCCTGCATCGTGGGTAATCTGAGTGGCAATTGGATGCAGACGTTCATAAATGTGGTATACACTGCATTTATAAGCAAAAGAGAAAGTGACACACTCCCTGCCCCATTGTGAAGATGAGCTTCAACAGAGCATCAACGATTATTGGTCCCGTAAGTCAGGTAAATGAAAACTGAATTAGTCGTTGTTATATAAAATCACAGTATTGGCTGCCTTTATGGGAAATGGAGAGAGCTACACACTCTCTTCCCCATCTTGACATTGAGCATCAAGGGAGTGACAACGATTTTTGATTATGCATGTTGGGTGATCTAATTTGTGAATGATCGCAGACATCTATATACTGGGAAATAGCAGCCTTGATAGACAGACAACAAGCAATGTTCCCACGAAAGCCTCCCAGACAACCCAAATTTAATTCATTTTCTAAGCTGCGAATCAATGATTCTGAGCGTTTTAGCCTATACAACCAGTCACAACTTTGTATGTGGCCATTAATGGCCACATCGCTACTGTTAGCGATGGGACCTGGTAACCTGCCAGCGGTCACGGTTCGGACTGCAACAATCGTTCTGTTCTGTTCCAAACCCGTACAAAAACCCAATCCTCTGCATCTGTGTGGGCAAAACCCAGACCCGTGCCAGTCAACCCGCAGGTTTTGCTGGGTTTGGCTTGACCCGTTGGTTTCAATCTCCGGTTCCAGTATTCAGGTACTTCTTTTCATGGTCATATTCAGATATCCTATTGCTAATCGCAAAATATTGACATTGGTATATCGTTGTCATTGTGTGATGTCTTGGCCGCCTTTATAATCAAAAACAAGTGAGAAACATTCCTTGCCCCATCCTGAAAATGAGAGTCAACAGAGAGTCAATGATTTTTGGTCTTGCATCTTGGGTGATCTGAGTGGCAATTGGATGCAAACGTTCATAAATGAGGTATAGGCTGCCTTTATACGCAAAAAAGAAAGTGACACACTCCTTGCCCCATTCTGAAAATGAGCGTCAACGGAGTGTCTACGATTTTTGGTCTTGCATCTCGGGTAATCAAATTGGCGAATGATCGCAGAAATCTATATACCGGATATTGGTAGCCTTTATAGGCAGATAACAAGCAACGTTCCCACAACAGCCTCCTGGACAACCACAATTTAGTTCATTTTCAAATCTGCAACTCAGTGATACTGAGCCTTTTAGCCTATATGACCGGTCACAACTTTGTATATACCCATTAATGGCCACATCGCGCTTTGATTAACCAGGATGTAAGGCCAAAAATCGTGGAGACTACATTCACGCTTATCTGCATGATCGGGCAGGGAGCGTGTTGCTTTCTTTTTGGTCTATAAAGCAAGCCAATACTTTCAGTATACATGAACATGGACAAGTCTCTGACTAATTACCTGACTTACAAGACCAAAAATCGTTGACGCTCTGTTTCAGAATCGGGCAGGGATCGTATCGATGTGTCTTTTGCCTATGAAGGCAGCCTATACATCATTTATGAATCTCTGCGACCAATCGCCATGCAGAGTAACCTTGATCGTAAGGCAAACATTGTTGACACTATGTTGACGCTCATTGTGCCACGCGTGTAGCTGCAATATGGAACCATTCACTATGGCATAGTATATCAATAATGGTCCTGTGGCAGCCATTCTATGCTGTTCATGTACGTTCCCCTTTATTACTACATTGTTCTTTAATGATGCAAATATATATACCCTTTAAAATATACTCTAAAGTGTCCGCTAATTGTAGATAATGATAATACTCAAAAATTCCGTTGCCTTTAGTCAGCTCTCGTCTTTGCTGCCAAATTCACTCCAAAGGTTGCCCCCATCTTCAAAATGACTGTCAGCTTCATTACCGCCCAGCTGATTGTGTACTAACCTGTGGATGGACCATCATGAGTCAGCAAATCTGGAATACAATCTGTATTGTGCATGCGATCCTTGACAAAAATCGAGCGCTGGGAAGAGGAGTATGTATATACACATATGTGGGTGGCACACCATCTGTTTCGGAGCTCTCATTGTGAACAGATGGTACAGGTGGCGTTCCGGGCCGAGGTGTTGCTCGTCGTGGTGGAGGTGCACCCTTGCCGTTGCACTTCCAGCATGTCTGTGGATATTTTGCTGTGCCATTTTGGCAAGAAAGGCAGCCGTCCATTTGATTTTTGCAAACCATTGCCGGGTGTCTTTCGATCGCAGCCTTCACCTTGTTATGCCCAGGAAACTCAACACTCCACTTCTTCTCTTCTCGGACTTCTCCACGCGGTTTCTTGATTAAATGTTGCATTCCCTCTATTGCACTGCGTGAAAACCCTTCTTTGGCCATATTGGCCATATTCAAGGCAAGAAACAAGTTGGACTGTTCAAGCTGTACCCAACCTCCTTGTCTTGCCATAGTAGCTGACATGTTGAAAACCTCCAAGAAATTAGTTGCTGCTTCTAAAGTGAGATCCGGGTATTACCTCAACCATATATGACTCTGTAGCCTCCTCTCAGGTCTTTAGAGCCTGTTTCGTCCATTTCCAGGTACGTTTATCACGAAATTCATGTGCGAAAATCCCCGAACTGACAACATCTGGATATTCAATATCGCGGACTGTGGGGACAAATGCATTGGTCAACCATGGAGGTTTCCCGTTACGGGAAGCAATAAGTTTATCACGTAGCTCACTACGTACCCCAGCTGTCTGGAATAGTCGTAGTTGACCATCGTCTAGACAGATATGGATTGACTCACGTCTGATTGCATGCTGCTTCTTATTATTGCTACTTCCAGTTCTATGTACCTTTCTGAAATGTGCGTCCTGGGTAATATTTTCGGTGGCTACCATTGCAGCGTCGCGGTGGACTCACTGGTGTCTGCACTGCTACTGTGTCTCGCCGAATGACCCATTGCTTGAAGTTCCTGTTGTTCGGCTCGATTCGGGTCCAATCGCATCTGGGGGAAGTGTTTCTGAAGCCATGGCTTGCTGTTGTAGAAACGTGAGGAAGATGATCACGAAAAGAAGTGGGATGTGCTGAAGATTATATAGTGAGCTACAAGTCAAAATGGAATGAGTGACAGCCAACTTGCACGTTCAATTCAGGCTAAATCCTGCTGCGTATAGGTGCACTTTGTATAGCTGCAGGAGATTCCAATGGTCGCGCGATTTCAGTAAGTTGGTCCAATGTTGTTTGTTTCTTTACAAGGATACATCGTAATCAATGACACCTGATATCCCACGTTTGATATATATAAAAAGAACATTCTGCAACGGAAAGGACATCTGGTGATGTTTGTCTCAAGACATTGCCAGAAACTTACATGAATCACACGCTAACTATCAAGTCATAATGAACTGTTAGCATGACTATTGCCGATGAAGTGACGGTCAAAATGCTGATTTTGCTTTGTTCGAATTGATCAAACCTACCAACCTTGACATAAACGACGCAGCTTGCCCCCATGTGGTCCATTTCTTCCAACATCCAACATCTTGCCCAACAATAAGGTCAACACCAGATACAATGGGCAATATTCCGAAAAAGAACCCCCCGCCACTTCCGGCCTGCAAATGAGGCAAATCAATGATGCATTCCACACGACGATGTTATCAGGCGAATGAAGGCAAGAGTGGCTTGGAGGAAGAAAGGGTCCGTGCGTTGAGAGCATTGCGCAGCTTACGATCCAAAAGGAAGCCTGCGGCGGGGGTACGACAGCTAACGCACTTGTTCAGCAACGAAGAGAGAGAGAAATGGATCGAGGATTAAGTGGAGCGAGAGACCGCAGTGGCAAGAAAGCGAGTTCAAGAAGGAGAGATAGCGATGATACAAGAGCAAGACCATATGGCATATGTTGAAAAGGCACGATCGACAACTACAAAGTCTAAAATAACATTTGAGGAGACACTAGATGCTATTGGAGACAGTCTGAGCGATCTTGCATGTTCCGAAGATGAGGATGATGGGGAAGATGAGGATGATGATGAAGAAGATACAGGGCATGGCAAGCTGAGCGAGGATGACAAACCTAGCTGGGTGATGGGCACAATCTGCAAAATGGTACAGCACCGCATGGAGAGCTTTCGGTAGAACCAGATGAGGCTTGACGAACTGACGTAACCGTGATGGATGGACATGGCCGACTACTTCAGTGAGAGAGAAATCAAGTACACGACGACTGAATTGAAGGTTCCGGCTGTTGCAAAGCCCCAAACAGACTTGACTGCAGCCACACCATCACTGATAATATTTGGAGAGCTTATACAGGCTCTTGATATCGTCACCGGACAATCACAAACGCTGCAAGTGACGTGCTGACCGGGAACTAGTCAAATGAGGCTGGGTTAGTACAACCCTCAGGCAGACTACCACATATTACTGCCGATGGCTGCCACGGTGCCCAAATTGTCACAGATTCAGATTGCGAAGCTAGTTCAATCCGTAAGCATTTAACCCTGGATATAGCGTCCCTAGCTTATTACCATATAGATATAGCATTCAGACGAAGACATGGCGACAGCTCCTGCGTCACCGGAAGTGTAGATACACAAATAGGTATTTTTGATGACGTATCTTGTGGAAAAACAACTTGTGAACCTGTTTTGTTCTGTGTCAGCGTTTTCAGGATTCTGGTGACCAAATTTTGAGACAGGATCATTTGTCAGTGTGTGTGCAAGGGTCATAAGGGCCATCCAAATGTTCTAGACTCCAAATCTAGTAAATTGATGATCAACGATCTTTATATGGTGTTGCCTTTACGGATAAATGATGGAGCAAAACCTAAATTTGAGACGAAATTTACTAACAAAGATTAAGTCAGTGATGTCTTCTGACTAATAGAACGAGCGGTCAAAGCACATGCAAATCTCGGACAAATGACAGCCGCCAGGCTGCATTACTCCATGCAGCCAACAACATATCTCTTCGCTCAGAACTCCTGCACAGGGGCAAGAAATTGAAAATTTTTTATAATACATCATTGAAATCAAGGAGAATAAGCCGGATATGGAATGGTGAGGACGTCAAGCTAATAATATCTAAAACTAGTGCATGGATTTTTATGCTGTAAATTGCCGGCTGAAAGCGTTGAAATGCTATGGAGGTACGTCATTAAACATGTCAATGACTTGTATAGTGGTGGCTCAGAAACTGTGATGTCTCGAAGATCTTGGATTCAAATGACATTACATAGAAACTGTATACTGGCTGCCAATAGAGGCTGTATGCATTTTTTGTACAATTGTTGAGCACCCAATGACTCTTAGTATGTCTCTAAGGTGAGCGCAAAGGTGAGCGTCAAAGGAGCGTCAACGATTTATAGTCATATCTATTCAGCAATCACTCAGCTGCATAGTCGCATCCATCCAAAGAAGAAGTATTGGCTGGCTTAGTAGGGACAATGGCAGGCCACACCCACATTGCCCCATCATTGAAATGTGTGTCAACGAAGCGTCAACAATTTCTGGGCTTACATCCTGGATGATAACTGGGCTATGCAACGGCATTTAGCCATAATCATAATATTGGCGGCCTTCATGGGCAATAATGCTACAGACAATATCGCTACTACCTTCTCGAAATCAGCGTCAACAGAGCGTCAATGATTTCTGGCATTGCACCATTGAAAATCCAGAGGGTTTCGCTGCAACCTTGACTCATAATGGAAATATCGCCCGCCTTTCTAGGCAAAACATGGTAGTGACAACATTGGGACAATGTCCTAAACATGCGCATCAACGGAGCGTCGACGACTTTTGGCCTTGCATCATGGAAAATTCAAGTGCTGCGTGGGGATATTAAACTATCATGGAACTATTGGCTGCCTTTCTACGCGAAAATAACTGCGACTGCATCAGTTGTATGTCCTAAAAATGACCGTCAACGGAGCGTCAACAACCTCTGGCCTTGCATCTTGGAAAATGCAAGGGTTGTGCGACGACATTGACGTATACTTGAACTATGGGCGACCTTTCTAGGCAAAAATGCCGAGGACAAGATCGTAAGCATGTCCCAAAATGACCGTCAACACAGCATCAACGATTTTTGATCTTGCATCTTGGATAATCTAACAGCAAAGGAATGCAGATAATCCATCATGAACTTTTTAGCAGCATTTAATGGCAAAAATGCTGGTGATGATATCACGTACAGCTCCTACAATTGAGCGCCCACCCAGCGTCAACAATTTTGGTGGATGCTCGAAATGCTACCCAGCAATGAACTGCATTGTGGTATCCTGAAATTGAGTTTTATGCAGTCAGTCTTCGCAATCTGTTCGTGTATACAACCTCAGAAGTATGCATGCAATGTCTTACAGATCTGCTTTTTTTGCTTTGAGTTGTAGAGTCAATATTTAAGAACACGCAGTCTGCCATACTGTATCATTGCTTTCGGCAGTCTCTTGAGTCGAATCACCCAGTATTCTAATTCTTGCCGCCATGTCAGATTCAAAATGTTTGAACACCTCTCTGCTCGAGGTTATGATCTTTTCCAAAAATGAACATGTCTTTATTGTCAATTTGAGCGACCTTACATTGCAAATTATTTTTGAAACTTGGTGGGCTTCAATGAATGAAGGCTTGAAGCGGCCTATTGCTTGGAATAATTCTAGACATGTGTTGTCATGGCGATTGTATATACACTACAGAATTGAAGCGACCGGCAGCCCTGGCATCATATTTATGGTTCATCATCAAGTTCTTCACCATCCATCAGAACATGGGACCAGCTCAATGGGGAAACACTTGCTCGCAAAAGCTCACATTGCAAAGTTAATTGAATTAACACAGACAGAAGTTACTGAATTGACTAGTTCGACGGTTGATGAAACAGCTTTAGCCATCTTGAAGAGGCAAGGAAGTCGAGGAATCATATTAGTCAGTTTGCCAAGGAAAATCAGATTTGACATCCAGTTTGATCCATATTGATTGAAATGACAGACAAAATGTTCCAAATTGGCAGCTAAGGACTTTGAAACTTCTGACTTTCACCAAGACACGTGGAATCGTTACCTCATGTTAGGATTTGTTTCGGCATATATTCCATGCAACTCTATATCAAATCCCGAGATATGGCTGTCATATAAGGTGTTACGCGATGATGGAGTGCTGCCGTCCGCTACAACCCTCAGCCACATTTGCAGGAGGGAATATGCACTGACAGTGGATGCAATTAAGAAGCAATTGGCGTCACCAAACAAAGCTAGTTTAGCTTTGGACGGATGGACATCAACGAACAAATTGGCCATAATGTCGGTCATTGCGTACTATATGGATTGAAAATGGGGATTGCGTGAGGTTCAACTCGCTTTTGATGAGATTGATCGCCTTTTAATTTCCCCTTTCGAAAGCTAATGAAGGATGATAGGTCAAGGGCCAACATACTGGGGCAGGGCTAGCTGTACATTTGTAGGATGTGCTGGATCATTTTGAGCTCACGGACGGCCATTTACTCAGTATAACAACGGATCATGCTTCCTGAAACTACTTGATAACATGCAAGCTGCAATCAACAATTGAGGCCTGTGAAATAGAGTGGCCTCCATTGAGGAACCACATACCGTGCATGGTGCACATCATACAGCTAGCTTTAGGTGCATTCATGAGCAGTCTCGTTGTAAATGGCCACACCAAGTCTTCGGAAGCCCATGAGCGTGATGAGCAATTTCGAGAGAATGAAAGCATAGACATCGGAAAGAGTCAAAGACTTCGAAAAGATGGCAATGCTAGAATCAATAGGGTGTCGGCCATGAGACCAGGTATGGCAAAGATAATTGAGAAAGTACCTATTTCATGATATTTTGAAAATCCTGAAACTGATCTTCATATAGCACAGAATGCTTGCTATATTGATTACACTGACACCTGGTCGTCGAAACAAGTTTATGGACTGTCAAAAAGCCAAAGTCCACATTGCGGTACTTCTGATTATGGATGTGAAGACACGTTGGAACAGTACACTGCAGTTACTCGAGCGGGCCTACCGATTACGGGAATTCACACACGAGTGGCTTCACAATCCAAAATACACTGAATATAGGCCACTGTTCACAACTCAAGCTGAATGGATGATTGTGAAGTATTTCATCCAAGTATTGAGGCAATTCCAATATTTGACCCTGTCGATGTCGAAGAGGTATACAGTCACATCGCGTCACGTTATAACTGTGTACAATGACATGTTTGATCCCAAGGATGGCGTGATGGGAGCTTTGGCTAGGAAGAAAACTCAATGGAAAGAAGACATGTTCTTTGCGGTGAAGTCAGCTCGACAGAAGCTGTCCAATTACTACGCTGCAGTGACTCCAACGACCGGCATGATGCTGAAATCTGAACATATCCCCAATTTGATCCGGAAGGTGCAATCCTTTAGAAAGTGGGACAAGGGAATGGAAATCAATCCGGAGGATGAGACATCCTCTACTACCCAATACCAACAGGCCTTTCTGAAGTATGTGGAGAATGAATACTGCACCAAACATGGACGCGTGCCCATCAATATACTCCAAAGCTTACTGAGCAGCAATCCCATCTCCTCGGCAATGGCTTCAGGATCCTGTCAATCATCCTCTGATCCATATGATGTGAACAGCGATGATGAAGTGTACTAAACGCCTAAAAATGTGGCTGAGAAGAAACACAGAAAAGCAATCCTGCTGCGCACCTATTGACTACTGCCAGGCTCTATTTGAATTCGCCGCCTAAGGCAGCAACGAACTGGGGGTAAATCAATCCAAATCTCAATGATTTCCACTCCGACCCAATGGAGTTTAGCATTACATTTTGGATACCGGATATAACCGACTGCTGGTGTCAACCGGAGGAAACGCACTCAAAGTACGCCAATCTCTCCAATGTGGCGCAAAACATATTCTCCATTGTACCACATGGTGTCGGAGTGGAGGCAACTTTTTCTCTTGGCCGAGATGTCATCAGCTGGAGGCAGTCAATAACCAGAGGCGAGAACCTTCGCAAAAAAGTCGTTGTAATGCTGTTTGCTCGAGCGAATAACGAGATTTTGGAAAGCACTGGCAAAGAATTGGATGACACGAACACAGGAAACGACTCGGAAATGAAGAAAGAGGCGGAGGAAAGGATACTGCACAGCATGGCCAAGGTTCACGACTTTTTGAAGATCTGGCAGGGCAGCCAAAACCTATGTGCTACACAGAAGGAATCTCGTGATCAAAACAAGCAGTTGACCGCTGTGGGATACATTTTGGACACCCAAGAGATCGTCAAAGCATACTGGTCACTCTTTCAACATGATGGTGCGACTGCATTCAAATTGTCAGAAAGATCTCCTTTGCCACCACCTATGTCTGCAAAAGACCTCCCTGGAGGACAAACTGAAATCTTAAATGTCCGCCAAATCCAAAGAATCAACAGTCATCTAGTCCCAAGTGACGAGGATAGCGCACCGGAAAGCATTTCGGACACTAAAGATTAGCTTAACTGGATTGGGGACTTAGATAATCCAAATGACAGCGAAGATGATTCCGCCGCGGAAATTGAATCTGATATGGAGCGAGACAATGGAATCGAGGATCCGGAATGCCCAGAGCAGCAGGATGTGAGCGCTGCTCCAAATGTTCCTTGATTGATTCAGCCTACACAGCAGTCCTAGGAACTTGCTGAGAAGGTGTTGGTGATGGTCAATGCAATTGAAACAAGAAGGAACAAGGGAGCGAAGAAAAAGTAGGATAGAATGCGTCAATTATTCACCAGCTTCTTTATGTATCTTAACTGAGTGTTTTAGTTCGAGATATATTATGGGTGGATGGTGAGCAGTAGCTTGTGAATATCGGTTGATAACCAGATGCATAGTGGGTGCAAAGAAGCTTTTGGCAAGACACATGAATTTTAGTCCTGTGCGAGTGAACAGGGCAAGAATTTTACTGTGCTCGGCTTTGCCACAAGGCCAAGTCTTAATCTGGCAGAAAGACTAACAATAAGTTCAAATTATGATGAAAACTACTGTTGATGGCAGCAGATGTTGAATGGACAATACAGTAAAATGAAAGTCAGCGGAGAGTCAACGATTTGTGGTTATGTAAGTATGGTAATTAATCAGTGCTTTGGTCGCTGTTTGGCATAACCGATGTATTGGCAGCGTTTATTGGCAAAACAGACAGCAACACGATCATCGCCCCATTCTGAGTATGAGTGTCAACGTAGCGTCAACAATTTTTGGCTTTGCATCTTGGCTAATTTATGTTCAGATTGTTTGCAGACATCCACTTTCCAGACATTGGCAGCCTTTACTGGAAAAAACTACAGCGACATGCTCCCTGCCGCATCCTGAGAATGAGCGTCAACAGAGTGTCAACAATTTTTAGTTTTTCATCTCGGCCGATTTATCTTCTGATTGGTTGCAGCCATCCATTTATCAAATATTGGCAGCCTTTACTGGCAAAAACAACAGCGAAATGCTCTCTGCTGCATCCTCAAAATGAGCATCAACGGAGTGTCAACAGTTTTAGTTGTTGCATATTTGGTAATCAAGTCATCGCGCTAATCTTCGTGTTCATAACGGAATTATTGACCGCCCCCATGGGCAAAAATACAATATACCCAAGGTAAAACACCGATTCCAAATTAATCTATATTGCAAGCTGCCAAGCATACAAAGACATATTATTGGTTACTGAAAATGCAATTTTGATATGATACTATTAACAAACTCCAAACATAAGAGCCTTATTTGAATCTATAGATGGACTCACTGGGTGACCCGCTGACAACCCGCCCAATTCAGACGGGTTGGGAGTTCACCTTTGAACAGTACCTGAGTTAGTGTTTTGGGTTTATTTACAACAAAGACCGCCAATTTGGCAACAGTTCAGTTTGGACCCGGGCCCGAACCAGAAGTGACAGTCCGGAACAGTTGCTAACACTACACATCGCGCTGTCATTAACCATGATGCAATGCCAAAAATTGTTGACGCTCCGTTGATGCTCATTTTCATGATTAGGCAGGGAGCATGTTGCTTTGTTTTTGGCCTATAAAGGCGGCCAATACTTTCAGTATGCATCAAAATGGCCAAGTCTCTGATTAATTACCTGACTTACAATAACAAAAATTGTTGACCCGCTGTTGATGCTCAGTTACAGAATCGGGCAGGGAGCATATCGGTTTCTCATTGGCCTATAAAGGCAGCCTGTACGTCATTTATGAATCTCTGCAACCAATCGCCGTGCAGAGTAACCATAAATCTAAGCCAAACATTATTGAAGCTCCGTTGACGCTCATTTTGGTACAGGTGTATCCGCAACATGAAACTATTCACTTTGGCATAGTATATCAATAATGGATCTTGTGGCAGCCGTTCTGCGCTGTTCATGTCTGTTCTCCTTTATTACTACATTGTTCCTTAATGATGCATATAAATATACCTTTTAAAATATACTTCAAAGTGTCCGCTAATTGTAGATAATGATAATACTCAAAATTCCCATTGCCTTCAGTCAACTCTCGTCTTCGCTGTCAGATTCACTCAAAAGGCTGCCCTCATCTTCAAAATAGCTGTCAGCTGCATTACCACACAGCTGATAGTGTACTAACCTGTGGATGGACCATCATGAGTGAGCAAATCTGGATTTGCATCTTTATCGCGCATGCGATCCTTGGCATATGGATAAAGATTGAAAAATTGAGTGCTGCGAAGCAGAGTATGAATTTACACATGTCCGGGTGGCACACTTTCTGTTTCGGAGCTCTCATTGTCGTCAGATGGTCCAGGTGGCGGTCCAGGCCGAGGTGGCGCCCGTCCTGGTGGAGGAGCACTCATGACGTTGTGCCTCCAGTGTGTCTGTGGATTTTTTATGGTGCTTTTTTGGGAAGGAAGGCAACCGTCCCATTGATTTTTGCGAACCATTGCCGGGTGTCTTTCGATCACTGCCTTTACCAATTATGTCCGGGAAAATCAATACCTTGCTTCTGGTCTTCTCGGACTTTGCTGCGAGGTTTCTTGAGCAGTTGTTCCATTTCCTCTATTGTGGCGCGTGAAAACCCTCCTTTGGCCATTTTGGCCATATTCAAGGTAAGACGCATTTCGGACTGTTCAAGCTGTACCCGACCTCCTTGTCTTGCCATAGAAGCTGATATGTTGAAAACCTACAAGAAATGAGTTGCTGCTTCTAAAGTGAGATTCGGGTATTACCTTAACCATATACGACTCCGTAGCCTTCTCTGAGGGTTGTAAAGCCTGTTTCGTCCATTACAGGGGATGTTGATCACGCAATTCATATGCGAAAATCCCAGAACTGACAACACCATGATGTTCAATTTCGTGGACTGCGCAGACACATGCCTTGGTCGACCATGGAGGTTTGTTGTTATGGGAAGAAATAAATTGGTCACGTAGCTCTCTATATACCCCAGCTGTGCATTATATGGCTAGTTCACTGTCAGCTACACCGATATGGATTGACTTACATCGGATCGCATGCTGCTTCTTATTCTTTCTGCTTCCAGTTTTACGTACATTTTTTGAATGTGTGTCATGTGTCATATTTCCGGTGGCTACAATTGCAGCGTCGCAGTGGACTACCTGCTGTCCTAGTTGCTGCTGTGTCTCACCCAGTGTCGGAGTACTTGAAGTGTCTGACGTTCGGATCTATTCGGCTCCAATCGTATCCGGTTGAAGTATTCCAGAAGGCATGGCAAGCTGATGTGAAATGGTGAGGCAGATGATCACGAAAGGAGGTGGGAGGTGCTGATGATTATATAGTGAGCTACAAGTCATGATGGAATGAGTGCCAGCCAACATGCACCGTCAATTCAAGCTGAATCCTGGTGCTTAGACGAGCACTAAGTATAGCTGCAGGGGATTCCAACAGTCACACGATTTGCAGTATGTCGGTTCTATGGTACCTCTTTGTTTACAAGTATACATTGAGATGAACGACAGCTGATATCTCATGTTGCATATATATAAATAGAACATTCTTCGACGGAAAAGATGTCTGGTGATGTTTGTCTCAAGAAATCGCCGGAATCTTACATGAATCACATGCTAACCATCAAGTCATAATGTACTGTCAGCATGACTATTCCCAATGAAGCAACAGTCAAAATGCTGATTTCGCTTTGTTGAAATTGATCAAACCTACCAACCTTGACATAAAAGACGCAGCGTGCCTCCAAGCGGTCCATTTTTTGCAACATCCAACATCTCGCCCAACAAGAAGGTCAACACAGGATAAAATGTTCAATGTGCCGAAATTGAACATTTTACCACTTCCGGCGAGAAAATATGGCAAATCGACGAGGCATTCCACACAACGATGTCATCAAGTGAATACAGGTGAGAGTGGCTTGGAGGCAGAAAGGGTCCGAGCATTGGGAGCATTGCGCAGCTTACGATTCAGAAAAAAGCTTGTGGCGGAGAAGTGATGGACAACGCACTTGTTAAGCAATGAATAGAGAGAGAAATGGGTCGAAAATCATGTGGAGTGAGAGACCGCAGTGGCAAGATAGCCAGTTCAAGACGCAGAGACAGCAAGTATGCAATAGCAGGATCATTTGGGAAATGTTGAAAAGGGACGATTGAAAACCACAAAGGCTGAAACAACGTTTGTGGAGATGTTGAATGCCATCAGAGATAGTCTAAGCGATCTTGCAAGTTCCGATGATCAGGAGGATGGGCAGGACGAGGATGATGATGATGAAGATACAGGGCTTGGCAAGCTGAGTGAAGATGACGAACCTAGCTGGGTGATGGGCACAATCTCCAAAATAGGACAGCACTGCATGGAGAGCTTTCGGCAGAAGCAGATGAGGCTTGACAAACTGACACAACCGGGAGGGTGGGACGCGGCTGACTAACTCTGTGAGAGAGATATGAAGTACGGGATGACTGAATTGACGGTTCCGGCAGTTGGGAAGCCGCAAACAGACATGACTTTAACCACACCATCACCGACAACATTTGGAGAGCTTTTGTAGGATATTGAAATTGTCTCCGGACATTCACAAATGCCACATGTGACATCTCGACAGGGAAGTTGTTAAATGATGCTGGGTTCGGAGAAATCTCAGGCAGGCAATCTCATAGCATCTGCAATGCCCGCCGTGGTACCCGATTTGTCACAGATTGAGATTCCAAAGCGAGTTCAACCTGTAAGCTTTTTCCCCTGCATATAGTGTCCCAAGCAGAATACCATATAGAAATCGGATTCGGACTAAGACATGGTGACGGCTCCTGCTTCACTGGAGAAATAAATAGCCAAATAACTATTTTTGACGATGTATCTCGTATAAACACAATTTGTGAACACGTTTTGTTATGTGTCAGCTTTCTCTGGATTTTATTGACCAAATTGTGAGACAGGATTATTCGTCAGTGTGTGTGCAAGGGTCTTACAGGCCTTGTGAATGTTATAGACTCCAAATCAAGTTGATTGACGAACAACGTAGTGTTTATGGTGTTGCCTGTTACGGTTAAATGATAAAGCAAAACCTAAATTTGAGACGAAATTGATTAACAAAGTTTGAGTCAGTAATGTCATACGACTTTCAGAAGGAGCGGTCAAAGCAGATCCAAAAACCAGACAAGTGACAGCTGACAGGCGGCATTAATCCATGCAGCCAACTACATATCTCTCCGCTCAGAGTTCCTGCACATGGTTGAGAAATTGAATATTACTTATGATACGTCATGGAAATCGAGGAGAATAAGCTGCGTAAGGAATGGTGAGCACGTCAGGCTATAAATATCAAAAACTAGTGCATGGATTTTCATGACATAAATTGCCAGCCGAAAGTGTTGATATGCAATGGAGCTATGTCATTAATCATGTAAATGATGTGGATAAAGCCAGTTCCGAAACTGAGATGTCTCAAAGATTTTAAATTCGAATGATAATACAGAGCAACTGTATACTGGCTGCCAATGAAAACTGTATGCATTTTTTGTAGAGTTGTTGAGCATCCAATGACTGTTAGTATGTCTCTGAGGTGAGCTCAAAGGTGAGAGTCAACGGAGCATCAAAAATCTATAGTCATACCCGTTTAACAATCACCCGAGTGGATAGTTGCATCCATCGAAAGAAGAAGTATTGGCCATCTTAGTAGGTGAAATGGCAAGCCACACGCCCCTTGCCCTGTTATAGAAATAAGCATCAACGGAGCGTCAATTATTTCTGGTCTTACATCCTGGATAATAACTGGGCTGTACCACGGCATTCAGCCATAATTATAATATTGGCGGCCTTTATGGGCAAAATGCTAGAAACAATTTCAGTACTACCTCCTGAAAATGATCGTCAATGATTTTTGGCATTGCATCATTGTACAACCAGGGGGTTTCGCTGCAACATTTACTCATAATCGAACTATCGCCCGCCTTTCTAGGCAAAACATGGTTGTGAGTACCTCGGGACTATGTCCTAAACATGAGCATCGACGGAGAGTCAACAACTTTTGGCCTTGCATCAACGAAAATGCATTGGCTGTGTGGCGACATTCAACCATAATCGAACAATTGGCCACCTTCTAATCCGAAAATGATTGCGACAACATCGCTACTATGTCCTAAAATTGAGCGTCAATGGAGCATCAACGACTTCTGGCCTTGCATCTTGGAAAATGCAAGGGTTGTGCAGCAACATTGACCTATAATCAAACTATCGGCCACCTTTCTAGGCAAAAATGCTTTCGATGACAACATCACTATGCCCTTAAAATGAGCGTCAACCGAGAGTGAACAATTTTAGGCCAGCCATCTCAGACAATCAAAGGGCTATGCGACTACATTGATCAATCACAGAACCATCAGCTGCCTTTCTAGGCAAAAACGACTCTGCCAAGATCATAACCATGTCCTATAATGAGCGTCAATGGAGCGTCAACAAATTTTGATCTTGCATCTTGGATAATCTAACGGCAATGGAACGCACTTAACCCACAATGATATTATCGGCAGCCTCTATTGGCAAATATGCTAGTGATGATATCGCGTCCGGCTACTACAATTGAGCACCCATAGAGCGTCAATAGTGTTGGTGGAGGCTTAGAACAATACACAGGAATGAACTGCATTATGCTCTTCCTACATCGAGTTATACACAGTCAGTATCCACAATCTCTCCTTGTATACAACTTCACAAATATGCATGCAAATCTTACAGATCTGATTTTTTCACGTGTAGTTGTAGAGTCAATATTGAAGAACCCGCAGTCGGCTTTACTGTCTCGTTACTTTTGGCATTCTCTTGAGTGGGATCACCCAGTGTTCCAATTCTTGCCGCCATGTCAGATTCGAAATCTTTGATCACCTCTTTGCTCGAGGTTATGATCGTGTCCAAAAATCAATCTGTCTTTGTTTGTTATTTGAGAGACCTTACAATTCAAATTATATTGAATGATTGGTAGGCTTCAATGAATGAAGGCTTGAAGCGGCCTTCTGCTTGGTAAAATTCTAGACATGTGCAGTCATGGCGATTCTATTTACACTGCGGAATAGAAGAGACCGGCGGCCCTGGCATCGTATGTCTCGTTTGTCATCAAGTTCTTCGCCATCCATCGGCACATGGGACCAGGTCAATGGGGAAACCCTTGCTGGCAAAAGCTCACATCGGAATGTTAAACAAATTAACAGTGACAGAGGTTACAGAATTGACCAGTTTGATGGTTAATGAAACAGGTTTAGTCATCATGAAGCGGCAACGAAGTCAAGGAATCACAACAGTTAGTTTGCAGAGGAAAATCAGATTTGACATCCAGTTTGATCCATATTGATTGAAATGACGGACAAAATGTTCCAAAGTGGCAGCTAACAACTTTGAAACTTCTGACTTTCACCAAGACACGTGGAATCGATACCTCATGTCAGGATGTATTTTGGCACATATTCCATGGAATGCTATGTTAAATCTGGAGCTATGATGGTCATATAAGGCGTTACTGGATGATCTAGGTCTGCCGTCTGCTACAACTCTGAGCAACATTTGCCAGAGTGAATATGCACTGACCGAGGATGCAATTTAGAACGAATTGCCGTCACCAGACAAGGTTAGTTTAGCTTTGATCGGATGGACATCGATAAACAAATTAGCCATGACATTGGTCATTGCTCACTCTATGGATCGAAATTGGCCATTCTGTGAACTTCAACTCACGTTCAATGAGGTTGATAGCGTGTTTTTTTCCCATTTCGAAAGGTAATGAAGGATGATAGGTCAAGCGCCAACATCCTGGAGCAAGGATAGCCGTACATTTGAACAATGTGCTGGATCGTTTAGAGCTCACCGACGGCCGTTTGCTCGGCATTACAATGGATAATGCTTCCTCAAATTTCTTGATGACACGTGAGCTGCAGTCAACACTTGATGCATCTGGAATCGAGTGTCCTGCATTGAGGAACCACATACCGTGCAGGACGCATGTCATACAGCTGGCTTTAGGTGCATTCATAAGCAGTCTCGGTGTACAAGGCCGCACCAAGTCTTAGGAAGCGCATGTGTGCGATCAGCAATTTTGAGACAATGAAAGCATAGACATTAGGAAGAGTCAAAGACATCGAGAAGAGGGCAATGGTAGAATCAATAAGGTGTCGGCCATGAGACCAGGTTTGGCAAAGATAATTGAGACAGTACGTACTTCAAGATTTTTTGAAAGTCCTGAAACTGACCTTCATATAGCAGAGAAGGCTTGCTGTATTGATTACGCTGACCCCTGGTGGTCGAAACGAGTTCATTAACTTTCAAGAAGACAAAGTCCGCAAAGTAATACTTCTGAATATGGATGTGAAGACACGTTGGAACTCTACACTGGAGTCACTCAAGCGTGTCTACTGATTACAGGAATTCACATGCGAATGGCTGAAATATCCACAATCCACTGAATACCGGCTACTGTTCACAATACAAGAAAAATGGATGATTGTGAAGTATGTCGTGGAACGATTGAGTCCATTCCAATATTAGACCCTGTGGATGTCGAAGAGGCGTACAGTCACATTGCATCAAGTTCTCACAGTGTCCAAGGATATGTTCGATCACATGGATGGCGTGATGCGTGCTTTCGCTGAGAAGAATACTCATTGGACAGAAGACTTGTTCTTTGCTGTGAAGTTAGCTCGACAGAAACTGTCCAAATAGTACCCTCAAGTGACTGCAACGACGGGCATACTACTCATTTCTGCACATCTCATTGATTCCTTCTGGAAGATGCAATTCTTTAGAATGTAGGACAAGTAAATGGATATCACTCCTGAGGATGAGACATCCTATACTACCTAATACCAAGATGCCTTTCTGAAGGATCTGGAGAATAAATACTGTGCCAAACATCGACGCGTGCGGGTCAATAAACTCCAATGCTTACCGAGCAGCAATCCCATCCCCTGTACAATGGCTTCAGGATCCTGTCAAGCATCCTTTGATGCATATGATTTGTCCAGTGATGATGAAGAATACTTAACGCCTATCAATGTGGCTGAGACAACACCCAGACGAAGTGATTGCGCTGCGTGCTGATTGACCGCTGCCAGGCTCTATTTAAATTCGCCACCTGAAGTAGCAAAGAACTGGGGGCAAATCAATCCAAATCTCAATGGTTACCACTCCGACCAAGTGGAGATTAGCAGTACATTTTGGGTACCGGACATAACTGACAGGTGGCCTCAACAGGAGGAAACGTACTCAAAGTACGCTGATCTCTCCAGTGTGGCACAGGGCATATTCTACATCATAGTAACATGGTGTCGGAGTGCAGGCCAGTTTTTCCCTTGGCCGAGATGTTATCTGTTGAAAGCAGTCAAAAACCACAGGCGAGAACCTTCGTGAAAAAGTCGTTGTAAGGCAGTTTTCCCGAGTTAATAACGGGATATTAGCAGGTGCTGACCCAGAATTGGATACAATGAAGACTGAAAATGGCTCGGAAATGAAGAAATAGGTGGTGGAAAGATAACTGCACAGAATGGCCAAGGTTCACGACTTTTTGGAGATGTGGCAGGACAGCTGAAACCTATGTGCTACTCTGAAGGAATCTCGTACCCAAATCAAGCAGATGACTGCCATGGGATACATTTCGGACAGCAAAGAGATCAGCGAAGCATCCTGGTCACTCTTTCAAAATGATGGGGTGGCTGCATTCAAATTGTCAGAAAGATCTCCTTTGCCACCATCTTTGTGTACAAAGAACCTTCCTGGGGGATAAACTCAAATATTGAATGGCCGCCGAATCCGAAGAATCAACCGTCATCCAGTTGTAAGTCAGGAGGATAGCGCACCTGAATGCAATTCGGACACTTAATTTTGGCTTAACTGTAATGGGGACTTATATATTCCAAATGACAGCGATGACGATTGCGTGGCAGACGTTGAATCTGCTATGGAGCAAGACAATAGCATCGAGCATCGGAAATGCCCAGAGCAGTGGACTGTGAGCGTCCGCCCAATGTTCCCAGATTGATTTGGCCGACACAGAAATCAAACAGACTGGCTGAAGAGGTATTGCTGAGAGTCAATGCAATCGAAACAAGGAGGAAAAAGGGATTGAAGAAACAGTAGGACAGAATGTGTCCATGTTTCGACAGCTTCTTTATGTATGTTGACCGAATATTTTAGTTAGAGATAGAATTGTGGGAAATGGTGAGCAGAAGGTTGTGAATATCAGTTGATAAGCAGATAAATAGCAGGTGCAATGAAGCTTTTGGCAAGACACATAAATTTTAGTGCTGTGATAGTGAACAGTGCAAGAATGTTACTGCGCTCGGCTTTGCCACAGGGCCAAGTCTCAATCTTTCAGAAACACTACCAATAAGTTTTAATCGTGATGAAAACTATTGTCGATGGCAGCAGATGTTGAATGGACAATGCAGTACAATGAGCGTCACCGGAGCGTCAACAATTTGTGGTTTTGTAAATACGGTAATTACACAGTGCTTTGGTCGCTGTTATGCATAACCGATGTATTGGCAGCTTTTGTTGGCAAAAGAGACAGCAACACAGTTACCCTCCCGTTCTGAGAATGAGAGTCAACAGAGCATCAACAATTTTTAGCTTCGCATCTTGGCTAATTTATGTTCCCATTGGTTGCAGATATGCATTTATCAAATATTGGCAGCCTTTAGTGGCAAAAACAACAGCCAAATGCTCCCTGCTGCATCCTGAAAATGAGCGTCAATAGAGCGTCACCAGTTGTAGTTGTTACATATTTAGTAATCAAGGCATCATGCGAATCTTTCCATTCATAATGGAATTATTGACTGCCATGATTGCCAAATATACAATATTCCAAAGGTAAAACACTGATTCCAAATTAATCTATGTTGCAAGCGGCAAAGCATACACAAACACATAATTCGTTGTTGAACACGCTATTTTGATAAGACACTATTAACACACTGGAAAAGTAAGAGCTGTATTTGAATCTATAGATGGACCAACTGACAACCCGCCCAATTCACATACGTTGGGAGTTTACCGTAAAACTTTCCCTGAGTTGACGGTTCGGGTTTATTGACAACCCCGACCGCCAATATGGCAACGGTTCGGTTTGGACCCCAACCCGGAACTAGTGTCAGAGACGGGTCCAAATTCCCAGGTCGGTTCCGGGTCCGGTTTGAACCTGGAACCAAACCGTTGCAATGGGTTTCCACACAATACCCGCTCCTCAAAAGTCAACATTTCTTGCTTCAATTAAATATTTGAGTTCTGATTGTATCACAACATGATCAATACGTAGATTGTGCAGTTTTGGTCGCGCTTTCACCTCCCGCTTGCAGATTTGCGATCCGACATGTATTTGTTGAGTCGCGATTCAAAACCCACCAATTTCGGTTAACTTCAGCCATTATTTCACAACCATTCAACAAATATCAGTCGGATTGCAAATTTGAATGCAGGAGGTAAAAGAGCGGTTAAAGCTGAACAATTTACGTATTGACCATGTCATGATACGATCAAAGCTCAAATACTGAATTGGTGCCAAAGTTCTAAGAACCGTAAAATGGAACCGCGGTCCGGTTCGAACCCATCCCCGAACCAGGTGGGTACCCTTCTTTTCCGGGTAAAAACCCGGACTCGATCATCCGGTCCGGTTCCAAACCCGGACCGCAGCCAGGTAACCCAGAACTGTTGCTAACACTACCCGGAACCGAAGTGACGGTCCCAGATCATTGCTAACACTACTTTTGGTCATGGGTCTTGGACAATCCAATGGCTGAGCGGCCACATTAGGTCATAATCGAACTATCAGCCATCTGTCTAGGCGAAAATCGTTGCTACAACAGTGCTACTATGTACTAAAAATCAGCATCAACGCAGCATCGACGATTTTCAGTTGTGCATCTTGGAAAATCCAAGGGTTCTGTGGCGACACTAAGTCATAATCGCATTATTGGCCGCCTTTCTAGGTGAAACTTGTTTCGTCTACATTGCTACTATGTCTTGAAAATGAGTGTCAACCGATTGTCAAAGACTTTCGGCCTTGCATCCTGGGAAATGCATGGGCAGTGCTGCATCATGAACCCATAAATGAACTGTCGGCCGCCTTTCTAGTTACAAATGCTTTTGACAACGTCATCACTGTGACATACAAATCAGGGTCAATGGAGTGTCAACAATTTTATGCCTTGCATTGTGGAATATCAAGTGGATGTGCAACTACATTGATCCATAATTGATCTATCGGACTCATTACAAAGCAAAAATACTTGCATTAAGATCGTAACCATGTTCCCAAATGAACGTCAACAGAGTGTCAACGATTTTTGGTCTTTCATGTTGGATAACCTCATGGTAATGGAACGCAGTTAACCCACAATGAACCAATTGGCAGCCGTTATTGGCAACTACACTAGGAACGATATCGCTTCCACCACCTTCCATTAATCACCCACTCAGCGTAAACAATTTTGGTGGAGGGTCAGAACGCTACACAGCAATGAACTGCATTGTGCTGTTTCGAAATTGAGTTTTACACAGTCAGTCATTGCAATCTGTCCTTGTATACGGTCACTACGCAAAAGTCTTGGTGATTCGGTCCGTGCGCACTGCATCAAAAATATGGGGTTGTGACTTTGCAAGCTCGCTACACAGCCCACAATGCCTCAAACTGCCAGGCGTGGGATGTCTCTGGCAGAGAAGGGGGTAATGATCGTTCTCTTTTTCTTGCGATACTCTTTTGCAGCGATTAGCCTGATTACAAGGCGACCTTGATCAACAGTCCGCAATTTTGTTGCTCGTGCTACCGATCACCAATCCCTTGAAAACCACCCACGCATCGGCAGACCATGTATTTTGAATTGACAACAATGAAGATCCATCATGCGAGCAGTCAAGAAAGACAGACAAATCGCATGAGCCGAATTGCGCGATATGTATGCACGAAATGTATTGCTGTCAACCATTGATCGGTATCTGCGCCAGAACAACTATAGTTAGTGGCTAGCAAAGAAAAGACCAAAGCTTGAGGACAGACATGTATTCCAAAGGCTACAATGGGCACTGGAACACAAGGATTGGACACATGAGCAGTGGGAAGGAGTTATTTGGAGTGTTGAATGCTCCGTGGAGAAGAGTGATTCAGGACAGCAAATGTGGGTATTTCGACAACAACCCGAAAATTGGTTGAAAGACTGCATTGCACCAAAATGAACGGGCAAAGGGATTTCCTTGATGGTTTGGTGTTGTTTTTTGGGGCAGAAACCGTGGAACCTTCTGCCCTCTTATTGTCAAATCGGTCAACAAGGGTGTCTATATCAAGCTTCTTGAGTCCCTTCTTCTTCCAGTCATTAACCGTGTCCAGGACACTCTAGGGGATTCCATCTTCCAGCAGGACAATGCTCCAGTATACAAAGCAGCTGTGGTTATGGATTTTTTAAGAAATACAACATCCAGGTGAAAGACTGGCCACCCTATTCCGCAGACCACAACCCTATCGAACATGTCTGGGTAGAGCTCAAGCGCAGGTTTTATAGAAAATAGCCTCTTATTGAAAACACAAAAGGAGGCCCGGATGAAGTGAAAGCAAGGTTGCCTGAAGTCCTGCCCGAGATCTGGGAGAACATACAGGAGGCATACTTTGAGAAACTGTGGAAAAGCATGCCCAACCGGGTGGCTGCTGTACTTGATGCCAAGGGATGGTATACAACGAACTGAGCATGTAATTCTATTCGATTTATTTTTCTCCTTCCAAAGACATCATTATAAGTATCTAGACACTTTGAATTTTTGGTTTGAAGACTGTATCATCTTTGGTTGTGGTGTAATAGTGATTTTTGTTGCTGGAGAGTGTGTTCGCGAGGGGGCGCACAGACCGAATCACCAAGACTTCTCTGTAGTGACTGTACAATTTCACAAATATGAATGCAATTTATTACAGGTCTGAGTTTGTTGCAAGTAGCTGTAGATTCAATATTTTAGAACCTGCAGTGTGCTATACTATAAGTTTACTTTCGTCAGTCTCTCGGGTCAGATTACCGAGCTGTGTAGATCCTACTGCCATGTCGGATTCGAAGTCTTTGAATACCTCTTCACTCAAGGTTACAATCTCTTCCAAAAACGAACATGTCTTGCTACATGATTTGAGTGACCTTACTTTACTAATCATGTTTCATACTTGGTGCGCTTCAAAGAATATAGTCTTGAAGTGGCCGATTGCCTGGAAGGATTCTAGACATGCGCCTTCGTGGCGATTCTATTTACAGTGCGGAATTGAGGAGATAGGTAGCCCTGGCATTATATGTATTGTATGACATCAAGTTCTTCACCATCCATCAGAACATGGGACCAGCTCAATGGGGAAACACTTTCTGGCAAAAACTCACATCGCAAAGTTACACAAATTAACAAAGTCAGAGGTTACTGAATTGACTTGTTTGACAGTCGATGAAACAGCTTTCGCTATCCTAAAGAGGCAAGGAAGTCGAGGAATCACAATAGTAGGTTGGCAGAGGCAACTCATATTTGACATCCAGGGTAATCCATATTGACCGAAATAACGGACAAAATACTCCAAACTGGTATTTAATGACTTTGAAACTTCCAAATTTCACCAAGACATGTGGAATCCCTACCTCATGTTGGGATTTAATTTGGCTCATATTCCATGGAACGCTATCACAAACCTTGAGCTATAATGGTCATATAAGTCATTAGGCAATGACCTAGTGCTGCTGTCCGCTGTGACCCTTAGCAAAATTTGCTGGATGGAGTCTGCACTCACTGTGGATGCAATTAAGAAGCAATGACCATCACACAATAAAGTAGATTTAGCTTTGGACGGATGGACATCAATGAACAAACTAACCATAATGTCAGTGATTGCTTATTATATAGATTCACATTGGGCATTCCGGCAAGTTCAACTCGCATTTGATGAGGTTGATCACCTAATCTTTTCCACTTTCGAAAGCTATTCCAGTATGATAGGTCAAGGGCCAACAGACTGCAGCAAGGCTAGCTGTACATTTGAACGACGTGCTGCATCAGTTTGAGCTCACCGACAGCCATTGGCGTAGTATTACGACTGATAATGTTTCCTCCAATTACTCGATGACACAGGAGCTGCAATCAACACCGGAGGCCTCTGGAATCTAGTGTCCTGCATCGAGCGACCATATACCATGCATGGGGCATGTCATACAGTGGGCTTTACGTGCATTCATGACCTGTCTCGGTGTAAAAGGCCGCATCAAGTGTTGCCTAGCCCATGAGCACGATCATCCATTTGGAGCAAATGAACGCACAGATATTGCTAAGAGTCAAAGACTTCGAAAAGAGGGTAATGCTTGAATCAATACGGTGCCAGTGATGAGGCCAGGTATAGTAAAGGAAATTGAAAAAGTATGTATTTCATGACATTTTGAAAATCCTGAAACTGATCTTCATATAGCAGAGCATGCTTATGGTATTGATTACACTGCCACCTGGTTGTCAAAACGAGTTTCTTGACTGTTAAAAAGCCAAAGTCTGCAGTGCGGTACCCCAGATAATTGATTTGAAGGCATGTTTGAACTTATCACTGGAGTTGCTTGAACATGCCTACCGATGATGGGTATTCACACGCGAGTGGCTCGAAAATCCAAAATACAGTGATTTCCGGCCACTTTTCACAGCTCAAGTTAAATGGACCATTGTGAAGTACGTCATGGAACTATTGAGTCCATTCCAATATTGGACACTGTCGATTTCGAAAAGACATATAGTCACATTGCATCACGTTATCACAGTCTCCAGTGACATGTTCGATCATATTAATGGCATGATGGGAGCATTAGCTATGAAGAAGACTCAATTGAAGGAAGATTTGATGTTGGCGGTGAAGGTAGCTTGACTGAAGCTGTCCAAATACTACACCGATGTGACTCCACTGACGGGTACGCTCCTCATTTCTGCACATATCCTCAATTCTTTCCAGAGGTTGTGATTGTGTACAAAGTGGGACAAGGGAATGGATTTTAATCCTGAGGATGAGACATTGTATACAACCTAATACCAAGAAATCATTGTGAAGTAGGTGGAGAATGAATACTGCAACAAAGATTGACATGTGCCGGTCAATAAACTCGAAAGCTTACCAAGCAGTAATTGTGCACTCTCTGCAACGGCTTCTGGATCCTTTCAATCATTCTCTGATCCATATGATTTGTCCAGTGATGATGAAGAATACTTAAAGCCTAACAATGTGGCTGAGAAGACACCCAGACACAGCAATTGCACAGCACGGTTGTTTAGTGCCACCAGGCTCTATTTGAATTCACCGCCCGAAGCATCAAAGAACTGGTGGCAGATTAATTCTAATCGCAATGATCACCACTCCAGCCCGATGGAGAAAAGCAGTACATTTTGGATACCGGGCAGAACCAACTGGTAGTGCCAACAACAGAAAACTCACTCAAAGTATGCCGATCTCTCCAGTGTGGCATGCACAAATTATCTATCATATCACATGGTGTCGGCGTGGAGGCCAGTTTTCCCCATCTGCAAGATGTTATTCGCTGGAGGCAGTCAAAAACCACAGGCGTGACCCATGACAAACAATTCGTTGTAAGACACTGTGCTCGAGCTAATAACGGGATTGTGGCTGGCAATACCCAAGAATCAGACACGACGAACACAGGAAACAACTTGCTAATAAAGATTGAGGCGGAGGAAGTGAAATTGCACCGTCTGGCCAAGGACCACGAGTTATTAGTGATGTACCAGGCCAGCTAAAACCTACATACCACACAGAAGGAATCTCGTACTCAAAACAAGCAGCTGACAACGATTGGTTACAATTCGGACATGGATGAGATCGTCAAAGCATTCTGCTCACTCTTTTAACCTGATGGTGCAGCTGTATTTCAATTGTCAGAATGATCTCCTTTACCACCAGCTTTGTCTTCCAGGGACCTTCCTGGAGGACAATCTCAGAAGTTGAATGTCCACTGAAGCAGCAGAATCAACAGTCATCCTGTCCAAAGTGATGAGGATTGCATACCTGAAAGCCTTGCAGACACCCAGAATCGGGTAAACTGGAATGGCAACTTGGATAATCCAAATGACAGCCTTGACGATTGTGCAGCAGACAATGAATCCGATATAGAGCAAACCACTGGCATCGAGGATCCGGACTGCTCAGAGCAGCAGGATGTTAGTGCCATGCCACATGTTCCTGGATTGGTTCAGCCAACACAGAAGTCAAAAAGGCAGGCTGAATAGATAGTGGACATGGCAAATGCATTCGAAACGAGGAGAAATGAAGAAGTGAAGAAAATGTTGCACAGAATGCGTGAATGGTTCACCAGCTCCTTGATGTAGCTTGACCGAGAGTCGCAATTCGAGATATATTATGGCTGACTGGTGAGCCGTTACATGGAAATATCAGTTGATTGACAGATGTATTGCAGGCGCAATGAATCTTTTGGCGAGATACATTATTTTTAGTTATGTGAGAGTGAACAGTGAAAGAATAATACTCCTCTCGGCTTTGCCACAGGGCCAAGTCGTATTTTGACAAAAAGTCAATCTATAAGTTCAAATCATGATGAAAACAATTATCGATAGCAGCAGATATTGAATGGACAATACATTTCAATGAGCGTCAAGAGAGCATCAATGGTTTGTGGTCTTGCAAGTACAGTGATTCACCAGTGACTTGGTCGTTGTTATTAATTACAGACTGATCGGCAGCTTTGACAGGCAAAAGTTATGGCAAAACTGCCACCGCCCCATTCTTAGAATGACCGTCAACTGAGCCTCAATGACTGTTAGCTTTGCATCTTCGGTAATTTACGTTTCGATTGGTTGCAGACATCTATTTATGCGATATTCGAAGCCTTTGGACCCAAAAACATCAGCATCATGCTCCCTGCCGAATCCTGAAAATCAGCGTCAATGGAGCGTCAGCAGTTTTAGGTCTGAGAAATATGGTCATCAAGGCATCGCACAGATCTTCACGGGCATAACTGTATTATTGATCCCCTTGACAGGCAAACATACCATATATCAAAGGTAAAACACAGATACCAAAGTAATCGATATTGCAAACTGCAGAACATGCAAAAGCGCATTATTGGTTGCTGAAAACGCGATTTTGATAAGATACTAATAACAAACTGCAAATAAAAGAGCCTTATATGAATCTATATATGGACCAGCTGGGTGACCCGCTGACTACCTGCCCAATTCGAATGGGCTCAGAGGTTACCATCGAACCATACCCAAGTTAACAGTTTTGGTTTTTTGTCGACCCTGACCGCCAATTAGGCAATGATTCGGGTTGGACCCGAACCTGGACCCAAAGTGAGGGTCTGGAAACCTTTGCTAATGCTACTTAAAGGTGAAATCAAGTGACTAGTGGTACAATGAATAGTTAGGTTAATTGCTCTTGGTCATAGCTCCATGGATTTTCACCTCGTCAATAGGTTCAGTGGCTGCATGTAGCTATGATTGTCCCATATTGGGCTGCTCCGACCAGATACATTTAAGAAAATGTTTGGGCGAAATGAAGGAATAGTGAGAGTACGTGCGTTTCAGACTCATTGACTAGACGATTTGATTAATGCTGTTTAATCCTGAAACCATCCTTGTTGCCTTTCTTCCTATTCATTCGAAATACCACTTGAAACAATATTCAAAACGAACTGCAGTAAAGAAACAACAAATCAACAATTGGGAAGATTAGTAGTAGGTGCTTGAACTGATTTTCTGCCCTCTTGACGTGCATTTGAACAGTGGAAAGCATATGCATTGTGTGGACGATCATCTGTAGCAATGTGATCCTGTCATCTCTGCATACACAGCTGACTACTTCAATATAGTTCAGTTGCACTTGATCACGCAGTTCAATTGACCAGTGTGTTACACACCAAAATTATTGATTGGAGAAGGGAATTCATAGTTGTGGCATGTGATAGACTATCAGCTAAACTTGATAATAAGGATACTTGGAAGGGAGATGATACGGAGAGACAGGAAGTGAGATCATATCTCCAACATCATGTGGTTGGAACATCCGAAGGTGTTTTGGGGAGTAAGAAATGCATCTTCGAGACAACTACTATCGTACCGGATGTTCTTCACACCATTTATCTCAGTATGATGTTGAAAGCAAAAGAGAAAGGATAAAGAAGCTCAATTGTCTATCGATACAAGAGAAGGAACATACTAAACTTATATATAGAGAAAAGACCATACACGGCTTTGCCGAGTATCACGACCAGAGCCCCAATCCGAGTATCAGTGCCAGAGTTAGGCCTCCTCCTCAACATGGGGGCAGGCGAGGCCGATGGGGGCAGGCGAGGCTGGTGGGGGCAGGCGAGGATGGTGGGAGCAGGCGAGGCCAATGGGGGCTGTAAGCCACCGGCCTCATGCCCAAGCCCGCCAGCACCAAACACTACATTAGCAAAATGTATTTTATTCTCTGGAAGACTCAAGGAGTGTCTGAGAGGATGTGGAGTGTAAACTTAGAAGCGTCAATTTCAGGAGAGTATCAGACAGTAGGAGGGCATTCCGGCCAGTCTTCAGACTAACTGGGATCTCTGATTACTGGTACAGGAGTAACTGCAATCTTGGATGACTGGTACAGGAGTACCAAGGGTGTGATTGTGATAACTTTGGGAACACATCGGATCGCCTGAGAGAACTTTGGGTGCCCCTGGAAGTGTTGGCGAATGATACAGAAATCACAAACAAACTTTGAGGGATGCCAGGGTTCGAATAGATATTGATTCGGAGGACTGCAGGTGTTGTCTGAGACACTGTGGATGTCCACGAGCAATCGATTTCCCTCAACCGCGAATATGATGCATGGATTATTGTTCATTATCAATTCTGAATCATACTGGCTACCATCTTCTTCAACACTGCATTTATTGCCTCGCTACATTATGGTACCAAAGACAAGGCAAGTGATTCAAACATAAACGCAGGCACACCAAAACAATAACCGGACTAAACAGTCAAATGATATCAATCAAATACAGTGTCAATGTCATCCACTACTTCTCCCATCTTATCAGTGCCAACGAATGCAGGAACACATAATTTATCAACGGCGCAAAGAAGCTGGAGGAGCTCCTTGTATTTGCTGATTATTCGTACCTAGCGAGTGGCTGAAATTGAATTTCAATGTCGTTTAGCTCGATTTGTGATATCTAACAAAGGTGTAATGAGATGTTAGCAAGCTGTGAATATAAATTGGGGTTTGAAAGGCAATATGATATATTCGAATGAACAAGGGGACCAGCTCCCAGGGAAAAGAGGAGCGCCAGATGGGAAGTGCTGTGTTGCGGGAGCGTGGAATGAAATAAAAGAGTGCCAAATCTATGCTGCGGAGCGCCGATGGGGATTGAGGAGCGTCCAAACTAGTGGAGGAGTGCGAAAAAGAGTGGGGTCTGGAGTGCGGAACGAGATAATGGAGCCCCAATCCAGGTGGAGGAGCACTGATGGTGTTTGAGGAGTGCTCTCTCAGCGGAGGAGTGCCGAAAAGGGGGAGGGTGGGTAGAGGGTGGGTAAGGAGTGCATAATCCAATATAGGAGCACCGGTGGGAATTGATGAGCACCCATCTCAGGCTGAGCAGCGCGAAGATGGGGGTATCGAGCGCGGACTGAAATAGAGCAGCTCTAATCAAGACAGAGGGGATCAAGGAGTGCCTATCCCTGCGGAGGAGCACTGAAAGAAAAGGAATTGACTGCGGAAGGAAATGGAAGTGAGTTAATCTAGAATGAGGAACACTGATGGGGTTTGAGGAGCGCCTATCCTAGTGGGGTGTGCGCCGCATCGTGGGGGGGGGAAGGGGGTATTGGGTTTCAAGCGGACCACTAATGTGTGATTGATGAGTGCAGTGGCTTCCAGAGTAAATTTTATCATAGGGGATGAACAAATGTACCTCGATATTCATCTTGAGAAAACATAACGGTGGCCTTCTTTCCAGTGGCATATTCAGACAGCGTACAAGGAATAGCTGCGGCTACCAGCGCTAAAGTCTGCAGAGTGAGGGGTTGGAAATACTGGGATGTCGTTGGCAGGCGCCCCAAGCTATTCGCCGTGAACAAAAATTGGTGGTTAATGCAATGAAGCACCTCCATTGGCATGAACCATGATTACTTATCCTCAACGACCTTGGAGAGATATGCATTGTCAAACAGAAGCTCCTTAACCTGGATCTGAAGCTCAGTCTCACTGTGCAAATCCAACTGGTAACTCCGGACAACAGTTCAATATGCCCTATCTGCCAACCGTCCTCAAATGGTACTTATCTTCAGTTTCAACTACGTATCATTTGGGGCGTAGTCAATATCGTAAATCTGATAGAATAGCATTAAACAGAATCCAAAACTTGCAGCTTCTCGTGTTTGTGGATCGATTTTGAGAGATGAACCGCTGGGCATGTGACACACCGATGGTGTACCTGCAGGAACACCTGCTAATGCGCGCTGATGATCCTGAGCTAAACTGGCAAGTTTCCAAGCTTCTTCAACCATTGAGTATTTGTGATTGGATAATATTGGCCAAGGAGTTTTCGTGAATACGATTGCCTCCATGAACTATTTCGTTACCTCAAAAGTCGCCTCTTGGTGTTGGGGAATCTGCTGATCGGCACTGGCCTTGGGTTGTAGAACATTCTGGTATCCACTAGGCTTCGGTTGCGGCAGCACCTGTGCGGATGGTGCACGGTCAGACTTGGATGGTTTGTTGAAGAGGGCTGACTTTTGGCGTTTGAGCAGTGGTGGTGCCATTGACCCAGGTGGTTTTCGGGGATTTGGAAGCAGAGGGCGTGCAATCACAGTATCGGCATGGCTCCGTTTCTTTGGCAATGGAACCCTTGTAGTTTGTGATGACTTGTCCCGGCGTGTCTGGCCTAGAAGTAGAATGTGCCCCTGGTGATCCAAATCGTCTTCTTCGATGTCAGATGATAATGTGGTCTCTCCGGTGTCCTAACTGTTTCTGTCACTTTTGTCATCATCGATTTCCTGAGTGGTATCATCATCCTGCATCATCAATCCAAACGTGGATATCAGTCATCCCCAATATGATGCACGAAGGCAGATTATTGAAAGGCAAACATTTGATGGGATATGAAGATTGGCTGCTTTCTTGAATGCAAGTGCTCTCTCTAGGTGTGCTTCTTGATTCTTCTGTGAATAGTGATTCGTCACCTGGCTGGGTGTAGGTTCCATTTGGTGTAATGAAGATAGGCAGTTGGGGAATGTGAGAGAGAGTGCATAAGCAGTAAATATAAGATTAGGTGCAATAGAATAGCAGGATGAATGGAGCAAGAAGTTGCACATAGTTGAGGAGCATGCAATTCAAGGCGTGCCTTGAAGGTTTCAGGAGGGATAACTTCGATGGTGCATATTTATATTGAGGACGGGAGTTCGGTGTTGCAATTTGGGATGTTATCAGGTGCACCGGAATGGATGGATTCATTGTTAGGTGCGCCGGAATGGATGGATCCCTAATGCCGAATGTTAGCAACTCCTATCAACAACCCTCTGTATGGATGCAAGATTTGGAGGTTACCTTAAGCGAACGCACATGAAATACAACCAGACGCACCAGAACGAGATGCACCTGGACGAGACGCACCTAAATTAGACGCACCTGAACGAGATGCGCCTGAACGCGACACACCTGAATGAGACGCACCTGAACGAGACACACCGGATGAAAACTCACAACATTAACTCACCTGTAGTGCTGGCCAAATGGAGCACTGAGAACCTGAATGAAAACGTGTACCCCTGCATATCACTCCTCTACACGAAGTAATTATGCATGAATGCTCGAGTATTTGAGGTGACCGCATGGCATAGCATTGGTGCAGCATTGAGAATCTGCAGAACTCGATGAGTGACAACTAAGTTGCAAGAGGTCTTACTGAGTTTGTTATCGATCAGGTAGAACTATGAATCTCCGTATGTGGTATATCCGCCGGAAGGACACACGGATATTCACGATAGTCTATTATATCAGGATCCTGCTGGTAAGTTAGCAGTCGATCAGGCACTATCGAAAGCATAACTTCCCTTTCATGTGCTAATCCGGGCGGTGTCTGCAGAATATCCTTCACAATAATGTTGCAGTCAATGGAGGAGGAAGAGAATTTGGTATGCTAAGGGGAGATACACGCGTAGAGATACAGGCGAAGACACAATATTGTAAGGTACTATGCATGATCAAGAGGTAATCCTATGGATTCAAACACACGTCAATGCCAAGACTGCTAACAAATGAGTTATAAATACTGACTCACATTCTAATTTTCCGCCTAATATCTAGTAAGTTGCACACCATTAAATTACATATTCATTATGAGTCTCTACTACAATATAGACTTGAATAAATGTTGAGGTTGAAAGTTATATGCTACGACAGGATGAATGCTTAGTGAGACGTCATCTCATAGCGGGAAGAGGAATGATGATTGCATGCACGAATGCAGTTCCGGGGAATTGAGGTGCACCGAAGATTAAATGGTTACGATATGATTCATTCGCTGGGGATTGCAGGCTCGCCTACTCTGACAGTCAATTGCAATCTCCAAAGTTGTCATTTCATCAGTCGAGCTTTCATGAGCCGCTCCGTTGGAACTTCTCTCATAATGGAAATCCGTTAACATAATCTATTCTCAGATACGAGTTTTGGCGGCCCAAACATACATTTATCAGAATCGAGTTATGTCTGCATTCCAAGCATTGAGAACTTAGTCTTCTTTGAGTAAGTGTGGTATCTGGGTAAGCGGGAGTTGCTGGCCATCTTGTAGAGTCGCTGAGCAAAATCTGTCGTTTGAGATTCTCGCTCTCCAGCTGCAGCTCTTTTGACAGAGCTCGATGATGCAGAAGCTATTTTAGGATTTGAATGCAGCGGTCGAAACATACTACTAGGCAATATCGAGTTAAGTGAGGTTGATAATTGGCCAGGTCTGTGCATTTATGGTTTAGTTGTGCAGGGCTACCTTCCTCCAATGGACGGTTGACACAGAGCTAACAGTGTAATGCATCTGAGCGGCGGCCTTCACATACCGATCACGCATAGATTGATATATTAACACAGGGCAACCTGGATGAGCCGCCTGCACCTCAATGTGCAGTGTCTTGAGAGATGACACTCTGTGTGCACAGTGTCCACTGATTCAAAGCCGAAGAAAACATGATGAGAATGACCTAAACTAAAATAAAAAGTACACTATGAAGTGGGGAACATGCGCTTTGGAGGCTGACTGGTGCAGTTGAGGCGTGTCTGACCTGAAATGAGACATTCACAATGAGTCGCAGCTTGCCAAAGTTGACCTCATTGAAATCCAAGAACGTCATTCAGGACTGCATTGCAGATCTCAGTTGTGCCTAAACTTCAATCATTGGCCAAATCATAGGCCACAACATAACCAGCAGCAAAAGGTGCAGCGTCGCCATGAATACCCGAGCCGTGTCTCAGTCTCCAACGCCCTGGGATGCTGAACCGAGGTGTGCCCAAATGACTATGATATTCCTGCACAAGCTGCAGCATTGCCAAGAATAAGTGAGCTCATGTCTCATATTCTGACACCGGAACACAATACTCGAGTCCAATCTGTTCATTGCGGAATGGGATTGGCAATTATGCAGTGACAGTCATGACGATATGTGCCCAGCACTCTCCGGTGCACCTGACTTTTGAATATACGCCACCAATAGATGCGCAATTGGCACGAATGACTGAGCTGTGTGTCAAATTCTGACACAAGTACACAATATTGCCTATACTTTCTCCTTGCCAAATTGGATTGGCAAATAAGCGGTGCTGGATCTGTTATAACACGACTCAAAACATATGCCGATAATTCTCCGGTGCACCTCAACTTGAATCAAATGGCAGCAAAAGCTGCAGCTTTGCCTGGGATCAGCCAAGTCGGTGTCTCATATTCTGACACAGCTATTCAAAATCACCATGACATACTATATTGCCAAATTGGATTGTCAAATCTGCAGTGCGTAATCTATAGAAACGAGACTCATGACATGGCATATGGCCAGTATTCTCCAGTGTGCCTGAAAGTGGTTGAATTGTGCATGGTTCGCTATTTTGACGTCGATATGTGTAGGTGGCCACAAGTTTCCGGTGCACCTCAAAATCGCTACAGACGAATGATTCGAAGCCCTTCGCTGCATCATTCTTACAATGCAACTCAGGCCATTTATCCTAAGATTGGCCAGCCTGGGAACTTGTAATTTAGCTTATCAATTCACTTCATCTCTTATTAGTTATTAATAATACCAATCAAGAACACCAATGAAATCTAATAGTAACAATCAAGAACGCCACTGACATCCCACTCAAGCAATTTTGGATTAAAGACCCACAACTCCAACATCGGAACTTTGTCCCGCTTTAAAATGGCAAAGAGAGGTTTCATTTATGCAGTATAGTGTGCCTTACAAATGGCCTTTTGACAATTTGTATCAGTTAAGGAGATTACGTTGGTTGAATGTCTAAAGAGGCATTCCTTGATAAAGCGTACTTAACAATCTAAGATAATAGCTCATCTGACTGAAAAGTGTCAACATTCTCTGTCAGCCGCTTTGTGTGGACCTGAAGAGACTCCAGGAAGCGGTAGATCATCGACGTCGTGATGTTCGGTTGGCTCATCAAGCCGTGCAGGACTTTCATTTCGGCCACTCTAGAGAGCTGGTGGAGATCACTCGCGCGGTTATCATAGCCACCAGGCCCCGTCTTCAGTAACCAAGTGTGTGGTACTCAGTTTTGCCCTAACCGGACAACTTGTGCAAATGCCTGCCACAGCTCATTCAATACCCAGAACTTCGGAGTTATTACTGCATGGTTTGCTGTTGTAAGATTTAGGCCGGTCCCGCACACTTTGGGTGTCGTCACAAATACATAGGGATTTCGTGAATCCTGGAATTTGAGCTGCATTTCTGTCCATTTATCATTGCCCATTTCTGCATACATGTGGAATATATCCACATGATCCGCAAAATACTTAGTTAGCCACCACTTCAAATGCCAAACTTGGCCAGGAAGAGGACCAAATAGCACCACTTTTTGTGGAGGAGGTGCACTGGAGAGAGCATTTTTGTGTCTCTTATATTCCGGAAGGAGCGCCTCTCATAATTGGTCGTCTTCGTCAAGTTCAGGATACTCCGCAGGTTTATTGACAAGCATTGGCACAAATGTCTCTCTCAGCCATCGGGAAATCGGCGAATTGTGCCAAGTATCGAGTGCCCTTTCATCGTACTATTGCCTAGAAACGTTGTTGCTATCCTTCGTGTCTCCCAACACTAACAAAAAACATGCAAGCTGCCATCGATGAACTCTCCATGGTCCCGAAGAACCACGTGAACTGTATCTCTCCACCAGGGCCTTCAGTTTTGATTGCTGGTCATCAGTCCACTCAAGATCAACGAGGTGTGCATTCTCCTTCGGTATCCGCACTAGTGGTTTTCCATTGGGAAGTTTCGATTCTGACCACCTCCTTATCGTCCAAGGCTTTGCAATTATAATCATCCAGTGCGCCGCATGCTGTTGAGCTTCTTTGACTTCAGTCCGGATAGCATGCATTAAACTCTTCAATGCGGAATACAATGCACCTGCACTATGCTGTTCCATCACTGTATCATCCTCTGGATCGTCAGACGCACCTGAAAACAGCTATATAGTCTGATAACACCAGTCATAGAGTGAATGGAATCCCGGTGTAGCTGTGACCTGAAGTTTGAATCCACCTTTTGCATTCATCGTAATTTGCCAGCCCACACTGCTTTCCGTCTTGTACTGATGAGACCCATCAAAAATCCCAAAACTGCATGCACAGTAAGAGAGTTGGCTGTTGCTTGATGGTTTTGCTCTGGATGTTAAGGTATCATACGACAGAAAGTGGATATTCCATCAGTTTTCCGGCTCGTCAATACTGGTATTCAGATCCTCGTGGGTGAGATTCCCGTTATCGGTGTGCAACAAGTTAACCAGTTTAAATTCGGTTCCATGTGTCATCTCGTCGATGACAGTCTTAAAGGTCTTAGCCACTCCGGGCATTGTTACCACCATGAGTGGTTCAACCGCTGATACAAGTGCTGGATGCCTGTGAGGTGGAGTTGTCTGTATCTCCAACAGGCGGCAGGGCACAGAATTCAATCATTGGAGCGAATACCACTCTTGTTCTTCACCGACAATGCCGTGAAGGTCATTGCACATCAAAATCACCCACTCTTCAAGGGTATTCCCCCATAAAATGGACAGTGGCAACCCCATTACAACTTTCTAGGTGAACAATGTGCAAAGCATTGCCACAGGAACCGAGGTGAAAGTCTTTCCAAGACCCATTTCATCCACCACCAGTGTTGCTGGCATATCAGCATCCCAAACCCACCTCCTCACAATGAACCAGATGGCCCAAACCTGGTGCGGCAGAAACTTCGTTCCAGGCAGGCCTGAAATTGTATACTTGTGGCCTGGAACCCGGTCATCTGTTGTTTGACGAATAGGATGAGCATTCAGGAGCCTGACTGCCTCATCAAGACACTCGTGTTCAAATTCGTTGTTGATTGTACTGAGCACCGTGTTCAATACTGAGCTGGTATCTGCTGGATCGAGGACCTCCTCACTATCCTGCACTTGCTCCTGAACCTCTCTTGCACCATTGTCTGTGTTCTTTTCGTACTCAATGATTTCTTGCAGTTGCTCCGATGTAAGATGGGCAGATGGGATCATATTCCGGCATTCCTGAAACTCATCGCAATGTTAAGTATTTCACAGTCAAGCAACCATTGGAACAAATATATATGTATGCAATACAATCAATTCTATTCGTTCAATCAGAACTTACATTAATACAAGTATTATTTTCTTGCCCACCATCCTCCTCTCCCTCCTCTTTTCCACCCTCGTCAGAATCTTCCAAAGTCTATGTATTATGATTAGCAGTTGCGCACATCTAGTCTGAACATGGCTAGCGGGGATTATCTCTGCCGGTCTAATTATGTCCTCATCAATCTCCTTCACTGGAGCTCACTTCATTTCGACCAAAAATATCTTCGGATCGTGTCCAAGGTTCAACTTGAAAGCATTTAAAAGGCACCAGTTGTACAAAATCTGGCCATATATGGGGTCCGTTATCAGTTGCCGGTGTGTATATATTCCCATATAATCTTCGTCCAATTTGGCCTTCTGCAAGGTGCACTTGAACCTCGATGTTGGAGTGTATGGCTCTTTCGTGCATCCATTTCTGTTGATGAAATCAATCAGCTCCTCCCAGTGCTTCACATCAGTGAACGTGGCTTGGAGTTGTTTGGGGATAGAATGATATCCGTGCCATTCGACACCCGGCAAATCACAACCATGAAGGTTGTATTTGGCAACTCTGGGAGGTTACTTCTCACCTTTTTGCTCACGCACTCTCCCAAATCAGTCGCCGGTCGCTTGTTTCCTTGCCTTCGCTTTTTCCTTGCCATCCAAATTTCGCTGGCACATTTCTTCAAAAACATCTCCACCCACTGCCGACGAATCCATTCTGCATTATCGAAAGTATCCAAAGGCAACAATGTCTCGAATGTCTCCAAAAAATCTGTAACTGCTGTCTCCCAGTGCAGGGGTCCATCACTAAGCTGTTTCAACCGGTTGTGTGCCCTGATTATGGACTCATGCTTTTTCTTGAGGAACCCAGCCACCTATCCTTTCTTCCACTTGTTGAACACGCTATAGTTGGCCTGCCCCATCCTTTTGGCTAATTGCTTCAAGGAGATTTTGGTTTCCTTCATGCTGACTGGGGGTTTACCCTCTCCACCGCCCAAGCCTGCCGAATCGTCACTGTCATCATCTGCATCATATTGGTCATAGAATATCTCCGGCAATGGGGGCAAGTCCGTAATCTTTGCGACATCTGTTTTCCGCGGTTCCACAGGTGGCAAGAATCGTTTTGTTGGGAGGCTAATGGGATGTCTCCCAGGTGTGCCGGAAGGAGGTCCAGGTGGAGGAGTAGAGCTGGAAGATGTTGGCCAATTGACTGAATTGTTTCCCGGCAGTCCTGGAGGCACTCTTGGTGTACCTGGAGACAATGGCCTTTGTCTTTGGAACTGCTGCTGGGGAAACATTTGAGACTTGCGATAACTGCCTTGGTGGAGGTGATATCCTTGCCACGGTGGCCCATAACTGGAATATGGTTGGCTTACCCTGGTGGTTGGTTGCGAACTGTTGTGTGTCATGTTGAATGGAAAATGGTGATAAAACTGCTGAGCGCCTGGAGATGGCTGCTGTGAAGGAGGGTAACCATACCCATGTAGCGGTTGATATTGCTTGGCGTATTTCGCAAATCGACTATCTTTGGCCGTGGCAGGTTGTGTACCATTATTCGGTGATTCTGAATTGTTGTCACAGCGCTGTTGCAAGACAAATAGGCCACCCGGTGGAGCCATATTCACTGTCTTTGGTGGAGATCCCTTTGTTGACATGGTCTGTGAACAAAGCTGCTGGTATACTACTATAGATGCACGATGTGATATAGAATAAATCAGAGTATGATTGAGTATGTTCCTGGTAGCAGTGACCTTTGGCGGAAGGAAGGGCTTTTTATATCCCATTCTGTTGTCATGAACTGTGGTGTTTCACTACACCTTTGATCCATGAAACCAACCCGGCTCTTGAGAAAAAGGAATCTTAATCACACACATCCCGCCTTTCTTTGTTATATGCTCGAATTCATATACTAGAATATTGGATAGATGCTCACATTCATGTGCTTCCGTGACTATAAGGGTCGTAGAAGGGATATGATATGATATCTCCTGAACCCAACAAGAACTATATCCATTATGAAGGTTAGCACAGCTAGGGATATTACACAAATGTTGTGCGTGTACGACCTTCCAACCACATTCAATAGGAGGCCTGTGAGTTGAGCAGCAACAGTGATGCTTCCTGTTGAGCTCCTTGTCTAGGCATGTTATTCTCCTCAGGATCCACGGTCCGGTCAAGGATCGTTACTGAAGCAACCATCCTACCAGCCTATTAGTTTTTGAAGATCATTGCGCAGGCATCCAGCTAGCTATGAAACTCACATATTCATTGTATTTAGATGATCTACCTTAATTATTAGCTGCTCGGAGGCTCGAGCGCACATATAACTGATTATGCACCAATGATGCAGTATAAGGCCCATGCTGGTGAATGCAGTGATGAGAAAAGAAACCTTCTCTTCTCTGCTAACGATGTTCAGCAGACGATGTGCAGCATTATTGTGCGGGATGTGATATATATATCCTGGTTTGTGAAGAAAGCTGATCGTAAGGTGATTATATTTTACCCCTCCCCCGCATTTGGCAGGGTACGATGCGGCTGTGAATGTCATACGCTAACCCAATATCCCTGAGGCTCTAAATTACCCTGGGAAGAAGCGTCATTGAGACGCATCTGAATACGTGTTCACTGACCATTTCTCAAATATGGTCAACACTCGTCAGAAACATGTTAAGTGCTTCATCTGCAAAAGGAAATTATTCAACGAGAACCGACTCGAGGCTGACTATCATCAGTATCAGCCAATATCGATGAATGAAGTGCTGTTACCTGACGGGATATTACCACCTGCAGGATGGGATCGACCCGAATTATCATGGTTTGACTTCGGTCGGTGCACCTGAATGGCCATTGATGAGCTTAGTCAACTAATTCATCCACCCATAGACAATGTACCTGGTGCACCACCACCTGAAGATACTCCCGACGCAGAACCTATCGACCCCCAGACCCCTGATAGGACTTGTATCCCTGATCTAACAAAGACTAGGGCTCATAGGCAGGTAGTCAGAGTGGAAAACGCGGGGGGGAAAGCATATCGCAAAGCAACTGCATTGTACAACAAGCATCGCAAGTACTCAGAACAATGTAATCCATGGCATCCTTTTCAGTCAGCACACGACTTTCAGCAGGCTGAATCATTTAGCCAACAAATGAAAACGTGGTTAGATCAGTATTTGAGGCGTAGACTGGACCACTTCAAAATCAAATCATTTCAATCTGCAGATGCTCTGCAAAAGCTCCTCTCTGAAATCGATTTTTGGCTCGGTGATGATAGTTGGATTGAAGATCATTCACATATCTTTGGAACATTATACTACAGGGATATTTTCAAATATATTCAGTTTCTTTTGGCACATCTCCCGTTTCAGGCGCACCTCAATTTTCAACTGGGGCGCCTCGCAGACTCGGAAAGTCGCCGAAAATACAGCGAGATGAACACCAGCGACTGGTGGTGGGAAAAACAAGATCAGCTTCCTGCAGGAGTGACGATTGTACCAGTTATTTGTGCATCCGACAAGACTCACTTGACCGATCTTTCAGGCGATCACCATGCCTGGCCGCTGTATCTCACGATTGGTAATATTCGCAAAAATATTCGGTGGATACCTTTGCGTGGATTCTTGTTGGGCTGATTCCATGTGCCCCAAAAGGTGCGAAAAATACGGACAAGGCATGTCATTCCGAGGTTGGAACAGTGCTATCCCCACTGAGGAATCTTGACATCACTGGTCCCAGCTTGAAATGGAATTGTGCAGATGGATTCCAGAGACAATGTTATCCTATTTCTTGCAATAATTCTATACATGGACCTTCATAGTGATTCTATTTACACTGCGGTATTGAGGAGTCCGGCAGCCCTGGTATCATATGTATCATTTGTCATCAAGTTCTTTGCTATCCATCAGAACATGGGACCAGCTCAATGTGGAAACACTTGGTGGCAAAAGCTCACATCACAAAGTTGAATGAATCAACAGTAAGAGTTTACTGAATTGACTAGTTCGATGGTCGATGAAACAGCTTTGGCCTTTCTAAAGAGGCACAGAAGTCCAGCAATTACAATAGTAAGTTGGCAGAGGCAAATCATATTGGACATCCAGGTTGATCCATATTGACCGAAATGACAGACAAAACATTCCAAACTTGCAGCCAAGCACTTTGAAACTTCCAAAGTTCACCAAGATATGCGCAATAGTTACCTCATGTTAGGATTTGTTTCGGCTCATATTCCATGGAACTCTATGTCAAATCTGTAGCTATGATGGTCATATAAGGCATGACGCGATGATCTAGTGCTGCCGTCAACTGCGACCCTCAGCCACGTTTGCTGTACGGAATATATATTGACTGTGGATACAATTAGGAAGCAATTGCCATCATGAAATGAAGTTAGTTAAGCTATGGACCGCTGGACATCAATGAACAAACTAGCCATAACATTGGTCATTGCCTACTATATGGATCGAAATTGGACATTGTGTGAAGGTCAACCGGCTTATAATGAGGTTGATATCCTGTACTTTTCCGCATTTGGAAACTAATTCAGGATGATTGGTCAAGGGCCCACATACTGGAGCAAGGCTAGCCGGATGTTCGAAGGACGTGGTTGATTGTTTTGAGCATACTGATGGCTGTTTGCTTGATATTATGACTCATAATGCGTCTTACAATTACTTGATGACTCACGAGCTGCAATCAACACTTGTGGCCTCTGGAACCTAGTGGCCTGCATTCTGGAATCATATACCATGCATGGCATACCTCATACAGCTGGCTGTAGGTGCATTCCTGAGCAGTCTCGGTGTAAAAGGCCGCACCAAGTCTTGGAAAGCCCATTAGCGCGATAAGCAGTTTGGAGAGAATGAAAGCATAGACATCAGGAAGAGTGAAAGAGTTCGAAAAGATGGCAATGCTAGAATCACTACGCTGTCGGTCACGAGAGCAGGTTTAGCAAAGATATTTGAGAAAGTATGTATTTCATGAGATTTTGAAAGTCCTGAAACTGACCTTCTTATAGCAGAGAATGCTTGCGGTAATGATTACACTGACAAGTGGTCACCGAAACGAGTTCATTGACTGTCAAAAAGCCAACGCTCAAATCACGATACTTCTGATCATGGATGGGAAGACACATTGGAACTCAACACTGCATTTGCTGGAGCACATAAACAGATTACGGGAATTCACACATGAGTGGCTCCAAAATGAACAATTTCCTGCTTACAGGCCACTTATCCCAACGCAAGATAAACGGACCATTGTGAAGTATGTCACCGAAGTTTTGATGCCATTGCAATATTGGACGCTGTGGATGGCGGAGATATATACAGTCATATTGCATCACGTTATCACAGTGTACAATGCGATATTCCACCATATGGATGGCGTAATGCGAGCCTTGGTTAAAAAGAAGACTCAATGGAAGGAGGACATGTTCTTCACTGTAAAGTTTGCTCGGCAGAACCTGTCCAAATACTACGCTAAAGTGACTCCAACAAGGGGGATGCTTCTCATTTCTGCACATACCTTCGATCCTTTCTAGAAGTTGCAATCTTTTACAAAGTGGGACAAGGGAACGGATATTAATCCTGAGCACGAAATATGCTACACTACCCAATACCAAGAGGCATTTCTGAGGTATGTGGAGAATGAAGACTGTGCCAAACATTGAAGTTTGTGGGTTAACAAACTCGACAGCTTACTGAGCAGCAAGATCATCCTCTGTGCAACGGCTTCTGCATCCTGTCAATTATCCTTTGATCCATATGATTCATCCAGTAATGATGAAGAATACTTACCGCCTAACAATGTGGGTGAGACGACACCAGAATGCAGCGATCATGCAGCACACTTATTGGCCGCTGCCAGGCTCTATTTGAATTTGCCGCCTGACGCGCCAAAGAACTGGGTGGAAATTGATCAAAATGTCAATAATTACCCCTCCGACCAAATGGAGATTAGTAGTACATTTTGGATACCGCACATAACCGACTGGTGGGGACAACAAGAGGAAAAGCACTCAAAGTGTTGAGCCAATTGGAAGTACAGATATCACTATGCCAAGGACGAAGACGTAAGTTAAATCTTTTGTAATTAGCACCATTAGTCATCAATCGACCTTATGTCGATGCGACATGTCTCGTTACATGATACAATAGAGACACTTTCACATAGCTCCACGCACACTCGACTACTCGAGCACACGCTACTGTACAACAGGTTATGCGCCCTTGCGTTTAAAAATGCAACCGAAGATCGATACTTCCATTTTCGTTTGTCCAGTGGAGGACCACATCATCACGGAGAAGTGTCTCCACAAGCTAAGCAATTACCCCTCACTCTGTCGTAATTGTGAAGGAGGCTGCTGGATGTCTCACGTACAGTTTGGGAGACTACGATAACTAACAATTGCGAAACAAGATCAGTTCGACTACGATCACAATCACCAAGTTCAATGGCACGAATTATGCACAATAGGCAACCAAGATGGCCCTACTACTCAAGCAGAAGTAAGTGTATGGTATCATCAAAGGATATGATGACAAGCCGGAAGAGCCAGCAGCAAACGCAACCGCTACAGAGAAGCCTGCTTTCAAAGACTGGATGAATCGCCATGGTGTTGCCAGATCGACTATCCGGCTTGGCATGGAACCGAGGATTCAAGTCGAATACACGGTCGTCGACGATGCGAAGACGCTTTGGGAGAAGCTAGCATCAGCCTACAAGTCAAAGCTGAAGCCCAACATCTTTGAGATTAGGGAAGACCTTTGGAGCATCAAGCTACAGGACTGCGGAGATGTTGACAATTACGCATCGCAGATCGATTGGAACATTAAGGATTACACTCTCTGCACAGGACCGATAGCACCATCGACCGCTGGCATTGATGCTGCTGACACCGACGCGAATGCAAAGTCAATTGCCAAGATGAGTGAGCAGGAACACATCTTCTACCTCCATTGCGGGAACCCAAGGAACGACGAGTGGAAAGTCTTCCTGGAGCTCATGATGGACAAAAATGCCACGATGACCGTGACACCCAATGAGATCGTCACCAAGCTCATCGAAAAGGAAGCTGCAATCATGAGAGAGAATGGGCTCGCTCCAGAAGCTCTGCTCTTTGCAAAGAATGGTGCCAAAGGCGGCAGAGGCGTCAAAGTCGGCAAAAGTCCAAAGAGAGATAAGGGAGAGGATGAGAGAGATAATAAGGACGATAGGAAAGAGAAGGATTTCTGGAAGTGCTTTCATTGCCAACGGCGAGGGCATACCACCGAGAACTGCTTGAGCAAGGAATGTGGCGATCCTTCAAAGCCTGCCGACACTGCAGCAAAACCATCGACTGGGACTACTTCGACTCTCACCACTTCGATCGAGAACTATTAGATGGTGGCCAGCTGAAGTGCTTCATCCAGTGATTGGTTCATCGATTGCAGATGCATGACTCACATCTCCGGCCATTGATCAATGTTGATCACCTATACTGAATATCCCCTCAATACGAAGAAGGTGAAGGGATACAATGGGGTCACATTGTTTGCATCCAGATATGGAAGTGTTAGGTTGACTTGCCAGCTGCCAGATGGAAAGACGGAAACGATCATACTCCAAGATGTGGTGCATTTGCTGGGGTCGTTCAATCTCGTCTCACAATCTCAGATCATGGACAAGGACGTCAAAGTCAAACCGGTGAATCCCTACGGTCTCAACCTCTACAATCGCCATGGCAAGTTGATTGCCCCTGCACTTCAGCTCGATGGGCTATTTGTACTAGATCGCGTTCTGGATCGAGCTTCGGAATCGACTGAATGCACTGATATCGACGACAGCTGCCTGCTGGCACTTAACCCGACTGGGCATGCATCTCGGCACATTGCAGAAAAGCGGATGTCATGGCACCGCCACCTGGCACACATCGGTCGCAAGGCCTTGGAGCTCATGCCGACGATCACCGACATTGCCAAAATGACCACGAAGTGCGATTGCAAGAGCTGCATGAAACGCAAATTAGCTCGGAAGCCCTTTACTCCCACGACCTCCCGCTCCACTGAGCCTCTGCAGCTCATGCACTCGGACATATGTGGTCCCCTGGAAACAGCCATCGGAAGAGGTTGATATATGCTGCTCTTCATCGACGATGCCACGAGGCACACGGATGAGTACATATTGAAGTACAAGTCAGAAGACCTGGAGAAATTCAAAGAATGGAAGGCTGTTAGAGAAAAGGAGTCGGGCAAGCAAGTGAAGCGATTTCGTACTGATGGAGGCGGTGAGTATACCTCCAAGAAATTTGCAGAATGCCTAAAATCAGAGGGCATAATAAAGGAAACGACAACACCAAATTCACCTACGTCTAATGGAGTCGTTGAACGGGAGAACCGCATGATCATGGAGCGTGTACAATGCATGCTGGATGATGCCGGACTTTCGAAGAAGTACTAGGCATTTGCAGTCTTGGTGGCAGTCTATCTGAAAAACTGCACTCCGACGCGATCGGTAGTCAGTAAAATCCCATACGAGGCCTGGCATGGGAGAACGCCAATTTCGAAGCATATCCGTGTGTTCAGATGCTTGGCTTTCGTCCACATTCCGAAAGAGAAATGAAAGAAGCTGGATTACAGAGCCACTCCTGGCATATTCGATGGGTACAGCATATCGACTAAGCATTACTTCGTATACAATCCATTGGCCAAGACGCTTCACCGCTCCCGAGATGTGGTATTCAGAGACGGGAAGCGGTACACAGCACCGAATGCTGCAGATGAAGAGATCTTGAACGAGCACTTCTACAGAGATGTCATCGTGGAACCCACACCCACCAAGAAGCAACCTGAAACCTCACACTCAATCGAGAAGCCACCAACCAGGGATGGAAATTCTGAACGTCAAATGGAGGAGCCATTGGACGACGATTCATCTCCGGATCCTCCCAAGACAAAGTAGAAGTCACGAGAATTGGCTGGCCTTGAGACGTCACTTGGAGATGTATGGAAGCCACCGGCTAAAGGTAGTCGCCGAAACCGCGCTGGGAAGGATACATTGACAGAGTCTGCACAGTTGGCTCTCAAAGATTATGAATACGAGGATATGATTACCATCTATGCTGCAGCTGCAATCTCCGACTATCATGAGGATGGCATCGGTGATCCAAAGTCCTACAATGCAGCACCCGAGTCTCCGCTCGCCGAGAAATCGGATACTGCAATGAATGAAGAGTTAGATGCAATTGGTCAGCATCAAGTCTTTGGAGATTTCGTGGAGCTACCGGAAGGGAGAAAGGCTTTGCCAAGTGACTGGGTATACAAGATCAAGCCCGATGGAGCAGGCAATGTGCAGCAATTCATGGCCAGGCTGGTCTGTGGAGGAAATGACCAAATCAAAGGGATCGACTACCAGGCTACGTATGCACTGACTGCTTGCTTGGGCCACGTTAGGGTGGTACTTGCCATCGCCGCCAACTACGATCTTGAGATCCATCAACTGGACGTATACACTACTTTCTTGGAAGTTGACTGGGAGGAGGAGATCTATATCCACCCACCGCAGGGATATTTTTGTTTGGTCCAAACTGGGAGCCGATACTACGATCCAAGATTAACAAAGACTTCACAGAAGATGGTACTGCTCGTGAGATAGTCTCTTTATGGCCTGAAGCAGTCCTCGCACATTTTGTAATGCACTTTTGAGGACTTCGTGATCTCGATCGGATTCGTGGCATCACATGTCAACGGAGGACTGTTCATTCTTGAGGATCAAGATGCAGTCGTCACCGCAGTTGTTCTGTACATTGATGATCACCTTATCATTGCTAAAGATGGCTTCATTGGGCAGATCAAGGAACAGATGAAGAAGAGGTTCCGGATGCATGATCTTGGGAGTGTCTCCTTCTATCTCGGCATGAACATCGAACGCAATCGGGAGCATCACACGATTGACATCCATCAGCACAGCTACATTCGGATGATCTTGGCGACGTTCAGAATGGACGAGTCCAGGCCAGTTGCCACGCCAATGGCTATGAAGATTCACAAGAGGAAGCCCCAGAAGAAGCCTTCGATCGGACCATATACCAGTCGATGATCTGAAGCCTTGTGTACGTGATGACCACCACTCAGCCGAATATTGCATATGCCATCGGAGTCCTCAGCTGGTACAATCACGACCCGAGCAATGAGTGTATGATAGCTCTCAAGCGCGTGTTTGGGTACCTCAACAGCATGAAGGACTGGCGACTGCATTTCGAAGCAGCACATGGAGGAGCAGTCGGAGGAGCACTCGGAGGAGCACTCGGAGGAGCACTCGGAGGAGCACTCGGAGGAGCACTCGGAGGAGCACTCGGAGGAGCACTCGGAGTAGAACTCAGAGGAACACTCGTAGGAGAACTCGGAGGAGCATTCGAAGGAGCACTCGGAGGAGCACTCGGAGGAGCACTCGGAGGAGCACTTGGAGAAAGAGCACTCAGGGGAGAAGGAGAAGGCGCACTTGGATGTTGTGTCGATTCGGACTATGCTGGATGCACGGATGACTATAAATCGACAAGTGGACTGGCCATTACCTTTGGAGGAGCGGTCGACTGGAGATCAAGGAAACAGAAGTCGACTGCCCAGTCCATGACTGATGCCGACTACCATACCTTTGCAGTAGGCTGCATGAGACTAACACTGATCTGGCATCTCTTGAACGAGCTTGGCATCCCGGCCATCCCTCACGTATTCCCCGATTCACAGCCACAGATCACAACCATCAAGAACAAAATCTACCATGGAACTGCAGTTCCACACATTGCGAACAAGTACTATCTTGCTGCAGATATGGCTAGAGATGGGGGGATCGACTTGAGTTACTTACCGACTGCTGAGATGCTCGCCGACTGCTTCACCAAACCACTGCCGAAGCCCGCCTCATTGTAGCAGGGTGCTGCAATGGGAATGATCGGAATTGGACTCGGGAATGTTCTCGGGAATGGTGTCAGGATTGGAATTCGAAATGGTCTTGGGAATGGTCATGGATATGATATCGGAATTGGACATGGCATTGGGAATGCCGTCGGAAAGTAAATCGATTGGGCACGTTTGTTATGAGGAGATCCACACTGTTTGATTGGTTGCTCTTATCCTATGTTTACTGTTTTTGTTTGAAACGGACATGATAGCCGTCCTGGAGGAGTGTTGAGCTGATTGGAAGTACGGATATCACTATGCCAAGGACTGTGATGTAACTTGCCTGTTTTGTAGTTAGCACCATTAGTCATCGATGGATCTTATCTCGATGCGACATGTCTCGTTATACAATTCAATAGAGACACCTTCGCATACGGCCGAGCACATGCCACAGTTCAACACAAAGTTCTCCAATCTATCCAATGTGGCGCGATATATTCTCTATCATACCACATGGTGGCGCAGGGGAGCTCTGTTGTTTGTTTGGCCGAGATGTAATCGACTGGAGGAAGTCAAAACCACTGACAAGACCCGTCGCGAAAAAGTCATTGTATGGCAGTTTTGCTTGAGCCCACAATGGGATTTTCACAGGCACTGACCCAGAATTGCATACAACAAATACAGAAAACAACTCGGAAATGAAGAATGGGGCAGAGGAATGGAAACTGCACAGAATGGCCAAGGTTCACTACTGTTTGGAGATGTGGCTGGGCAGCCAAAACATACGTGCTATACACAAGGAATCTCGCACTCAGAACAAGCAGATGATCACCATGGGATACATTTCGGACACAGAAGAGATCGTCAAAGCATCCTGGTTACTCTTTCAAAATGGTGGTGCGGCTGCATTCAAATTGTAAGAAAGATCTCCATTGTCACCAGCTTTCCCTGCAAAGGACCTCCCTAGAGGATGGACTCAAGTATTGAATGTCTACCGAATCCGAAGAATCAACTGTCATCCTGTGAAAAGTGCTGAGGATAGCGAACCTGAAAGCATTTTGGACACTGATGATTGCCGGTAACTGCAATCAGGACTTTGATAATCCAAATGAGAGCGAAAACGGTTGTGTGGCAGACTGTGAATCTGATATTCAGCCACAACATCGCGTCGAGGATCCGGAATGCCCAGAGCAGAGGGATGTGAGCGCCACGCCAAATGTTCCCGGATTGATTCAGCCTGCACGGAAGTCAAAAAGGCAGGATGAAGAGGTGTTGATGATAGTCAATGCGATCGAAACGATGGGGAATAAGGGAGTGAAGAAAAAGTGGAACAGAATGGGTTAATGTTTGATCAGCTTCATTATGTATCTTGACCAAGAATTGTAGTTGGTGATATATTATGAGTGAATGGTGAGCAGTTGCTTGTGAATATCGGATGATAAACAGATGTATAGTGGGCGCAATGAAGGGTTTGGCAAGATACATAAATTATAGTAATGTGAGAGCGAACAGTGCAAGAATGTTACCGCACTCAACTTTGCCACAGGGTCAAGTCTCAATCAGGTAGAAAGACTACCAATAAGTTCAAATCATGATGAAAACTATTATCAATGGCAGCAGCTGTTGAATGGACATTCAATTCAAATGAGCGTCACCAGAGCGTCAATGATTTGTGGTTTTGTAAGTATGGTAATTCTACAGTGATTTGGTCTATGTCATACATAACCCATGTATTGCCAGCTTTGATAGGCAAAAGAGACAGCAACACGGTCACCGCCGTATTCTGAGAATGAGGGTCAACATAGTGTCAATGATATTTACCTTCGCATCGTGGATAATTTGTGTTCTCATTAGTTGCAGACATTTATTTTTGAGACAGTGGCAGCCTGTATTGGGAAAAACTACAGTGACATGCTCCCTGCCACATCCTGAGAATGAGCGTCAACGGAGCGTCAAAGATCTTTAGCTTCACATCTTGGGTAATTTATTTTCCGATTGGTTGCAGACATCCATTTATCAGATATTGGCAGATTTTACTGGGAAAAACTAAAGTGAGATGCTCTCTGCCCCATCCTGGGAATGAGCGTCAACAGAGCATCAACTATTGTTAGCTTCGCATCTTGGGTAATTTATGTTTCAGTTGGTTGCAGGCATCCTTTTATCAGATATTGGCAGACTTCACTGTGACAAACTGCAGCGATATGCTCCCTGCCGCAACCTGAGAATGAGCGTCAACTGACCATCAACTATTTTTAGGTTCGCATTTTGGGTAATTTTTGTCCCAATTGGTTGCAGACATCCATTTATCAGATATCGGCTGCCTTTACTGGCAAACAAAACATCAACATACTACCTGCCGCATCCTGAAAGTGAGCGTCAACGCAGCGTCTACAGTTTCAGTTGTTGCATATTTGGCAATCAAGGCATCGCATTGATCTTCACATTCATAATGTGATTATTGACTGCCCTGACCGGCAAAATTACAATATATCAGATGTAAAACACCTATTCCAAATTAATCTATATTGCAAGCTGCAAAGCATGGAAAATCATAGTATTGGATGTTGAAAATGCGATTTTGATAATATATGAACACCAAACTCCAAAAACAAGAGCCTTATATGAATCTATAAATGGACCTGCTGCGCAACCCGCTGAAAACATGTCCAATTCAGAGAGGTTGGGAGTTAACCAATGAACCGTACCTGATTTGACCTTTCGAGTTTATTGAAATATGCGCCATCAATTTGGTAATGGTTAGATTTGGATCCTGACCCAGACCCGATGTGACGGTCTGGAACCGTTACTAATACTGAACAAGGTGTGCATTCTCCTTCTGTATTCCAACATGTGGTTTCCCATTCGCAAGTTTTGATTCTGACCCCCTCCTTATCGTCCAGGGTGGTGCGATTTGGATCATCCTGTGTGCCGCATCCTGATGAGCGTGTTCGTCTCCAGTCAGGATAGCATAAATCAAACTCTTCACAGCAGACTACAGTGCCTCGGCACTGTGCTTTTCCATCATTGAATCATCCTCCAGTTCCTCAGATGCACCAGAAAACAGCACCATCGTCTGAAATCACCAGTCATAGAGTGAATGGGAACCCAGTGTTGCTGTGACTTCAAGTTTGTATCCAATTCTTGCATTGATCGCAATTCGCCAGCCGACACTATTTTTCTTCTTCTACCGATGAGACTTATGAAATATCTCAAAACTCCATGAGCAGTGTGCGAGTTGGGCATGGCATGATGGTTTCGCACTACATGTTAAGGTATGTTACGATACATAGTTGATATTCCCGCAGTTTCCTGGCTCGTCAAGACTGGTGTTCAGATTCTCCTGGGTGAGATTCGCATTTTCGTTGTGCAACAAGTTAATCAGTTTGAAATCAGTTCCAAATGTCATCTCATCGATGATACTCTTCAACATCTCTGCAACTCCGGGCATTGCCACCACCAGGATGGGTTCAATGGCGGATGTTTGTGCTGCATTTCCCCTGCAGTGGAAATTTATGGATCTGCAACAGGCGGCGGGGCACTGAATTATGTCTTCGCAGTGGATACCATTCCTGTTCCTCACTGATTATCCCAGAAAAGATGGTCTGTACAATATTCACCCAGTCTGCAAGGGTATTCCCCGACAGAATCGCAAGCAGTAACCCCATTACAACTTTCTCAGTCAGCAGATTGCAAACCATTGCTGCTGCAACAGAGTTGAAAGTCTTTCCAAGTCCCGTTTCATCTGCCACCAGTGATGCTGGCATATCAGCAACCCAAACCCACCTCCTCACGATGAACCAGATCGCCCAAACATGGTGCACCACAAACATTGTTCCGGTCAGGCCTGGAATGACGTACTTGTGGCCTGGAACATTATCATCTATTGATTGACGAATCGGATGAGCATTCCGCAGCCTGACAGCCTCCTCACAACATTTGTGTTCTAATTCAGCATTGATTTTGTGGAGAACAGTGTTGAATACTGAGCTGGTATTATCTGGATTGAGGACCTCCTTGCCATCCACTTACTCCTGAACCTCTCGGGCACCATGGCTGGTCATCTTTTCGTCCTCAATAATTGCTTTCAGTTGCTTAAAGGTAAGTTTGGCTGATGGGCTCATACTCCGACGCTCCTGAAATTCACCGCGATGTTAGGTATTTCACAGGCAAGCATTTGGACCCAACAAGTATGTGGAATATAATCAATTCTGTTCACTCCATCAGAACATACATTAATACTACTATCGGTCTCTTTTCCACCTGCCTTCTCTTCCACCACTCTTTTATTTTCATTGGCTCCCTCCGAAGTCTAAGTATACAGGTTAGCAGTGGGGCAAAACTAACCGTAACCAGGCTAGCGGCAATCGCCTTCACCGGTCCAATTACATGCTCCACAATATTCTTTCAAAAATAGTTTCAAATTGTGTCCCAGTGTCAACTTGAAGGCATTTGAAAGCGAACTGTTGTATGAAATCTGACCATATAGGCGGTCATTCATGATTTGCCCCGGTGTGTATAATCCCATATACTCTTCGTCAAATTCTTTTTGGTTCAGACTGTATTTGTATATCACAGTCAGACGGTATAGTTCTTTTGGGTTACAATCGTGTTCGATGAAAGCAAACAGATCCTCCCAGTGCCTCACATCTCTGTACGAAGCTTGGAGTTCATTGCTGAATGTCTGGCCATTGTTGCCATTCGGCACTCAACGAATCACAATGATGAAAGTTGTATTCGGCAACTCTGGGAGGTTAACTCTCTCTTTTTTCCCCACATGCTCACCCAAATTTGTCGCCAGTCGCTCGTTGCGTCACCTTCCTTTCTTCCTTGCCTCCCGAACCTCGCTTGTACATTTCTTCAAAAACCTCTGCACGCAGTGTAGCCGAATGTATTCGGCTTTATCAAAATATTCTACAAGCACTCAGGTCTCAAAAGTCTCCAAAAAATCTGCAACCACCATCTTCTGTGCAGGGGTCCATCTTGCAGCTGTTCAGAAGGATCTGGCCCCAGATAATGGACCGATGCTTCTTCTGAAGAAACCCAGCCAACCATACTTTCTTCCACTTGTTGAACGTACTAAAGTTGAGCTGCCCATCCTTTTGTCAAATTGCATCCAGGAGAATTCCATTTGCTTTAAGCTGATTGGGGCTTTTTCTTTGGCCCCGCCCAAGTCCGACAAATCGTCGCTCTCATAATCTGCATCGTATTCTTCATTGGATATCTCTGCCAATGGAGGCAAATCAGCACTCCTGGCAACATCTGACCTCTGGGGTTCTGCAGTCGGCTGAAATTGTTTTGTTGGGAGGCTAATGGGAGGTCTACCAGTGCTGCCGGGAAGTTGTCCTGACGCAGTGGAAGTAGAAGAGGTCGGCTGGATGACTGGATTGTTTCCAGGCGGTGCTGGATGCACTCGAGTTGCGCCTGAAGATGATGGCCCATGTCGTGTGAATTGCTGAGGGGGGAACATTTGAGGTCCACCATAACCTCCTTCGGGGAAATCATATGCTTGCTACGATCGCCCATAACTCAGATATCCTTGGGTTGCACCAGAGTATGGTTGTGAGCTTGTTGTGATGTTGAATGGAGCCTGGTGGTAGAACTAGGGAGCGCCTGGAAATTGTGGCTGCGGAGATGCATAGCTATACCCTGGTGGTGGGGCTGGATGAAATTGATTCCCAGGTTGCCTGAATTGAGTGTCATTGCTCGGTGTATTACCAGAATAATTATCTGATGCTCTCACTTTCGCATCTGGCCATTGTTGTGAACCAAACAGCGCACTGGTTGGAGCCAGATTGGTTGTCTTCGGCAGAGATCCATTCGTCGACATTGTATGTGAACAATACATGGTAGGAAATAAAAAATCCATTCAATTTGTGGTTTTGAATGAAGGGAAGTATAGCAGAGAATATTGAGGGTAGCATTGACCTTCGGCGGAATGATGTCCTCTTATATCCATCTTAGTTGTCATGAGTCGTGGTGTTTCACTTCACCTTTGATCCCATGAAACTCGGCTAAGAAAAATAAATCATAATTACACTTTTCCTGCCTTTCTGTGTTATATGTTCCAATTTGTATAGTAGGATTGTGGATAGAAGCTTACCTTTGATCTGTTCATGACTGTAAAGGTCATAGATGGGATACGACATGATATCCCCCAGAACCCAACAAGAACTATATCCGGGTGGAAAGTTATCACAGCTAGGCATTTTACACTTAAAATGTGTGTGTACAACCTGCACTTCATTCAATATGAGGCCTTGTTAGTCAAGCAGCAACAGTGATTGCTTTCTCTTGAGCTCCTTGTGTTAACCTTGTTGTCTCCTCAGGATCCACCCACTGGGCAAACATCATTACTGAAGAAAACATGATACCAGAATATCAGTTCTCGATGATCATGGAGCGGGTATACACCCAGCTAGTAAACTTTCCTATTCATTGGAGTAAGCTGATCATATCCGCTGCTTGGGGCTGGAGCGTAAACATAACCTGCACAATGCTGCAACGACATAGTATACGATAAGGCCAATCGTAGTAACACCTGAGCAACTGTATTGAAAGCTCATTGTGGTGATGACATAGGAAGCTTTCATTTCTAAAGATTTTCAGTAGATGATGTGCAGCATTATTGTGTGGTATTTGATAGATATTATCCTAGTTTGTGAAGAAAACTCAGCACAAAGTGAGTTTGTTTTAACCCTCCGCTACATTAAGTGGGGTGTGATGCAGCGTTGAAAGTGATACGCTAACCTGAGTTACAGTTAGCTTGCTTTCAAAGAAATATCCTTCACACTCAAATCCAGCACCAAACAAATATCCTTGAGGCTAAACTCCAGCAACAAACCATATACCCTACAGCATCATCACCATTCGTCAGAACACTGACCATTTCTCAAATATGGTTAACACTCGCCGGAAACACGTTAAATGCAATATCTACAAAATGGAATTATGCAACGAGAACCGACTATAAGCTCACTATCCACAATATCACCCAATATCGATGAATGAAGGGCTATTTCCTGAAGGGATTCTACCAACTGCAGGCTTCGGTCAACCTGAGCCATCATGGTTTAACTACAGTAGGTGCACCCAAATGGCCATCGACAAGCTGTCAATTAATGATCTACTTATAGACAACATACCAGCTGCACCACCACCTGAAGATACTCACAAAGAAGAACCAATAGAATCTCAGCTGCCTGATCTCACCTGTACCCCTGATCCAACAAAGACAAAGGCTCCTAGGCAGGTAGTTGGAGTGAAAAATGCGGGGGGGAAAGCATATGTCAAAACAACTGGATTGTACCACAAGTATCAAAAGTACTCAGAATAATGGAATCCCTGGTATCCATCTCGGTCCCCACACAACTCTCTGCAGGCTCAATGGTTTACCCAGCAAACAAAGACCTCGATAGATGAACAGCTCAGGCGTCGAGTGGAGAACTTCAAAATCGAATCCTTCCAATCTGCAGATCCCATGCGAAAATTCGTTTCTGCACTCGATTTTGGGCTCGGCAATGATAGTTGGATTGAGAATGACCCACATATCTTTGCAACATAATACTATAGGGATATTTTCAAATGTATTCAGTTCGTCCCAGCACATCATCCTTAGCAGGAACAGCTTGATTTCCAAAAGCTGTGCCTCGCTAACACTGAGGGTCTTCAAATTTACGGCGAGATGATCACGGGTAATTGGTGGTGGGAAACTCAAGCTCAACTTCCTGCCAGAGTGACAATTGTGCCAGTCATTCATGCATCTGACCAAACTCACTTCACAATGTTTTCAGGCACTCAGCATGCCTGGCCGCTGTATCTCATGACAGGTAATATGCAAAAAGATATCCCTGGTACACCTAACACGGGTGCCTCGATACTCGTCAGCCCGATCCCATGTCCCCTGCCAGGTTCCAAAACAATAGATGAAGCATGGAATTGTACTGTTGGAACTGTGCTGTCTCAACCTGCGCATCATGGCATCGCTGGCCCCAGCTTGGACAGGATTGTGCGGATGGATTCCAGTGACAATATTACCCTATATTGGCTACCTGGGTCAGAGATTATCCAGAACAAGTTATGCTTGCACAAGTCTAATATGGCTGATGTCCAGTGGGCGAAATTCCGAAATGTTCGCCGATGGGGCATTCCACTTTTCGACCACTGGATGACACAAGAGTCCAGCGTATGTACTCAGAGCTGCTGGAGGAGAACAATATTGATGCTCTATACACTCCAGGTGTCCACCCAATCCGCAACCAGTTCTGGTAATTCCCACTCTGCAATGTCTATCGCCTTTGGCAGCCTGATGAATTGCATCAGTTGCTCCTGGGTTTAGCTAATGACATATTGCACTGGCTGCTCAAATGCCTGAAAGCGAGAAAGGTCAAGGATCAATATGACCATCAATTGACATTGTTACAACGATATTCCGGCCTCCAGCCCTTCTCTAATCCATTCGATTCATTCAAATGCAGAACCTAGCAAGGCAAAGAGATCCGTGGTTTCATCAGAACACTGGCTGTGAATTGCGCTCCAATTCTTGTCTGCTACAGGGACGTCAGGAAAACTGCAGCGGAAACAGTCTCCGATAAAATGGTAATGGGAGCTGTGCCGGCATTATATATATTCTGTCTACTTGGTAGCCAACAAAATCACTCAGATCTATCCCTCAAAGCACTAGATGATGCACTCAAATGGTTTCACCAGAAGAAAGGAATTTTTTGAGAACAGAAAATGTCGAAGTCAGCAAAGGCCAAAGTTGATGACCTGTTGGCAACGGAATCCTATCAGTTACAGAAACAAGAGATTTATAAGATTCGTGCTGCAATGGAGGCCCTCGTGTATGGCGCTGAAAAGGTTTCGTCAACATACTGCAGGCAATTTCAGGTGCACCTGAATTGATTATGGCAAGCAGCACCCACTTGGTCAGATGCTGATCGTCAGATCGCAATCGAGCGATTGGAGTGCGAAATCCATCATGTGTCACCTGGTTAATGCATGCTGTGAGATAAATTATTCCAACTTCATGAGTGACGACTATTGCAGGAAGTTAGGACCAAGGCAACAGGTCCCAGAAGTGTAATCGCGAAACAACTTGCCCCAATACAAACTGCAGCTGGAGACAAGGGTTACGGGGCGGCAAACATGACTTCCGACAAGGCACCGCAATTTCAGAACAGCCTATCCAATGCTGAGACAGGAGCCATGACCATTAGCTTGGTTGATACAGAGCGCGTCACTAATCAGCTGGAGAGAGAGATTTTGGGAATCACCTTGAATGAACAGAAGCAGTTCAAGAAGGAATTCTCCTTTCGCATGATCGAGTTCGAAACTTAAGGAGAGACAATCAGGATTCAGGCGCTCCGGAAAACTATTGCACAGGGCATGATCCATTTTGGCTTTCCAAAGATGTATCTAGTGAGCCATACATTGGAGTCAATTCGCCAAATGGATTCCGGTGACAATTTCACCACCGATATCTCTGACAGGCTACATGTTGCCAACGTGAAAGTGTCATATAAATCTAGCAACAAAGTCATTTACAATCGACAGAAGTTTAAATATAATGACCAGAATACCAGTCTTGACTATGTGCAGGAGACACTGTCTTATCTTGCACTCCAAGGCTGGTATAATGTTGACTCCTCAAATGTTTTCAAAATACTGTCCACTACGGATAAACAGCGAAGTTCACGCAGAGCCCATCTGTTACGTCTCCAAACAATTCAGGACGAGCCCATTATCCGCCCTGTATCACAGCAGGTATATCATTTCAGAGTCACGCATGACTACGGAGTATACAGAAGTATCAAATTAACTTCACTCAGAGATGCATTAGATGATTTCGGAATTCCGAACTTCAGACAGCTATTCTGCGCGCAAATTGAAGAGGACTGGGGACCCGAAGTTTGTGGACTCATTCTCAGATATGATCAGAATGTACTCATTGACAATATATTGATTCAACTCCAGAATTGGCTGTTGTACTACCGTCAACCATTTTGCAATCATACTTCTGTTGAGTGTCTGGGACTTGATTGCAATATAGAATATACCAATGCCAACCAAGGGATCATGCGTAAAGCTCATAACATTGGGGTCCAGTGTACACAAAATGAAGTGAATGACCTCAATAACCCCTTCCATAGACGAATTCCTTCTTGTTCTGTCTTATACTTTGCCTGCACTCCACCAAATGCGATCCTCCAATGTCAGGAGCGCCTGCCAGCCGGCAAGGCATTATCAACGTTTTCTAACCGATGCAAAAAACCCAACAATGGGTATTACGTTCTGAAGCTCAAGAATACGCGGTGATGATTCCAACAAAGTACAAAGATTTTTATGGTTGGGCGGATTCTGTTGACAGGTTCATCCATGTGGTCAAACAGATGAATATGATGCATAGTGTATCCGTTGGAGCAATAGTTGGACCGGCACATGTGGTGCAGGAGAATGCTAGATTGGGCTGCATCGATTGTGTATGGCTTGTAAATCATTGTGTTGATGCAGATATTTACTGAACTGTATATTCACTAGATAAGGATACCTAATTCAGATGTGTAACTGTGAGATAGATTATCGAATTGTACTATTTGATATAGACAGTATTCATTATCACTCCCAGAGATTCTGACTCCAGCTGCACCGGAATGGTCTAGGCGATGAGTGTCGTAGTCGCAGAAGCTCCGAAATTTTACCAACTCACATGCGTGATTTGATAGCATTCTGAAGGCAACTTCATATTGTGTAGAATATTCTTGTATCCTGTTCCGCAACATCAGGAACGTTGAGGAGTACCTGAAAGTATGTCCCAAAGCATCGGAGAAGAACATCATTTTGCATTCAACCTGTTTGGGAGCTTCTGGGAGCTTCTGGTAGGATCGGTGTGGCTGTTCAGAATAGCTGAGTCATTGAGTTATGACTTCCGAACCATTTTACATTTTGCTGATGTCATTGATTGATAAGATCAATTTGACATTCATTGCCCTCACCAGGATGGCCATCCACCATTGTCTGTTGGCCTGCATAACAGGTGAGTTTATTATGGTACCACCAGAGCTTGGTCCAAGAGGTAGAGTACACGGTAAGTCGAATAGAAGATACTTTAATTGCATAGTCATTGCTTCATGCAGAGATGTATTACATCATCTCGACATGGATTTTTGTTCTTCATCGCCCAAGGCCCAAGCCAAAAAGATAGACAATATGCACAGCATGATCTGGCAAAGGATTTACTCCACTTGTACAAACCCAGCAATGGCACAACCTCACAACGATCATTCTAGCTTTCATCCGGACTGTCTTGATTTTGTCCTAGAGGAGGGGGTAGAGCAGCCAAAATTTTTTTTATTCTTCTCAGCAGCTATGTTGCTTCTACTGAAGCTTGCATGCATTTCTCAGCTGTTCTGCCTATGGGTGGGTCTGGTATCGCTAGCAGCAGATAGCCCATCCTCTGCAGCGGCAGTAGCAGTATCAGCAACAACCTTATCTGCCTCACCAACAGTACTAGTATTGAGAATATGGATTAGTCAATGTAAGTACAACTGTGAACGGTGCGATATTGCTTCTAGGTTAGGATTGGTGTGAGTAATCGGATTTAGGATGTCCTTTGTGTGCTGCTTTGTTCTAGATTTCGTTGATATATCACAACAGTAGTAAATATAATAGCACTGATGGTTTACTGATGTCTGATCTCAAATGTGGGACACTATCATCATGATCAAACATAACCCCTCCCCCAGACTTGAACAACTGTAAGATACTGATAGATCTTGAATTAACAAAATATCTATCATAAACCACTGCTGCATTGTAATTATGATTGGTCAAAATAATACATGCGGCACATGAAAACCAAGAACATCAGCAAAAGAATACTCCGTCTGGGTGGCATGGCTCCGTCACAGCGGACGCGGTCGATCTGAGTCGTCAGAGACATCCCGGTGGTGGCTTGCTCCGCGCCCGGCATTGATACCACACGTCACGTTGCATATCGCCCTCCCATTGCAGTTTCACCGTTTGTTCTTGCTCTGTCAGTCTCCTGGTTTGAACCAACACTAACGCATTCAGGCCAGCTGTGACCATACGTCGGAATTGTTTCATCGGGTACATGGTTGCGTCGGGATTTCAATGGGATGGGTGACGCTGTGAAAACCTCTCCTCACGTTCCTTCTACGTCCACTCAAAATGCATTTCTCTCTTTACTAATCATACACATCATTCGAAGTCGCCAGATCGATGTGGGTATTGACATTCCAGCACTTGTTCTGTCCGTCTCCTGTCCTTCTACTAGTAGCTATGTCTGGAATTACAGGCCCGCAACTGTCAATGTTTCCCTCACTGAAAACTTGCACAGCAACTGCCGTCGGTGCTTGTCTCTGTTGTACAAATTTGGAGACAAGATCCAAGTTACCTGTGTTGTCAGGTAGTGTGGTGAGCGGCAGAGTTAACCAGTACTCAGTGAATGCTCTATCCTCGTTCAAGAGCTCGATTTTGAATAGTCGTTGAAGTTGCCATGGGAGCCGACCATTCAGCGCACCATAACATCTCCCTGAGAATTGCATTACCCGCACCTAGTCGTTCCGTCGGTCCCCTCCATGCCATCTCTGGCATTCTGTACATTGACAAATCTAAGATATGCGTTCACCTTCGAAACCCTCAACTTGAACCTTAATACCATGGTATATACAGAGCTCAAATGTGTGGAGTTGTTCATCCAATATATACATCTTATCACGACTCTTATGCTGGGTGAACTCCTACCTGGCATTGAATATTGTCACGTGGTGCGTTGCGTCTTGCATATTGTGGAGTAATCCTCTGATATCTTTTATCATAGCTTCAGGATGCTTGTCATCACGACGGTTTTGGGGTCCCATGAATGCGGGCTTCGCATATTACAGGGAGCTCAGGGGGGCAGCCAGATCAGCGCCGGAACATCAGCAAAATGTATTTTAGTCTTTCGGAGCTTCCACAAGTGTCTGAGAGGATGTGGAGTGTAAACTTAGATGCGTCAATTTCAGGAGAGTATCAGACTGTAGGAGGGCATCCTGGCCACCCTTCGGTGTAACTGAAATCTCTGATAACTGGTACAGAAGTACCATGGGAGTGATTGTGACAAGTTTGGGAACACCTTGAAGCGCCGGAGATAGCATTGGGTGCACCTCGGAGCACCTGGGAACGCCGGCGACAAGTTTGGAAGCCTTGGCGACAAGTCTGGAAGCGCCGGAGACAAGTATGGGAGCGTCGGCGACAAGTCTTGGTGTGCTGATGACAAAGTGCCGACAACAACTCTGGGAACACCTCAAATGCCAGTTGAGCAGTCTGGGAAAAACATCTTTGAGAATGCTGCAGGTGGTCCTGGAAATCTTAGCAACTACTTATCATTCAACGGTTGTTAAAACTCATGTATTCAGATTGTATTCTCATCTATGTATCCTTGTATCTATTTATCGTTATAACTACCCATCTTCACACAATATATCTGGACTGGCTGCAGGCGGTGCTTGGGAGCAATTCGATGTGCACCTGAAAATGACGCTCGAGTGAACTCAGAGATACACTCCGAGGCCATGATTTGGGCGAGTTAGGAGATGCACGTACAGGCAGTAATTGACCATATTTGGAGATACACTTAGCGGAAATGATCGAGTGAACTTAGAGATGCACTCCAGGATCGTGATTGAACGAGGTTGTGCATGCACTTGGAAGCCATAATCGTGCGAACTTAGAGGCCATAATCGTGCGAGTTGGGAGATGCACTTTGGAGGCCGTGATCGAGTGATTTTAGAGATACACTTGTAGGCCGTAATCGAGCGAGTTTGGAGATACACTTGGAGACGATTATCGTGCTAACTTGTAGGCCGTAATCGAGCGAATTTGGACAAGTTCTTGGAGGCAGTCGATAGACGGGGCGCTGGGTGCTGAGACTCTTCAGTAAGTTAACTCGCAACCATGGGAATGTGACAATGTCACTTCACCTGTGAACTGTCATGGAGAGCTGGCTAATGGCGGTCGATCGTATAGGGATGGACGCTGGAAGCTGAAGCTAAAATCAGGGGTCAACTTGTAATCATGAGAATGAAGGGAAGACAAACAATCTTGGGTGGATGCTGTACTCAGTCTATGCTGTACTCAGTGTATGCTGTGATCGGTTCACTCGGTGTATGCTGTGTTCGGTGTATACTGTACTCGGTGTATGCTGTACTTGGTGTATGCTGTACTCAGTGTCAACTCATGATCACGACATAGAGAGATAGAGAGCGATGACTTAACTTTGTGTTCTGCAATGATGGTAGAGTTGTGGATGAGAAAGAGAGAGATGTGGGATGAAGAGGAGAATGATGTGGAGGTTACGAGCAGATATGAGAAATCAGGGGTACGAGATGGCTCATTGAGTTGGGGTGTCCTTGCATTGGTGTAATTACACGCCAGACGGGACTCATACCTGCCATATCGGGAATGCTAAATTGACTCGGACATGAAATTCTCTTAAGTCCCTGTTTCTCATGATGATTACCCCCAGATCCTCTCATCTCTCTCTTTCTCGTCCTCAACTCTACCATCACCTGAGAATACGAACTTAAGTCATCGCTCTCTATCTCTCCATACCATGATTAATAGTTAACACTGAGTACAGCATACACCGAGTACAGCATACAACCGAGTACAGAATACACCAAGTACAGCATACACTGAGTACTGCTCACACCGCGTACCGCATCATCCCAAGATCGATTGTCTCCTGCTCCCAGCCAGTCTGTCATCTCATGGCAGACCATGTTGTACTCAACTCTCTACATTCCCACAATTACTAGTTAACCAATGAATAGAGTCTCAGCTCCCATCGCACCTCCCTCCAGATTGACCACCTCCAACTACTCCTCCAATCTCGCTCGATCATGGCCTCGGAGTGCATCTCCAAACTCCCTCACTTACAGCCTCTAAGTGTATCCCGACACTAGCATGATTATGGCCTCCAAGTTCGCATGATGACAGCCTCCAAGTGCATCTCCAAACTCGGACTATCACGGCCTTCCAAGTGCATCTCTATACTCGCACGATCAAGGTCTCCAAATGCATCTCCAAACTTCCTCAATCACGGCCTCCAAGTGCATCTCCAAACTCGCTCAATCACGGCCTCCAATTGCATCTCCAAAGTCGCTTGATCACAGCCTCCGAGTGTATCTCTAACCTCGCACTATTACGTCCTCCAAACTCGCTCAATCACGGCCACCAATTGCATCTCCAAAGTCGCTTGATGCCGGCCTCCAAGTGTATCTTCGAACTCGCTCGATTACATCCTCCAAACTCGCTCGATCATAGCCTCGGATACATCTTTAAGTTTACTAAATCACGGTGTGGTGAAACGGTGGTGCTCACATAATATCCGACTGGAATTTGTGAGAAACAGAGGTTCTAGCCTGAGGAGCGTGGGAAGAGGGTGAGATGATATGAAGGGATTGCCTGCCATGATATACCACACAAATTGCATGGATCTATGAATGTTTCACAAGAATGCGTGGATCTTCGAAAGATTGGCAGGAGTGCATGAAACCAAGAGCCGAGAAAGATAGAGTGTGTATTTCATATGATGAGATGATGTCTATCGACCGCGGGGTCTGCCACATATATACAGCCTGTCGATGAGTCCATCTCCGGTATTCCTGTATTCCCGTATGTATACATACAGAGAGACTAAGATAATACATGCCATCTTATGCTGTAGTGAATCGTGTGGCTGTAACAAAGACCAATATGATTGATGAAATGCCTGGTGGTTATGGAACTCTAAGAACCACTGGTGGGAGAATATGGCACCAAGTCTCCCGCAGAGCTTTTGCAGAGGTCTCAGCATCTCTTGGACTCAGCTTGTGCAGAAGTCTCAGCAGCTCTCGATGTCTCTCGCAGACCTGCACAGAGGTCTCAGCAGCTCCAAAATTTTACTATTCTAATATTCAATCTCATAGCATCCTGAATACTCCTCCATCACTCCAGGTGGTTTTTGGAGCCCATGGGAATGCTCGTGCAGAGTATGAGAGCACTTTGCAAAGCTCCAGGGGGGCTGGGAGCATCTGCAAGTACTTAGAAGAAGTAGTGAGGGGTACCGGAGTGTCTTGGAGGTTTGCGTATGACTTCCGGACCGAATTCCATTTTGCTGATGAAGGGAGGACGTTCCATGTGCCAGCACTGTTCTCTTGACGTTGGGCAAGGGCTTGGAGATTGAGCTCTCTAATTGAACAGCAGAGAATGGGACACTGAAAGGTGATTACTTGTGGCAGGTAGTTGAGACTCTGATTGCAGGTATTCCAACTGTCCTTGAGATTCGTATTTTGTGCTTTTTCATGTCTCTCGGCAGAAATCTGTTGCAAAGCTCTGTATCGATGAATCTGTTCAACCCAGTGAGATATCAAGTGGGTCTTTGGAAAGTTGAAGTCACCATCAAACTCTTTGGAAACATCTATCTCATGGCTGATATAATGCCACCAGGCGTTCATTTCACGCTGCTTCTTCGACAGAGTCCAAGTTTCACCATTTCATTCTTCGTCTACATTTGGCTTAAACACGTGCTCTGTTCCCGGGGCAGTGGCTTTCGCTTTCGCCTTCTTGCTGGCTCATCTGAGTAACAAAACATCTGTAAAGTTGTGAAAACGATGCAAGGCGTCTGCCATGAAGCTCAAATGTTGCATCATCATGAGATTTATATTGAGCATACATAGAGAATTCTAACAATGCCTGTGTGCACTGCATTGTGCGATTGAATATGGGACGCTGAGTGGGGCTTCCTCCTCGTAGAGACTGGTTTACAACTCCAAGCAGGTAGCAGCTCATTTCCTTCATCTCCTTCCCATTCTATTGTGACACATCCTCATATGACTAAGTTTTTGGTGTGAGGTCGTAGTAAGCAGGCATCGATAACCATATTGCCTTCTACTTGTCGAGCCGTTCGTGCGTCTTCAGAAAGTGGAAAATACATTTCTGAAAATGATCAAGTATGGCAATCTGTATCTTATGGAGGAGGTTATGGTTCGGGAGGTCGCTTATGATAGAGGAAATATGTCGAAATACCATGAATCCTTGGTGAGCATGGCGCAATGAGAGTTCGACATCTGCTGCTGTGGTTTTGGCATCACTCAGCATTCAATATAGGTTGTGCACCCACCAGGGGTGTTGCTTGTCAGGAGGGACATAATCGCCCAGTTCATTCTTTCAACACTCGCACCAAACACTAACATGGCGCTCGAGATGATGTAGGTCACTATACTCAGGGCAATTTGCAAGCCATGATGTTAAAACCGGTTTGCAACGCCTGACGTTGCCATCTGCACAGGGAATGTTGTAATACCTGCTCTTGGCGCTGGGATGTTGTTTAAAGCTGAGAGGCTGGTGTACACGCCAGAGTACCTCATTCAGCACCTCTCGGTTCATTTGCCTCTGCTCAACGAGCCGCTTCTGGAATATATTGCAGTTGTTGATCAAAAATGGCAGGAGAGCGACGATTATGATGCTGTGTGTTGAGGGCATGGGCCAGATCTTCGAAGTTAGATTGCCAATTGTCATATATACAGGACACTGTTTCTTGTCGCCAGCAGAATTTGAGAAATATGTTCTGGCAGTCATGAAGATCAAGGGAACCAGTGTATCCCCCACTCCGAGTGTTGACTCCATGTCGGTAACAACGTCATCATACTGGGATATCTCTGTATACCTGTGTCTCCCATCACCAGTCGGCAGTGTGCATTCCAGTATAGAGGAGGTTCAGTGGCGTACCACTGTTATACCAACACTGAGAGGCGTAAATACGATGCTCAGCATATGCTGGCTGCTGCATCAATGATCTTGTGCTTTTGATGATGTCTCAACTCCAATATTTGATAGGGCGTTGGTGATTGTCATTCCATTTCATATCCTCGAGAGTGTGTAGTTCACAGTCCCCAAGAGCCAGATCATCTGTCATGATAGCCACAAGCTTCTGGACCCCATCCCTGTTTTTGAATTTTGGGAAATACAGAGCAGTGTTTTCTTCCTTCAGCAAGTTGTTATAGTACATCTTCATGCCCTTCTTCTTGATCCCACACTGGATCTATTTGCACTCTTCAAGCGTTGCGATTGCGTAGTAAGGATTATTTTGTACATTTGTCTCAAGGCAACCCTGACCGTCACATTCCCATGGCTCAGCAATGTAATCGCTCAGCAGGACACAGGTGCCGGGGTATATATCTGTCAGTGGCGGAAGAGGTGGCGGTGGTTGCGACTCCTAGTCTGCGATGTTTTCCAGGTGTTCGTGGTTGGGAAACGCGTTAAAGTCTTGGACTGAAACTTTCTTATCGTTAAATTCACAATGCTGTTTGGGTACAATGCATCGGAGCGCGCTGCAAACAGTCAGATGGTGCTGGCGTGCAACTTGAAGGTGTTCACGATGGTGTAGTTTGATATGTTTAAGTTGCCAGCTGTCTGAGGTGAACTTCTTTCAGCATGAAGATTCGGCGCAACGGAAATGGGTCTTCTCTAGCATTGTCAACGACACCCAAGGAGTGGAGTATTCACTGTAGAATGGGACGAAAGTTGGTGCTGGGCCAGAGCAGTCTGGTGTGGGTATAAGTTCACAAATTTTGAGATATTTTTTCAGTCTCAACACCATCAGAAGGAGGTTCCTTACAGGCCAGGAGATGCAAAAACACTGCATGCACGATGTCCCATAATAGTATGAATAAATGAACAATAAACCCTGAGCAATCCATAAACCTCGCAACGCATGTAATTATCAATGCCTGAGATCAATAGATTAGAACAAAGGAAACAAACAAGGCCAAAACCCTAACCCAAACGAACAAAACACCTCCACACGTGCCTTAATCAGTGCCTGAGAGGAATTGATTTCTGCAAACAAAAATCACAAGACATGAACCCGACCCAAACAGGACCGCGAGCATCCGCTGCGATTCAAGGATGGCTTCACCGCTCGCTAGTGTTCGCAATGACTCCGGGTTTGGTTCGGAAAAACTGTTCGGTTCAGTTCCTGACCCGTCCAACAACCTGACCTGGAGCTTCTTTGCAGGCCATCCCCATCCCCATACCTGTCAACCCGTCGGTTTTGCCGGGTGTTGCTAGACCTGTCGGATGCAATCTCCGGTTCTCGTTTTAGGGTTTTTATATCTATGGTTGCAGTCAGATATGTTACTATTATGTGCAAAATATTAACTTTGGTTCATAATTCTCTTTATTTGTTTCATTGGCTGCCTTTATAATCAAAACAAGGAGAGACATGCACCCTGCTACATTCTGAAGTTGAGTGTGAACGATTTTTGGTCTTGTATCATTAAGAAGCTTTGAGGTCCAAACCAGCCATATTAGTAGTCAAGGCAGTCATTAAGCTGCAAATGGATCAGTTTGCACCTGTGACAGAGCCGACAACATTTGGAGAGCTCATGGAGATTCATGATTGTATCAGCGGAAAATCACAATGCCGCAAGAAACATCAAGAGAATAATGTAGCTATATGAGATTAGCATATGGGAAACTACCGTCTCACATATGTATATCAGCTCTCACAACCGACGCGATACCCAGTTCGTCACCTGGTAAGAAGTCAAAGCCTGTTAAACCCGTAAGCTTTTACGCTTGCATAGTTTTTCCCTACCTACTTAACACACAGTAAATGGATTCAGATGAACTTATTTTATAGGCTGGTAGGTCATCTGTACACTACCTGCACAATATGTCATTATGGACAACATATCTCCGCAAACAGTAATTGGTGTATCGATTTTGATACATGATAGAATTTTTTTGATTTGAGTGACTACATTGTGAGACATAATAATTTGTCTGTGCATGTACATATGCAAGGGTCATACAGGCCATACGAACATTCTAGAATCCAAACTGAGCTCATTGCCAATTCATCAATGCGATATTGTGCTGCCTTTTACAGATAAGTGAGAACACACAATTTAAACTTAAGATAAAATTTACTAAAAAAATTTCAATTGGTGATTGCATACGAGTCAGTGAACATCAGCAAAATGTAATTTAGTCACTGGAAGCCTCCAGGAGTGTCTGAGAGGATGTGGAGTGTAAACTTAGATGCATCAATTTCAGCAGAGTATCAGACCCTAAGGGGGCATTCCTGTCAGCCTTCAGAGTAACTGGGAGCGCCAACGACAACCTTGGGAGCACCTGGGACCGCTGGAGACAAACCTGGGAGCACCAGCAAGATGGCTGGGAGCACCTCGAATTACAGTTGAGCAGTCTGGAAGAAACAACATCTTCTTTCGGAAAGCTGCTGGTGTGCCTGGAAATCATAGCTACTACTTATCGTTCAACAATTGTATTCTCATCTATTTATCTATGTATCTATGTATCTATATAGCTACCAATTTACACACGGTAAATCTGGACAGGCTGCAGGCGGTGTTTGAGAGCACTTCGAGGCGGGCCTGAAAATGACGATCGAGTGAACTCAGAGATACACTCCTAGTTCATGATCGTCCGAGTTTGGAGATGCACTGGAAGGCAGTAATCGACCGTATTTGCACAGACACTTGGAGGCCATGATCGAGTGAGCTTAGAGATGCTCTCCGAGATTGCGATCGAGCGAGTATGTAGATACACTTGGACGCGGTGACCATGCGAACATAGAGGGCGTACTCGAGCGAGTTTGAAGATACACTTGGAGGCCGTGATCGATTGAACTTGAAGATGCATTCCGAAAGGGCGATCAAGCGAGTGTGTAGATGCACTTGGACGCCATGATCGTGAGAACATCGAGGCCATAATCGAGCAATGTTGGAGATAAACTTGGAGGCCGTGATCGAGCAAGTTTGGAGATGCACTTGGAGGCTCTAATCGAGCGGGTTTCGAGATGCACTTGGAGGCCATGAACATCCGAGCTTGGACGCCGTAATCAAGTGAGTTTGGACAAGTACTTAGAGCCGGTCAATGGACGGCGCGCCGGGTGCTGAGACTCCATTCCTCAGTTAGTTGACTCGCAAAGGTGGGAATGTGACAAGGTGACTGTATTTTTGAGCTCTCATGGCGAGCTAGCTGATGGTGGTCGATCGTGTAAGAGGGCACACCAGAAGCAGAAGCGACATTCAGGGGTCAACTCGTAATCATCAGAATGAAAGGAAGACAAACAATCTTGGGTGGATGCTGTACTCGGTGAATGCTGTACTCGGTGTCAACTCATGATCATGGCATGGAGAGATAAGGAGCGATGACTTAACTTTGTCTTCTGGGATGATGGTAGAGTTGTGGACGAGAAAGAGAGAAATGGGGGATGAAGGTGAGACCGATGTAGAGGATACGAGCGGATATGAGAAATCAAGGGTACGACTTGCCTGATTGGGTTGGGAAGACCTCGTATCGGTGTAATTACACCCCGGATCTGGGCTTGTACCTGCCATATCGGGGATGGTAAATTGACTCACACGCGAAATTGTCTAAGTCCCAGTTTCTCATGATAAATCGCCCCATCTCTCTCTTTCTCATCCTCAACTCTACCATCACCTAGGAACATGAAGCTAAGTCATCCCTCCCTATCTCTTCATGCCATGATCATGAATTAACACCAAGTACAGCATACACCGAGTACAGCATACACCGAGTACAGCATACACCGAGTTCAGCACACACCCAGTACTACATACACCGCGTACTGCATCATCCTAAGATTGACTGTCTCCCGCTCCCAGCCAGTCACTCATCTCTCAGCAGACTGTTGTACTCAATTCTCTACGTTCCCACGAATCCAAGTTAACCAATGAATAGAGTCTCAGCTGCCGTCGCACCTCCCTCCCGATGTGGTGCCTGCAGATTGACCACCTCCAAGTACTCCCCCAATTTCGATCGATCATGGCCTTCAAGTGCATCTCCAAAGTCGCTCGATCACGGCCTCCAAGTGCATCTCTGAGTTACACCAACTCGGCCTCCAAGTGCATCTCCAAACTCACTCGATCACGGCCTCCAAGCGCATCTCTGAGTTCACTTGATCATGACCTCCAAGAGCATCTACAAACTCGACCGATCACGGCCTCCAAGTTTGCAGGATCATGGCCTCCAAGTGCATTTCCAAACTCGCTCGATTACGGCCTCCAAGTGCTTCTCTGAGTTCAACTTGATCTCGGACTCCATGTGCATCACCAAACTCGCTCGATCCCGGCCTCCAAGTGCATCTCTGGGTTTAACTTGATATCAACCTCCAAGTGCATCTCTGAGTTACTTGATCTCGGCCTCTAAATGCATCTCCAAACCCGCTCAATCACGGCCTCGAAGTGCATCTCTGAGTTATTCAATCACGGCCTCCAAATGCATCTCCAAACCCGCTCCATCACGGCCTCCAAGTGCATCTCTGAGTTCAACTCGATCTTGTCCTCCAAGTGAATATCCAAACTCGCTCGATCGCGGCCTCCAAGCGCATCTCTAAGTTCTCTCGATCAGGGTCTCTAGATGCTCCTGTAATTACGCTCCAGTACAATCTGCCGCCAGATTGACGTATATATATATATAGAGAGACACAGATAGATAATAAATGCCATATTATGATGCAGCGAATCTTGTGACTATTACCAAGATGAATCTGATATACGAAATGCCTTGTGGTTATGGAACCCTAAGAACCACTACTGGGAGAATATGGCACTAAGTCTCCCACAAACCTGCACAGAGGTCTCTGTATCTTCAAAATTTGACTATCCTAGAAGTCACATCTCATGGCATCCTGAATGCACCTCTATAACAGCAGGTGCTCTCAGGAGCACCTGAGAATGCTCTTGCAGACCCTGAGAGCACATTGCTTACCTCCAGGGGGGCCTGGGAGCATCTGGAATTACTTGAGAGCACCGGTGAGGTCTGCGGGAGTGTCTGGGAGTTTTGCCTGTGGCTTCCAGACCGATTTACATTTTGTTGATGAAGGAGCGGTCAATGCGCAACACCAATCTGTATGAATGACCACCATCATGGTGCATTCATCCAGTCAACCAACTAAATCACTCCCCGTTCAGACTGGGTGCACATACTAAGCATTTTGACAATTGCATATGGTAGGTCATGGAAATCGAGGAGATCGAACTGGAAATGGCAAAGTGAGCAAGTTGGGCTATATTAATGAACAACTAGTGTATGAATCTACATGGGGTGAATTACCAGCTGAAAGCGCTGGAATGTCACAGCGCTATGTTATCCATCGCTCAGAGAACCAATGATTTTTGTTTTTGTATATATGTTAATTGGGAAGCGATTTGCTCGCAGTTATGCATAACCACAATATTGGCAGTCTTTATAGCCGAAAGAGAATGCGATACGATAACAGCCCCATTCTCAAAATGAGCGTCATCTGAGCGCCAATGATTCTTGGACTTGTAAGCAACTTAGTTGGGAAGTGATTTGCTCACTGTTATTTAAAATCAACAGATTGGCAACCTGTACAGGCAAAAGAGACCGCGACATGGTAACGGCCACATTCTGATACTGAGCATCAATGGCGCGTCAACTATTCGTTGTCTTGTAAGTATGTTAATTTGGAAGCGATTTACTACCTGTTATCCATAACCAACATATTGGCAGCCATTATAGGTAAACGAGAAATCAACACAGTAACAGCTGAATTCTGGAAATGAGCATCAACGGAGAGTCAATGATTTTTGGTCTTGTAAGTAGATCAATTGGGACTATATTTGCTCACTGTTATCCATAATCAATGAATTGGCAGCCTTGATGGGCAAAAGAGAAAGCGACATGGTCACAGCCCCATTCGGAATATGAGCGTCAACAGAGAGTCATTGATTTTGGGTATTGCATTTTGAATAATCCAATGGCTGTGCTACAGCTTATACCCATAATCGGAGAATTGGGCTCTTTTACAGTAAATATGGTAAATATCGATGTCGCAATACCTAAAAATGAGTGTCAACTGAGTGTCAACAGAGCACAAACAGAGGGTGAACAATTTTGGGTGTGTTGCATCTGGTAAATACCAAGGGCTAAGCTATGGCTTTTATCGATAATTGAAGTATTGGCCACCTTTATAGGTAATGTAGTTAATGTCGTTGTCACTACAAAAAGAGATCAGCGTCAACAGAGCGTCAAAAGAGCGTCAACAGAGCGTCAACAAAGCATCAACAGCGCATCAACGATTTTGGGTGTTGCGTATTGTATAATCCAAGGGCACTGCTATTGCATTTACCCATAATCAAAGTATTGACCGCATTTAAGGGCAATATGGTCAGTGTCAATGTCACTACACCTGAATATGAGCGTCAACAGAGCATCAACAGAGCGTCAACAAAGTGTCAACAATCTTGAGTATTGCATCTGGTATAATCCAAAGGCTGTGCTACAGCATTTACCGATAATCAACGTAATGGCAGCCATTATGAGCCAAAGAGATCGCGACATGGTCATATCCCCAGTCTGAAAATGAGTGTCAACAGAGCGTCAACGATTTTGGGTGTTGCATCTTGTATAATCCAAGGGCTGTGATACGGCATTTACCTATAATCGAAGTATTGGCAGCCTTTATAGGCAATATCATGTATGTCAATACTGCTATACCACAAAATGAGCATCAACAGAGCATTAGCAGAGCATCAACAGAGCATCAACAGAGCATTGACAGAGCATCAACACCGCGTCAACAGAGTGTCAACAGAGTGTCAACAGAGTGTCAACAGTTTTGGGTGTTGCATCTTGTAAAATCCAAGGGCTGTGCTACAGCATTTTTCCCATAATCGAAGTATTGGCAGCCTTTATAGACAATATCGTGTTTGCCGATACTGCTACACCTCAAAATGAGCGTCAACAGAGCATCAACACAGCGTCAACAGAGTGTCAACAGAGTGTCAACAATTTTGGGTGTTGCATCTTGTACAATCCAAGGGCCCTGCTACGACATATACCTATAATCAATATATTGGCAGCCATTATGAACAAAACAGATCATGACATGGTTACGGCCTCAGTCAGAAAATGAGCGTCAACCGAGCGTCAACAATTTTTTATGTTGCATCTTGTATAATCCAAGGGCTGTGCTACGGCATTTACATATAATCGAAGTATTGGCAGCCTTTATAGGCAATATCATGTGTGTCAATACTGCTATACCACAAAATGAGCATCAACAGAGTGTCAGCAGAGCATCAACAGAGCATCAACAGAGCATCAACAGAGCATTGACAGAGCATCAACACTGCGCCAACAGAGTGTCAACAGAGTCTCAACAGAGTGTCAACAGAGTGTCAACAGAGTGTCAACAATTTTGGGTGTTGCATCTTGTATAATCCAAGAGCTGTGCTACAGCATTTACCCATAATCAACATATTGGCAGCCGGTATGAGCAAAAGAGAAAGCGACATAGTCACAGCCCCAGTCTGAAAATGAGTGTCAACAGAGCGTCAACAATTTTGGGTGTTGCATCATGTATAATCCGAGGGCTGTGCTACAGCATTTTCCTATAATCGAAGTATTGGTAGCCTTTATAGGCAATATGGTCTTTATCAATGCCGCTACACCTCCAGTGTCAATGGAGCCTCCACAATTTTTGGTCTTTGAAATAAGGTAATTGGTAAGTGATTTGCTCGCTGATATCCATAACCAATGTGTTGCGACCCAGTATGCGCAAAAGAGAAAGTGACACAGTCACGGCACCATTCTGAGAATATCCGTCAACCAAGCATCAACTAAGCGTCATCAATGGCTGGTGATGCAAATCGGGTAATGGAGGCATCCCATGGATATTTGAGCTTATATTTGAACTATTAACGTCCTTCATAGTCAAAAATACAAATCATTGAAAGAAAAACATGAATTAAACTATTGTCGATCTCACAACATGCACAACATGCATAATGTGGTTCCTGGATGTTGAATAATCAATTTTGATTGAGTACTATAATCAAATAGCAAAGGCAAGCATATTATATGTACTTACAGATGGACCCGCTGTACAACCCGCTGAGAACCCGCCCAATTCAGACAGGTAGGGAGATGTCGATTGAACTGTACCTGAATAGACAGTTCTGGTCAATTGACGATCTGGACCGCCAATCTGGCTCCGGTTTGGTTTGGACCCAGACCCATATCCGAAGTGACGATCCAGAACCGTTACTAACACTACCCCTCGCCTCTGGAGCCATCCGGGCATGCCTCAGGGAGAGGGACATCTGGGAGAGGGAAATTGGGGAGAGGAACATCATGGAGAGGGACATCGGGGACAGGGACATCGGGGAGAGGGAGATGTGGGAGAGGGGCATTGGGCAGACTGTCCCCACATGCCAATTCGCCGAGTAGCTGCTGCTCCACATCAACATCCGAGGTGTTTCCAGCTGTCTCATCTTCTTGCAGAGTTGGCGCTGCTGGGCAAGGTTTATGCGGCGTTACAATGCCAAAAAGGTCCAGCCCAATGAGTGAATCAGTCTCTCAAGTTTGTAGTGGTAGGCGAGGCTCCAGGGTTTGTGGCCGTTGGGCAGGCACCTGACATTGTGGCCATGAGGTATGCTCGCGCATCACATGGCCTTGCTCAGGTAGCACAGTTGGCTGATCGTCTACCATGGTATCTACATCGTCAGCCGATGTATTTACCATCTCTCCTGGGCCAATAGTCCAAGGTTCTTTGCCATTATCCTCATCCTCATCCTCATCCTGATCCTCATCCTCCTCCTCCTCCTCATCCTCCTCCATCACCACCTCCTCCTCTTTCTCATCTTCCTCCTCTTTATCTTCCTCAGTTTCATCGTCATCGTCCCTTCCAATATTCACATCGCCGTTTAAATCAACGTCATCCGGTGCGTCCACATCATCCTCCATGCGCATATACACATCAGAATTACGTGCTGAGTCATATTCGCCGTCTGACTCAGTAGAGTTGGTATCATCATCTGAGAAAATTGACATGGCTGGCGATGCTTCCAGCTATAAATATAACCACTCTTGTTAGCCTTCTGTATCGAGATCTGCCTCTGACATTGTCTTCTGCAACTGCAAGCAATAGCACGACAGATATCATCTCTCCCTGGGGTTTGTTTAACATCACCATACCCTTTACCATTACCCTTCCCCTGCCCATTCCCCTTCCCTTTCCCCTTCCCATTCCCCTTGCCATTCCCCTTCCCATCGTTGGTTCTCTTCCCTTTCCCGGTCCCTTTCTTGCCGCCTTGGGTGTCCTTCTCACCCTCACTGATGTCAATTTCATTGCCATCGCCAGGATGGCTCCATGCACCGCGCTGTGGTCCTGGATTAGTGTTACTAACAGGTCCAAATTCACGGGTCAGTTTCGGTTCCGGTTCCACCCGAAACCGGACCATGGCAACGGGTCTTACTACATGAAAAATCAAGCCCATTGGACATGTGCTGGTTTTACCACCAAAAACCCGGCATTTCAACATCACAACTTTGCCTCCAATTAAGTATTTGAGTTCTGATTGTATCATGACATGATCAGTACGTAGATTGTGCAGTTCTAGCCGGTCTTCCACCTCCCGATCTCAGATATGTGATCCGACCAATATTCGTTGAGTTGCTATCGAAAAGTCGCTAATTTCTCTTAAAATTTGCCCTTTGTTCACAGCCACTCAACAAATATCAGTCGGATCGCAAATCGGAAAGCGGGAGGTCAAAGAGCGGCTAGAACTGCACACTCTACGTACTAATCATGTCACGATACAATGAGAACTCAAATACTTCATTGGAGGCAATGGTATTGGAACCGTAAAGTTGGAAGCTCGGTCCGGTTCCAATCCGGCCGAAAAACCGCGGGTTTCAGTCCGGTCGAGGTAACAAACCCGCCGAGACAATGCGGGTCGGGTTTTTGGCTGGGTCTGTAACCAAATCAAACCAAACCGCCGGCCAAAAACAGGACTGCTGGAGGGTTACCCGGACCCGTTGCTAACACTATCCGGGATCCACCCAGTTCACATCACCATCATCCTCGTCAATTATCTCATCCCAATTCAGTGGTCCAATGGCCGTGAAGTCGACTGGTTTGCACTGCCAGCAGCTGTGAGGCTCAATCATCGCCCTGAGATCATCGCTACTGTACCATGAGAAACGCTCACTGGTGCGTTTAACGTTCCCGGAGCTGGTTGTGTGAAGACTGGAGGGATCGACTTGATCCCAGAAGGCACGGGTATTGTCCCAACTCCCAATTGTTCATGTGGTCTCGGGTTCTGTCAAACGTTTGCCCCATCTATGAGCAGATGGCAGCCCAACACTGCTGAAAAGGCGAACTCCTACTCCCGCGGGGCTGCATTATTAGATGGTATTGTGAAAAGTGGCGAGTCGTGACTGAATCAACAATGATGATATCATAAAAGATGTCCCATGCCATCTCATCCTTCATGCTGCAAACATTTCGTATTCTATTGAGCCCACGGATGTGTTGTCAGATGGAACCCTTTATACGGTCCCGATCCAACAGCAAGCGTCGTTTTAGAACCGATGTCCGCATCTTTGCCATAGCGTTCCCCGTTCCTTTGCTGCTGTCCCTTGGTGCCATCGCTGTGAGTTAAAAATAGATCTACATCTGAAGTGTTAGCAATATGATACTGCTGCATGTAGCAGAAGGAAGCCCAGAGGGAAAGTACAAAGTTGTATAGGTTATCAGGTGTGTTTTGGAACGAGAGGGGTTTTTTATACCATTCACGTGATGTCGAGATCAGGATGCTGGAGGTCTGTATAATACAGGAGGAAAAGAGAAAGGATGTGTAGGCGGGAAGAAGGGATATATATACTCGGGTTCCGGCGATTTCTTGTGTAAACTTGTTAGTTTTGTTGGTTAACGAACTCAAAACGGCAGATCCTTCATCTGGCAAAACCACCAGGCACCTCATGAAAGACAATCCTCGAGAGAAGATTTAGCACTGGCCAAGAGGACAGTTCACGACACAGGGCAATGCTTCTGCAATACGGATCATTTTTACCGCTCAGACCTCTTGCATCTTGGAGCAAACTGAGTAGTTTTCAGGTGGTCCCAACTATGCAACCATCCAACATGGCTACCAACACCTAACAGTGGAAAAAACACATCCAACTGATGTCATAGGATAAAAAATTAGTCATTGTTTGCTTTGTGATGCTTTCAGCTCTGCCAAAGGGGGATTTCCACCCGGAAGCTGAAGATATGCACAATCAATGGTTCGAAGTATTGGGCCAAGAACGAGTGCAATACTATGATAATTGTGCCAAGAAGGCATAAAGACAGTTCAAGCGGTGCTAATAGACTTTCAGACATTGCTGTAAAGATGAAAATCAATGCTGAGTTTAATCTGAGTTTAATCTGATGACAGTTAACCTCATAATTGAATGGTTTTCAAAGGATGACGTCCCCGAGTATCGCCACAGTCGAAAGTGATTTACAGTCTTGGGCGGGATACACTGCCGCTCCATTTTTTTTTCGAATCCCTCCCTGGTTGCTCCAATAGAAGTCTACCTCTCCTGCCATTGCATATGCAGGGAGAGGAAACTATTCCTACCTTCGTAATGTCGAACATCAATATCTGACTCCGCCTTCCCAACGCTCTCACCCTGACACGACTCCGGTTGTACGAATTGTTCAGGATCAACAAAAGTGTAGGCGTAGGGGAATGCTCAGCTTGCCCCTGCCAAGGGACGCGTTTCCACACCGGCTGGTGAGAGGGATTGCTCTCAAGGAGGGTGTCCCATAGCCTCAACAATCCCTGGTTAGAACTCCACCCCCTCTTCTTCGCTGAAAAATTCTGGCATAGAAGATATCACTCAATGTGTGACTTCCACCCCGTCCACTACATAGTGACGGTCAATGATTCCACCAACTGCCATGCCGGGTACAAGCAATTGTAGCACACTAGCACCTTGAGGAACCTCACAGACAGACTCAACGCATCGTGTTGTATGCTGCCTTGCATCCGGCATTGCTAGCACTGGCACTCCTCTCCGTGGGCTTGAGAACCTGCCTACCCCCATCGCTAATCCAGATGCGCACATGACCATTACAAGTCCACTGAGAAAGCGAAAAACGGAATGGAATCAGAGACAGAGACAACGGCAGGCGGTGTGTACACCTCGATTAGTGGTCTCCGGCAGTCCCAGCATCCATCCATTTAATCACTCACACATGATGCCTCTTGTATTTGCAATGGGCAGACTCATGGAGCTCTATATGTGGAACAGACGGCCGTTTATGAGTGCAAGCAACTTGGAGATGGTAAGTTATGCAACGCAACGCACTGCGAAAGCGTTAGCTGAAGCCCCACACTGGCAGATAATAGAAAAGTACTGGAACACCGCTATGCAGCAAAACAACATTTGGTCCATAGCATTTGAGGCATGCACAAAGGAGATCTTGAAAGAGGTATGCTGAAGCAATGGCCCACGTTGGATAATGCATGCTCAAACTGATACCAGGTTCGAGCCCAAGTCGACAAAGTTAAGTCCCATTTTTTTTATTCAGCATGGGACGATATAGCAGAGCGTTATGATCTCCACAGCTTTGAATCCGACGCAGAGCGTTTGGAATTCATTGATTCCCTTCTGGCAGACAATAAGTACCTTTTTCCTGTGGCAGAGTATGCGGAAGGTGGTGTACTGGGTCCAAATCCGATACAGAGAGTGTCGAAAGTTGCCAACGCATGCCCAGCATCCACTTTACTCCCTGGTGGAAGCGATCCCGGGCTGTATCTACATCAAATTTTATCATTGGGCGAATAACCACAGTAAATATACTGATGGATTTTATAATTCCACGATTGACAAAATGGGCTGTCGTAAACCCTCGCCACTGATCATGTTTACCTGCACTGCGTTGGGCCATGCTGTCCTGGAGTGGCAAAAGAACAAAGATGTTCATCCGAAACCTTCCAACTCAATGCTGTATGTGGACAGACCTGATTGCTCGAACTACTTCAACTACAAGAATGAGGGTGGTAAGATCACATCCTGCTGGGCTGCAACGGGTCGCAAGTTGTTAACCTCACCTGGCATTGCAGACATGTATAAATTGTTGATGAATACCTGGACCACACTACCTGAGAGCTACCAACCGAGGGTGTATAGTAACACTCTTTCTAGCTTCCAGCACCAGATGGAACTGTCGGTGAACCCAACGCCTGCCGAGGTCATCAGCACGGAAGCACTGTATGTTGACAATGCTATTCTTCTTGACTAATTGACCTCCAAGGTGGCTCTTCAGAAGCTTGAGTTTGGAAGCACTGACCCAAACATCCCGATGGACAACAAATGTACCGATAATGAACTGCATTTCAGGATGCGAGGGGGCCGCGATGATTACGACGATGAAGGTGACAACATGGACAAGAGCGATACCATCTCCACAGCCAGCTGGCGACCACGAACCGCAACTGAACTCGAGAGGTTTGACCTGGGAACCAATGATATCGATGGGTATGAAGGCGACGATGGCGACGATGTGGATGCGGATGCGGAGGAAGAACCATCACAAGGCGATAATGGATTAACGCAGACTTTGGAGAACTGAGGGTATAGTACTAGAGAGCGTGAAGATTGGACATTATATCTCAGACATGTAAAATATGATAATGGCGAAGCAAATGCAATGGCAAGCAAAGTATCCGAAGCGAGGACTGTATTGTGATAAGTGACCAGATCTCAAAGTTAAAAATATATGGGAGAGTGTGGCATCCGATAAATAGCAATAGCGGAGAGGGAAGATGTTACACTCGGCTGGTGAAAGACATACACAGCGCTACGCGTTGTGTAAATGGCTATAACGTAAGTGGAGCTGGTACGAAGAGTGTAACACACGTGTCGTTCTGATGGTGCGTACAAGTCACCACAATCTAGGCGCAAAGTACACGAAGACTGACGCTGGGGAAGGAACCATCCACGGCGTAACATACAACGCGATTCATCGCAAGGACAAGAGACATCGCACAATTGCCGCCGGAGGGCCGGTATGCAATGCAACCTGTCGCTGGGGCGACGGGTCGTGTTTGATTTGCTGTCAGAGGGTAGATGGTTCAGTCAGAGCTGTCAGGGCCGTTAGGGTTACCCGGGTGTTCATGACGGAAACTAGGTTTACTACTGATGAACTACAGGCTTCATTAAATGTACGGTACAAAAAGTATCATCATCAGGAGGAGTAATCAAATTTTGCAACATTGGAGAATGCCGCGAGATAAGTTGTGATATTGTAAAAGGAAGTGTAAACTGTTTGTGAAGTACTTGTGGTCATATTCAGAAGATTGGGTACAGTAGTGGTAATACTTCATAACAGCATTGCTACAGATCAAAGCATAGTTTCGATTTTCAAAGCAAAAGCATAGGTCAGCGTAACCACAATTTCATTTTTTTGAGTTTGTAGGTAAAATGCACTAACTAAATTCAATGAAGGAAATACAGTTTTTGCTGACCCTCTGTAATGGCAGTCATGATTAGGTTCTCGCCAATTGCATGAGACGTGTCCAGGGCCGGGTAACTGACAACCTTGTATCGACAACTTGTGATCTCTCTGAGATTGCTAGCGATAATCATACCTATCAACTACTTTAATATATTACCACATGCACATGTCCAACCGTATCTTCTCATGTACTCTCATACGCAGCCATATACATATATACAGCGTTACACTATTATCGCTCCTAATCAATTTGAGACATGGTGATCAGGTGTAACGGCGGCACGTGACCCGGGGCCGGGTGATGGCCATTCTATATAGTCGGCTCGCCACGAGCCTTAGATCTCTAGCGATAATCTTGCCTACACATCTACATCGAATATCACTCGCATCCACGTTTGCAACCGTATTGCAATAATTACCATACGTATACCTATCAGGCCGAATGCAGGCATATGTGGCCTTACACTATTATTGCTCTTTCAGTAAACGGATACGTTTCGCTCACGGGATTACGAGATGACAAGTTTTACCCCTTTTCCGACGCGACACCATGGAGTTAACAATTCAGAACACTGCCCTCCAAACGATATCGAAACATCATTACTGCGAAGCACGAAGCATTGACCGTTCTATCGTTTAATTGAGCCCCTGATGGCAGCGGCGTAGAGACCAGAGACCAAATGGCGCACAAGGCGCATTGCCGACATTGAAGATGACGATCACGAGTACAAGACCATTCCTACAAGTCAATTGGGTGCGATCATCAACCCAACCACCAACAATGGACGGAGTGATCTTACCCCAGAATACCGCAATATCGAAAACCAGAGGCAAAATTGAGAGATGATTTACGAGTCAGCACAGTTACGACTTCATTTCTTCCAATTGAGCGAAGTGCACCTATCTCAATTTGCGTTTATACCTACAGCTCTAGCAACCTCGAAGAAGCCCACTTCCAGAAGCATTCTACGGCTACTCATACCTACGGAGGAGGATCTGGCACAGACGTAGTGCACTTACGGCGGAGACACCCTACGATTGACGCACTCTTACCGCCACGAACATCTGGACAAGCGAAGTGCTCTTACGGAGAAGACACCCTACGATTGAAGGACATTGAGAATGAAAAGCTTTCCCTTGATTGAAGCGAACTTATAGCGGTGATACATTGCGCAGCGTGAAGTGCATTTGCGGTCAAAGACCAACACAATTCCGCAGACTGTCTACGACGACGACAATGATTACAATGACTATGATGACCTCAGAGCACAAGTATTATGAACAATCGAAATCCACCCACCATATGAATGATCTTCGACTGCAATTACATTAATGACAAAGGCGGCAACCGACAAATCAAGGGCGAATGATCTTTCGACACTCAGCATGTAAAAACTATTGGCAGCGCAGGCACTAATGGCGACTCTGGACGAAAATATACGGTGAGATGCAACGCGTACGGGCTCTTATCGACTGCGTCGCAACCAGCATCTTTCTGACACCGAGGCTTCTCAAGCGACTCGGGATGTCACATCAGGCGGCACACATCACCACCCTCGACATGAACGGAGGAGTGATGCAACATGCAAAGGGCAACCGATGCAACATGCAAAGGACAGCCGGAAGAAGACGTGGATCACAGTCCAGTACTTGGACGATCTCGAACCGGTAGACAACCAGACGTGCTAGTCATGCCAATGCGTGCATACAATTTAGTATGTGGCTTACCATGGTTCCACAAACAAAATCCTGACATCGACTGGGCACGATTGACTTCCCTGCGATCACCGAGCGCGAGTGGAGTAGAGGAAATGACACCGATGACTACGGCAGTGGCATCGAAGGTTTCAGAAGCCGAAAATGATAATGTCAAGACAAGCTTCTGGGGCGCGGTCCTGGTATACAGACACTTGGAGCAATCGCATTCGACGATCTTCTAATTAGTAATGAAGTTGTCGTAGCATTTACCCGACAGATTGGGGAATGCATGGGCTGCTGGGAGCGACTTTGAAAGACATCACCCTGGATTCACCAGCTAATACAGAGCCAAGCGCTGGACGCGACGAGCAGAGAGCAGCGGCGGTAGTTGCGGCAGAAGAGCTGCTCCGAGGAGACGCTTGAATGACTGCTATCGGCTCGCCGAGACCCGAAGGGAGTGTCCGGACAGCGGGGCTTGGCTCCTGTGTGGGCGAACCGTTAATGACAAGGCCTCCTGGATATTCCCTTCCACCACTTCCATCTTTTGTCTTGATTCCTTTGGCTAACATAGGTGGAGCAGTTCGGAGATAACCCCGAAGACAAATGACAATTGAGAGTGCAGAGCACACTTTGGAACGCCGAAGACTTATGAAGCAATTGGAAGCCCGGGTACGACGTCCCTGCAAGAAGCTATCATTGAGACTATGTGAATTGGACTGACGAGCGCCAATATGCCCATCCCGGAGATGCTCGGAGATGGATGACAATCAATCCTTGACTATGGCGACATACACGAAGTTATGTGGCATTCTACCCTACCTAATATACTTAATTTCGATGTCGGCCTACGAGACTAGCAATTGAATGTGGAGAAGAAGATATACGTACCGACGGCCTTGCCGCACTGAGTACAATCCCGACTACTATTCAAGAGACCAAATGAAGTCCTGTACGGCAGAGATTACATTGCTGATTGCAGTGCCGAATACAATGACGATTAGAATACGGAATACAATGCCATATCTGTTTCGAAGTTACATTACCGAAAATACTCCCGAATACGATCCCGGCTCAGACTCGGCGATCCCCAGCTACAAAACTACGATGTCAATTGACGACTGCAAATCGACTTCCGAATTAAGCCCTTGCAATCGATGTTCCCTACGAAGTCTTATGAGATTATTCACTGGAGGAGCAACGACTTTCAAAAGAGGGAGATGACTGTACCAGAATCTCAAACAACCCCTACCGCAAACAATTACCGTCCCGGAAGTGCAGGAACAAAGCACCATAAGATACATTCACCAATTGAGAAGGCTAGCAGCAGCAAGTGCACCTGGACATGAATCGGCTAGTGGACTTAGAGAACGACGATAAGTGCACGGAGTCAAGTGATGTGATGGCAAACACACCTTCAGATGAATCGACAAGCACACCCCGAGGAGAGCCAACCTTTAAATGCACCAGAGCGATGACAAGTCAAACGAGCCTGATCCATGCCAAACGAGAGCAATAGACTACCGAAGCAGTTCCGAACAAGATATCAAACGACTGCAATATGGCAACCGAAGCTGTTCCGAACGCGATACCGAACGACTGCGATATGGCTACCGAATTGGTCTCGACAGAGATTGAATATGACTACCGAGCGTACTGAATAGCCTACCAAATGGTATCACGAGAGATACTCAAGATAACTACCACGAGATCATCACCGAGATCTCACAGGGACAGATATCACTGCCAAAGGACTTCACATGGAGGTCGAGAGGATTACCAGAAGCCTTACCGTACCAAGCCACTGACCGAGACGCTTACCGAATAACGTACCGAAGGATCAAAAAACAATGGCCGAACGGCATACCGAACTGAATGCGCTGCCTACCGAGATGGCCAAGAGAAGTCGACCGAGAACGCACCGAAGCTATCATCCGAATGACTTTTACCGAGAAGCGGGCCACAGAGACGACCAAATGCCGAATCAAGAGATGGTGGAATCCGCATCTGCAAAGCGGCTTTCCGAGAGCAGAAGCGCGCTCCTATTGCGGTGAGTATGACCACCTGCTGTGAAAGCTTATGTGTTAGATATGGATCAATGACATACCGCCCACACCTGAAGCATTTGGCGCATCCTACCACCATCAAATGGTCACCAGCGAGGCACATGAAAACCGTCAGCTATGATGATGCCAGGAGCGAACGCTCACATCATTGCCCAAAGTCACGACAAGGCACCGTTGCAATGACGTCGAGATTAAGCGCATTGGGACGCCTCATACGACAGTAAGTCAACAGGCATAACAAGTCACGACGAGGCATAGCCGTTGCAATGACGTCGAGATTGAGCGCATTGAGACGTCTCATACGACAGTAAGTCAACAGGCAGAGCAAGTCAGGATAGACACTGGACAGCGGGCGACGCAGGAGGACGACCGAAGCCGAAGGAAGATAGTCTGCAGATGAAGCGAAAGCCGAATCAAATTATGTATCGATTCACCAATGAATCCCAATATCAATTTGGAGATCTAAGTTACACTACTACCGAGCCACAATGGCAATCGACAATCGATGTGAAGAAGTCATTGACGGAGCAACGAATTTTTGAAAGAGGGAGATAGCCGTGTCAGACCAGTCATGACCTACTGACAAGTCAAAAGCCCACCTGGGGGCAGTCTACCGAGACACGCACCGACACGGCTACAAAGAAGTCCTACTGACAAGTCAAGAGTACGCCGAGAGGCAAGTCTACCAAGTCGACCAAGATTCTACTGAAGCCGCCTATCGAGAGCAACCATGAGGTCGACCAGATGGTCACCAAAGCGGACTTCCAAAGACAATTACCGAGTCAATGCCACTTACCGATGACTACCCGCTGCACGATATATTCTACAGAGCATGCGGAAGCACTGCACAGAGCTCAGACAGCGCTCATGCGCTTGAACTTGGTAAGTATAACCATTTACAGAAGCTTACATATTAGATGTCGACGAATGAGACCCGACTGCACACAATGCAATTGACTTATACGATTGACGGCTACGACCGATGCCGGGAGTGGAAGCTCCCATCGATGCCAAGTCATGAGTGGAAGCTCTATCACCCTGATGAATTCCGACAATAACCTACGCCGAGATACACGAACTATGAGTGCAGTACTGGATGGCAGATCGGATGCTGTATGAGTTCGGGAGTGGAGATAAGGAGGAATTGAGGTCCGAGGCTCGGGAGCGGAGGAAATGGGTCAATAGAGTTTCGGAACTTAGGACTGGAGGAAAGTTATCAATTGGGCGTTCCTTTCTTCTGTTTCTTCTCTTCTCTTCTCCATACTTATTACTTCATTGGATCTCGGCCAGGTATAAATGGCATTGGCATGGGTTTTACCACCTCCGGATCTCAGTCAATGGGAGGTGGAGTTTCCCCGTGCGCCGGATCCACCGAAAGGCTACCATAAGGTGCCAATCGGTAGCGGGACATTTGAGTTTGTACGAGTACGTACGCGGCATGATTGGTTAATGCTTTCGTTTCCTTTCCTTTCTCTTGTACGGTATATGCAGCCCAGGAGGTCTGCGCCTAGAGAGGGGGATACTGTAACGGCGGCACGTGACCTGGGGCCGGGTAATGGCCATTCTATATAGTCGGCTCACCACGAGCCTTAGATCTCTAGCGATAATCTTACCTACACATCTACATCTAATATCACTCGCATCCACGTTTGCAACCGTATTCGAATAATTACCAGACGTATACCTATCAGGCCGAACGCAGGCATAGGTGCCCTTACATCAGGGGATCTCGTGATTTGTCACATTCGATCCATCGCCACCAAAAAACGGGTTTGGTTACACAACATGCCTCCAAAGAAGTTTACCGGAACTCAATTGCGCGTCACTGACATCCATGACAATAATGACACTCTGCAGACAGTGGCATTAATAGCCAAATGCGCTACTACAGCAGTTTTACCAGAGGCCGAGATTGATGACTACGATGATCTCAACAAGGACCGCGAAGATCAAGAACACGATGATAGCCCCATCGACAACAATATTGGTGATCTCCGTTCCCAAATTACTGAAGAGGATTTTCTTGAGATGGCGACTCCAAACCGGTTGATGCTGCAAATGTTGCTCGAAAACCAAACCCAGTAGAAAGGTGAGCAGAGACTTAAACAGGAGATAATAGCGGCCGAAAAGTAACAAATATCTTCCAAACGGTATCAGTGAGCTGCCCAATCGACCGAATGCGCTGAACGAAGCACTGTAGGCCCAAGACCGAATATCTACAAGATGGTTGACCCTGTACAGTACTGCGGTGCTGCGAAATAGCTGGATCAATCTCTGGACGCACTATGCTCAAATTTCAGCTCCCATGGCCTCATCTTCCCACCTGGTGGACCCAATCACGCCAAATATGTGATCTCACTTCTGGACGCCTTCAGCAATCACCAAGACCTGACGCTCCGGCAGCCGGCGATGACAGACCCGTCGGAATGGGCAGGCGACTTCGCTGCAGAATCCGGCCAATGCCTACAGGACTTCGACCCCTTTTCACAGGGGATGGCCAAGGTTTATCGGAATGAAAATCGACGTCGTGTGGAGGTGATTACGCGGATGCAGGAATACACACAACTTGCACAAGAATCGGTCAAAGTCTATGCGAATCGTGTGAAAGCTAATTCGAGACAGGCTGGGTGGAATCTACAGAAGCATGATGAAGTGCTCTACAATATTGCCTACACAGCCCTCCGCAACTCTCTCAAGAACAAGGTTAGACCGATGACGCCCTCCTGCAGCAGCGTTGACACCTGGGACGAATTATTCGATAAGGCTGAGTCCTCGGAAGTTACACAGGTCGAAAACAAGAAGGCACAGCAGCAGCAACAGCAGCCGCAGCAACAGCAGCAGAAACAGCATACGGACTCGTCATCCAATGGCGGCAAATGAGGCTACCGGCCATCCATCTCTGAGGAAGCGGGCACCACCGGTGGCAAATCTGGCCAATCGAGATGAAAGAGACACCGCAAATCACACGGCGGAGGACAATCATCAGGTTTACCACCAGTACAATGTGTCTCGACAGATATCTTCGAAAACCAATGTTCTACTGGCGAATGCCTACAATGCGGATCTCTGAACAGCAAGGCGAGCTTCTGCCCTAAATACTTCTGAGAAGGTAACCCACCGCAGCAGGAACTGACATTAGCTCTAAACAGGGACGGAGAACACCGAATCAAACGACAGTAGTTCTTCGACAATCAACAGCCAAAAAACTCATAGGCCTCTCTCGTCATCTCACTCGACAGGAGAGGTTCCACGAGGCGGAATTGGGTTTAGAAATGTTGGCAATGCAGACTTTGATGGCAACGATGGACAGCATCCAACCGCATCGGATCGCTTTGAAGTCAAGAGTGGTGTTGGAGAAACCAAAAGCTCACATGTCAAGTCAGTACTTTTGCCGCAAGTCCAGACTGGACACGTCCCGTATTATTCATGAGGTTTGTATCAGGGATGGAAGTTGGGAAATGCAAAGCATGCGAGCTGTCATCAATTGCGGCATGACAAGCATCTTTATGACACTGACACTGAGAAAACGGCTTGGTCTAGCGGATGAACCAGCATACGTCACAACTCCAGGCCTCAATGGCCAGGTAATGGCTCACACAAGTGGAAGTCAAAAAATGGCATTCATGGTTCAGTATATGGAGCACTTATTACCGGTTCAAGAATCGGAGGTCCTACTTGTGCCCATGCTGGCTTACGAGTTGGTTTTGGGATTGCCATGGTTCCAGTCCAGGACTCCTGACATCAATCGACAACGCGGTCGACTTTTGGCTCTGCCAACTGCAGAGGAAGCAGAAGTGGTGGAAGTGCACCAGTTAGACCATCAGGAATGCGCCGGGTATGTACCAGGATCGATGGCTAGGGAGGAGAAGTGATCCGAAGGAGGCGGCGTTATCCCAGATATTCGAATAGTTGAAACAACTGCCATTGACGATCTATTGGCCAGTGAGCAGGTCATCGAGACATTCTTCCTAAGCGAGGGGGATTGTACAGCGCTACTCCAAGCGACGGTGGATGGTATCACTGATGGTGAGTGAGGTTGACCCCAGCGCTGGATGGGCGAGCAGGGAGAAGCGGCCAGAGTTGCTGCAGAAGAGCATACACATGGGAACTTGGAATGACTGTGACCGGCACGCCAAGACAAGAAGGGAGTCCTGGATGGCAGGGCTTGGCCCTATTGTTGCAATCTCTTTCAAATCCGGTCTCCTGGATATTGCTCCTTACCGCTCCATATCTATTGTGAATTGAGAACTAAAGTGTGCAGATTGAGCCGGCACAACGACAAAGATGGTGCCTACACATGATGGAGGACATATCCCCGCCACATACGGAGAATTTGGGGACGTTTTCAGCAAAGATAAGCTGGAGAAACTCCGGGGCACATCAGTCAACTGACCATGCAATTGACTTGGAGCCCAGCTATAACTTGCCATATGGGTGGATTTACAACCTATCGGAGTTCCAGTTGCAGACGTTAAAGGCTGACATCGACGCCAACCAAGCCAACGGGTGTATTCAGCGATCATCATCTCCGGTGGGAGCGCCAATCCTCTTTGCAACAAAGAAGGATGGAGGGTTAAGGCTTTGTGTGGATTACTGCGCTCTCAATCTGGCAATAGTGAAGAATCGGTATCACCATCTATTAATCTCAGAAATGCTTGACTGTGTACGTGAGGCGAAGATAGGTACAAAACTGGACCCCCGCGGTGCCTGTAACTTTATCCGGATCAAGGAAGGTGATGAATACAAGACGGCGTTTCGAACACATTACGGCTAATTGAAACACTGGGTCATACCATTCGGTCAAACAAATGCACCGACTACGTTCCACTGTTATATTAATGATTGCGTATGACCATACATTGATCACTTCGCGGTATGCTACCTTGACGACATACTCATCTACTCAACAAACGACAAGGAGCATCAGGAGCATGTGCGCTAAGTGCTGCAGCGACTCAGGGAATTCGGCCTGTATTGCAAAGCCGGGAAGTGTCAATTCGGAGTTCCGGAGTGTCAGCTACCTGGGGCCTCCTGTGGCTTGTGATCACTTCCGATGCAGTTGGCATAGAATCAGACCAGATTCCCACAATCGAGGACTGGCCGACACCAAAATCAGTTAGAGACGTCCAGGTGCGTCTCGCATTCAAGAACTGCGACTAAAGATTCATCCGAAATTATGGCATGGTGACCCTTCCTCTGATGGAATTAATAAATAAATCAGAAACATATCACAGCAAGCAATCTGGACGCTCGGCCAAATCGGAATGGACTTGGGAAGCCGAGTTGGCGTTCCCGAAACTTAAAACAACCCTCTGAGAGGCACCGATCCTCCAGCATTTCGATCCAGCCAAGCGGATTATTCTCCAAACGGACTCGAGTGGATTCGCAATTGCAGGCATTCCCAATCAGTACAATGTTTTCGGGGTTCCCAGTCCAGCCAATTCCTACTCCCAGAAGTGCACTCCAACCAAACAGAAATACAACGCTTATGATTGGAAGCTATTAGCCATCGTGGAAACACGAAACCAGTGGCGGCATTACCTCAAGGGGGCCAATTACAAGATCTTAATTCGGTGCAACCACAAGATTCTCGAATACTTCCAGACATCCAAAGTACTCTCCAGAAGATAAGCCAGGTAGTCAGAAATTCTTTTGGCTTACGACTTTTTCATCGAATACCTGGAAGGCAGCAAGAACACTGCCGATGGCCCTTCCAGACGCCCTGACTACGAGATTGACTATGAAAGACCTGTGGCACGACGAGTGGTAACTGTCAATGTGTAACATTATCACGATATCATGCGAGCAATTATCGCGGACTAGTCTTCTGACCCTTTGGCTGTCAATGTCTCTGCAAAGCTTGTTGACTGAAAAATGATAGCCAGCACCAATACCGCCAAAGAGGAGAGGCAATTGACAGTCATTGCGGGAATCTTGACGTATGATGGGAGGATATATATTCCAGCGATCGATTCTGTACACGGAAAAGTGATAAGTCTATTCCATGACAACTCTGAGTCTGGTTATTTTGGAGCTCTTAAGTCTACTGAGCTGATATGTAGGGATTTCTACTGGCCAGTAATGGACTCGCGTGTAAGTAAGTATGTCAGCAGCTGCAAAGTATGCCACCAAATCAAACCACCTCGGCACGCCAGGCACGGGATCGACATGCCCTTGGAGACACCATCACAGCCATCAGAAAGCGTCACGATGGACTTTGTTACTGACTTGCCAGAGTCAACTGCATCACACTACACCATGATTCTCATCATCGTGGACCGACTGACAAAGATGGCAACCTACTTACTGTGCTGGAAGGATATTGACTCACCGGAATTGGCCAGGCTCATTGTTCAACACGTCATCATCAAGCGCAGCGTCCCGGACAACATCGTTACAGATCGCGGCAATCAGTTTTCAAGCCGACTCTGTACCCGAGTATGTTCTGACTTCAGTTCCGACCATCGGCTCTCCACTGCGATCCATCCACAGACAGACAGGCAGACAAATTGTCAAGAGCAGACGATGGAGCAGTATCTCCTGGCTTTCTGCAACTACAAGCAAAACAATTGGCTTGAACTCTTGCCGCTAGCCGAATTCGCATACAATAACATGATACACCCCTGTTTAAGGATGACTCAGGGCTGCGAATTACAACTACCATCCGGTGATGCAGTTTAACGCCCCAAAGCAAGCATCTAGCCTGAATTCAGATATCTGAGCAGACACTTTTGCAGCTGGCTTGGAGGAGACTAACCAAAATCTCTGTAAGAACTTGCAGCAGACTCAAGCCAGTCAGATGAAATAAGTAGGCGGCAAAGAGGTTGTTTTCGAGGTTGGAAAGAAGGCCTGGCTTTCAATGTGGCACTTCCGGACAACCAGAGTGTCACAGAAGTTGGATTACACACGGACAGGACCGTACACAGTATGTAAGGTCATCAATAAGCATCAGCAAAATGTAAATAGGACCAGAAGTCACATGCCAACCTCGCAGACACTCTGGTTGACCTCACCATTGCTTCCAAGTACTTCCAGATGCTCCCAGGCCCCCCTGGAGCTAAGCAAAGTACTCTCACACTCTTCAAGAGCATACACAGGTGCTCCAATATGTAACTGACAGGATAGTCACAGTTCGGAGCAGCTGAGACCTCTATGCAGCTCTGCAGGAGACTAGGTGCCGTGTTTTCACAGTAGTGGATCTTACGGTTCCATAACCACCAGGCATTTCATCTATCTTATTCGTCTATGTTACAGTCCCAAGATTTGCTGCATCACAATATGGCATGTATTAACTATCTAAGTCACTCTATATACATACCTACAGTCAATCTGGCTGCAGACAGTACTCAACGGTAATCAGAGAAGCATCTGGAGATACCAATTGGGAGAACTTAGAGATGTACATGGAGGATATTGTGGTTGGAAACTATGTTTCTCACCACCACTGCCATTCTGTTTGGGTGGGGGAAGCCAGCATGGGGCATACGGAGACACTGGGATAACAGAGATGGACTGAGCAATGGGGAGTAGACATTGGGGAGACACCAGACTTGATAGACATCATCTCATTACACGAAAACCCCAGGCTATCTTTCCCAGTGCTTGGTTGCGCGCAGTCTTGCCGAGCATTCATAGATCCACACATTCTATTTCGTTCCTCACAGCTCAGTACCCCTTCATATCCTCCCACCCTTTTCGTACGCTCCTTGAGCCATAACCACTCATTCTCACAAATTCCCTTTCGATGCCGTGAGAGCTCCACTGTTTCATCACATTGTGATTGTGTGAACTTAGAGATGTACTTGGAGGCCGTCATCGAGCGAGTTTGGACATGGACTTGGAGGCGGAGATTGAGTGAACTCAGAGATGCAATTCGAGACCGTAATCGAGCGACTTGGGAGGCCATCAACGTGCGAACTTTCAGGCCGTGATCGAGTGAGTTTGGAGATACACCTGGCAGCCGGGATTGAGTGAATTCAGAGATACTTTTGGAGGCCGTGATCGAGCCAGTTTGGAGATGCACTTGGAGGTCATGATCGAGCAAGTATGGAGATCCGCCCAGAAGACATCATCAATTGAGATTGCAGGAGGACTTTGATACGGTCAATGTGGAGGGGGTAGAGTGTGATGGAGGCGCGACAGGAGCTGAGACTCTATTCAATCATTAACTCATAATTGTGGGAATGTAGAGACTCGAGTGCAACAAGGTCCGCCAAGAGATGAATGATCAGAGACTGGCTGGGAGAGGAAGACTGTTGATCTTGGGTTGATGCTCATCAGCAAAAAAAATTTCCGTCCACGCAGAATGGCTCCCTCAGAGTGGACATGCTCCGTCAGAGCCGTCGGGGATACCCCGGTGGCAGATGACTCCGCGCCCGGCCCCAATACCACGCGTCGCGTTACATATCGCCCTCCTATTGCTGTTTCACCGTATCTTCTCGCTCTGTCAGACTCCTATTTCAAACGAATGCTCTGGCGTTCTGGCCAACTGTGACCATACGTCGGAATGGGTTCATTGGGTACGCGCTTGCATCCGGATTGTAATGCGATGGGTAACGCTACGACAATCTCTTCTTGCCTTTCCTTCTCCCTGCGCGCAAAATGCGATTCTCTCTTTACTAATTATACGGGATTGGAATGCGATGGGCGACGCTGCGAAAATCTCTCCATGTGTTCCTTCCACCTGCGCCCAAAATGCAATTCTATCTTTACTAATTATACACATCATTCCAAGTCGCCAGGGCTATATGGCTATTGACAATCCATCACTCGTTCTGTCGGTCTCCTGTCTTACTACTGGTAGCTATCTCTGGAATTATCTGCGCGCAACCGACGATGTTTCCCATGCTGTAACCTGGCAAAGCAAAGGCTGCCAGTGCTTTTCTCACTTGTACAAATTTAGAGACAGGATCCAGGTTACCCGACTTTTCTGGTATTGTGGTGAGCGCCAGGGCTAACCAGTACTCAACGAAAGCTCCATCCTTGTTTTGGAGTTTGATTTTGAATAGTCGTTGCAGTTGCCACGGGAGATGCCCATTCAGCGCGCCATAACACCTCCCTGGGCGTTGCTTTACCCACACCCAGGCGTTCAGTCAGTCACCTCCGCGCCAGCTCTCGCTTCCTGTGCATCGACACATCTGAGATATGAGTTCACCTTCTAAACCCTCAGATTGAACCATAATACCATGGTAAATACAGAGCTCCATTGCATGCAGTTGTTCATCCGATATATACGTCTTGTTCCAACTCTTATGCTTTATAAACTCCCGCGTGCCACTGTATGTTGCCGCGCGGTGCGTTCAGTCTTGCATATTATCGAGTAATACTCTGAAGTCTTTAATCATAGCGTCAGGATGCTTTCCATCACGGCGGTTTTGTGGTCCCATGAATTCAGGCTTTGCATATGACTGTGGGCTCAGGGGGGCAGCCAGATCAGCACCGGAAGGGAGAACTTTGCAGGTGGCAGCGCTTTTCTCCCGACGCGGAGCGAGGGCTTGGAGATTGAGCTCTCTGATTTCGAAGCAGAGGATGCGACGCTGAAAGGTAATTACTTGTGGCAGGTAGTGGAGATTGTGATTGGAGGCGTTCCAACTGTCCTTGAGGTTCGTTTTATGTGCTTGTTCATGTCTCTCATCAGAATACTGGTGCAAGGCTCCTTATCGACGAACCTGTTCGGCCCAATGAGACATCAAGTAGATATTCGGAAAGTTGAAGTTGGCATCTAACTCCTTGGAAATATCTATCTCGTGGCTAATATAATCCCGCCAGGCGTTCATTTTGCGCCGCTTCTTGGACGGCGTCAAAGCTTCAGCATTTGTTTCCTTGTCTACCTTTTGCTTCTTCACGAGTTCCGTTCTCAGAGCATTGGCATTGGCCTTCGCCTTTTTGCCGACTCGCCCGAGTAAGAACAAATCTTTGAAGGTGTGACAACGATGGAAGGCATCCTCCATGTACCTCAATGTTGCATCATCGTGAGATTTATATCGAGTATACATATAGAATTCTAACAATGCCCATGTGCACTCAAGTGCGCGATTGAATATGGGATGCTGAGCGTAGTTTCCACGTCGTAGAGACTGGGTTACAACTCGAAGCAGGTACTGGCTCATTTCCTTCATCTCCTTCCCATTCCATTGAGAAACTTCCTCATATGACTTATTTTTTGGTGTGAGGTCGTGGTAAGCAGGCACAGATAACCAGATTGCATTGTACTTGTCGAGCCGTTCGTGCGTTTTCATGAAGTGGAAAATCCACTTCTGGAGGTGGTCAAGCATGCCGATCTGCATTGTATGGAGGAGGTCGGGCTTGGAGAGGTTGCTCACAATACAGGGAATATGTTGAAACACGTTGAATCCTCGGTGATCATGGCGCGATGAGAGGTTGGCATCCGCTGCCTTGTTGTTGGCTTCGCTGAGCGTTCTATATAGGTTGTGATCCCGCCAGGGGTGTTGCTTATCAGGATGCACATAATCTCTAACTTCGTTCTTTGGACACTCACACCAAAAACAGCCATGCCGCTCAAGATAATGTAGGTTTCTATACTCTGGACAATCTGCAAGCCATGCTGCTAAAACCGGTGTCCAATGCCTGAAGTTGCCATCTGCACAGAGAATGTTGTAATACACGCTCCCGGCACTGGGATTTTGTTTAAAGGTGAGTGGCTGGAGTAGCTACCAGAGTACTTCGTTCCGCACCGCTCGGTTTGTTTTCCGCTGCTTGTCCAGCCGCTTCTGAGGAATATGGCGGTTCTTATTTGAAATCAGTAGGAGAGCGACCATTACGACGCTGTGCGTTGAGGGCGTCTAGCGGATCTTCGAAGATAGATTGCCAATTGTTATATATTCAGGCCACTCTTTCATGTCACCAGCAAAATTCGAGAGATGTGTTTCGTCCGACATGAAGATCAAGGGAACTAGTGTATCCCCCACTCTGAGCGTTGGCTAAATGTCGATTAGCACGTTATTATCCTCGAGTATCTCTCCTTACCTGTGTCTCCCAGCACCCGTCCACATTGTGCATTTCGGTATAGTCGCGTTTTGGTCGCATATCGCTTTTAAAGCACCGCTGAGGAGCGAAAATGAGATGCTTGGCGTAGGCTGGCTGCCGCATCAACCATCTCATGCTTTTGATGATGTCTCGACTCCAGTATTTGATAGCACTTTGGTGATTCTCATTCCATCTCATATCCTCGAGAGTGTCATGAACAGCAAGCCTCGAGACGAGACTTAGTACTTGCGGTGAGGACAGTTTGCAACACCGGGCATTGCGTGGCATCTCATACCACTTTTACCGCTCAGACCTCGTGCATCTCGGAGGAAACTGAGTAGTTCTGAAGTTGTCCCAACTGTTCAACCATCCAACACGGCTACAAACGCCTGGTGGTGGAAAAAGCAGACGCAACTGATGTCATAGGATAGAGAATACGTCATTGTTCGCTTTGCAATGCTTTTAGCTCTGCCAAAGGGGTATTTCCACTGGGAAGCTGAAGATATACACAATCGATACTTCGAAGTATTGTGCCAAGAACGTGTGCAATACGATGATAATCACCCCAAGATGGGATAAACACCCTTCAAGTGTTGCAAATAGACCTTCAGACGTTGCTGTAACAGTGAATATCAGTGCTCAGTTTAATCTGAGTTTAATATGATGGCGGTTGAACCGATAATTGAATGCTTTTGAAGTGATCTCGTCCCCGAGTTTTATCACGGTTGAGAGTCTAGCGCAGTCAACACTGCGCCTCCCTTTTTTGTCGAATCCCTGCAGGGTCGCTCAAATAGGAGTCTACCCTGCCTGCCGTTACATATGCATGCAGAGGAAATTATTCCTACAGTGTTAACGTCGAACATCCATATCGGATGATGCCTTCCCCAAGCCCTCACCCTGTCACGTCTCCGGTCGTAGGAAATGTTCGAAGTCTTACTAATCGTCAGAATCAACAAAAGCATAGGCTTTCCGGGAATTCTCAACTTCCCCCTGCTAAGATATGCGTTTCCGTACCAGCTGGCGAGAGGAATTCCTCTCAAGGAGGGAGTTCAGTAGCCTCAACAATCCAAGGTCAGAACTCCACCCCTTCATCTCCGCTGAACAATTCTCGTGTTGCAGATATCACTCAATGCATGACTTCCAGCCCGTCCGCTACACAGTGACGTTCAATAATTACTCCAACCGCCACGACGGGTACAAGAAGTCGTAACACCCCAGCACCCAGCAGAATCACACAGACAGACTCAACGCGTCGCGTTGTATCCAGCCCTGCATCCGGCATTGCTAGCACTCCCACTCCTCTCAGCGGTCTTGAAAACCTGCCTACCCCCATCCCTAATCCAGAAGCCCGCGCAATCATTACAAATCCACTGAGAATGCGAGCTACTCAAACGAATCAGAGACAGTGGCAGTGCCAATTGCAACTGCAGGAGGTGTCTACACCTGAAACCATGGTCTCCAGCAGTCGCAGCATCCATCGATTTGCTCACTCGGACATGACGTGTCATGTGTTTCCAATGGGCAGACTCCTGGAGCTCTACATGTGGAACAGACGGCGGTTTATGAGTGCAAGTGACTTGGAGACCGTAAGTTATGCAACGCGACGAGTTTCAAAAGCATTAGCTGAAGCCCCACACTGGCAGATACTGGAGACGTATTGGAACACCGCAATGCAGCAAAACAACATTTGGTCCACAGCAGTTGAGGCGCGCACAAAGCAGATGTTGAAAGAGGTATGCTGAAGCAACGGCCCAAGTTGGATATTACACACTCAGACCGGTACCATGTTCGCGCACAAGTCAATAAGATTAAATCCCATTTCATTCAATCAGCAACGTACAACATAGCAGAGCTTTATGATCTCCACTGCTTTGAATCAGCCGCAGAGCGTTTGGAACTCATTGCTTGCCTTCTGGCACACAATAAGTATCTTTTTCCTGTAGCAGAGCGTGTGGAAGGTAGTGTACGCGGCACAAATCCAACGCAGAGAGAGTCGAAAGCTGCTAATGAATGACAAGTGTCCACTTTACGTCCTGTTGGAATCAATCCCGCGGTTTATGCACATAAAATTTTATCATCGGGCGAATAACCACGGTAAGTATGCTGATGCATTTTATAATTCCATGATTAATGAAAATGACGGTCATATACCCTTGCCACCGATCATGTTTACCTGCACTGCGTTGCGCCATGCTCTCCTGGAGTGGCAAAAGAACAAAGGTGGTCATCCAAAAGCTTCCAAGACAAAGCTGAAAGCGAACAGAGCTGATCGCTCGAACTCTTTCAATCATAAGGATGACAGTGGTAAGAACAGATCCTGCTGCACTACAACGGGTCCCAAGTTGTTAACCTCTCCTGGCATTGCAGAGACGTATACATTCTTGATGAATACCTGGAACACACTACCGGAGAGCTACCAACAGCGGGTGTATAACAACACTCTTGCTACAGTCAAACGTCAGATCCAGCAGGCGGAGAACCCAATACCTGCCATGGTCATCAGCACGGAAGCACTGAGTGTTGACAATGCTATTCTTCTTGACTATTTGACCTCCGAAGTGGCGCTTGAGAAGGCTGACATCGGAAGCACTGGCCCAAACATCCCGATAGACAACAATTGCACGGATGACGAATGGCATTTCGGGATGCCAGGGGGCAGTGGGGATTTCGAAGATGAAGGTGCCGAAAGCGCTCAGCGCGATGCCATCCCCACCGCCAGCCGGCGACAACAGCCCACGACTGAACTCGGGAGGTTACACTTGGGAATAACTGATGTCGACAGGTATGAGGGCGAGCATGGCGACGATACGGATGCGGTTGCAGATGAGGAGGAAGAAGCATCGCAACCCGATGATAGATCAACTCAGAATGTGGAGGACTGAGGGCATAGTAGGTGATGTTGACGGATGTGAGTGCGAAGATGCGGATGCGGATGAGGCGGAATAAGCATCGCAAGCCGATGATGGATCAACGCAGAATGTGGAGGACTGAGGGCATAGTACTAGAGAGTGTGAAGATTGGACAGTATATTTCAGACATGTGAAATACGATAATGGCGAAGCAAATGCAACGGCAAGCGATGTATCTGAAGCGAAGACTGTATTGCAATACGTTACAAAATCTCAAAGCTAAACATTAATGAGTGGTGCGGCATGTGGCTATCGGCCGAAGAAAGGCATAAACATCCCCAGGCGTTGTGTAAACGGCCACTGCATAACTGCAACCCCTGCGAAGAGTGTAACATAAGTGTCATTCTGATGGTGCGTATACCTCACCACATTCCGGGCACAAAGTAAAGTAAGCCTGACGCCGCTGCGGCGAGCGTAATATACAACACGACGCGTCGCAAGCATAAGAGGCCTGGTATAATAGCCGCCGCAAGGGAGGTATGCAACTCGACCCGTCGCTCGGGCGACGGGTCACGTCTTATTGTCCGTCAGCACTTACCAGGTTCCGTCAGAGCCATCAGAGCTGTCCGGAACACCTGGGTGTTTCAGACGGAAACTAGAGTTGTTGCTGATGCAGTACTAGGTGTATTCAGTACTCGGTGTATGTACTACTTGGTGTTAACTCATGATCATGGCATGCAGAGATTGAGAGGAATAGCTTAACTTGGTGTTCATAGGTGATGGTGGAGTTGAGGACGAGAAAGACAGAGATCAGAGGAGATGGGAAATCATCATGAGTAACTGGGACTTCAGAGAATTTCGTGTGCAGTCAATTGACCATTCCTGATACGGCAGGTACGAGTCCCAATCCAGTGGGTATTTACACCGATACAAGGTCTTCTAAACCCGATCAGGCAAGTCATACCCCTGATTTCTCATATCCGCTCGTATCCTCCATATTGTTCCCATCTTCATCTCCCCTCTCTCTTTCTTGTCCACAACTCTACCATCATCGCAGAACACACAGTTCTGTCATCACTCTCTTTCGCATCATGCCATGATAATGAATTAACACTGAGTACACCATACGCTGAGTACAGCATACACTGAGTACAGCACGTACTCAAGATTGTCTGTCTTCCCATGAATGTCACGATTACTAGTTGACCCCTGAATGTAGCTTAAGCTTCCGGTCTGCCTCCCTACAAGCTCGACCGCTGCCAGCCAGCTCTCCATGAGATGTCAAAGGTAAAGTCATCTCGTCACATTCCCATGGTTGCGATTTATCTAACTGATGAATAGTGTCTACCCTGTGTGCCACCCATCAACCGCCTTCAAGTTCTGCTCCAATCTCGCTTGATTATGGCCGCCACGTGCATCACCACCCTCGCTCGATGATACACTTGAGGTGCATCTCTAAGTTCAGTCTATCGTGCGCATCAAGTGTATCTCCAAACTGCCTCGATTATGGTGTCTAAGTGCATCTCAGAACTCGCTCGATTATGGCGTCCAAGTGCATCTCCAAACTCGCTCGATCATAGCCTCCAAGTGCATCTCCAAACTCTTCCGATCACGGCCTCGGAATGCCTCTCTCAGTTCACTCAATCACAGCCTCCAAGTCTGTATGATCATGGCCTCCAAGTGCCTCTCCAAACTCGCTCGATCATGGCCTCCAAGTCCATCTCTGAGTTCAGTCGATTGTCATCTTCAGGTGGACCTTGAATTGCTCTCAAGCAACTCCTGCAGACAGTCCAGATATACCGTGTGTATATGGGTAGCTATATAGATACATAGATACATAGATCAGGATACAAACTGAATACATGACTTTTAAAAATCGTTGAATAATAAGTAGTAGCTATGATTTCTAGGCGCACCAGCAGCGTTCCCAAAGAAGATGTTGTTATTGCCAGACTGGTCTACTGTGATTCGAAGTGCTCCCAGGCTTGTCACCAGCTCTCCCAGGTGCTCCCAGGCTTGTCGTCGGCGCTCCCAGGTACTCCCAGGTGCAGATGAAGGCCTCTGCATTGGTCCAGGAAACTATGTGATTTCACCACCCTAGGATTCTGGTCCGACAACTCCTAGACACTCCCAGATGGTCCCGGTACCAAAAATACATTTTGCTGATGAGAATACTTACGAATTAGACCTTCCGTATACGATCCGGACGCACAATGTTTTCCACGTCTCTATGCTCGACTGCTATACATCTCCTACCGCTGGCAAGCCACCATCCGAACTGCAGCCGATGGTCGTTGAAGACTCTGACAAATGGGAATTCAACCGGATCCTCCACGCTAAGCAATGCTAACAGAAGCCCTATTATCTTGTACTGTGAGCAAGTTACAGTTATGTACGGACTAGCTGGAAACCTGCGGAAAATCTCGGGAATATGCAGGAATTCGTTGATGAGTTTTACCGAAAGCATCCGAGAAAGCCTTGACGATGATTGGACTGGAGGAGTGGGATTGGATGTTTAGGGGGTTCTATTGTGCTTATTTTCATACAGATCTCGGCCCAGTACAACTGGCGTCGGCATGGGTTTTTACCCCCTCTGGAGACAACTCTAGTTGGGGTGGAGTTTAGCCGTGCACCGAATCCGCCGTGAGGCTGCTCATAGTGCACTGATCAGTTGTGGGACTTATTAAGTCATGCAAAGGCATACGCATTGGCTTTGTGTCTTTTCTTGGGGTTTTTGTTATGATGTGAACATACGTCTGGAAAAAGTCATTTCGCCACGTGTAATTTACCATAAGGTATATAACCTCTGGTAGTCTCCCGTAACCACCATCACGGCGGAAAATCGAATTTGGCCAAGAGCCATTCTATGAAATGTGGATAATAAACGCGTAATACATGGTCAGCTTACAGTAGTATTTCCACCTTACCCCTTTACTTGGGTGTACTAACTAAGTACTCTCAGGGTGATAGCGAGAGTGTTTGTGCATGACATGGTGTAATCGAGTATGCTAGATCTCAACTATTGATCGTTTCGCAGAGTCTACTTGTGCAATCGCACTGTCTGGTCAGATCTCACAGTCGGTTGTCAGAGTAGTTGCCGTGATCTTGTCAGAGGCTCCACATGCTGTCGCCCTTCTCTTGTCAGAGCACATTGTCAGCTGTCAGAGTCCGCACATATAGTCGCTGTGATCTTGTCGGAGGCTTTGAATACTATCGCCCTGGTCTTGTCAGAGCCCACAGCCAGTTGTCAGAGTCAGCAGGGATAGTCGCCGTGATCCTGTCAGAGGTTTCTCATGCTATTGCCCTGGGCTTGTCAGAGCCCACCATCAGTTGTCAGAGTCTGCACATATAGTCCCTATGATCTTCTCAGTGGCATCTCATGCTATCGCCCTGATTATGTCGGAGCCTACCGTCAACTGTCAGAGTCCGCACGTATACTCATCGTGATCTTTGCCAGGACTCACAGTTGATTGTCAGAATCTTGACATGTGTTTCACTGATTGCCATTCTAATCGTGATTTTAGAACCATTTACACGTGGAATGAAATTAGTCAGTTTTCCATCAAATGTATTCCAATAATAAACCGTCAAACTAATATGTACTATATACATGAGCAGCTAGACGTCCTCATCGTCGATTACCATCACGGGATCCCACCATGACGCAGGAGGTGATTTCCGATCTCGACCATTGATTGTGTCGATCATTTCCCTATGTATAGCCATGATCTTTTGTTGTATCTCTGGTGGGATACTTTCCCAATGTTCAAATAGATCACTATATGTACCTACTGAAGTGTCAGATTCGTGAGTCCAAAACAGTGTTCTGCATACACTTGTATGTATCCACATCAAATACCACGCGGAGAAAACTCCCACCAGCCCAGTTGTTCAAGGAATGCTTTACTGCAGGTGTAGCATGTAACAAACACTCTGCTGTCACCTCATCAGTGGAGTGGTACATATATGGCCGTTGCCTGAAATTACGCATTGAGTTCTCGAAGAACGTTTTTGTCATTACGCCCGATAGCAAACAATGCAGAAACATCTTTTTCGGTATCTTAGTTGATTTTCAGGACATTAATACAATCAATGGTGTGCAGTCGTACTTCACTCTCACAGTCTGAATGATGATACCAGTATGTGCAATGAGAGATTAGCCTTGTTACTAGCTTTTGGTGGTCAACGTGCGAAAGGGTCCGAAATCTAGTGCCTCATTCATCTTGCGCAGCTTCACGAGCCTGTTCGGTGAAGAGCGCTCGGGCAGCTGATTAGTGATCTGCGAGCTTGGTTGACAGTGCTACTAAACAGGACTTGAAACATGCGAATACTTACTGTATGGATAGCTGCTTTTCTGACAACAAACTGCAGGATTACCGTACTCAGAATTCTGTACACTTCCTTGTAGCTTTCCTCGGACAGTTTGTTGATATCGACTCGGTAGGGGTTCTCCCTAAGAATTCTGCAAAAGAATAGATCTCAGGCAATGTCCCACCAATCTTTTGGCACCCCGATGTCACCCACCTTACGCTTTTGCCAACAGCCAGTATCAATAGGTGTCCTATTCCACTTTTGGATCTAGGTGTTGCCTAAGTCAGAGAGGTTGCACAAAGTCAAAGCCCATAAGCAAATGTTGCTCTTACCTGCTGAGCATAGTGGTCCTGGTTCCCTGGAGGAGTGTCATGGGGTGATTGCAATGACTATGTATTGTCAGCTTGAGAGTTTAATTTTGGATACAGGTGTGGTTATTACCCCCCCCCCCCTCTCTGGGTTGCCAGGAGAAACAGTAATCAACTGTGCCTAGGTATTTTCAGTGAATGCGGGGTGGACATGACTACATCTACTTGCCCGGCACTGGTTGTCGGATGAACTAGGTGTTCGCAACTAGAAATAGTCAGTCGCAAGCAGGGATGGTCATTTCTGCTCCTACTAACCCGTCGCTGGCTGCTGGAAGAACTAGGTGTTGGCACCTAGTAATTGCCAGTCAGACACAAATGTCGGGCTAGATGCGTCATTACCCCTCCTTCGTCGTTCAAACTGGAAGAATAACTACAGTTATTTAATATGCAGGTTCTTCAATGTGGGGATCGCGGTTCATCATCATGGTCATTGCAATCACTCATCTGCTGGCCTTCAGAGCTCTCGTTACCGCCATTATCGCCGCTGGATTGGTGTCGTTGTCAGCCATTTTCATTGGAGCGAGTCCCACAGCTACTGGCGCCGGAGCTTTGCTGATCATTGCAGCGGCTGCTGCCCTAGGACCTGCCACTGGGATGTTGATCAGTGTGGCCACTGCTGCCTCTGGATTTTCTAGAACAGTTCCGGGTGCTACTGCTCGATCTGGTTCCATTTGCCATTCTGTGCGTTGTATGTTGCTGTGCAGGTTCATGTTAGATGATTCGGCTTTGCATGTACACGGAATCTACGGCTTGTCACCATTTATTATATAGTGCATTTCTATTTCCCATCACCTAAAAACAACCTTGTCAGAGTTGAAAATAGACCCAATAATGTTGGTTCCCCTGTCAGAGTTTTAGTCCATGTGAAAATCGAAGTTATGCTGGAAACGTGTCAGAATCAAGTTCATTCTCAGAGTTGCGATTATACCGTATACGTTGGGTCTTCCGTGTCGGAGTTCAACTAAATACCGTAGAGGAGATGTTGCTTCCGGTGTCAGAGTAGGGTAGTTGTCAGTTAGGGTGATTGTCAGGGTTAGGGTGATTGTCAGAGCTAGGGTGATTGTCAGAGTCAAAGTTATACCATGTACGTTGGGTCTCCAGAGTCAAAGTTGAACTACTGCCATATTATAGGTGGGGTTGCTTTCCGTATCAGAATAGGGTGGTTGTCAGAGTGATGGAAATTGTCAGAGTTAAGGTAATTGTCAGAGTCAAAGGTATACCATATACATTGGGTTCTCCCGAGTCAAAGTTGAAGTAATGCCGTATTATAGGTGAGGGTGCTTTCTGTATCAGAGTAGGGTGGTTGTCAGAGTTAGGGAAATTGTCAGAGTTGAGGTAATTGTCAAAGTTATACCATATATGTTGGGTCTCTCATGTCAGAGTCAATGTTATACTGGACTTTCCCATGTTCAGAGTAAGTTTTATAGATTCCATAAGTTAGAATCAAGATTATACCACTTTATTAAGTTTCAGTAATCTGCCAATCTTCCCGACTATATTCTTGCCCACAAACCCCTACGTTGGGCCACACTATGAGACCCTTCTCCCGCAACCACTCAGGGATCTCGCTCTGCAGATCTCACCACACAGGTGGATGTCAATACGGCACAGTATGGTCTTCACTGCTATGCGAGTCAAAGGGGCAGAAACAGTCGCAAATGGTGTGCTCTCGCAAGTTGTGCCAGATTCCTCCACAGGTGCTCTGTGGGCAACGTCCGCTGACTGGACCTGAGAATGAACAATATGAAGGCCTTATAATTCGAATATTGCATTGCATGTAGTATAGCATCATGAAACTGCACATGTTTGAAGGTCGATGGGATTTACGTTGCAGCTCTGCAATATACAGAAGTAGGTACCTAAGAACTTTCAGGAGGTAACTTACCCAGTAAAGTGTTGGACAACTCATATCCCTACGGGTAGTAGTTTGGGTTGGTTAGTGGTTAGGCCCCCATATCCCTACAAAGGCAGCTGAGAAAGGTTTGGTTGGACCCTGTGGGCCGCTCATGTCCCATATCCGGTTCGTGACCACTAGTGTTCCCGGATCTATTGCAGAGTAAGTAGTTAGTGTCGGCGATACGAAATTGGCACTGGGCATGTTAGAAGAGTAGGATGTGCTTGTTAGAGCAACCTGTTAGAACAACCTGTCAGAGCAAGCATGTCAGAGTGACCTTGTCAGAGTGACCTGTCTATGCAACCTTGTCAGAGCCGAGTTGTGCCCAATTGGCATATCTTACTCACCACCAGGCGATGCGATTGAAATGGATGAATCGATGTCACAGAACCATTGTAATTTACTGTGTAGCCCGGGGATTGGGTAGATAAATCAACGACACAGACCCATTGTGATTTACTGTGTGGTATGTCTGCTGATCTTAGCAACTTTATGTTGGGAGTGTGTAGTATATATATAAGTCATGGAGTACATTGGTATACAGCCACTAGAATTCGTACTCTTGTACAGCATAGAATTCCATTCTTTACCCACGACATTCTCTACCTAACTACCCTATAATGCCTGCTACAACTGGCCACTGGTCCCAAAGCCTCAAACGGTGCCGGTCCAATGATAATATATCAGTTAAAGACATGAACAGAGCAGCGCCTACTCCACATATCGGCTCTGCACCCAAGCCCATCAAACGCGTGCCAAGTGAAATTCGTATTCGAAAGCGTTAGAGCATCCCTCTTTGGCACTGTGAGTGTCTTTCATATCTCCGAAGTGAATACACACTAACGACAAACTTGAGCCTACAACCAGGTGGGATGGATATTCCATTGGATAGGACTATTGTGCTTCCCCACTGAATAGTTATTTTGTTTGCTTCTTTATGTCTTCGGGGGTGAGTCTTAGCTTCTATTGGTATGAAGGGATTTTGGTATAGTTTAAGGTCGCGGTGTCTCATCAATGTGGTTTTAGCAAGTACCGAAACAATCGTATATTGTCGCCTTGATTGTAGAGTACTTGCTGGGCGATATGCTTGAAGAGCGCTTACTAATAGAGATTTCAAATTGTTAAACTATAAAGACTTTTTGTTCACCGAGCATGTTCATGGCAACCTCTTTGGTGAGTCGCTGTCAGAGCAGTTGTCAGATTGTGGTCAGAGTTGTTGTCAGAGGGCTTCTGTCAGAGCGGCTGTTGTCAGAGTGGGTGCTGTGAGAGTGCCTGTCAGAGGGTATCTGTCAGAGCAGCTGTTGTCAGAGCGGCTGTTGTCAGAGTGGCTGCTGTCAGAGTGGCTGCTGTGAGAGTGGCTGCTGTCAGAGTGGCTGCTGTGAGAGTGGCTGCTGTCAGAGTGGCTGCTGTCAGAGTGGCTGCTGTCAGAGTGGCTGCTGTCAGATTGGCTGCTGTCCGAGTGGCTGCTGTCAGAGTGGCTGCTGTCAGAGTCACAGTCAGACTGGTCGGCAGTCAAAGTCAGCGACTAAATTACTCCATTGGTAGGTACTAGTCATCTATTCAGCTCGAAACCTTTCATAAAGACAACCGTGAGATAGCTCAAAAGCGACCCAAAACCCAGCCGGGCGAATCCGGAAACCCAAACAGAGACCAAAACTGTAAACCCAAAAGAGATATCCCAAACCCAAGAATCAACCCAGAAGGAAAAAAAAGGCTGACCCAAAAATGGAAAGTATAGAAAGATCACAAATTAACTAACATCCATTATTACATCGTTATATTGCCCAATCACAGCAGACCGGAGTGCCTGTGGGGAAATCTTTGCAACCAAGGTGTTGTATACCTGATTAGCATCAAGATCAATGACCTCACTGGCAGTGTTCTGGAGAACCCCCAGCACATATAGCATTGGTGATTGCTTCATCCACTGGGTGTTTTCAATCAACCGATCGATCGTGGTGAGGTTTACCAATTGAGTTGTACGTTGTGTTTGCTGTTGACCAATCTGCCAGACACACGACCATGCCTAATGTTCCATTGAGTGATTTGTACCCTGGTCTACCATGACAGAATTTCGGCAATTATATTGTAGGTTCAAGCCCTTCTTGCTTGTTAGATTGGACAAGACAAGGACACTTACCTGCCTGTGGTTCATAAATGACTTCTTCACAGAGGCACGTGCATCGGCACTCATTGAGCTAAGGATAGCAAAACAATTGTAGCCTAAGAGGCGGCAGTACTGCACACAGTTAGTGTTGTCATATGAAGAGTCGATGTCAGAGTTAAATGTCAGAGTTGATGTGTGTCAGAGTGAAATGTCAGAGTTGATATGAGTGGCAGAAAGTGGGATTGCAAAGGAGTGCTAACCTGTTTGACGAGCCACTGGGTAAGTGGCCAATATACCCACAGAGTCACCTTCTCTCCATTGTTTTTCGCTGTCAAGGTGTTTCCTAGATAGTTATTGAGCCAAGCCAACGATCGAGCCCGACACCGCAACGCAGCCTCGATCTGATCATACGTTATACCCCTGATAGTCTCAGGCAGAGGTATTCGGTCCGTCTTCTCTGGGAAAGACTTTGCAAACTCAGAAATAACCATCCTCAGCATAATCAGATTCGGTCTGCGTGTGTCAGCAACCCCGGAAGGTACTGACCATGCTGGTTTCGACGAAGATACTTCCGGATCCAGTGAGGCAGGGCCAAGACAACACGCTACAGAGATATGGTGGATTAACAGCCAATGAGGGCCAATAGGCTTCGTCTTGCCCATCGTTGTAGCCTGCGTGGAGGCAACCCCGGTGATTCTCTCTTTAAGTCCCGTATAGCTACCGTCTACCAAAATAATGTAGAACTGTCCAGCTCCAGAGGACTTCGTGAATGTAACATGTTTGGTGGTTACATTTATAGAAGGCATGTTGATGATAGGCTTCGGGTTCTTGAATGGGATATGGCTCACCATTGTTTGCCGTAGCATTAGGGTGGATAAGACCGCAAAAGCTCAGTTCACAATACTTTCCTTGTAGCGGTGCCATCTGAGTATCATATCCGATGTTTGCACGGCCTTTCTTAATTTCCCCACTTCCCCAATTATGGGCAACATATAAGCATCCTACGCCATTGTTGTGCAGTGAACAAGTAATCGGAATTCTGGGCCTTTCTTGTATGGATCTGCAACTGGCGTGCACCCTGCACCACGTTCAGTACCTGGCACATTACTCCCGTCTGCGATTCAATCGTCATCACTGTTGAGAGTTCAGTCAAATGTATCTGGCGGCAGCTGGGGAGTCAACTAGGATGAACTCTCCACGAAAGGCTGGATCAAATGCCAGTCTTCGATGCCGTTTACCAATGGGGTTGCGGTTAACATCCATTGGTATTGCGGCTTTATACTGAGTATACAGAACGCAATATGCATATTGTAATTGCGGGAGTCCATTTTAACCGACGTGCCATTAGCCTTCCTAAACTTACCGATTGGGGTCCCACTCATTCCCAACCTCTGGGCCTCATCCAGGATAACCCAATGCAATATGCCAGGGCCCCAAAATTTCAAACCGTCGGCTTCCTCATGTTTGAACTGCTGGTAGAAAGTTTCAATGGTTGAGATCACAACTATTCTCCATGGTTTACAATAAAGAGTGGCTCGATGGGATGCCCACCTCCAGAAAGAAGTACTGTAATGGAGATGTGGAGTTAACTCAGTGAACTTAGTCACTGCAGCTTCCCATTCTGCCAACATCAGTTTAGGGCCATTTCAACTGTAGCTTGAAGTCACTATAGTGGTATGTATTCCGGTCATACCTTAGAATTACTGTTGGGAGGTGGACCACCCACCGCGGCTGTCATGGCTCCCTTCCGACCTTCTTGCATCATTCAACCTTTGCTTGGTAGTCGTTCATGTTGATCCCCCATTTGTCGAATCCAGGAGGTGGATTCTTGATTTTTTGTTAATAGACATTAACTTGGTGACATATTAAAGCAAGTGCTGTCAGAGTCTGATGATTGTTAGTGTGGCAAACAGTATATCTCAAGGGGACAGCAGGGTCTAACCTTGCCAGTACCGCAGTCATCAGCCAATAAACCACCCTTCTCCAAGGTACTCTTCTTCTCTGCCATTCAATTCACCGCAATAATTCGATGTCATTGTAACTGCGTGGTTTTGAGGAGTGGCTTGAAAGTTCTGATCTCCATGGTGATGTCGAACACTGCCATTGACTCCTCCAATTTTTCTCTCTGAAATTCCTGGTTACACATCAGCTCCACTAACCTGCGAGTAAACATTAGCTTCATTCAACATTCTGACAGCTGCTCTGAGAGCGGGCTGAGCTCTGACAACAGCTTTGACAATGGCTCTGACAGTGGCTGAGCTCTGACAACAGCTCTGACAGCAGCTCTGACAGCAGCTGAGCTCTGACAGTAGCTCTACAGCTCTGACAGCGACCACTCCGACAAGGACAGTGACTCACCAGTCCACATCGACATTATCCATCTGGTCCTCCTTCTGTGCTGGGGCATCAGGGTCGTTAGCTCCGTTTAGTTCCATTAGGGTAATGATGTTGAAGTCAGCATCTACCTGATATAATTCTTCCGTGTTTTGAATGTCGAAATCTTGGTGCTCTTGTTCGACAGTTCGGCCAGAGGAATGGCTCGGTAATGCATTCCTAGCATTGTACATGATCGCCAGATCGGAATCGTCCTGGTCCTCCGGCATCCCCAGTAGCTCTTCCTTCGCTCTCCCTTCCTCCCCCTCCTCCTCCATATTATCCAATTCATCGCCACTGATTTCGTCTTCGAAACTGTCCAGTAAGTCAATAACTGAGGGCTCGCTATCTTTGTCCTCTTGTTTCACCCTAATGGTCGATGTTCATTCCAGGTTGAGGGTGTTGGTCTTCATATATTCCATTTTATTGTCGGTGTCATCCACCATGACCGTCTTGTTGATGGTAACGAATGTCACCATCAGACGGCCTTCAATTGCAGCGAAGGTCACACAGTCATCCCAGCTCTATTCGTCCAATGGACTTTCAATCAGTGCAAATCTGGACAATGGACTATCACCCTGGGTGGACGTAGTGCTTGCCACACAGGAGTCAACAGCCCGCAAGTAGGTTGCTAGATCATATTGTTGAGTCATGCTGCCAACAAGTTGGTCGTTACACTGGGGCGCATTAGGATTCTTTGTGAAGTCTCTCAGAATTCGAGGCCTTTTCAACTTTTCTGCAATATCTACCGGGTGATCATCTTGCATGCACGTGATTAAAAGATCAATACTGTCTTCTCTTGTAAGGGCACGTACGCCTGCCTCCGGCTGCGTAGGGATCAGGGAGGTAATATAAGAGATACGGTTGCACACGTGGCCTCGAGTGATCTTAGGGATAGAAGTGTAGGTAAGATTATCGGAGAGGATCTAAGTCCTCACGAGCCGTCGAGATAAGGTTGCGCTTACCCGGCCGCATTACGTGCTCGCCATTGCAACCCTAACCTCTAGTACACGACCTCGCCATTACATTATCCCCCTCTCTATGCGCAGGCCTCCTGGGCTGGATATCTTCATACAGCGAAGCAAACAAAAGATAAAACAAATCTCACGATAGTTCTACGGATCCGGCGTATGGGGAAACTCCACCTCCACTTAACTGTGATCCGAAGGTGGTAAAACCCGTGCCGAGGCCATTTGTACCAGGCCGGACCGATAAGAGAAAAGAAGTGAAGCAAAGAGAAGCAAAAGAAATCGTCCAATTGATGCCTTTCCTCCGCTCCCGAGTCCCGAAACTCAACCCATTTCCTCCGCCTCGAGTCCCGAAACTCAATTGCTTCCATTCATTTCCTCCGCGGCTTCTCCGGATGCGTTCGGTGAAAATTGTCGACCATCTCTTGGACATTCTCGAGGTTTTCTGCCGGTTCCCAACTCATACGTATGTGGCTGTATCCCGCCCACTGAATGAGGTAATGAAGCTTCCGATATCGCAGTTTAGAGTCAAGGATACGATCGACTTCCCATTCTTCGGAGTCGTCGACGATCATCGGCTGCGGCTCTGAAGGTGGTTGACCTTCGACCGGTGGTGCATATCTATCAAGTAGCGACACATGGAAGACGTTTTGATTCTGCATTGTATTTGGCAAGTCTAATTTGTAAGCATTCTTGTTGATGATCTTACTTACCGTGTACGGTCCAGTGTGCTTGTAATCTAGCTTCTTCCATGGCCTGGTAGTCCGGAAGTGTTTCGTTGAGAGCCAAACTTGGTGTCCAACTTCAAAAGTGATTTGTTTACCGCCGGCGTACTTTGTTTGTCGTTGTTGAGCCTGGAGCAAGTTTTCTCGTAGGATTCAGTGAGTCTCTTCCAGTCCTTCAAGCACAGAATCCGCTTCGATCTCCGACTTCAGGTCGGCTGGGGCGTTGGGAGCCTTGAACTGCATTTAGGGATTGCGAAGATAAACAGCCCAGAATGGCGTCATCCTCGTTGAAGCATGCATCGAGTTGTTGTACGCGAATTCCGCCAGTGGCAGGAGCTCAACCCAGTTATCTTGCTCGTAGTTGCAGAAGGCGCGGAGATAATGTTCCATGGTCTGATTTTGGCGCTCGGTTTGGCTGTCGGTCTGTGGGTGAAAGGCGGTCGATAGTCGGTGGTCAATACTCAAATGGGAACATACTCGGTCCCAAAATCGACTGGTGGACTGGAGTCCGCGATCGATGATGATATTGTCTGGAATGCCGTGTTTGCAAATCACATGCTCGAAAAACATACGGGCCAGCTCCGGTGAGTCGATATCTTTTCGGCAGGGTAGGTAAATCGCCATCTTTGTCAGTCGATCGACAATTACTACGATGCCGGTATAGCCCGATGCTGTTGATTCCGGGAGGTCCGTGACAAAGTCCATGGTGATTCCTTTCCAAGGTGCAGAAGGCGGCAGCAATGGCATGTTGACTCCGTGGCGAGCATGGCGTGGTGCCTTAATTCGGTGGCATACTTCGCAGCCGGCAATGAATTTTCGAATCGTAGCATCTAGTGCGGGCCAATAGAAATCTCTAGATACGAGTTCAGCAGTTCTAAGAGCTCCGAAGTGACCGGATTCAGGGTTATCATGGAAAAGACTTATCACTTTGTTGCAGAGCGAAGCGTCCGCCGGTACGTATATCCTCCCTTCATAGGTCAGAGCTCCCGAGATGACTTTCCATTGCTTATCCAAGTCCTCGTCGTCGTCAGCAGGTCCACCTGGCTCACGAGTTTTCGACAGGTCAGAGTCTCTGACCATTGGTGTACTGACGATCCTCCGTTTCACGTCGGTGGCCAACGAGTCGGAGGCCTGGGCTGCCTTGATTGCCGGTAGGAGGTTGTCGTATGGTTCAACGGTAGTAGCTGCCAGAGTTGCCAAGAGTTGTGCAGTGGGCCTTTCGTAGCCTTTTTCATAATCAGGAAGTCTGGATGGTCCATCGGCAGGGTTTTTCTTTCCTTCTAGATGCTCAATAACAAAATCGTATGACAAGAGGATCTCCGCCCAGCGAGCCTGCCTCTGGGAGAGCACTTTTGATGTCTGGAAGTATTCAAGGTTTTTGTGATCACACTAGATTAAGATCTTGTAATTTGCTCCTTCGAGGTAGTGTCGCCATTGTCTCATAGTCTCCACGATTGCGAGAAGTTCCCGATTGTACGTGTCGTAGTTCTGTTCGGCAGGGGTGCATTTTCGAGAGTGGAAGTTGACTGGCCTGAGGATCCCGAAACTGTCATACTGATTGAGGATGACGGCAATTGCGAAGCGGCTTGCATCTGTCTGGAGGATGGTTGGCTTAGCTGGGTCGAAATGCTGGAGGATCGGTGCTCCGGTGAAGGCTTTCTTAGGCTTCTGAAAGGCAAGTTCCGCTTCTCGAGTCCATTCCCATTTTGTCGTAGGCTTTCGTTGAGCTTTGAGTGCGCTTTTGGGCCTTGTTTCAAGTGTTATTTTGGTTCGTTTCAGCAGCTCGGTCAGTGGTAGTGTGATCTTTACGTACCTCCGAATGAACCGTCGGTAGAAGTTTGTGAATCTGAGTAGCACCCGTGCATCCCAAATTGACTTCGGTGTAGGCCAGTCCTCGATTGTCGAAATGCGATCTGATTCCATGCCGATCCCATCGGAGTTGATGATAAATCCGAGGAAGCCGACTTCCGAGACACCGAATTGGCACTTCTCGGCTTTGCAATAGAGGCCGAATTCCCGTAGCCTTTGCAGCACTTTCCGTATGTGATCTTCATGCTCCTTCTCATTGGTCGAGTAGATGAGTATGTCGTCGAGGTAACACACGGCGAAGTGGTCCATATAGGGGCCTAGGCAGTCATCAATGTAAGACTGAAAGGTCGCCGGTGCATTTGTCAAGTCAAAGGGCATAGCTCGGTATTTGAATTGGCCGTACTGGGTTCGAAATGCAGTTTTGTACTCTTCGCCTTCCTTGATTCGGATGAGATGATAAGCATTCCGGCTGTCCAGTTTAGTGAAGATCCAAGCTCCGCGCAGGCTGTCGAGCATCTCCGGGATCAATGGTAGGGGGTACAGGTCTTTGATTGTCCCCGAGTTGAGAGCCCGGTAATCCACACAAAGTCACAGTCCTTTGTCCTTCTTTTTGGCGAATAGGATCGGTGCTGCCGCCGAGGATGATGACCACTGGATGAAGCCATTCGCTAGGTTCGTCTCGATGTAGGCTTTGAGTGTTCTAAGTTCGACTTCCGAGAGATTGTAGATTTGGCCATATGGTAGTTTGAAGCCCGGTTCAAGGTTGATCGCATGGTCAATGGAACGGTGCGGCGCGAGTGTGTCCGCCTTAACTTTGCTAAAAACGTCCAGGAATTCTGAGTACTTGGTGGGGATGAAGCTCCCATCGTCTGTAATTGTTCTCTCCGCTTCTATGCATGCTCCATCTGTCACTGTTAGCCCAAGCCATATTCTTGGGGATGGAAGCGGAGAAAGGGTAATCCAGGGGGTGTGGTACCGCCAGCCCGTCCAATGGAAAAAGACCGTGGTCCACAGCTCTCCCTTCGTGACTCGGCGAGCCGGTAGCAGTCATTCAAACGTCTCCTCGGAGAGGCTCTTCTGCCGCAACTACTGCCGCTGCTCCCTGCTCGTCGCGTCCAGCGCCTTGGTTTCTCACCTGCCAACGTGGTGGTCCCCGCAGTCGCTCCCAGCAGACCGGTGCATTCCCCAATCCGTAGGGCAAATGCCTCAGCAACCTCGTCGCTAGCTAAGAGATTGCCGAATGTGATAGCTCCCAGAAGCTGAATGTCTGCAGCAGGCGTGTCCTCGCCGCGTTCCGGTAGCTTCTCGTGTGCTTCTGGAGAAGGCTTGTCCTCACCACCCAATTTATCTGCAGCCTGAGGACCGTTAGGTGACCGTAAGGTAGTCAATCGGCGGAGGTTCCAATCAATTTCCGGATTCCGGGCCCTGAACCACGGTAGTTTGAGTACTAGATCGTAGGCTAGCGTCGGTACGACTCGAACTTCCGGTTCTGTAACTGGGGCGAGATGCTCGATATACTGAACGGTTATTGACTTCTTTCGGCTATTCTTCGCATGTTGCATAATCTGTCCGCCCAAGCCGAGTGTAGTAGTATGTGCCGCTTCATGTGATATCCCGAGTCTCTTAAGTAATCTTGGAGCCATAAAAACGCTAGTAGCTCCGCAGTCAATGAGAGCTCGTACGCATTGCATCTCGCCGTGTTTATCTCGTATCTGAATCTCATGGATTATGTGAGCAGAATCAGGTGTTTCTGTACCGCATAGATATTGACTTAACATTTGTGCTCTCGGGCTCTGCAGGATAACCCTCGATTTTAGTGCGATCCGGTGAGGTCGTATCTCGTCCAAAGTGGCCATCAACGCCTGCGGCCCCGCCTTTTCCAACCCAAGCTCGCTCTCGTCCAACCTCCCCCGCCGAGCTAAGTACCGAAAGAGGTACGCTAGTTTTTTGCTTGCTGGGTGTCAAAAGATCGCTGCCTTTTGATCTGTCGGTTTCCGCCGTCTTTGCCGTCTCTGCCGTCTCCTGGAGTGAGTTTGTCGGGGTAAGTCGCACAGGAGTATTTCGGGCAATTAAATGATATGTGATCGCCGGCACAACGTGAACATTTCCCGTTAGCCTTTCGCTTCTCATATACCTCCGATGATACCCACGGTGCTGGGGGTAAGTCGGATCGTATTCTGCCACCGCTCGACTTCGGCTTATCGGGCTTCGGTGCTTCCTTCGGTGCATCCTTCGATTCTGAAATGGATGGTCGGTATCCACTTTTTCTGCTGCCTTTGTAGGATGTTTCTCCGTGTTGCCTTTGTTGTGATTTGTCGTATTTCTGAGGTTTGGTTTCTACGTCTGCTCCTCGATCGAAAAGCTCGTCGATGCTGTCAAACATCCCGTCCTCATTGGTAAAGGGCCTGACTTTTGGGTGTAGTTCGGGTTTGAGGCCCGCCCAGATCATATGGTAGCACGATAGCTTCTGCTGCTCTTCATCCCAGCAAGCTTCTCTCCAGTTTCGTCGTAGTCGGTTAGTATATACTCGTACACTCTCATCGGGGTCGTTGTGACCTTGGCGAAACTCAAGGTAGAGTGTAGTGCCTGTGTTGAGTTTACGGTCCTTGTCACTGTACATCTTCTGGATTTCGCTAACGAAAAGGTCGAAATCATGAAGGCATGGGGAATCGTTGGTAAGTAGGTCTTGGCTCCAGGTAATTGGGTCGATCATGCTCGTTTTATGTAGTGTATAATCGCGGTGGTTGCTCCAGCTTCTGAGGTGATCAAGCGCATACTGGACTTTGTTGGTATCGCCGTGGGAGAAGAGGTGGCTGTGAGTGCGGAAGTTGGAGCGAAGAGAGCCGAGAAAGGTGTCTAATTTGGGTGCGCCTCCGCAGTATCGTCTCGGGTTAGTCATGTCCAATTTGTAGTTTTTGCTGGCCGATTCTCGTCGGGATAGTAGTTCGGTATTCTGTTGGAAGAGGAATTCAATCATTCTCTCCTGTCGTTCCACCGTAGCTCGCTGCTGCTCCACTACATCTGCCAAAAGGATATTCGGTCGTAAGGGGGCGCATGGATCAACATCGTCATCCTCTTCCTCATGGGTTTCGCGATCATCTGTCTCGTTGTCGATTAGGCGTTCTTGATCAGAATTATCGTCGATTTCAGCCTCTGGGAGGACACTGGGAGCAACCTGTTCAATTGGGGTAATTCGACTAGCAAGACTTGGAGTGCCATGACCGATCGACGCCCGAATGGTCTCTGCACTTCCACAATCATTAGCAGTGTGAAGTGGGAATCTATTCGTCTTCTTAGGAGGCATTGTAGTGGTGGAATTGCTTCGTTATTGTACGTGTGTTGACGCGTCGGAAAAAAAAGGGGTAAAATTGCAATTCTCGAAATCCCGTGAGCGAAACATATCTAATTACTGAAAAACCAATAATAGTGTAAGGGCACATACGCCTGCCTCCGGCTGCGTAGGGATCAGGGTGGTAATATAAGAGATACGGTTGCACACGTGGCCTCGAGTGATCTTAGGTGTAGAAGTGTAGATAAGATTATCGGTGAGGATCTAGGTCCTCACGAGCCGTCGAGATAAGGTTGCACTTACCCGGCCGCATTATGTGCTCACCGTTACAACCCTAACCTCAAGTACACGACCTCGCCATTACATCTCTGGCTTTTTGGTATCGATTTCCAGATGAGGTGCCTCCCACATTCAATTGAGCTGGTGAGCTGCTTGCACTACGTTTAGGCCTTCTGCTGAAGAGATCTACGAGTGAAAATGGCAAGGGATTACGTTCATCATTCCATCCGAAAAAGGGTCACTGGGGTGCACTGCGATACCTGTTAATCTGAAATGAGTCGAACCTAGGCGACTGAGCATCGCCCGAGAATGTCGAAACCATAGAAGATGGTACCGTGGACGATACCACTGATCGTTTAGTCCCTCTACGAGTGGTACTTCTACCCCGCGCTACTGAATCTCCTCTTGGTCGTAATGAGGTTGAGCGTGAAATTGCGGATGTAGTTAAGGTAACACGAACATGTGAAGTTCGTTTATTGATTGGTGTAGTAGGAGGGACCAGGATATGCTCTAATGAAGGAGCTTCTGTGATCTTTAGTACGGGGCATGATGCACTTTTTGGCTTTGCGGCGGGGCTCATCGCAGTCTTAGGCTTTCAGGCGGGGCTTGGTGGGGCTTTCTTGGGTGTGGTAGTGGCCATTCGGGTGACTCTTCTTTGTAAGCATGAGATGAGTCGTTGCTTTGTATGGACATAATCATCATTGAGCTTCGTGTCCAGTATAAGTCCCAGGAGATCTTGAGAGTTATCCGCAAATGTCTCGCAAATGTCGGTAAACTCCTATTCGTCTGGTCGATGTCAGTCGATGTCAGAGACTCACTGTCAGAAACTCAATGTCAGAGATTCCATGTCAGAGACTCACTGTCTGAGACCCAATGTCAGACACTTAATGTCAGAGACTCAATGTCAGAGACACAATGTCAGAGACTCAATGTCAGAGAATCAATGTCAGAGTCAGATTTACTAACCTGGTCACACGTCTTTGCTACAACTCGCACCTCAGTGTACAATTTGATATTGGTGTACGAAGGGATAGTGGATTTGTCGTATTTAGTTTTCCATCCCTGGACTGCTGCACGGCCTTCAGTGCATGCAGACTGGCTACTCAGAGCATCTGTGTCCTGCGTTGTCTTGATTGGCACAAAGACACAGATTTCTTTGGTCCAGTTGGAAAGGCCGATAGGCTATCTCCATGGAACTCGTGGTGGTACCATAAGGATGGTTGTTCGGCGGATATGAGGGTCGCTGAGTGGATATGCTGGTCGTCAAGTTAATGTTGATTGATCTGAGTGAGGATTGTATGTGTTATATACCAACTAGTACTAGATGCGCTCTGACCCACGCTCAGTGGGGTGACCACTCCAACACACCTTCTTACTGTGAGGCGAGTATGCAAGTTGATCCGGTTGAGATTGCGCTGCAGATTGAAGTGAGGAGAGTCTGAAGAAGTAAAATGCGAGTTAGTTGAGACAAGTCAGAATAGGTAGATGCAAAAATGTCGGTGGTTTTTTGGAAGGCAGCAAACAACGAGGTTCGGAAAGAAGGAAGGGGTTCTGGTGTAGAAATGCTGATTGCGGTGCAGCCAAAACATCAACTCATACTTTTCCATTTAGGGAAGCCGAAAATGGTGCTTAGAAGTGGAACTTCCCAGCATTCTACACAAGGAAAGAAAGGGGGCTAAGGATTGTATACTCCAAGCCTAAAGATACTGTGTGGTACAACAATATCACCAGGCTAGGCTAACTTCCAAGTCCGTTTAGGGTAGACTGAATGCACAGCATTGGGACACGTAATAAGAGCCTCACTACGATCAATTTCCAGGGGGCACTCAATTGCAAACTTTCCACCATCAACAATACAGTCGTTTATTTGCACTTTATGTGGCAGGGTCTCTTCCCGACAAAGTGGTCCCTCTCGTCACTGCCATTCAACACATGCGCGTCTTCACCCATAGTCCAGATATCTTTCCGCGTCAGGTGGGCTAGACTACAAACTAGTAGACGACATTCTCCAATGTGACAATGATTCAATCAGCCAGCCACCTCAGACAGTGATATTCCCCAACGCAGAAGCCCCAATCTATGACACAGTACAAGTTTATTCTTTTGAGGATGATGACTGGGACCCCCTTGCTGCGCTTGCTACACCCCAACGATGGCAACTTTGTCATTCTATTGTAGATACCAACCTACGTACAACGAAACTCAACAACATCTTCAAATGAAGACTTATTGTACCCGACACCAATGCCAAAAACCCTAACCAGCGCTATCAACTCATTGCGGACATGTAAGAAATGGACGGACTTGTATGCGGGTGTGAGGAGAGTTCTGCTAATATTGAAGGAAAAGCTACTCCATTCTGATAACGGAACCCTATTGCAGCGGTACATTATATCCCAGGACATTCCCTGTTTAAAGGCCATCACTCGTATGCGCCGGTCAAACAAAGGGATTCCAGTGGCGAACGTATATACGCTGAGATGTGGACCGCAGATTGCTGGTGGAAAACGCAGGTAAGTTTCCTTGTAATGTCAGAGCGATTGTTTCTTGTCAGATTTTCGTTGTGTTAGGGTGAGTTAGAGTGTCAGAGAGAGCATGTCAGAGAGATCATGTCACAGAAATCATGTCAGAGAAATCATGTCAGAGAGAGCATGTCAGAGAGATAGTGTCAGAGGGATTGTGTCAGAGAGATTGTGTCACAGAGATTGTGTCAGAGAGATTGTGTCAGGGAGATCATGTCAGAGAGATTGTGTTAGAGAGATTGTGTCAGAGAGATTGTGTCAGAGAGATTGTGTCAGAGAGAACGTGTCAGAGAGCGTGTCAGAGAGCGTGTCAGAGAGCGTGTCAGATAGTGTGTCAGGCAGCCTGTCAGAGAGCGTCAGAGTCATATTGTCAGAGAGACCATGTCAGAGAGTGTAACAGAGATAGCTTGTCAGTTCCATCGTGTCAGAGTGGGTAGCGTGTCAAGAGTGTCAGCTCCAGTGTTGACAAGATTTGTCTAGATGTAACAACCTCATTACTCATTGCTAACACATCCTAGGAATCATTACCAGATGGATCAACAGTTGTCCCCATTATACTCGGTAGTGACAAAACTATGCTCTCTACGCTAAGTGGCAACAAAATGGCTTGGCCGGTTCATCTCGGTATCAACAACTTCTCTAACGCAAAGACACGATTGGTTGAGACGAATGGGTTAATACTGATCGGTCTTTTAGTGAAATGTCCAAATGGACCAAAAACTTACAACAATAGGTTCGCCTATCATGAATCTATTGCAACAATGTTGCGCGCTCTAGAGGAGCCAGCTAAGAGCAGATTAGCGGTTCTGTGTGCAGACAGTCGCACTTGTAACGCATTTCACCGAATTGCGTTATTCCTTGCAGACTACCCAGAACAGTGAAACATAACTATGGTGAATAATAGATGGTGCCCTCGATGCGAGATATATCCGGATGACATGCCCAGCTTTGCCCGCAGGCCCAGGCACCGTCACCCCCCACGGCACCTTTATTTGTCAACAACGGCTGCTGAGGAGGTGGGCTGTGGATGTTTGCCGACTGTCCACATTTTGCCGATGCCCTTCCAGGTTGTAATATATATAGTTGTGTGAATGTTGACTGGTTGCGTCAGCTACTGAATGGCTTATTTAATGATCACACCTGGGAATGGATTGTTAGTTTTCTGAAAGATATCTATGGCCAGGAAAAGAGTTTGGACCTGAGAGATGATCGATTTTCCATAATTCCTCGCTTCTCTAATAGACCCCAGTTTACAGACAAACTTATCGGCGTAAAACAATGTACTGGTGCTGAGTACAAGGACATGGTGAAGATCTGGCTTGCAGCGCCTGCCCCTCTTCTTACAGGGCATCCTGACTGCTCTAAGTTCATCAAATCTATCACCAACTTCATATTGATTGCCAGCTACCACTCCCACATTGAAACCACGCTCAAATACCTACAGGATGAGCTTAGTGCCGTCAGCAGCAACATCCACCTCTTCCTACCAGACCGCAAGAGCCACAGTATGAGGATGATACCCAAAATTCATTCCCTTCTCTACTATATCAAATGTATTAGGGAAATGGGCTCTGCCGATAACAGTGACACCGAACTATCTGAAGCCGCTCACAAACCTCATCAAGGATGGCTACCGTTCTTCCAACAAGGTTAACTAAATCCTGTAGATGTTACAATGGGAAACGCGCCTATTTCATATCAAGTCAAGAGTCAGTATTTTACTACATATCGTTAAATCAAATCCCCTCTTACCAAAGGCAGATATATTCAGAAAGCTTCTTGTGCGGGATTCTCTGGCATCCGACAAATTATCACCTGGTTTGATACCTCACATCAACGGAGTGATGAGCAAATGCAAGACGATTCCATCTCTGACATTTCCACAGGGTATCAGCATATCAGAGTTCATTGATGCTCTGACATCCTACTTTTTGACATTTCAAGCGGATCCGAGTGCCAGTCTAGACCTATGGACCTCTGGATCCCATGCATCGTGAATCCTCCGTCAAACGATATACCGAGCAAACGACGTCACAGTCACTATACAGCAGCACAATAATCCAGATACAGTTGTAGTTCAAAAGGGAAGGTACATGGAAAAGTGGCACGGACAAGGCAATCGATTCGACAATATTTTGATTCAAGAAGATCAAGTACCACAAAACAATTGTTGGGTACATCAACAAGGATATTGCCCTGTCAAACTGTTATACGCTTTTCGTTTTAGTGATAGAATCAATACAGGGGAAGCCAACGCAAATGGGGGTATAATATGGCAGACGGTACATCATAACCTATCATTCGTAGAGGATTTGAAGTATTTATTGTCTGCGATGCCAAACAGAACCCATGGAATGATAATGTGTTGAGATGTGCCGCAAACAGTATGACTCATTGTTGATATTTCTTCAGTTCTTACACCTGTGCAACTTGTTCCGAGCAGCTAAGACAACTAATACCTATTCAACCAGTATGCATCTTTGGGATTATATAATATGATATACTAGATTGATCACATATGTTGATCTCAACAGGGATGCCTAGTATCCAGTGCCACCTTTTGCACCTTGTTAGAGCCAATCAGAGCCAGAGTCCATGTCAGAGTCGTACTTGTCAGTCACATTTATCAGAGCCAGGACTGTCAGATCATGTCAGAGTGCACTTGTCAGAGCTATGTCTATCAGAGCCAGGATTGTCAGAGCCATGTTAATCATAGCATTGTCAGAGACCTTGTCAGAAACCTTGTCAGAGACCATGTCAGAGCTGCACATGTCAGAGCCACACTTGTTAGGGCCAATTTACTTAGCCATATAATTTACTCTGTAATCCACTAAATGAAAGATTCGTTAGATCTTAGATTCAATTGTGGAGGCACTGAAGAAGAGGTACATTCAACTAAATCTTCTTCAGAGCCCAACAGAGCCGGAATTCATTTATTGCAGCAGGGATTGTCAGATCTTGTCAGAGCGCACTTGTCAGAGCCATGTGTATCAGAGCCGGGATTGTCTGAGACCATGTCAGGGACCATGTCAAAGCTGCACATGTCAGGGCCACACTTGTCAGGGCCACATTTATCAGAGCGGGAATTGTCAGAGACTATGTCACAGTGCACTTTCATAGCCAGGATTATCAGGGACTATGTCAGTGCAACATTAATCAGACCACAATTGTCAGAACCCATATCAGAGCCGCACTTGTTACAGTACAGCAGTGATGAATACCAGGTAGTTGTCACAGTACCAATCTCATGAGAAAGATATCGATCGTCTCAGGAAGGTCGCATACTACTGATACACAAGTCAAACAAAGTTATCTTCGGTATGTGCACATTGCCATTAGTTCATGAATATCTGTCGAGTGCCCGCTACTCTCAGGCCCAACGTGTTTTCTGATTTAAACGGTGATCTTCGACCATGTTATAGAGTTGACTTTCGAGATCGCTTCGCTGGAGTGGCGAGAGCTATTGCGGGAGTGGTAGAAGAGTTAACCTTTGTGTATATATTTAGCTAAACAAATTCTACACCAAAAAAGTAGCATATATCTTGATTAATAACATAATTGCTCTGATATAACACGTAATTGTGACGTATCGTTATGGTATGTGAACACCAACTTATCGGTATCCGAATTAGTAATAAAAATCTTATGTGTAAGTTGAGACTCTCACACACGAGATGCCATAATATCCTGCAAACAGTCAAAATGTAACCGAACGTACCATAAAATCCTGCAACTCATGGTAATAAACCCATAATGTGCCATGGTACGGCGGTAATATCAATAACATATTATAGTCCCATGCTACCAACCATAATAAATCTCGGTTACGGTAACGCCAAAGCTTTTCCCAACATATGTGGCAGCCCAGAGAGTCTGCTGCTAAAGGGGGGGATGATGTAATGGCAGTCATGATTAGGTTCTCGCCAATGGCACGAGACGTGTCCAGCGTGGGGTAACTGCCAAACTTATATAGAGGACTTGTAATCTCTCTGAGATCGCTAGCAATAATGTTACCTATCAATCTACTATAATATATTACCACATCCACATGTACAACTGTATCCTCTTATATACTCTCATGCGCGGCTATATACCAATATATGGCCTTACACACTCCTATTTTCCTGGTGGTTGTTCCCCTTTTTCAGCCACATATTTCCTTTCCAAACCCGATTTATATTTTTAGCTAGCTAACATCTCATTGTATCTACATTGGATATCACATAGTGAGCTACATAACGTTGAAATTCTGGTGAGTTCTCTCCCCTTGTATGAATGATCAGCACCTTGAAGTAGTGCCTGTTGTTTGTTTACACTATTGATGAATTGTGTTTTTCTGCTTTTGTCAGCCCAGAGAAGATGGAACGAGTTGTGGATGACATTGACAACATGTTCAGTTGAGATGATTTGATCACTTAGTCAGGTTAATATTTTGGTGTACCTGTATTTATGTCTGAAATGCTCACCATTTTCATTGGTTGCTTAATGTTGCAAAGCAAACAATCAATTGTTCAAGAATATGATAGTACGTATAAGCGAAAAGTGTGAATGAACTATAATCAATACATCAGGTTTGCCGTCAAGGGACATTGATTGCTTGTGTACATCTGGTCAGTTTTACATAGTCAGCAGTCATCCAAATGTTTATCTATAAGCATCGCTTCATCTCTTAGAGTGTGTTTGTAGTGCACATGTTGGTTCGGTAACACTCCCAGATGGATATATAGTTCTATCCAGTTCTCCGACCTGTTTCAAAAATCATCACAATTTCTTCCAAGATTCAGCTGCACCTGTCATCTGAGATTGCTGGTACTCCAAAGGCTCACTGCAATGCCCTTCCAGGTTTTGATACCCTCCTGAAACCAACACTTTTAGATTTGGACTTGACATCCTCTCAGATACTCCTGGAGGATCCGAGTGACTACAATGTATTTTGCTGATGGAGTACAAGTTGGTTCTTGATGAGAACGATAAGAAAAAGGAGAATGTGTATAGTGTGACAATTTTTGAGTTTGGATTTAAATGATCATAGCTGATAGCCCATATCTTGACATGATGCCACAAATGCAAATATTAATCCATTAATTAAAAATGGAAGAACTTTAGTTCTATGAATGTGATTTCAATTGGAATTGGAGCAATCTTTGGTTGGTTCTTGGTTTTGCAGGATAAGACAGATAGTCAGTACATGGATTGTGTTCGTACAAAGAAAATGCAAGGGCTTCAGTTATATGCTGGGTAATAATAGATAAGGTTGGAAAAGTTATTTTCATGTGTGGGATCCAGAAACTGCTCTGGAAAAGGAAGCTGCAGAATTTCACATTGACAAATATACCATGGCAAATAAAGCTGAGTGTCAACATTTTAATTCAGAATGGTGGGTATTATCTATGTGGCCACAGCTATATTTCTGGGGACTAGCAGCAGCTCCAAGGCAGTGGGATGCCAAGAACAATCGTGCTCCTTATCTGACAGATCCTCACTGCTGGCAAGGTAAAACATTCATGGTGGAAAAGCTTACACCTGGGGCCTGCACGAGTGTTGCTGCATGGTAGTACATACAACACATAGCGTGTCCTCATATGTGGCCTCAGTGTCACCACTGAATGCAGTAGACTCCTAATTTTATCTTGATGAAGAATGCTGTATTAGGACATACAGCAAATTACACTGTACAGTAATGGTTCTAAGAGGATATTCCAAAAACTGAGTGGCCACCCTGCTCACCAGATTCCAATGCTATTGATTGCATTTGGATCATTCTCAATGGAAGAACTCACTGATGCCAAGCCTCTGAATGCATCACCACTGTGACTAAGATGAAAGTTGTCATGATGCAGAAATGGGAAAAAATCACAGTATGAGAAATTCACAATGAAATTCAGCAAGTACTGAAGGTTATGCAGTGCTGTTTGACAGTCGATGGTAGTAACAACTATCATGCCTAGCAAGTCCGTCTCTGTACTATCTTTCATTCTTGTCCTGTACTGCAGCCTGTTAGTTTGTCCTTTTCATTTCTGGAGTTCCTTCCCTTCCGCAAATTTCTTTTGTATAGCCATGTTTTTCCATTACTTATATTAATCTCCCACTCTCTAGCTTACATTTGGACCTATACACTTCTTGTTTGGAGTTGAATTGGTGTAGATATTGTCTATTTTATTGTTACCGACCCTACCGTCACCGGTAGCCACACCCCCGGCGTGGGTTAGGGTTAGAACATGACCGAATACTTGGTGATCTGACGAGTAGTGATCTCGCAACCTGTCGTCGTTCCCCCGTGTCTGCTCACCGCTCACATAATAGTCTTCGCAAGGCGTTTACATGGAGTCGCTCTCTCGAATATCATCGGTACTTGAATCAGCAAGAGATTTAACTCTCGAAGCAGCGCAGTCGGCATCAGCTGCTGGCAGATCGGGCCGCCGGGATGGCAAACAGCTGTCATCGAAAGAGACGCGGAAGCTTCTAAACAGTCGGATTGACCGTGAAGTTTTGGACGGTCTTCGAAGAGTCATTACTGTAAGCTGCAAGATATCTTCTGGTATCGCTACACCGCTAATAGATCCAGCTGATGTCCCGCGGCATGGACTGTTCTGAGTTCTTCGCCGACGTCGTCAAGAATGTAGCTTCACCAGCCCTGGAAATCAAGAAGCTAGTTTACATCTATCTCCTCCGCTATGCTGAGTCCGAACCAGACCTTGCGTTACTTTCAATAAACACGATTCAAAAAGCTTTGAACGATCAGAATCAAGTTGTGAGAGCTATGGCAATCCGAGTTATGTCCGGAATCAAGGTACCCGTGATTTCTCAGATTGTGGCTTTGGGTATAAAGAAGGGCGTGACGGATATGTCGGCATATGTGCGCAAATGCGCGGCTTTGGCAATCCCAAAATGCTACCAGTTGGATTCAACTACCATGCCGCAGTTAACGGATCACCTGGGAACCCTACTTGGTGATAGAAGCCATTACGTGATGGGCGCTGCGGCGATGGCATTTCTCGAGATATGTCCATTTCGATATGATTTGATACACCCGCATTATCGAATCCTGGTCAAGATGCTGATCGATATGGATGAGTGGGGTCAATTGGCGATGCTCAGGCTACTGACCGGATACGCAAGGAAAACCTTTCCGACGAAGCGACGAAAGAAGGTTACTAATGGCGAGAGTGCATTTTACCTAGATGGGGAAACGGTAGGACATTCCGTCAGGACGCAAGATGTCATACAAGATATGGATCCAGATCTGGACCTATTTCTGAGGGCTTGTCCACCTTTACTGCAAAGCCGGAACAGCGCAGTAAGAACTCAATAGATCTAGAGGAGGTTATTGTGCTAATGATATTCAGGTGATTGTGGCTGTCGCGCGAGTATATCGCCATCTTGCCCCGTCTGAATATTTCCAGCAACTTTCAGGGCCTCTGGTTAGCTTGCTGCGAGCACCAGTCGATATTCAACATATTGCACTCATCAGCATTGTTTCCGTTGCTCTGGAAAGTGCTCAGCCGTTCTCACCGTTTGCGACTCATTTCCTTGTCCATCATTTGGATCCGCCTTATATATGGAGACTTAAGTTGGAGTGTTTGACACTTATATTTCCGTTCGTAAACATATACACCAAAAACCTGATTTTATCGGAACTGGAATATTTTGCGCAAGGATACGATAAGGAGCTTATCAAGGAGTCTGTAAGGGCAATCGGACGATGTGCTCAGAGCAAAACAAGAAATGCGGCCCGATGCCTGCGTGTTCTCCTAAGACAAGTGGAGTCATCAGATGGAGTACTTGTGGCCGAGTCACTGACTGTGATTCGGCACATTATACAACAGAACCCAACCGCGCACTCTAAAACGGTCATTCGCTTGGCAAAGGCTCTTGATACGGCAACAAACCCGACTGCGCGGGCAAGTATTATTTGGCTCGTCGGCGAATTCTCCGGTACGGATGACGGCAATAATGTTGCGGCAGACAGCCTTCGGATATTAGCGAAGAGCTTCTCATTGGAGTCAGACCAAGCAAAGCAACAGATCGTCCTTCTGGCCGCCAAAGTCTATGCACATCATCTGAATCGGGCGCTTGCATCTCCTGCCAATAGTGATGACGTGGACTACAGTGAGAGTGATGAAGCTCCAAGACATACCATTGCATTGCTATTTTCATATATTCTTTTGCTAGCAAGATATGACATGTCCTACGATCTTCGAGACCGAGCACGGCTGTATAAATCTCTACTAGTGAACCCGTCCTCAACTCAACTCGCGACGCTCGTCCTCCTTGCGCCAAAGCCAACACCACAAGCCCCAAGCCCGTCCTCCGGAAGAGAAAATCTCACGCTTGGTTCTACAGCCATGGTTTTAGGAAAAGAAACTATAAGGGGTTACGAGCCACTGCCCGATTGGATCAGTGTTAGCAGGGCGCCAAGTCCATCCTTGAGAGAACCCCCGGTGACGGAGGGGATGGACCCGAAGAGTGGACTAGCAGCTATGATTGGAGTTGCTTCTCGTAATAGTAGACGGTCTGATAGTCCAGGATTCGGCAGTCTCCAGCCTGGCAACAGCCCAAAATTTCCGCAACTCGAGGAGAATCGGGAGCTGATTGTGGCACCTTCGAAGTCGAACGGGAAGGTAGAGACCACTTTGGAGGATTTTTTGGCAAGCGACCACGGGTCGGAAGCAGAGAGTGAGAGTGATGAGGAAAGCGATGAAGGAGAAGAGAGCGATGATGACGGAGAAGAGATAGAAGATGATGAGGATGACGATGACGACGATGAGGACAAGGGCGAGGACGGAGATAGTGAAGACGGGAAGGAAAACTCGCAGTTGTAGGGTGGATCGAAGTGAGAATGGACAGGGGGAAATTTTTCTTTCGTACTTTTGTGTGATACGTGTACCGGTGCCGTGTCTGAATGCGTATGTTGTGTGTTAGATGCAGACAATTCCTTGAGAGGATGGGATGCTGCAGCTAAGTGCACGATCTACCTAGGTACCTATCATAATGCAATTACAGAGGCAAGATACGACGTAAATAGATATGTCTCTTCGTTACATGTGGTCAGGATTCGGACGATCGGTGGAGGATAAGCCCCCTCGTTCTCGTCGAGCATAGCTTGCTCTAGCGGTGATTGAGTTGTCATGTCTTGTCTCTCTTGCCGTGTATTGCACCAGTTGCTTTCTGCTGATGGCTGCCCCCCTCAAATCCCTTCACCCACTTCTTATAACATCTCGTTTCCCCACGGTTTACCCTTCTTCTTTCCAATTCTATTTACCCTCGTTTTCGTCTTTCTGGTCGCTATTTTCTTTGTGGCACAGGTCATTACTCTCGACAACCTCACCATTCTCTAATTCCCAAACTTGCAAGCCAATACCACCTAGAGTTGCTAAAACACCCCAACCCGATCTCAGAACCTCGATACTCTTTAGTTTATATATACCCTTTGTTTTCGACGTCCAAACGAGATGGAATTCACCATGGAAGACGTTGTACAGAAGCTGGAATCGCACGCCGAGTCCATCCTTCCATTACCTACCATCAATGGACTTGCGATCGACCAGAGAGTAGGAGCCGTAACTCCCGCTGCGCAGAGACTCAGTAGACCACTTGGCGCAATTGATGTACCCCATAAGAAGGTCGAAAGAGTCTGCTGCATTGGCGCTGGATATGTTGGTATGTCGCTTTCCGTCCGTCCCTTGAGGAAGTTAGATGCAACAGCTTGCAAATAGAAAGTGCGAGGTGTACTTTGACCTTGGCTCAGCCTAGCCCTGTCGCTGTGATAAGCATTTCCCTGCAATATTTGCTGGAAGGTGATCTCAGATAGTGTTGCTAATTGTGACTTTCTATCTCCAGGTGGTCCTACATGCGCTGTTATTGCATGCAAAAACCCGCATATCCAAGTAACGATAGTGGATCTCAATGCCGATAGAATAGCTGCTTGGAACTCGGACAAGCTTCCCATCTACGAGCCGGGACTCGATGAAGTCGTACGGGCTTGCCGGGACAAGAACTTGTTCTTCTCTACTGATGTCGACAAAGCTATCATTGAGGCGGATTTGATATTTGTCTCTGTCAACACTCCTACTAAAACCAAAGGAGTGGGTGCCGGGTATGCTGCGGACTTAGGATACGTAGAGAGTGCCACCAGGCACATCGCCAAAGTTGCCCAAGGTCACAAGATTGTGGTCGAAAAGAGCACTGTTCCTTGCAGGACAGCCCAGAGCATGCGCATTATTGTAAGATGTACCACACTAGCAATACCTAGTTCAATGACTGACGATGGTTTCTTGCGGTGTAGCTTGATGCAAATGCTCGTCCTGGTATTCACTTTGATATTCTCTCCAATCCCGAGTTCCTTGCGGAAGGCACCGCGATTCCCGATTTGATGAATCCTGACCGCGTCTTGATCGGATCTTTGGACACGGACCCTGGTCGATCGGCAGCCGCATCTTTAGCAGATATCTACGCTGGGTGGGTCAGACGCGAGCAAATCATCACTATGAACCTTTGGTCATCCGAGCTCTCTAAGCTTGCTGCGAATGCCTTGTTGGCACAGAGGATCTCTTCCATCAACGCCCTTTCCGCCATCTGCGAGGCAACTGGTGCGGACGTCGACGAAGTTAGTTATGCCTGTGGCCTCGACTCGAGAATTGGACCAAAGTTCTTAAAAGCCAGTGTAGGTTTTGGAGGCAGCTGCTTCCAGAAGGATATCCTCAATTTGGTCTATCTCAGTGAAAGTCTGCACCTCCCAGAGGTTGCTGCTTATTGGCGCCAGGTTTGTTGCTCTTCGCTTTAAATTTTGAGCATGATCTACTCACACAAAGCGTCCCAGGTTGTTGAGATGAACGAATACCAGAAGAAACGCTTCCTTAACCGTATCATCTCTTGCCTCTTCAACACTCTTACGGGTAAGAAGGTTGCCATCTTAGGTTTTGCCTTCAAGAAGGATACCGGAGATACTCGCGAGTCGCCAGCTATCACTCTCTGCAAGTATCTCCGTCACGAACGCGCCAATGTCTCTATCTACGATCCCCAAGTTTCCGAGAGTCAAATCAGGCTTGACCTCACCGAGCCGGGAATCTCTGAGGATCGCGCCGAATGTGAAAAGCAATTTAGCATCGTCGATGGTCCGTACTCTGCCTGCGAGGGAGCAGATGCAGTAGTAATTTGCACAGAATGGGATGAGTTTAGAAACTCGCATCTCAACTACCAGAAGATTTATGAGACGATGAACAAACCTGCATTTATTTTCGATGGAAGATTGATCTTGGATCAAAAGGGATTGGAAGCAATTGGGTTCCATGTGGAGACTATTGGACGACCCAGAAGCAATTTTCAGACGCCCAAGGACTGGGAGTAGATTAGAGGGTTGAGGTTTTTTCTTGTTGGTGTGGTTAGGTTTACTTCTGTAGACGGTGGGCATGTTTTCTTTCACATCCTACAATCTTAATTATACGCGGCGAGATTTATGAGGCATAATGCGGTTTGAGTTACACACTCGTAACTGCGAGTTGACGAAAACCTGGAATAGAAGACCAATCAAATCCTGAGCCCATGACCGAGTGTAGAGCCATTATTCAGCAGAAACGCCAATTGTCGCTCGATGTAGCTCCATCATATCTCTTCATTGTCTCGTTCCATTTACTTACCCAAAACCATGCCACCGCAACGCAGCACCATCTCCAAGGCCCGCCAAAGAACCCTCCCCTTTGCAACTAAAGTCACAAAGCCCTCCCGCAGCAACAGTAGCAGCCTTAAGAAGATCGTTGGCAGTGTTGCAACTCAGTGGTCCGGACTCCCATCAGCTGCATCCCATCTCATTGACAGTGTTGACCACGACTCTCGAGAAAAGCCGCCCATCAAGGACACTCCACTTTGTTATAATGAAACCGCCGCCCGCAAAATCCCTCATACCGGTATCCGAAATTACTACACCACCGTCCTCAAGAGCCGACTTTCCTCTCCTGGTCATACACTATCCCCTCTTTGCCCAGTGTTATACCTCTACTAATACATCGCAGTGCATCAAAACTCCCTGGCGCTCGAAGAAAAGATTCTTAGACACTTTGATCTTTCGTCTCAGTACGGCCCCTGCATTGGAGTTACGAGAGTCAACCGGTGGAAGCGAGCCAACAAACTTGGATTGAAGCCCCCAATTGAGGTGCTTGCAGTTGCTTTACAAATGGAAGATGAAAACGGAAAGGCCAATGACGAGAGGAATCGGGATTCGAGGAGAGCCTATATTGACGACTTTCTTTCTACCAAAAGTACGTAGTAGGCCCAGGAGATAAGAGAAGAGTTTGCTAGTCTTGCTTGATTCAGCTGTACTTCTACTGGGCGGTGATTTCGGTTCATTCAAGAATAGGTATGTTTGGATTTTTTGACTGTGTATTGTGGAGGGATGTCAGTGATACCTTATTTTGTTCAGTGAGGGATACAGGCATTTGTGCACCTAGGGATGGCATGTCAATTATGGTGTACGTAGAAGGTTTGGTCTTTAGGCAGAAATGTGAGATAATTAACCACCTTGATTCGTCCTCTCTAATCCTCTTCGTGAATCTGGATGACAGACAGCACCTCCTTCATATCCTGCCAAACAGTGAGAAATTCTCAAGATAAGCTACAAAGTAATAAGTGAACACGCGTGCGGAAACCACACGGTACCCCCCCGAAAAATGACTTTCTATGCTCCTGCTGGTTCTCTCAAAATTGGCCCGAACTTGCTTGCCTCCTCTTTCGGGCGTGTGCTCTGATGTTCGCTTCAGGATATTAGTGGCTCATTCTTAGATAACAACTCGCATTACCTCGTACCCGGCCATTGATCTCACGTGATTTCATACTAACCGAAATGGTGAGTCTGATCCAAATTGGAACAATGAAAAAGTAAGGTGAAAGGGCATTGAGACATCACTCATGTAAATAGAAACTAATACCCCCCAAATGCTCAGCTCTTCAGAGGTAATTTGAATTTTTGGTGGAGTCAATGCCGAGTTATGTTTTAACAAATCTAATGAAATTTGGACTGTAGCCATTTGCACCCGTCACTCTCCCTGCCTTTGAATATGTAGTATTGTACCGATTGCTTACAGCTCTATACAAACTCTTGTTCCCCAACTCAAAATTCTTCCTTTCAACCAAAGCTGATTTCAAATGCAGTGTATTGAGTGTCTTACCAAACTGTTAAAATGTTGATCTGGTTGTTCCAAAAACTTTTATGTAAAGTGAAGTCTCTAAGCTCTTTTACATCTTTCTTACCCTTGCTAGAATTTTTGCTTTTTGTCATTTTTACATTCATTTTAGTAAATACCAGACAAAAATATATTTGCAAGTCAGATTTAAAGTCTGGATTACCACTCATCATCACAATCTTTATTAGATTACATTACTGTAGAACCTAATGATAACACACAGTTTGGATTTAATTCAATAGCAGCTTTTCTATAGGACATATACAACAGCTAGTTTAAGAGTTAGTATATTCACTATTATTGTATACCACTATCAGCCAGCTGAAGTATTGCATAAATGTGAATATTGTACAAGCAATTGGTCTTACTTTCATTCTATTGCTATTACCATCACCATTATTACCTCTTCAGACTCCCATCTCCAGTACCACAGCTTAATCACAGTCTCTCGACCTGATAATATATAACTATATAATTTAATAACCTGTGTATTCATTATATTTATAACTATTACAGTTGTAATATTCAGATACTATTGAGAATATAGATACGTCAGGAAAAACATATTCTGTTATGTGTAATCGACCATAGGCTATATGGTCTACCATAACCTCCTGTAACACCGATAATGCCACATAATACAAAATACCCCTGAGCTGTTTTCAGTAACATACAATAATACACCTGTAGTTTACTGATAGCATAACTGAATTATTGGTGTAATGCAACTGTAGCGCATGTATTTTATACTGCAATTTATGGATGATACTATATATTCAAGAGTTACTTATTTATTTACTACTCTGACAAGCATACACTCTGACTCTCACAACCTCAACAAGCTCACTCCCACAACTGACAAGCTCACTCTAACAACTCTGACATACTCACTCCCACTCCAACTGTGACATACTCACTCCCACTCCAACTCTGACATGTTCACATTCACCACTGAGCTGCTCGCTCACACAACTCTGACATATTCACTTTCCAACCTCCAATATGCTTTGTCTCACTGCTCAGACATGCTCACTCGCACCTCTCTGACAATCTGGCTTTGCTGGGTGCAAGCTGGTAGCAGTGGATCTGGCTTCGCTGGTAGGGGTGAAATTGGCTTCACTGGCAGCAGTGGATCTGGCTTCACTGGGAGCAAGCTGGTAGCGGTGGAATACTCACTTTCACCTCTCTGACAATCTGGCTTCGCTGGGAGCGAGCTGGTAGCGGGGGAAATCTCACTCTCATCTCTCTGGGAATCTGGAATTGCTGGGAGCAAGCTGTTAGAGGTGGATCTGGCTTTGCTGGGAGCAAGCTGGTATTGGTGGATGTGGCATTGCTGGTAGGTGTGAAAGTGGCTTTAGTGGAAGCCAGCAGGTAGCAGTAGATCTGGCTTCGGTGTGATCAGTGGATCTCTGGCTTCGCTGGGAGCAAGCTGTTAGTGGTCGATTGTTAGGGGTTATCCTTTAGCAGCGATAATGATACTTGATTAGGATATGGGATGCATACTTAACTACGTTATGCATAACACCTATGCATGTATTATACAAGTGGTCAGTAATATGCTCTTTCGCGGGAGTTCATATCAGTCGCGCGAAGTGTGGGTACTTTGTTCACACCTGGATACTTTGCGGGATATGCATGATAGTCATGCACGGCAGTTGATAGTCAATATGCAATTAAGAGGATTCTTCTCCCCTACCTGTAACAGGCAAGGACTCGGAGGAGCTTGTTCCGGTCTGGAGAATTGTCTCGACCTTAGGATGATGTAACTGAGGGATTAATGACGTAGGTGCTGGCCTAGCGCAAGCACTACTCGTTGGTTCGAGTAGTCTGGATCGCAATGTAACCTTGTATCGGATACGAGCTTATGCGTCAATAATCCACGTTGGCATGGTATCGGTTGGTTGCCAATTAAATCTATGACGCAATTTAATTACTCACTTGCCTGAGGGATTTACGAGGCGATAAGCATTATCAACTTGGTTGGTAGATGTTCCAACTACCGACTCGTACAATTGCAAAAGATGTCTGAGTTAAGTTCGGATGGGCTGATATCGTGTGATGGATGGCCTGATTCTTATCAGGAGCGTAACACTTTCAAACCACATTGCGAGGACGTGATTACCTGAGGGTGTCGTGGCAAGTTATCGCCGGGCGCTAAGGGGGGTATGGCGAAGACAGCGCTATCACACTTGAGGAAGAACGAAGGCTATAAAGAGCCAGAGTTGGTTGATGGAATGAGAAGAGGGCATCCACATGATTAGGTTTCAGAGAACACCAAAGACAATCTTAAAATATTATTAAGAATGCTATCTACTTTTAAAACCATTACTACTCTTATTCACCTCCGTGATCATGCAACGTATGTCTGGTCGACTCTTGACACAATCCGAACACGCTCTGCAACAGGTCGTCATATTATTCGGCGAGTTGCTTTCTCTACTGGCGGAAGCTGGTTTAACCTGTACTTACCGAGACATTTTTCGTTTCTGCAAACTCGAGAATATTGATTACCTGGTATTGAGGTACATGAGCACCGGAGCATCACCATTCGAGGAGTGGGCCAAGGAGTGGTTGCACGACAGGGCAGTTTAATCTTTCTATATGAAGGAGAAGGACTTGGGAGAAGGTTCGACTTGCCGCGCTCTTGCGTGACGGTGCAAGAGGTTGAGTCTTAGGATAAGACGTGGAAAGAAAGAGATTTTAGATAGGCGGTTGTACTTAGTTCAATAAATGTTGTATTGATTATCGGGATTAAGAACCCCCATAACATGGATCTGGCTTTGCTGGTAGGGGTGAAAGTGACTTCGCTGGGAGGAAGTTGGTACCAGTATTTCTGGCTTCACTGGGAGCAGTGGATCTCTGGCTTCGCTGGGAGCAAGCTGGTAGCAGTGCCATTCTCACTCTTACCTCTCTGACAATCTGGCTTTGCTGGAAGCAAGCTGTTAGTGGTGGATCTGGCTTTGCTGGTAGCAGTGGATCTCTGGCTTTGCTGGAAGCAAGCTGGTACTGGTGCAATGCTCACTCTCATCTCTCTGACAATCTGGGTTTGCTGAGAGCATGCTGGTAGCAGTGGATCAGACTTCGCTGGAATGGGTGAAAGTGGCTTCACTGGAGCAAGCTGGTCATGGTGCATCGGGCTTTGCTGGTAGGAGTGAAAGTTGCTTCACTGAGAGCAAGCTGGTAGCGGTGGATCGGGCTCCTCTGGTCAGGGTGAAAGTGGCTTCGCTGGAATGGTAATAGTTGTGATGGTGATGATGGTGATGGTGATGATGGTGATGGTGATGGTGGTGATGGTGATGGTGGTGGAGATGACTATTGAAACAAGGGGGTTGATGGAATGCATGCAGTATGAGAAATTTGCTTCATTCTGTAATTCAATATTTCATACGGTAACACTTGCATAACATTCTCATAACTGCTCTCTAATGGCCAAAGTACATGGTAAGCTGTTATAATCCATAGGAAGCAACTGTAACATAGTGGTAACTGCAATAATATATCTCGGTTACAGTTGCACTGAAGGTTTTCCCGATGGACTTTTCCTGCTGAGAACAGTGTTTGAGCAAACTATGTATATGACTTGGTACTAGAAAATTTTGTCACTGCTTTATCAAACTTTGTTCCAATCTAATCTAAATATTTCTTAATGTACAGTTACCTCTCTATACCGTAACCTAAAAAGTGTAGAAATTATTTTGGTCGGTCAGTGTAACATTATACATTGGAATTCATATGATACAATCTTTCACTGCTTTTATTTGATTATTATTTTAAATTGTCATTAATTTCCAAGTCCATAAGGTCTCATGCAAGGCAAAAATTACTGTAAATATGACATGCAAGTACTTACTATAATTGAAAGGCAACTGTACAGTAGAATAACTACGCAAACAAAATACAGTCTTTTGTGAAATATAAATATCGTAAATTCAATTATTGTATTCTCAACAGTATAGATTTTCCATGCATTCAGTTAGCTTCCCTCAAACGATCATCTTCTATCATTTTTATTTGCTTTAGTATTTATTCACTAAAATATAGTATATGACCAGAGATTCTACTTGATATGTTCTATACAGACTAATGAAATATCCAGAATAATATACAAAACTATACAAACCAATACTACATGAAATATCATTCAAATATTATTTGATCTCAAGACTTTATTCCTTAGCAATATGGATTAATTAATTACCTAACCATTGGATTAGTCAGATTATATCAAAAATACACCTTTCTATATAATTCATTGAGTGTTATATATTTCAATATATTAATCAATTAGAAGTAAATATATTATAAAACCCATCTTGAATACCACAAATTTCTAATATCAAGGACAGTTGTGAAGATACCTGGTATTGTAAAGTAACTTGATATGACATATTCAATATAACTTCAAACTATACAACATTAATGTATATTATGTACAACTTAGTTTGAAGAAATTTTCAAACTGCACAATATATAGTACATATTTATTGGAAGATAGTTGATTAAACTATGTATTTGAAATTGATGAAATTAATACAATAAAGAGTGGCTGGTAAAAAGAAGATAAACTAATGATTGTTATTATAACAGATAGACAGACTCTACTGATAGACTTGTATATAGTACACAATATGGAAATGATCAGTATAAGAATCTTTAATATCAAAATTCAAGAACAACTTAATATATTGTGCAATCAAATGAGAAGGAAATGAGAAAAAAACAAGTAATAAAGATATCATAAAAACATTGGGAAAACTATTGGTACAATTAATCTTAATGTCTATGAAATTAATTTGAATGCCATTATAACAGATTTTAAATATAACCTGTATATTACAGATTATTCAAAATTACTGACAATAAGTTAGAATATGTTTTTAGATGTTTGCTTATATTTCTGTTTTTGAATAATATGGTGGTATTATATAGCTGAAAATTTCAACAAATATTTAATTTCTACCAATAATAAACATACCAACTAGTTAGTATTCACATACAGTGGTAATTAGGTACAATTGCATTATAAATTCTAGCAATCTCATGGTTCATCAACATAAAATATACTGTTTTTGAATGAAACTGTATTGGGCAATATAAAAAGACAAACTGAAACTTTAACATCTGACTCAACATACATCAGCAAAATTGATTTTAGTCACCGGAAGCCTCCAGGAGTGTCTCAGAGAATGTGGAGTGTAAACTTAGATGTATCGATTTCAGGAGAGTATAAGACTGTAGTAGGTCATTCCTGCTGGCCTTCAGAGTAACTGGGAACGCTGGTGGCAAGCATGGAAAGGTCTACAACAAGCCAGAAAGCACCTGAGAGTGCTGGTGACAAGTGTTGGAGCACCTCGAATCACAGTAGAGCAGTCTGGGAAAAATAACATTTTTTTTGGAAATGTTGCTTGTGCTCCTGGAAATCATTGCAACTACTTATCGTTGACCGATTTTTAAAACTCATGTATTCAGTTTGTATTCTTATCAATGTATCTATGTATCTATAAAGGTACCCATCTACACATGGTATATCTGAACTGGCTGCATGTGGTGCTTGAGAGCAATTTGACATGCACCTGAAAATGGAGATTGAGTAAGCTTAGAGATACAATCCAATGCCATCATTGAGCGAGATTGGAGACGCACTTAGAGGCAGTAATTGAGGGTACTTCAAGATTTCCTTGGAGGCTGTGATTAAGAGAACTTAGAGACACACTCTGACATCGTAATCGAGCGAGAGTGTAGATGCACCTGGAGGCTCTGATTGTGTGAACTTGAGGGCTGCAATCGAGCGAGTTAGGAGATCCACTTTGAAGCCATGATCAAGCCAGTTTGTAGACATGCTCTTGGAGTCCCTGATTGTGCAAACTGGGAGGCCGTAATCGAGGAAGTTTGGAGTTACACTTGGAGGTCATAATGGAGCAAGTTTGGACACTGTAATCGTGCAAGTTCAGAGATGTACTTGGAGGCCATAATGAAGCGAGGTGGGAGGAATACTGTGAGGGAATTGATGGACTGCATGCTGGGTGGTGAGACTCTTCACATCACTTTGTTAACTCGCAACTGTGGGAATGTAACAACATGACTTTACCTTGCATCTTGTAATGGGAACTGAGCGTTGGCAGTCGATGATGTAGTGAGGTATGGCAGAGGCTTAAGCTACATTCAGGGGTCAACTCGTAATTATGAGAATTAAGGGAAGACAAACACGCTGGGGTGTATGCTGTACTCGGTGTGAACGTATGATCATGATATGTACAGTGACAGAGAAATGACTTAACTTTGGATTCAGGGATGATGCTAGAGTTATGTACAAGAAAGAGAGGAATGGGGGTTGGAGATGAGAATTATGTGGAGGATTACAAGTGGATATGAGATATTAGGGGTACAACTTGCCTGATTGAGCTTAGCAGACTGCATATTGGAGTTATGACATGCCGGATCGGAACTCATACCTGTTGGATAGGGTATGGCAAATTGATGTGCATACAATATTCTCTTAAGTTCCAGTTTCTCATGATGACTTTCTCCATACCCTCTCATCTCTCTCTTTCTTGTCCTCAACTCTACCATCACCTAAGAATATAACATTACATCATCACTCTCTATCTCTCAATACCATATATGGAATATGCCCTCGAGTACAGCATACAGCGAGTATTTCATACACTGAGGACTACATACACCATGTACTGCATCATCCGAAGATCAACAGTCTCCCACTCCCAGCCAGTCTCTCATCCCTCGGCAAACAATCATGTACTCAATTCTCTAAATTCCCACAATTACGAGTTAACCAATAAATAGAGTTTCTGCTCCCATCAGACCTCCCTCCAGAATATCCGCCTCCAGATTAATCGGCTGGTAGTACTCCTCCAATCTCTGTCAATCATGGCCTCCAACTGCATCTCCCAACTAACTCTATCACAGCCTGCCAGTGTATCTCGATACTCGCATGATTACGGCCTCCAAGATCGCACCATCATGGCCTCCAAGTGTATCACTAACCTTGTTCGATTACAGCCTCCAAGTGCATCACCAAACATGCTTGATCATGGCTTCCTAGTGCGTCTCAATACTCGCTGCATCATGGCCTCTAAGTGCATCTCCATATTCACTGAAGAACGGCCTCTAAGTGCATCTCCAAACTCACAGCATGACGGCCTGGAAGTGTATCTCCAAACTCGCTCCATCACAGCCTCCAGGTGAATCTCCAATCTCGATCAATCACAGACTTCAGATGTATCTCTAAACTCGTAAAATTACGGCATCCAAGATCGCATCATCATGGCCTCCAAGTGTATCTGCAAACTCGCTTGATTACAGCCTCCAAGTATAACCTCCAACTCGATTGATTACGGCCTCAAAGAGCAACATTAAGTTCACTTAATCACCGTGTGGTGATACTGCGGAGCTAGAAGGCAGATCACCCATTATCTACACTCCGCCACAACGTTCATGGTATCTGATGGGAGTTGATCAGAAAGAGCAGTTCCAGCTCGAGTAGTGCAGGAAGAGGGTGAGAGGATAGGAAGAGATACCAGGCCATAATAAACCACACAAATTGCGTGGATCAATATACGGTTGGCAAGAGTACGTGAGAATCCACACAAATTGCATGGATCCATGGAAGCTCAGCAACAGTGCATGAGACAAATTGATGGGACAGATAGAGTCTGTATTTTGTATAATGAGATGATGTCTATCTACCCTGGTGTCTCTCAATTATATACCAACTGTCGTTGAGTCCATCTCCGTTATCCCTGTATCTCTGTATGTATATACATAGAGAGACTTAGACAACACATGCCATATAATGATATCGCAAATCTTTGGATTGTAACAAGGACCATTAAGGTTGATGAAATGCGTTGTAGTTATGGAACCCTGAGAACCACTGGTGTGAGAATATGGCACCACGTCTCGCACTGAGCGTGTGCAGAGATCTCAGCTGCTTTTGAAGTCTGCTGCAGACCTGCTCAGCGGTCTCAGTGGATCCAAAATTTGACTATCCTGTAAGCCAAATTTTGTAGCATCCTGAATACACCTCCATCACTGCAGGTGCTTTCTGGAGCACTTGAGAATGCTCTTGCAGAGTCTGAGAGCACATTGCAAAACTCCAGGTGGGGCTGGGAGTATCTGGAAGTATTTAAAAGCGCTGGCAAGGGCAACTGGAGTGTCTGGGAGGTTTGCATTTGGCTGCCAGACCAAATTACACTTTGTTTATGTATGCTATCCCGCTTCTTTGAAGTGAGTTTGAATTTGCAGTCTACCTTGCTTGACAGCTACCATTGACGTTTGAAAGGATATTGGCATGTTACAATGGATACTGACGATATATGTATTATCTCAGGATAGGTTGGATATAGTACAGACAACCAGATGCGACTGGAGTATCAATATTGGATAACATTTGTGTAAGGATTGATATTACTTTGGTGAGATAGATACTGCAATGATACCAGGTATTTATTACTGCTTTACTATAATACATAAAGCTCTCATATAATCTCTAACAATCACTTCTAGCTATTGTAGTCTGAGATGTGTAGCTCTGAGATAGTTTTGGATAATCTACTGTACAATAGAGTAAACTGATTTAGATCCTAATATATCCCACTCTGATAGATGTGACTGTGACCTGTGTGACTTTGATAATTTCAACTTTGATATACATTGGCGAATACTATTTCAATTGAAGTGAGCCTGCTGCAGTAGATGATAAAATGGGGAGTAAAAACATACAACTGTCAAATTTGGAAAGAAATTAGATTCTAGATGTAGATTATGGCTGGCATTGGTTGAAACTTGAATCACTAATAACTGGTAGAGGAAAACCATGTCAGTGATTGAAATAAGTTTGAAAGCATGTTGGAGTGCTGGAGAGAATATTGATAGCACTTGAGACTATCACTTAACCAATGTTGAAATCTCTAATATACTCGAAGAGATACCTGGGTTCTTATAAATATTCCTTTGGTGGAGTGCTGGTGTCGTCTTGAACTCTCTCAATATATATGAGCACAGATTTTCTTTATTGCAAACCTAGTGCATGGTTGATCATTCATTACCAACTTCTATATTATACAATAGAAGCTAACAACATTTCAAACATTGTATTTTTGCAATACTACTTCGAGAAAGTAAAAATACAGGTGACTGATTCTCCAAACAACAACAGATACAATCATATAATAACCCAACTAGGTAAACACAAAATATCAATTAAACATGATGCTGATCACATTGACTGAATCTCCCGCAATGTGTGGGCAGACAAAAGTCGATAAACATACTATGCCAGTACCACCCGGAGGTAGTGGATACTTTTCTATTTTCTGATGAATATATTGCATATACAGGTCTCAGCCAGAGATGTCACGTATAGCTGTAGGCAGAGATGGCTTGTTTGGTGGAGATGGAGATGTCTCATATGGCCGGAGATGACGATGATCTGTATTGCCGGGAATGGAGATGTCCTGTATGGCCGTTGACGGAGATGTCTTGCATGGACGGAGATGGTTATATGTTGTATGGCCAGAGACGACTATTGACTCCGGTATGAGCTAATGGCATTCAGTCGTACCTGTACTTTCATATATTTTCTGGCCTTGTGGCCCTCTTTGATGGAACACAATTAAGTTTCTCTATCATTACTATTACAACAGATTTGTATCAAGCCAATGGGTGATATTGAAGTCAAATATCATTTGGCTCGCTTTGTGTGATTTTACCATAGTGTAGTAAGACATTATCTGGCTGTGAATCAATCTGGAATTAGAAAGACAATATAATAAATTTCATAGAATATGGGAAGTGCCACCAGGAAAAGGAGAGTGTCAGATATAGAGCATAAGGTGGAAAATGGAAGTTGAAAAGATGAAGGAGGAGTATGGAATGAAATGAAGAGGTATGAATGGTGTACCAGAAGTACTGATTGAGATTGTGATGCACCAATGCAGTAGAGTAGTATCTACCATAACAGAACAGTTCCGAAAGAGGGCAAGAATTGTAGCATATGAAATGGATTCTCCAAATCCAGACTGAAAAGTACAAACAGGGTGTAATACCGGGAGATCCACCCTAAGCCCTAATCAATCAAAGCCCTTAATTACTTCTGGACTAATAATGAGAAGAATGATTAGAGCTTCACTCAGGATGCAAGTAAAGATTACCACCCGAGGTAACAAGGTAACTGTTCTATTCTCTATTCCCGAAAGATAGTATCAACTAGAGAGTATCGTCTTACGCTATCAATGTACTGGAGCACACGATTCAAGAGTATCCTATCCAGAAATTCCTCTGAACTAACACACTATCATGCTAGTCCTCTGACTCCCTTCGGACTCGAGAGTATCGGCCCAGCGACCGGCACGTCTACCCAAGGACCGACTGTCCTCAAGCACAACGACTCCAAGTATCGACTTGTTTTATTAGAAACAGCAAAGTAGTTTCACCTCAGCAGAAGGAGTAGTGCCGACTCATAAGTATCCTCCAAACCACCACATTATCAGGCTGGTTCTTCAGACTCAAGAGTATTGTCTTGCCCTCTTCCTGATCAATGACTTGCTTCGTCGAAGGTACTTAGAATAACCAAGTATAAAGAGTGATAGATTTATCCGTGATATAGAACTGAAGAGGAATGTACAACTCTGGACTTCAAAGGAGAATTATCCTTGTTGACTTCAATACAGAACTAATAGATACTACACGGGTATGAAGTTAAGGCTTAACCTCCAGGTCGAGAAGGTCAATAGGTATCCGTAGATCAATCTTAACGTAGATTGTAGGTTCGATAGAATGTTATCGATATCATTCCTCCATGTTGGTATCGCTGATATATATCAGACAATCCACACCCTTAACAATCCTAAGACTGCCAAAGCCTGTTTCGGAGTTCACCTACGTAACTGCCCTATCATCCTTGCCTTCCACCATTGATGGTCGAGTTCTAACTCCCAGGAGTATTAACAACGTCATCAAGGTAATGAGCTTGTATTGCGACACAATTGCTATTGGCGATATCTCGTATCGTTACGAGCCTATCTGAAGCCAATTATCAACAAATAGGTTCGTGTCACCAAGAGCCAGTGAGAGTGCCCTCTCATATACCCACCGGGTATGTAACGGTTTAAAGGTTGCGGCAAACGACAGAACCCTTAATTTGACTACGCTTTATTGGAGCCAAATATACAGTATTCTGCAACTGAGCTGTTTTGCCATATATTGAATGGAGAATATCCCGCGCCACTTAGGACATATAAATCGCAAGTCCCATTCGCCCCAGACCAAGAAGGTGTGGTCGAAATAAGGGTTGATTCGTATAAGTCCATTCGGTCGTCAGGACTCCGATATATCAATGATTGGTTATTTTACTTATCTCGTATATGACTCTGTCTATCTCGAGATGTAATAATGGTTTGATGTTGACGACACCTCATCTCCCTAGGACTAAACTATTGGAGCATGAGAGAATAGCCGTTTGTTCCGCGTCTAAGAATAAGGATTCCTGCCGATAAGGAATAGCCATTGACATTAGAGATCATACGACCAATACCGATCTACAGATGATGCACATCTTATATGCACTCGGCTCAATCGCTGTCGTTGGTCCAGTGATACAAAGATAGGGTGATGAAGACACTACCAATAGGTGAACAGATCCGGAAGGTTGATCCAATCAGGAAATCCAAGTGATAATTCATGACTTTGAATGAAATATCCATACTTGGATTATCGAGTGATCCCATATGATCCCGGAAGTATACCTGTAACACCAAAGGCGTAACACAGGGATTGAGGTGTTGCAATTCTAGAGAAAAATTAGTGAAAGTGAGAGGGGGGGTATGTAGTGTGAAATGGTATATAGAAGCATTGGCAAAACATCAGCACAATGAACAATGGTTCGGAAGTCATAACTCAATGACTCAGCTGCTCTGAACAGCTACAACAATCCTTCAAGAAGCTCCCGAACAGGCCGAATGCAAAACTATATACTTCCGAGGAGCTTCTCAACGCTTGTGAAGTAGCGGAACAGAATACAAGAATGTTCCAAAGAGTACAAAGTTGTCTTCAGAATGCTATAAAATGATTCCTACAAGTTGGTAAAATTTCGTAGCTGCTTCGACTCCTACACTCGTCTCCAAGATGATTCTGGTTCACCTGGAGCCAGATTCTCCAGAAGTGATAATATATAATGTCTATCTCGAATACTAAAATTTGATAAACTATCTTATGGCTATATACCTGAATCCGGCATTCTTATCTAATTAATACACAGTCCAGTAGGTATTCAAATCAAGAAGATAATTTACAAGCCATACACTATCGATGCCGCCGGATGCAGCGTTCTCCCGCACCGAATGCGCTGGTCCCACAATTACTCCAATGGGTACAATATGTGTCTTATTCGTTTGTTTGACAACCCGGATGAACCCGTCAGCACAATCAGCCCAACCATGAAGATCTTTGGAATTTGTTGGAATCACCACGGCGTATTCTTGAGCTTGAGGATGTAATACCCATTGTTGCGTCTTCTGGCACCTCTTAGAAAAGGTCGGTAATGCATTCCCAGCTCGCAGGCGCTCGTGAAATTAGAGGATCTGATTTGGTGGCGTTCAGCTGAAGTATCATACAAAAAAGGACGGAATTCGTCCTTGGAAGGTGATATCGAGGTCAATCTCTTCACTTTGTGTATACTGGTCCCAGCTGTTATGAGCTTCAGGCATGATCCCTTGGTTGGCATTGGTATATTCTACTTTGCAATCAAGTCCCAGACGATCAACAGATGTAGGGCAGTGAAGTGGTTGACGGCAATACAATAGCCAATTCTGGAGTTCATAAACATACTATCTAAGAGTACATTCTAATCATATCCGAGCATGAGTCCACTAACTTCGTGTCCCCAGTTGTCTTCAATTTGTGCGCAGAATAGCTGTCCAAAGTTGGGAATTCTGAAATCTGCTGATTCATCTCTGAGTGAGGTTAATTTGATACTTCTGCACACTCCGCAAACATGTGAATCTCTCAAATGATTTACCTGCTGTGCTACAGAGCGGATAATGGGCTCATCCTGAATTGATTGAAGAGGTAACAGATGGGCTCTGCATGTACTTCGCCATCTATCGGTAGCAGATAGTAGATTGAAGATTTTGGCAGGTTCAATATCGTACCAGCCTCGGAGTGCAAGATATGACACACTCTTCTCCATGTAGTCAAGACCGGTACACCGGTCATTGTGCTTGAGCATCTGTCAAATGTGATTGGGTTTGTTGCTAGATCTATATGCCTCGTCCACGTTGGCAATTTGTAGCGGTTCAGAAATATCAGTGGTGCAATTGTCACTGGAATCCATTCGCGGAATGTAGTTGGATTTATGGCTTACAAGATGCATCTTTGGATATCCGAAATGAATTACAAGTTGTTGAATGGTTTTCCGGAGCTGCTCAATGCTGATTGTCTTCCACCATGCTTGATACTCGATCAACCGGAGGGAGAATTCCTTCTTGAACCATATTTGCTCATTCAAGGTGATGCCATAAATCTCTCTTTCCAGCTGGTAAGTGACGCGCTCCGTATCAGCCACGCTTCCGGGTGTAGCTTCTGTCTCAACATCAGATAGGCGGAACTGAAATTGCAGTCCCATGTCGGCGGACATGTTTGCCGCCCCATAATCTTTTTCTTTGGCGGCAGCTTTCCTTAGGGCATGTTCTTTGGCCAATGTGCTTCTGGGACTGGTTGCCTAGGTCCCGACTTCCTGTCATAGTTGTCGCTTATGATTTTGCAATAATGTATCAAAAAGCTTGCATTTAGCAGGTGTCACATGATGGATTTCACGCTCCGATCGCACAATTGCCTTCTGACGATCAGCAGCTGATCAAGTGGTTGCTGCTTGTTGGGCTCAATTCAGGCGCACCTGAAATTGCCTGTGTTTTGTTGTGGAGACCTTTTCACCACCATACACAGGGGCCTCCATTGCAGCACAAATCTTATGAATCTTTTGTTCGGGTAACTGATAGGATTCCGTCGCCACCAGGTTATCCACGTTGGCCTTCGCAGACTTTGACAGTTTCAGTTCTCGAAAAATACCCTGCTTCTGGTTAAATCGCTTACCTGCATCGTCCAGTACATTGAGGGATAAATCCGAGTGGTTTTGATGGCTAACAAGTAGGGAGAATTCACATAATACACAGACTGCTCCCATCACCATTTCATCGGAGGCTGTTTCCACCACAGGTTTTCCATCATCCTTGGAGCAAACAAGAATTGGCGTGCAATTCACTGCCAGTGTTCTGATCATGCCATGGATTTCTTTACCTTGCCCGGTGCTGCTTTCAATGAATCGAATGGTTTAGAGAAGTGCTGGAGGCTGGAATATCATGGCACTAATGTGAATTAATTGTCAAAGTGATACTTGACAGATCTGGCTTTCAGGTATTCGAGCAGCCATTGCAATAAGTGTTTAACTAAACCCAACAGCAGCTAATGCAATTCATCAGGTTACCAAAGACGATAGACATTGTAGAGAGGGTATTGCCAGAACAGGTTGCAGATTAGACCGACACCTGGAGTGTGCAGAGTGGAAATATTATTGTCCTCCAACAGCTCTGAGTGAATATACTGGTTTCTTGAGTTATCGAGCGGTCAAAAAGTTGAATGCCCCATTGGCACACCTTCCGCAATTGTACAAATCGGCCATGAGCCATATGAGACTTGAGCAACCATGACTTGTTCTGTATAATCCCCAACCCAGGTAGCAAACAGGGGATAATATTGTCGCTGGACTCCATCTGCACAATCCCATTTCAAGACAGGGCCAGTGATGTCAAAATGCCTAAATTGAGACAGCACAGTTCCAACTGCGTTTTGCCAGACTTTGTCAATGTTGTTGGCACCATTCGGGGGACATGGGATCAGTCCGAGGAGAATCCAAGCGCGCTCTGTAGGTGTCCTAAGGATATCTTCTCCAATATTACCAATCGTGAGATACAGCAGCCAAGTGTACTGATCGCCCGAAACATTGGTCAAGTGAGTCTTGTCAGATAAACTTATAACTGGCACAATCGTCGCTCCGGCAGGAAGTTGATTCTGTGTATCCCACCACCAGTCGGCCGAGTTCATCTCTTAGTCCATTTGATGACCCTCAGACTCAGCAATGTGCACCGGTTCGAAGTCGATGTTTGCCTGAAATGGCAAAGGTGCTAGATGGAACTGGATACATTTGATAATATCCCTGTAGCATAAGGTTCCGAAGATATGTGAGTCATCTTCAATTCCAATATCATCGCCGAGCGCAAAATCAAGTTCGGCAAGGAGTATATGCAGGGCGTCTGCTGATTGGAATGATACGATTTTGAAGATGTCCAGTCCATGCCTGAGATGTTGATATATGCATGTTTTGGCTAGATGACTACACCACTGAGCCAGCTGAATATCGTGTGAGGACCAAATTGAATGCCATGGATTCCATTGTTCTGAGTACTTACGACGATTGTTGTACAATCCAGTTACTTTGCCCTATGCTTTCCCCCCCACATTTTCCACTCCAACTACCTGCCTATGAGCCCTTATCTTTGTTGCATCAGGGGTACAGGTGAGGTTAGGCTGCTGAGGGTCTATAGGTTCTTCGTTGTGAGTATCTTCAGGTGGTGGTGCACCTGGTATGTTGTCTATGAGCAGATTATTATTTGACAGTTTGTCGATGGCCATTCAGGTGCACCTACTGTAGTCAAATCATGATGGCTCAGGGTGAGGGAAGCCTGCAGGTGGTAGAATCCCGCTGGGTAATAGTCCTTCATTCATCAATATTGGGTGATATTCGTGATAGTGAGCTTCCAGTCAGTTATCGTTGTATAAGTTCTTTTCGCAGATAAAGCAGTTAACATGTTTCTGGCGAGTGTTGAGAATCTTTGAGATATGCTCAGTGTTCTGATGAATCTCAATAATGCTTTAGGGGGTATGGTTTATTGCAGGATTTCAGCTTCAAGGATATTTGTTTGAAGGCAAGCTAACTCAGGTTAGCATATCACTTTCAAAGCTGCATCACACCCCACCAAATGTAGAGGAGGGGTAAAACAAAGTCACCTTGCGATCAGTTTTCTTCACAAACTAGGATAATATCTATCATAACCTGCACAATTATGCGCTACATTATTTACTGAAAATTGTCAGCAGAGAAAGTTTCTTTTGTCATCACTGTCATCATTGCAATCAACTTTTAATACTGTTCATCAGGTGCTACTACTATGATCGGCCTTATCATATACTACGTTGTTGTGGCATTGTGCAGATTTTGTCTACACTCCAGCCTCAAGCAGTGGATAACATCAGCTTAATACAATGAAATAGGTAAGATTCAAAGCTGGCTGTATGGCAGCTCAATGATCATCGAGAAGTCATAGGCTGGTAGGATGTTCTCTTCAGTAACGATCCCTGACTGGTGGGTAGATCCTGAGGAGACAATGAAGTTTACCCAAACAGCTCGAAACGAAGCACTCCCTGTTGCTGGTCGACTATCAAGGCATCATATTGAATGAAGTGTAAGTCATACACACACAGTTTGAGTATAAAATGCCTAGTCGTGCTAACTTTCCAACCGGATGGAGTTCTTGTTGGGTTCCCGGAGATGTCATGTTGTATCCCTTTTATGACCTTTACAGTCATCAATTGAACAAAGATGAGCAGCTATCCAAGGTCCTACTATACACATTGGAGCATATAACAAAGAAAGGGGGGATGTGTGTGACTATGATTTCTATTTCTCAGCCGAGTTTCATGGGATCAAAGGTGCAGTGAAACACCACAGTCCGTGACAAAGAGGATGGATATAAGCGGCCTTTATTCCACCGAAGGTCACTGCTACCTTCAATATTCTCAATTATACTCTGCTTTATTCGAAATCACCAATTCAATTGATTATTTGCTTACGATCATCTCTTTGTTCACATTCGATGTCAACGAACAGATCTCCACCAAAGATAACCAATATGGCTCCACTGGGTAGCCTGTTTGGCTCACAACAATGCCCAGATGACAGTGTGGGAGTATCAGATAATAATGCTAGAAATACACTGAGCAAAGACACTTAATTCGGGCAACCTAGAAATTAAATTCATCCGCCACCGGTGTATAGGTACCTGCCCTCACAGCCGCCATGTCCAGGCGCTCCCTAGTTCTACCGCCATGCCCCATTCAACATGACACCTAGCTCACAATGAAGCTTTGTTGGAATTCAATGATATCCAAGTTATGGGTCAGCTTCGCAAGTATATTATTTCCCCCATGGAGGTTATGGTGGACCTCAATTGTTCCCCTCTCAGCAATTCACAGGACATGGGCCATCATCTCCAGGCACACCTCAAGTGCCTCTAGCAGCATCTCAAAACAATCCAGTCATTCGCCCAACGTCTTCCTCCTCTACTGCACCATGACCACTTCCCAGCGCACTTGGGAGACCCCCTATTAGCCTTCCAACCAAACGATTTCTGCCTGCTGTTGAACCGCGGAGGACAGATGTTGCAGGGATTGCTGATTTGCCCCCATTACCAGAGATTTCCTATGACAAATACGATGCAGATTATGAGAGTGCTGGTTCATCAGACTTGGGCGGGGCCGAAGGCGTAAGCCCCAATCTGCTTGTAGCAAAGGGAATTCTCCTTAAAGGAATTTGCCAAAAGGATGGGGCAGCCTAACTTTAGTGCCTTCAACAAGTGGAAGAAAGTATGGGTGGCTGGGTTCTGCGAGAAGAAGTATCAGTCGATATTCCAGGGACAGAACCGTGACAAAGAGCTGTGAGATGTACCCCTGCACTGGGAGTCGGTGGTTGCAGATTTTTTCGAGACTTTTGAGACCTGGCCGCCTTTGGAAAATTTGGATACTGCAAAATGGATTCAGCGACAGTGGATTGAGATATTGTTGAAGCAATGTGCGAGCGAAGTTCGGGGGGCGAGCAAGAAAGGAAGGTGAGGCAACAAGCGACCGGCGACGGATTTGGCAGAGCACATGGGCAAACAAGCCACAGGTAACCTCCCAGAGTTGCAAAATACAACTTTCATGGTAGTGATTCATTGAGTGCCGAACAGCAACAATTACAAGACATGCAGAATATAACTGCAAGCTTCGTACCCTGATGTGGGGTACTGGGAGGAGCTGTATGATTTGATCGAAAAAATTTGTGGCCCGAATGACCCATACTGTCTCACTGCGATATGGAAATGCAACTTGACGCAGGAAGTATTGGACAAAGGGTACATCCAATCATACGCACCGGGGCAAATGATGATTGACCCTCTATATGGTCAGATTTCATTCAACCTTTTCCTTTCAAATGCCTTCATGTTGAAACTGGGACACAATGTGAATATATTTTTGGTAGAAATGAAGGCAGCTAATGGGAAGGATATTGCAGAGCATGTAATTAGACCAGTGAAGGTAATCCACACTTGCCTTGTTCTGGTTAGTTATACCCCACTGCTAATCGGTATACTTAGACTTTGAAGGGAGCCAATGAAAATGAAAGAGTAGCGGATGAGGAGGCAGGTGGGAAAGAGACTGACAGTAGTATTAATGTAAGTTCTGATCGAGTGAATAGAATTGATTGTATTCCACATATTCATTGGGTCGGAATGCTTGTCTGTGAAATACCTAACATTGCGATGAATCTCAGGAGCGCGGGAGTATGAACTCATCAGCCCAACTCACCTCGTAGCAACTGCGAGAGATCATTGAGAACGTAAAGAAGTCTAACCAAGCTGCATGAGAGGTTCAGGAGCAAGTGGATGGTGAGGAGGACCTCGATCCAGATAATGCCAGTTCAGTATTGAATACTGTTCTCAACACAATCGACAAAGAATTTGAACATGCATTTCTTGATGATGCGGTCAGGCTGCTGAATGCCCAACCGATTCGCCCATCAACAGATGACTGCGCTGCAGGCCAGAAGTATTCAATTCCAGACCTGTTTGGAACTAGGTTTCTGGCACACCAGGTTTGGGCCATATGGTTCATTGTGAGGAGGTGGGTTTGGGATACTGTTATGCCAGGAGTGGATGAAATGGGTCTTGGCAAGACTTTCATCTCGGTTGCAGCAGCAATGCTTTGCAAATTGGTGACTGAGAAAGTTATAATGGGGTTGCCACTGTCCATTATATGGCTGAATACGCTTCCAGAGTGTGTTAATCAGGAACAGAACAACTATCCTGGGATTATTGCTGATGAACAGAAGTGGTATCCATTGTGGAGACAGAATTCAGTGCTGCGCCATCTATCAGAGATCCAGTCAACTCCACCACTGGGGCATGCAGCACTTACCTCATGATTTGAACCAATCCTGGTGGTAACAATGCCCGGAGTTGCAGAGATGTTCAAGAGTGTCATTGACTAGATGACATATGGAACCGATTTCAGACTCATTAACTTGTCGCATGTGCAAAATGCGAATCCCACCAATGACGATCTGAACACTAGCATTGACAAGACGGAAAACCGATGGATTATTCACCTTGTGTTGTTTGATACCTTAACATCAATAGCAAAACCATCAAGCAATGGCCAACTCTCACACTGTTCATGGAGTTTTGGAATGTTTGATGAGTCTCATCAGTAGAAGACGAAAAACAGTATAGGCTGGTGAATTGCAATCAATGCCTCAATTGGATTCAAACTTCAAGTCACTGCAACGCCGAGATTCCATTCACTCTATGACTAGTGTTTTCAGACGGTTTGGCTGACTTCAGGTGCACCTGAAGATTCGGAGGATGAGACTGATGGAAAAGAATGGCGCCAAGGCTCTGAATTGCACTGTGAAGAGTTTGATGCATGCCATCCAGACTAAAGACCAGGATGCTCAACAAGATATGGCACACCGGATGATACGAATTACAAAGCCCTGGACAGTAAGGCGGGGGTCAGAATTGAAACTTGCAAATGAGAAACCACTTGTTCCGATCCCAAAGGAGAATTCACAACTTGGTGATTTTAAATGAATCACGGAAGCGCAAGCTTAACTAAAGACCCTTGTGGGAACATACACTTCACAAGGTGCTTCGGGAGCGTGGAGGGTTCATAGATGGCGGCTGGCATATTTCTCATTGGAATTGGGGAACACCAAAGATCGGAATGACATTTCAGGACAATGGTACAATGAATGGTCACTTGATACTTGGGTGGAATCTCCGATTTTCTGATAGTTGAGAGACACATTTCTGCCAATGCTTGGGAAAGCAGCTGGGGAGTATGCCGAACCTGATGAAGACAAAGCATCAAATGAGGCGCTCCTGCATGAACCTGAAACTAATTCAAGCCCCTTGCATCATGCACCTCCTCCTCAAAAGGCGGTGCTATTTTGTCCACTGCCAGGCCAAGTTTGTCATTTGAAGTGGTGGCTCACAATGTATTTTGGGGATCATTTGGATATTTTCTACATGTATGCGGAAATGGGCAACAATAAGTGCACAGAAATGTAGCTCAAATTCCAAGATTTGCCAAATCCCTCTGTGTTTGTAACTACACCCAATGTGGATAGGACGGGCCTGAATCTCAGTGCAGCAAACCATGCGGTAATAACTCAGAAGTTCTGTGTATTGAATGAGCAGTGCCAAGCCTTTACACGGGTTGTCCGACTGGGGCAAAACAGAGTTCCACAAACATGGCTATTGAACACTGGATCCGGTGGTTATGATATCAGAGGGAGCCATCTCCACCAGCTCTCTAGAGTGGCACAAATGAGAGTCCGACATGGCATGATTAGCTGACCAAACATCACGACTTCGATGATATACCCCATTCTGGAGTATCAGGAGGATCATATGAAGCAGCTTACGGAGTATGGAGACAAAGTGCCGTCAGATGATTGTGAGGATGAATGAGAATTATTAGGGCAGTGTAATCAAGGTATGCCTCTTTAAACATTCAACCAATACAATCTCATCAACTGATGCAAAATAGTCAGATAGTATGGAGAATAAGGCGCAGGAGAGGAGTCCAGGAGTATTGGTTAGATTTTGATTGCATTTCATGTTAGATGATTATTGTAATGAATATGAGATGAAGTCAATGATCAACAGATATTTGGTATACTGAACTATTGCCTCATTTGGATGATGCAATGTGTGAAGAAAAGCAGGTGTAATAGTTTGATGGTTGACTAAGTCAAATTCCGCGGTGCCATTTATTTCTCTTTGTGAGAATCTGTTGAAGCCGCAGTTACTGCTGATCGTATATTGTCCATGTGGAATTGTGGTACCTACATCTGCCAATGGGATTCGAGTTTTCAGGCACCCCTGAACCTCCAGGTCTGATTCGAATTATTGGTGACATGGCTATTTCAGGCGCACCGGATACTAGGATTGCAAAAGAATTCGGCATATTCTCCTAATCAACAGTGTTGAATTATTTACAGTCAATTGCAAAAGAGAATCGCTATCAACTTCTGGATTATACTGAGACAGATCGAGCACAGTATAATTATAATCATCCAGGCATTGAAAGGCTATCGAAGCGATATCCAGTTGATGTATTGTGTCCTGAAACATGGCTCAAAGATTCCCGGCGTACCCGAAGAATTCAGCTGAGTATTCGTTCACTCCTGAATAAAATTCAGGTACAGCTCAGATCCACTCTCCTGTCGAGGTTGATGGTGTCAGATTTGACACTGCATGCATCTTCCATTCAATGCCCAATTTTGACAAGCTGCCACTCATGATTACCATATAATCCCACTCCAGGCACGCCTCTGAACTGTGCATACCCACTTTGCATTACCCTTGAACGGTTCATTTTGCTCAGTTGGAAGCATATTTTTTCCTTTTTGAATGCGTTGAATCTGTGGCTGCCAGCAGACACAGAGTGTCCATCTTGCAGACAGTAAACTGTTAGGTGCAGGTACGGCTCATCCTGCCCGGCCCCAGCAAATGTCTGAAGCTATGCTTGATCGGTATGTGAAGGCCGCTGCAAAACTGCCATAACTGGCATGTTCCGTGTCAACCCATCCGTTGGAGGAAGGTGTCGCCCACACACTTAGCATAGATACTGAACGCTGGGTAATAAGGGACCACACTTAACTGCATTTTGACTAAGAGGTATGTATGGACCAATCCGTTTCCAAGATCCTAAAATAGGTCCTGTCGTTCGAGCCCCATAATCGAGCTGCAACTTGAGAGTGTATACCTTCAAAGACAGGTTTAGCTCTTTGACTCTGCAGATGACCGGCAACTCCCGCTCCCCGGTATACCACACTTTGTCGAACACGTTCAAATTCAGAACGTTTGTAATGCAGACTTGACTACATTGTCACTAACTTGTATGTTTGGGCTGCCAAAACATCCGTATCTTAAAATAGATTGTGCAAACCAATTTCCATCAAGAGAGCTCCAAGCGATAGAGAATCAGAATGCCAGTCTCTGATCAGCGGCTCAATGGGTGACAGGCAAGATCCCGCCTAATGTTCGTGACAAATCATAAACAGATAATAAGTGATTTCCTTTAACGTCCAATCCCCAGGGCGCATGAAGAACAAATTGTGATGAAAGCTCGAGTTAGGACAATGCAGTTTCTGGGAGTACAAGTAACTGTCAAAGTAAGGCGAGCCTGTAATCCCAGCCATTGCATTAGATTGATTTCTGCAGGCCTATTCAATGCTCGCTACACCTCGATTGGTGGGAACTGCATGCTGTTATTTGTCTTTCCGCTGTCAGATGAAGCCTCATGACTTATTCCATATCATTCTTATGCAGTGCTTTGAACCCCAATATTAATGTTAAGTCAACATTGTAGCATTGAGACTCAGAATGAGTATGTGATTAAATGTTGTAGTATTTACAAGATATTATGTGCAACATCTTAATGTGAGTGACAATTTATGACCCATTCGCTAGCAATCTTGGCATTGAGGACAACTGTAATCGATTAGATTACCCCTGAGTCTTCATCGTACCTTTACTGTTCTTTCTCTATGTTAAATCTGTTCTTTGCAAACCCAAATTCTCCGTCCTCTCTTACACTGGCTGGATACATATTGTGATTTCAGCAGACTCGGACCGCTGATAGTGAAGTTCGGTACATGATAATGCTTAATCAACTGCAAACTTTGCTGCAGAATCCTAAAACAACAGAATAGCATCATAACAGAGTGTCCTTCTGACTGGTATACTGCATTCGGAGATTCATATTGATTCACTATCAGCAACAAACTCAGTTTGAACTCATGTAACTTCAAGTGATGCCACTCAGCAAGGTCCCAGCTCTATCCTCTGTCCAAGTTCTGCAAGATTCCTCAACAGATCGACGATTCTGTGCCAGGCCGTTACCGCTCATATGCTTGAACTAGACGTACAATGAAATATCTTCGGCAGAGTAATATGCAGGGGCGATCACGATCAACCCATTTCTTAGTCAATGTCTGGAGTTCTTCAGGTGTGTCTGGTGCTTCTAGTTCAATTCTAGGTATGTTGGCTTAAACCAACCTCCAATTCTTGCATCAATAGCGTACTTGGATAAGAGTGCTAACATTTAGAAATTGGGTGCATGAAGAATCCATCTAATCTGGTGCACCTGACACTTCTTAAATTACAACAAACAACTAGCATTGAAATTATAAATATAAACCGCCAACATGTCTTCCGGACTCGTTTCAGGTACACGTCAACATTGCATTTCTCTGCACCTATCGTCACTTTTTCCAGGCACCCCTCGAATTGCATCCTCTTCGACCATGTGTTTCTTTGTTGCCCTATTTCCCTGTTATTCTACTAAATTCATACTATATTTACCCTTACATACTTCTGTCCACATTCTCCAACTTCACTTCATCATCATCAACATGGAACCTATGGCCAGCCTGGTGAGGAATCACTATTCACAAAAGAATCAAGAAGCCCACCTTGAGAGAGCACTTGCACATGCATTGAAGAAGACTGCCAATCTTCATTGCAGATCAACTGTTTGCATTTCCAACCCAGCCTTCGAGTATAGTGTTGGAAATAGCTAATGTCCGGGCTATAATTCTGATGAAGCAGGATGATGACAATAGCGATTGGGAGATCAGCGAGAATGAAAGTGAAGACCCTCGAGAGTCCACCTTGTCATCCGATATGGAAGAACACGATTTGGACAACTGGCAAGAGGTCCTACATCTTGACCAGGCTTGCTGTGATAAAACAATACGAACTACAAGGGTTCCAGTACCAAAGAAACAGAGCCATGCGGATACTGTCATTGCACACACTTCACTCCCAAATCTGCGACATCCGGCCGGGTCCATCGCACCACCATTGCTCAAGCGCGAAAAGTCAACCATCAACACATTAGACGAGTCTGATGATGTACCCACCCAGCCGCTCCCACTTTCCAAGGCTGGTGGAGACCAGAATGTTCCTCAACCAAAGGCCGGCAGAGATCACAACATTCCTCAACACCAAAAGGTGACTTTTGAGGTAGCAAAATGTTTCATGTGGGCAATGGTATTCACAAAGACTCCCCGGTCAATCATTTCTCATTTGATGTACTTGATGGTTATCGAAGCTTGGACACTCGCGATTGAAGCCCAGCATCGTCTGCAAGGATTGGCAGGTGCTCCTGTTGGTACACCATCTGGGTGTCAATTGCCTGGTGGTCCATCTCTGAAAATCAGTCCACAAACCCAAGAAGCTGTAAGTTGGTTTCACCTCCTCGATTGGAGTTATGATGATACTAAATCCCAGAAATATTCGTAGTTAAGACTGAACATTAGTAACATTCGAGGGCGTTTGGCAGCTGGAACACATTGAACTATTCTCTGTAGCTACCGGTTGAATTTGGGATGTTAGACTGACCTTTGAATTTAAGTACGGAAACATCTGTCTGATGATGCATATCTCTCGAAGGTAATCGACGATAAGAAATCGTGGTACATGCCGATGGAAGTTCTTGACTTAATCAATCATCAGTTGATCTTCACCGCCAACAGCTTGGGGCGACAACCGACGACATCTCAGTTCTTTCAACCACTCACACCACTGACGTTAGTGCTTGTAGCCGCAGCTATTCATTGTGCACTGTCTGAATATGCCACTGGAAAGAAGGTTACAGATATGTTTTCTCAAGATGAATATCAAGGTAAATTTTGCCCTTCCACAGTGATAGATTGCCTTACTGCAGAAACCACTGCACTACTCATTAACTACACATGGTGGGCTGCTTCATGCCCCCCCTCCCCGTTGGTGCTTCTATGCTAGAATAGGCGCTCCTCAATCCCCATCCCCGCTCCTTGATCCCCTCTCCGACCTTGATTTGGAGCGTGATTATTTGAATCCAGACTCTGAACATCCCTCCCCCTCTCTCCTCACTGGTGCTTCTACACTAGAATAGATGCTGCTTAATCCCTGTTGGCGCTGCTCAATCCCTGTTGGCGCTGCTCAATCCCTGTCGGCACTGCTCAATCCCTGTCGGCGCTGCTCAATCCCCTCTCTGACTTCGATTTGGAGTGCCTCAATTTTATTCCAGACCCTTTACATGCCTCCCCTCTTGGCGATGCTGAGGATGGATGGCTGCTCCACCGGATAGGCACTCCTCAACTCCCGTCGGCCCTTCTTGGCCTGGCTTTGCTTCCCACAATTACATTCTGCGCTCCTCCATCAACATCAGCACTCCCCTTGCCCACCCTGCACTCCATATCATGCACTTCTCCTTTCCTGGTGGAGCACCTCTTTGTCCTCCGAATTCATCATATTGCCGTTCAAAGTCCATTTTCATTCACCGCGAGCTAACCTCTCAATTCCAACCTTGTATATATCACAAATCGAGCAAAACGATATTCGAATTCAATTTCACCCACTTGCCATGTTTCAATCATTCAGAAATATAAGGAGCGCTTCCAGCTTCTTTGCGCCATTGATTAATTGTGTGTTCCTGCGTTTGTCGTCTCTGATGAGAGGGAAGATATAGTGGATTACATTGAGACTATGTGTGATTGATATCTTTAGATGGCTTAGTCAGGTTATTGTTTCGTTTTTTCCTGGTTACATTTTTGAATCACTTGCCATTTTGTTTAGTTCTCCTTAATGTAGTGATGGAAACAATAGACTGTTCAATGAGATGCTGGGTACTATAGTATGATTTAGAAGTTGATAATGAACAATAATCTATGCATCATACATGCAGGGTATTTATATTCCTTGGGGTACCTCAGGAGAATCTCAGATACCGCCTGCAGTCCTTCCAATGATTATCCATAAGGACCCAGCCATCTCTCCGAGTTAGTTTGTGATTTCCGCATTGGTTGGGCGATAATCCCAGGTCCTCCCATACTTATCACAACCGCTCCCATGGTGCTCCCGTATCAGTCATCACAGATTCCAGATACTCCGAAGGCTGCCCGGAATGCCCTCCTAGGGTCTCACACTCTCCTGAAATTGACACTTCAAAGTTTACACTCCGCCTTCTCTCACACACTTCTGGAGGCTCCCAGTGACTAAATTACATTTAGCTGATGAAGTGCAAATTCACAAAGGCCTACACTACATGCTCATGCACACACAGGCAGCTCATTGCTACATTTCCGTGAACACCTGTGGAATGCGCAGCATATAGTCATCGATTGTCAATTCATCGAGATGAGCGCATGGGGCTATGGAACTATAGACCCCTGCTGGCCAGAGATGAACATATACTGATCATTACTGCCTACTGTTATACCAGTAGTGTATACACTATCGCTGCCAGTCTGCATGAGAGCCCACTGGTGACTGACAGCCTGCTCTTGAGCCTACTCCAGAGCTTGCTTGAGAGCTTGCTTGAGAGAGCTGCGCTTCAGGAGGAGTAGAGTTTTCCTCCACTGGAAATCTTTGGCCGATGGCAAACTCTGAGTTTGTGGAAGCTTTAGTTAGTTGAAGGCTCTAGGTCTGTGGAAGCTGTGGCTACTAGACGGCTCTAAGTCTGTGGAAGCTTTGGCTGGTGGAAGGCTTGAAGTCAGTAGAAGCTTTAATGCTAATGTTGACGTAGCCAAACTAATTGTCCAAGTGCTTCTGGTACTATGATCACAACCACTGACACCATCACCATCGCAGTCATCACTGTCGTCTTCATCACCATTGCCATCATCACCATCACCATCATTACCATCGCCATCAAAACCATCGCCATCATCACCATTGCCATCATCACCATCGCCATCATCACCATTGCCATCATCACCATCGCCATCATCACCATTGCCATCATCACCATTGCCATCATCACCATTGCCATCATCACCATTGCCATCATCACCATTGCCATCATCACCATTGCCATCATCACCATCGCCATCATCACCATCGCCATCATCACCAT